>Ga0209573_1004949_pt1 | contig 12574 bp, 10 predicted proteins | sample TNRBio252014_DNA_FD_185870 | JGI IMG/M metagenome (GOLD analysis project Ga0209573, IMG submission 185870) | Wastewater treatment Type I Accumulibacter community from EBPR Bioreactor in Madison, WI, USA - TNR Reactor_6/25/2014_ DNA (SPAdes)... | ecosystem: Engineered > Bioreactor > EBPR >...
TCGCCGCTCTTGCGAGTCGGCCACCATCAGGTTGACCCGGCCAAGCGTGCTCTCGACCTGGACGGTACGGATCGTGGCGAGCGATGAGACGCCGGGCAGCGCGCGCACCGCCGTCACGGCTTCGGCGGGCACCGTGGCCCCGCCGGCCGCGCCACCGACCGTGGGCGTGGTGATGTAGAGATCGGCGACAAGCGTGAGCTCGAGCCAGTTGACCAGAGTCGCCCGAAAACTGGTGATCATCACAGCGACGCCGATCGTCACAGAGACCGCCACCATCAGCGCCGCGATCGCGATGCTGGTGCGCGAAATCGCCGACGAGACGGTGCGCGGCGCCAGCCGCCCGATCACGCCAAGCTTGGCCAGCGGGCGCGCGGCGACGCGCAGCCCGACACGTGTGAGCGCGGGCACCATGAGCGCCAAACCGATCACGATCAGGAACATAGCGGCCAGGCTGAGGAGAAGCGCCTGGAAGCCAAGCAGCGCCGCCGTGCCGAGGGCGACCAACGTCAGACCGATTCCGGCCAGCGGCCCGATCACGCGCGCCGCCCGGGACTCGAAGGCGCTGCGCCGGCTCATCGTGATCGGCGGCACAGTGGCAGCCTCCCAGGCCGGCGCCGCGGCCGCGACAAGGCTTGCCAGAACGCCTGCGCCCAGGCCTTTGAGCGCCGTCAGCGGCTCGAGCGTCGTGTCGCGCACCGTGACCACGAAATACAGGTCGTTGATCGTCTGCGTCACAAGCCGCACGGCGCCCTGGCCAAGCAGCCACCCGAGCCCGAGCCCGAGCACGCCGCCGATCAGGGCGACCAGAAACGCCTCGAACAGGATCAGGCCGGCCATCTGAGGCTCGGTCACGCCAAGTTGCCTCAAGATCCCGAGCACCTGACGGCGCTGCACCACGCTGAACATGATCGTGTTGTAGATCAGGAACATGCCGACGACCAGCGCCAGCAGGCTCAGCGCCGTCAGGTTGAGCTGAAAGGCCGCCGTCAGTTCCGCCGTTGAATCGCGCTGGGCCGAGGCCGCGATCAGCTGGGCGCCGGACGGCAGCCGCGACGCCAATCGCCCGGCCTCGCCGTCAGTCAGGATCAAGTCGATGCGCGTCAGCCGGTCGCCGAGACCCAAGATCGATTGCGCCTGGCCAACGTCCATCAAGGCCAGCCCGTCGAGCGCGCTGGCCGAGGCCGCATCGCCGGGCTGCAGGATGCCGATGATCGGGAGGCCGACCTCACGGGCGGCAACCGTGAGCGTCAACACGTCGCCGGGCGAAAACGCGCCCTGGTCTGCGAGGCCCGGCCCGATCAAGACGCCACCCGGCGTGGTGTAGAACGCGCCGAGGTCCGCCCGCGTCTCAGCGCCGCCCAGGGCGTCGCGGAACGCCGCCTCGGAGCTCAGATCGACCCCAAGGATGCGCACCGGCTGCCCGTTCAGGGCAGGCGCGACCCCGACGCCCTCGACGATCGGCGCTGAGTTGCGCACACCCCAGGTCACCCGCACGTCGGTGAACAGGCTCTGCGGGATGCCGGCGCTGCTTCCGACGATTTGATGGGTGGTGCGACCGGTAACGGTCTCTGTGCTGAGCGCAAACGCGCGATTGGCGCTGGTGTTGGCCAGGTCGATCGCCACCACCACGGCGACCCCCAGCGCCACCCCAAGCACCATAAGCCCGCTCTGCCAGGGACGGCGCAGGAAGTCGCGGAGGGCGGTGAGAAGAAGTGGGCGGGGCATGTCCTTCTTCGCTCCTCACTCAATCTCCAGCTGTCCTTGGCGGATCGTGACTACCGTATCGGCCAGGGCCGCGATCTGGTGGCTGTGCGTGACCATGATCAGGGCTCGGCCGGCCTGACGCGTCATCTCGTCGAGCAGACGCATGACGTCGGCGCCGGTACGTTCATCGAGGTTGCCCGTCGGCTCGTCGGCCAACACAAGCGCCGGCCGGCGAAGCAGCGCGCGGGCGATCGCGACACGCTGTTGCTCGCCGCCCGACAAACGGTCGGGCATCTCGCCGGCGCGATCCGCCAGCCCGACCTGCTCGAGCAAGTCGAAAGCCGGGCCGCGCATCGTGTGCGTCGGCTGCCCAGCGAGCTCGGCCGGCAAGAGAACGTTCTCGAGCACGTTCAGGGTCGGGATGAGGTTGAAGAATTGAAAGACAAAGCCGAGTTGATCGCGGCGGAACAGCGTGCGTTCGCGGGCCGACAGCGTCGTCACCCGGGTGCCGTCGATGACGATCTCGCCGCTGTCCGGGGTGTCGATGCACGCAATCAGGTTGAGTAGCGTGGTCTTGCCGCTCCCGCTCCGTCCACGGATGGCGGTGAATGAACCGGCGGCGAAATCAAAGGAGCACGCGCGAAGCACCTGACGACGCTCAGCTCCCTCAACAAAGGTTTTATCGACCTTCTCCAGACGGACGATGGCAGGCATGCGTGACCCCTCCGGCGGGCAACCGCGAGATTCTATCATCCGCTATCGGGCCGCAGGCGTTTTGAGATCGACCTTAATCAGTTCATTAACCGGCCGGGCGCTCGATCCATCTGTGGATCGAGCGCCCGGTTGGATTCGGGTCCGGAGGCCTAGCTCTCTGGCGGGGGCGGGACCGGTGTGTCGGTCGGCGGCCCCACCGGCGTATCGGTCGGGATCGCCGTATTGGTCGGGAGCAGCAGCGTCGCGGTCGGCTGCGCCACGGTCGGCGTGGGCTGGTTATTGCCGCCGCCACCGCCGTTGTTGGGTTGCGGCGTGCTCGTGGGTTGCGCCGGTAGCGGGCTCGGCGAGACCTCGATCACCGGCGGCAGGGTCGGCGGGCGCCGGGTCGGGATCGGCGTCGGACGCGGCGTCGGCGTGTCGGTCGGCGTCGGCGTGTTTGTCGGTGTGTTGGTCGGCGTGTTCGTCGGCAGCGTCGCTGTCGGCGTCGGCGTCAAGGTCGCCGTCGACGTATGCGTCGGCATCGCCGTGAGCGTGGCGATGATGCCGGCGCTGCCCGGGTTATCGGCCATGAATTGCTGCAGATCGAGCTCGGTTAGCTGCGAGCGGTTGAAGGCCCCACCCAGGTTGCTCACATCGAGCACCTCGAGATTGTCGAGGCGCACTTCGAAAGTCGTGCCCTTCACGTCACAGGGGCCGGCGTAGCAGCGCAGGCTGAGGATGTCGTCGCCCATATCCTCGGGGTCGCTGCCCACGTAATAGGTCACATCCGCGAAGCCATCGAGCCAGATGTGCGCGATCGGCGTGCGCAGATTGGTGCGCAGCCCGAACAGACTGAGTAGCAGATGCCCCTGGTTGAGGTCGAGCCGGATCGATTCGTCCTCGGCCGGTTGCTCGAGCGCAACGCTCGTGTTCGAGGTCAGGCGCAGCAGCGCCCGATTCCCGAAGGCCACCCGCGCCAACGAACTGTTGCCTGTGGAGACCTGGCTGCCCAGGGGGAGGCCGACGTCGTTCTGGCCGACTTGCGCGCGCTCGTCAGACGGGAGCCTGACCAGGACCGTGTTGATCACGTCCTTGAGCACAGCCGGACCAGCGGCTTCAGCTCTTGGCGTGCAACTTGTGGCAACCAGGCTGACCACCATCATCAGACCGGGCAGCAGCTTCGCTCGAAAATCGATCATGTCGTTTCGATCATAGCAGAAAGGGTTGAGCCAGCGGCCGTCGAATAGGTTGGCCGATCGTCAACGATTGTCACAATATCCCGGCACGTAAAAAACCATACCAGATCATCACCCGGAACAAGCCGGGGCGAAATAGGACATAGGGGTTATGTGAGGGAAAACACCCACCCTGGATGGGGAGAGTCACCGCCAAACAGCGAGGTGGGCGGGCCTCGGCTAAGGGCCGAGGCCCGCCAAGGGGCTCAATGCAGCCAGCGCGGTCGACACGCCTTAATCGCGTCGTTGAAGCGATCGAGGGTGTTGTCGATATCGGCTTCGGTATGCGCCGACGAGACGAACATTGGTTCTCTTGCGTCAGGCTCGACGTCGATGCCACGGGCGCGCAGTTCGTAAGCCATATCGGTATACATCTGGAAACTGCCGTTCATCACATCCCGGAACTCGCGTGCTTTCGGCGTGCGCGGGGCGAAGATGATGCCGAACATCGAGGGCAGCCCGCTCATCTCGTGCGCGATCCCCTGTTCGGTGAGGATTTCGTGCATGCCGGCCATCAGGCGCTGGCCGCGTTCGCGGATGACATCCAGCGCGTGATCGTGTTCGATGGCGTCGAGCACGCCCATCGCGGCAGCGCCACCGATCGCGTGGCCGCAATACGTGCCGCCCTGGACGACCTGGGCCATGGCGATCGTGTCCATCACCTCGGCTCGCCCGCCGATGGCCGCGATCGGATAGCCATTGCCGAGCGCCTTGGCAAACGTGGTGATATCGGCCCGGACGCCGAAATGCTCTGCGGCGCCGCCGGGCGCAATGCGAAACCCCGTCTTCACTTCATCGAAGATCAGCAGGATGCCGGCCTGGTCGCAAAGCGCGCGCAGGTGCTCGAGATAGCCGGGCTCGGGCAGCAAGCAGACGGCGTTGCCCATGACCGGCTCGACAAGCAGCGCCGCGATCTCATGACCTCGATCCTTCACAAGACGCTCGATATGCTCAAAGGCGTTGTAGCGCGTGATGTAGATCAACTCTCGCGTCTGGATCGGGATCCCCGACGACTGCGGTACAGGGATCGGGCTGCGCGGCGAGCCGCCGCCGTTATGCGGCATGTTGGCAGTCGAGTAGAGGGCATAGTCGTGGTTGCCGTGGTAAGCGCCCTCGAACTTGACGATTTTCTCGCGGTTGGTGAAGGCCCGCGCCAGTCGCACCGCATGCATCGTGGCCTCGGTGCCCGAGTTGGCGTAGCGGATCTTGTCGACCGACGGGTGCATGGCCACGATGCGCTCGGCGACCTCGATCTCGAGTGGGTGCGTATGCGCGTAAAGGTTGCCATGCTGTAGTTGTTCGGTGATCCGTTTGACCACACCGGGGTGGTTGTGGCCGAGGATCACTGGGCCGTAGGCAAGCCGGTAGTCGAGGTACTGCCGGTCATCCATATCCCAGACATACGGGCCAGCACCGCGTTTGATCACCAGTGTGGTGTCGCCCGTATAGCGGAAGTTCGACGTGACGCCAAGCGGCATGACGCGCTTGGCACGTTCGAAAGTGGCGCGGGTCCGGGTCGATTGGGTGTCGGTGCTTCCGACTGTGGCATTGGTCATGGCGAGTCTCCTGTCGATTCTGCGAACGGGCTGCTTGTCGAACGGGCGGCTTTGGCCGCGGTTGGAGGCTCGGCGCGCGTCAATATTCGGCGGTCACACTGGCGGTGTGAGCGTATCCAGAGTGCGAGAGGGGATAGCCAGGCAGGGCTACCATGTAAGGATTATAAGCCAGAAGCGGTGTGGAACGAGCACAGGCCGGGCGTCGCCCGGCCTGTGCTCGTTCCTTGCGGTTTTGGGCTGCCGTTCAGCGGCGACGACCGCGGCGACGGTTGCCACCGCTGTTGCCGCCGCCGTTGCCACGCCGCTCGCCGTCATTTCGTCGTCCTTCGGGACGTCGCGGCGTCGGCTCGCCTTCTGGATGAGGAAACGGCGCGTGAAGCAGACGCTGGTATTCCTCGTCGAGCAACATCGTCAACAGCGCCTGTCCGGTCTCGCTCTCGACCAGGCTGCGCATCAGCGGCTCGAAGCGCCGGCTGCGCTCCGCCTGCAGGTTGTCACGTTCGCGCAGACGCGACTCGAGCAGGGCGGTCAGGCGCTCGGCGACCACGGCCTGCACATCTTCGTCAGAGGGCAGCGGCCGTTCGACGATCTCGATGCTGTAACGCTTGGCGATCCGATCGAGGTCTCGCTTCTCGACCACCCCGACCAACGAGAGCGCCACGCCCGCGGCGCCTGCCCGCCCTGTGCGGCCCGCGCGATGGATGTAGGCCTCAAGATCCTCCGGCGGCTCGTACTGGATGACATGCGATAGCTCGGGGATGTCGAGCCCGCGCGCGGCGATATCGGTCGCCACCAAGAAGCGCAGACGCCCCTGGCGGACGCTGGTGAGCACGCGCTCTCGCTCGGCCTGCGAAAGATCAGCGCTGAGTTCATCGGCGTCGTAGCCAAAGCGCTGCAGGACGGTCGCGACGTAATGCACCCGATCTTTGGTATTGCAGAAGATGATGGCCGAGGCCGGGTTTTCGAGCTCGATGACGCGCACCAGCACGCGATCCTTCTGCACACCCGGGATGACATAGCAGGCGTGCTCGGTGGTGGTGACGTGGACGTGATCGCGGCTCAGGCTGATGAATTCTGGTTTGCGCAGGAACTCGCTGGCGACCAGCATGACATGGGGCGGGAAGGTGGCTGAGAACATCCAGGTGGCGATGTCGCGGTCGGGCAGGAGCCGCTGCACGCGCTTCATATCCGGGTAGAAGCCCATCGACAGCATACGATCGGCTTCGTCGAAGATCAGCACCTGGAGTTCGTTGAGCGTGAACGTGCGCCGCAGCAGGTGGTCGAGCACGCGCCCAGGCGTGCCGATTACGATCTGGGCACCACCTTCGAGCGCATCGATCTGCGGCCCGTAGCCGACGCCGCCGTAGAGCGTCACGGTGCGCAGCCCCGTCCCGGCGCTGAGCACCTCGGCGTCGTGTGTGACCTGCAGCGCCAGCTCACGCGTCGGAACGAGGATCAGGACCTGTGCCGCGGCGCGCGCCGGGTTGAGGCGCTCAAGCAGCGGCAGCAGGAATGCGCCTGTCTTGCCGCTCCCGGTGCGGGCCTGGGCCATCACATCGCGGCCGGCGAGCAAGTAGGGGATGACCCGCGCCTGAACGGGCATGAGCGCCGGCCAGCCGGCCCGGGCGCAAGCGGCGCGCATCGCATCGGTCAACTGGTCAAACGTGATGTCCGTGAACTCCTGGGCGGCTTGCGCCTCAGGCTCGGTTTGGGAGACGATCTCGGGGGTCGACAAGGGTAGCGTTCTCGCGTTTCTACGTTCGTTAACGTTGCACGATCCAACCTGTCTATTGTACAGGGTTTCCGTATCGCGGACCGCCCTCCAGCCTCCGGGTGTGCACGGGCAAGTGGTCAGCGTGGTCCAGGTGCGGCTGCGAACAAGCCGATTCCTTGCCTCGAATTTCACGAATTGTGGCGAATTGGACCAAATGAGCGGTGATTGCTTCAGGTCTTCTTCGTGTAAATCAGAGGGTTGGGTCGGTCGTCCAACGGGCGCGGAGCCGCCCGGTCAGCGCCATGAACAGACCCGGTGAGAGCCGATACAACCACCAGATCCAGGTCAAACCCCCGGGGATGACGGTCACCGCCTCGCCTCGGGCTGCGCCGCGCAGGATATCGCCGGCACACCGCTCGGCCGAGATCGGTCGGGGCCAACGCAGCCGAGGTTGCGGCGCCTGAGGGCGTCCGAGATAGGCGGCCGTGTTCGCTCGGATCTCGGTGTCGACCAGCGCCGGACACGCCAGCGAAATGCTCACGCCATGCGCCTGTGCCTCGGCTCGAAGCGCGAGCATGAACCCGACGACCGCGTGCTTAGCCGCGCCGTAATAGGCCAGCCCGGGCAGCGGCACCAACCCCGCCAATGAAGCGACCGTGACGATCTGGCCCTGCCGGCGCTCGCGCAGGATGGGGTAGACCGTTCGCGTGGCATAGATCACGCCCTCCAGGTCGACAGCCAGCGCCGCGCGCCAGCGGGCCGCATCGACCGCAAGCACGTCGCCGTTGACCTCAAGGCCGGCCACGTTGTAGAGCCTGTCGACTCGCCCGGCCTCGCGCAGCAGCGTATCGGCGACGTCGACCAGGGCGTGCTCACACGCGATGTCGCGGCCAAAGGGCAGCGCCCACCCGCCATCAGCGCGGATCGCTTCAGCCAACGCGATCGCGCTCCGCTCATTGATGTCGACGACGCCTACAGCAACGCCCTGCCGCGCCAACGCCAGGCTCAGCGCACGCCCGATCCCCGAGGCCGCGCCCGTGACGATCGCGACCCGTCGCTCAGCCGACGCCATGCTCGGCCTCCTGGCTCCGCTGCGCCAGGTGGAGTGTCGGGCGGATCAAGCCCTCGGTAGGCACGCCGTTCGAAACCGACAGTCCTGCGATTGCTGCGCGCTCGACGACCTGCGCCTGGCGCACGGTCGTCGGCGCGCCGTACAGCGCATCGAAAATCCGCTGTAACCAGGGAGCGCGCGTCGTGAGATATAGCCCTACCACCACAAGCCTCCCCGAGCGTTCATCCTCGCAACGAACCACGCGCGCTGCCTCTCGCAAGACGGCCGGCTCGAGCAAGAAACGCGTTGGGAAGGTGCTCAGCGCCGCTTTGAAGCTGCCATCGCGGAACGGCAGACGAGTGGCATCGGCGCGTACCATTTGTGCCGGGTGTGGGTGACGCCGGGCCTGTTGGCGGAACGCCGTTGCCATGCCGGCCGAACGATCGATGCCGACCAGGCGCCGCGCCGCGACTGGCCATTCACGCAGAAACCGACCTGTGCCGCAGCCGAGATCGAGCACCTGATCGTCAGGCAGGTAGGCGCGCGCGCTTCGGCGCCAGCGTGCGAACCGGCCCAGCGTCAACACGCCGGTGAGCAGGTCGAAACCCCAGGCGAAGCGCAGGTACACCTGGTCCGAGATCCAGCAATACGCACGCGCCAGCGCGCCGATCAGGATGGTGGGGGAGGGCCCGAACAGGCCGGAAGGTCGTGGTGGTGGCTGCATCGTCGGGGGTGTGGCGGGAATCCCCTGTATCATACTTCCGGGTTCGGGCTGGGAGACCCGACCTGCGCCGGGGGTGTACACGGGCAAGTTGAGGCTGTTGGCAAAACCGGCACCGTGCGTGATTGGCGCATGAGTTGCTGAGCCGCTCAGAGCGCCTTTGAGGGCTATAACGAGACGATGACCGAGACACTCTTCAACCTCGTTGGACAGGCGCGCGACCTGTCGCGACCCGACGACGACGAAGCGCTTGCCTTCTACGGCGCGTTGTTTAGCCGTCTGCCGCGGGCCGGGCTCCGCCTGGCCCCGGTAACCCGCTTTCTCGGTTATCAGAGCCCGGGCGCCGCGGGTCGAACTCGGCACCTCTTTGGCGTCGAGGTCGAGGCCCTGACCGTTCTGCCTGAGGGGCTGACCGGGTGGTCGTTTGGCAACGACACCCTGATGCGTCGGTCGGAAGAGCGCTCGACGGCCCGGCCTTTGCGCTGGCTTTGGAGCGCCATGCCAAATGAAGACGGCTGTGGCACGGTTGGCGAATTCGTCGATGATGAGGGCCGACCCTACTGGCTGTCGGCCCAGTCGTACTTCAGACCGGATGGCCAGGGCGCCGTCGACGACAGCATCCAGCTTGTCGAGCCCGACCCGACCTGGCCTCAGCAGTATGCCGCGTTTGTGCCCGAGTTGATCGGGTTGTTGGGCTCCGATGTTGCCTTGCGCGTCGAGCACTACGGCAGCACCGCGATCCCCGGGATCCCGGCCAAACCCGTGCTCGACATCCTGGTCGAGGTGCCGTCGTTCGCCGTCGCCAAGGCCCGGGCCATGCCGCGGTTCAACCGCTTGAACTGGGACTACTGGTGGCATGCCGAGCACATGCTCTTTGTGCGTCGCGACGGGCTGATGGGCGCGCGGACGCATCATGTGCACCTCGCGCCGAACGGACATCGCCTCTGGGAGGGGTTGCGTTTTCGCGACCATCTGCGCGCGCATCCGGCCGACGCGCAGGCCTACGCGGCGCTCAAGCGCGAGCTGGCGGCCGCGCATGGGCGCGATCGAGAACGATATACCCTGGCCAAAACCGAGTTCGTCAGCGCGATCCTGGCCCGAGCGGGCGCGTAGCAGGCAAAACAAAAGGCGGGACGCCGGGTTCGAAGCGAACCCGGCGTCCCGCCTTTTCGTCACGGTTACCCGGCTTCGGCGAGCCGGACCGTCACCGAGTCGCGCGGGGCTTCGCGCAGCTGGCGGGCGTAATTGGCCAGCCAGCGGTTCGACCAGCCAAAGAGCGTGGTGTCACGCATGATCGCCTTCACCTCTTCGCGCGTCATTTTGACTTCGCCGAGCAACACGTTGACGTTGCGCCGGCTGATGGCCAGGGTGCGGACGGCGAAAAGCAGCGGCCAGATGCAGGCCAGACGCAGGCCATGCAGCCAGCGCGGCAGCGCCTGGACGTACGCCAGCGCGAGTTGCAGGTGGCGCTCGGCCTTATCGGCGAGCATGTCGAGCACAAGCAGCGCCTGACGCTCGTAGGCGGGGTTGAACAGGTCGGTGCGCTTGAGGTCGACGGCCGCGCAGAACGAGTCGGGCACGAAGATCCAGCCGCGCTCGTAATCCTTGCGCAGCCCACGGATCACGTTGACCGTCTGCAACGCCAATCCGAACTCGCGCGCCAGCGGCATGAGCACGTCGAGGCGATCGCGGACGAAGCCCGAGTACCAGGCGAAGACATCGGTCACCAGATAACCGACGCGCCCGGCGACCTCGAACATGTAGTCGTCCATGTCGGGCTCGGCCGGGATGACCGGGCCGCGCGCCACCCAGCGCGCCATGCCCAGCGACGTGGCGCGGACATGTAGCACCAGATGATTCTGCAGCGTTGACGGCAGGCGACGCAGCATCGCCATCACCTCGGGCGCGGCGACTGCGGCGGCGTAATCGGCGCTGTCGGGGTGACCCTCGGGCGGGCGGCAATCGGCGATCGCGGCGACCAGGCGCTCAGGCGCTTCGCCGCCGGCCACGATCCGCTCCCACAGCCTGAGCGCCTCGACCTTACGCGCATCAGACATGACGTCGTTGTCTTCGAGGTAATCCGAGATGCGCATCATCAGGTAGCCCAGACAGATGGCATCCTTGACCGGCTGGGGCAGCCGCTCGATCGAGAGCGCGAAAGTCCTGCTTGTCGCGCGCAGGTGGGCGTAAGCGTCGAATTCGGTCATTTTGCCAGTATCGGCCGGGTGTCGGGGATGGAGCGCCCGGGCCGGACCTCATTGTCGCAGCCCAGTCGCGGCCCGTCAACCACAAAGCTACCGGGATTAACGCAGGATTTGGGGTTAAGTTGCGGATCTGGCGGTCGGGATCTGTGTTACAGTTGTTGCAGTTTAGATTGCAATAATCGCAATGAACGATCGGAGCCGTACGATGACAGCCAAACGGGCCACCAGGGTCGACGACCCACAGCAGCCGGCGCGCTTCATCGAAGCGCTGTCGCTGTTTTTCGAGGGGTATGGGCTGCCGCGGATCGCGGGCCGTATGCTGGGTCTGTTCATGCTCTCGGATGCGCCGCTCAAAGCAGAGCAGATCGCGACACAGTTGGGTGTCAGCCGCAGTAGTGTCTCGAGCAACCTGCGAATGTTGGAAGGGGCCCGGTTGATCGAGCGCGTCCGTCTGGGTCACGACCGCAGCGACTACTTCGAGATGCCCGAATCGCCCTGGCAGAGTCTGTTGGAGCGGCGTCTTGCCGGGCTGGCGCCCATGCAGCGGTTGGCGGAGGCTGGCCGAGCGTTGCCGGTATCGGCCGCCAAAGTGAAGAACCGGTTGAGGGGCTTTCAGGCTTATGTGACCGTGTTTTCCGAGTTGCATCAGGCCGCCCTGGCGCGCTGGATGGCCCTCGGCGTCGACGAGAGCGGGGAATAAACGAATGAACAACACATTGAGCCGCGCCGGCTTCCTGGAACGCCGGTTTTCGGAGGGCGCGATCGCGTTGAACTACGTGGTCGGGCCGGAGCGTGGTCCGGCGCTGGTGCTGATCCCGGCGCAGATGGGGACGTGGGAGTCGTATGAGCGCGTCTTGCTGCCCTTGGCCGAACACTTCCAGGTCTTCGCCGTGGATGTGCGCGGTCATGGGAAGTCATCGTGGGCGACAGGGGATTACAGTTGGTCCAGCGTCGGCGGCGATCTGGCGCGCTTCCTCGCAGGCGTCGTCGGCCGCCCCGCGATCGTTTCAGGCAACTCATCTGGCGGTGTGCTGGCGCTGTGGCTGGCGGCGCAGTCTCCCGACCGCGTGGCGGGCGTGGTCCTGGAGGATGCCCCGGTGTTCTCGACCGAGTGGCCGCGCTTTCGCGATCGCGACCGGTTCGTCTATCAGGGCCTGGTGCACCTGGTCGAAGCGATCGGCGATGTCCACAACCGCGATCTGGCTGACTACTTGCGCGGCCAGATCCTGCCGATGAACCAGGGCCGACGGATCCGGCGCATGCCCGACTGGTTCGTTGATCTTCTCTCGTGGGCGATCAAACGCCGGCTGGCAGCGCACCCAGGCGAACCGGTCGACATCGCCTGGCTGCCGGGCTCGGCGCGCCTGATGTTCAAGTCGCTGTCACAGTTCGACCCTGACTTCGCGCGGGCCTTTGTCGATGGGCGCTTCTATGGCGATTTCGATCATGCCGAAGCGCTCCGCAAGGTGCGTTGTCCGATCCTCGTGCTTCACGCCGACTGGTTCCGCCATCCCGACTTTGGGCTGGTCGGCGCCCTCGACGCCGACGACGTTGCCCGGATCGTGAGCCTTCACGCCGACACACGCGTCGAGCGCATCTCGGCCAACCATGTCATCCACCATTTCAAGCCCAAGGCGTTCGTGCGGGCGCTCGTGGATTTCGCGAGTCATCCTGGGTGATGGGACGCTCGGTAATT
>Ga0209573_1004950_pt1 | contig 12566 bp, 13 predicted proteins | sample TNRBio252014_DNA_FD_185870 | JGI IMG/M metagenome (GOLD analysis project Ga0209573, IMG submission 185870) | Wastewater treatment Type I Accumulibacter community from EBPR Bioreactor in Madison, WI, USA - TNR Reactor_6/25/2014_ DNA (SPAdes)... | ecosystem: Engineered > Bioreactor > EBPR >...
GGGCCTTGACTTCGGCTGGTAGTTTCATGAGTATGCTTTCGTCATGTCTGGCTTATCTACAGGGGACTTTAACCCCATCAGGACTGTGCCCATGCTGGGCACACACAAGCCGCGTCATGACAACCACTACCAGCCGCCCTGTTTCGATGTTCTCCTCTGATTACAACACCAACCCCGTGATCGACGTGCGCCCTCGCTGGTAGTGGTGCATGCGCTCATCGTTAGGCCCACAATCCGTGAACATCACAATATTCGACCGGAGTCCTTCCGACTGGCGCGATCTTCAGAATCTCGTCGCTCAGCTGTTTCGCGAACTCGGTTGTGACGTTGATGTTGGACGAAGGATTGAACTCGTCCGCGGGAGTAAGGAAGTGGACGTGCTTGTCGCTGATGTCGCGAGCACGCCGCCTGCACGATACCTTGTAGAATGCAAGTTTTGGTCGAGAGCGGTTCCTCTCGAAGTTGTGCACTCATTCCGGACTGTGGTTGCTGACAGCGGAGCGCATCGTGGTTTCATTGTGTCCCTCGTCGGTTTTCAGGAGGGTGCTCATTCGGCAGCCAGCATGACTAACGTGGAGTTGGTCACTTTCGATCAGTTGCAGGCTATGTTTCGAGATCGGTGGCTCGTGAGTATGGGGAGGCGATACATGGCTGTTGGCGACGCCTTGTTCCCATATTGGGATTATCCCGGGAAGATGCCGAAGATTCCCTGGACAAGAGACCACGTTGAGCGGCAGCAAGCTCTCATCGAGGCCTACCGTCCGATTGTTGGTCTTAGACCTTCCCTCGAGATATCGAACTGGAGATGGAATCTTCCGATGTCGTTTCCCTCAATCGATGAAGCCGGAAGAGTTACCGGTTCTCTCACACTGAAGACTTACCGAGAGGTCTATGACTTCATAGAAGCGAAGAAGGACCTGGCGTTGCGTCATTTTCAGGAGGTCTATGGAGAGGTGTGAAGCAGAGAAACAGAGGCCTAACCCTCAAGTTAGCTTTGAATCGGGCGTCAAGGAGCGTGGATGAGGTCTTGAGTGTCTTCGCCCGACTTCAAAGGTAACGGTTGTTGGACAAGCCCGTGGTGGAGCGTCCAGCGCACTCCGCCTGGAAAACGGGGGCAGGCTGCAACTGGTTGACAGCAGGAAAGGGGCAGGGTCGATCCTCGACAGAGTAGATTCGGCTGTCACCCATCGACTCCCACCCCGTTCTTACTTCTCAATTCAGGGACTCCCTTTTTCCTTTAATGCGCGGTTGTTCGGGCAACCGGCGAGCATCACCGCGAAGGAGCCCCAGCGCCCCGATCACTTTACCGACCACCGTGGATTTCAGCGGCCTCATCGGTGTGGCATCAGAGTCACCCTTAACGCTTCTGAAAAAACACCGCGAGAGATGGGAGTGACGCAAGAGTTCTGATTTAATTCTCTCGCGTCACTCCCATCTCTTGCGGTGCAAAATCAAGTCTGGCCTCCAGAGTGTGCTGCATCACACAGAAACATGGGGTTTTAAGGCCCCACCCTGAATTTTATGAGCCTACCGGGTCAATGCGCTGGTTCGTGGGAGCACCAGCAGGGAGCGCGGCTTGAGACGCCCGAACAATCCGGGCTGGTTCCTGACCATTGACGGATTTGCAGGCGCGGCGCTCGCATTCTGGCGAATGCGCCTACACCCGTTGGCGGCTCAGCGGCTTACAGATGACATCTTCGCCAGCCGCTCGTCGCTTTCCAGGTGACCGGACCAGCCGAAGTGGCAGCGGAATTCGAAGCAGTGTTTCATTTGCTCGAAGGGACCGGTCCATTCGGGCTTGTTCGAGGCGACGGTGATGTCGGTGGGCGCGAAGCCTGTGATGGGGAGGCGCTGGATGGCGAAGGCGTCGTTGAGGAGGCGGGTTTTCTTCCAATTGAGGCCCATCAGTTGTGCGCTGACGCAATCGACGGCGACGGGATGCGTTCCGGCGAGGATGACGCCGCTTTCGACGGGATCGCAGGACATGGGGCCGTCGCCATCGCCGCCGATGATGCCATCGACGATGGTGAGGTAACGAAGCGGCTTCTCGCGACGTTTGCCGGTGCCGTCGAAGTAGAAGAAGCACTTGTGCAGGTCGAGGATCATGCGCCAGGCGGTGTTGTTGCCGTGCCAGTTGCCGGAGCGGACGACTTCCTTGGTGTCGCCGAAGACGAGGCGTCCAAGCTTTTTGAGCGGAACGAAGAGCTTGGAGAGGAAGTGGCGGCCAAAGAGGATCTTTTTGGCGTTGCGCATGAGCGAGCCTTCGAGGGCGCGTTTGGCGGAGGATTCGGCGAATTGATCGCCCCCTTCAGCGGGCGTGCCTTCGGTGTGGCGTGGCAGCCAGTTCGTGCGCGGCGTGGTGCCGACGAGGTTTTTCAGCGCGACGGTGAGGCCGACTTTTTTGTGCGTCTTGAGCTTGGGGATGTTGATGAGCACGTCCGCGTTCATCGGCGTGCGGCAGATGCGGTATTCGTGATGCGGGTCGGTGTGCTGGCGGTTCGTGGTGGCGAAGTCGTAGCTGGCTCCGTAGAGCCTGCCGAGGCCGGGATGGCCGAGGAATTCGCTATCGGCATCGAGATGGATGTCCACAGAGCCGGAGGGATCGCTCGGCAACTCGCGTTTGGCGATGGTGACGCCGTCGTCGATGGTCCACTCCTCGCAGCGCATGTCGAAAAGCAGGAAGGCAATGCCGGGGAACTCTTTCGTCAGATCGGTGATGAGATCGTCGAGCCGGTGCAGGCGGCGGATGGTGGCAAACGACGAATCGCTTTGCGGTGCATCGCAGAGCGTGACGGAACCGCGCCCTTGGAGCTTTTTCGCCGCCCAGCGGGCGACTTCGCGCACGACGGCTGGATGGGTGATGATAGTGAGCCAGCCGTTTTCATCCTCGGGCTTGCTGGCGTTGTGTTCTTTGACCCAATTCGGCTTGAGAACGACGCGATCTCCCGGCTGGATGAAATCACCCGGCAGTTCCAGCGCGGTGATGGAGGCCTCGACTTGCTGACGGAGAGCGTCGGCATCGTCATAGCTAGCAGTGCCGCTGAAGACAGAGACTTGGGGAGAGCCGAACGAGGAGGGAGAAAGCGTGTTCACAAGGATGACGTGCTATCTAAGAGCGGCACGTTCTCTTTGCAACGCGGCTGCATCTGCCGAAACGTCGGCGCATGAGGAAAACCCTGCGGATCATGCGCCTGACACTGACCCTCGCCCTCGCGGCGGCGATCGTCGGCGTGATCTGGCAGAAACTGGGGCCGAGGCTGGAAGATCTGCCGGACTCGGCGGTGAAGCCGAAGCCGCTCGATCCGGCCTTTGTGCGCCTGACGCCGCGTGAGACGGCCACCCTGCCTCTGGCCACACGGTTTGACATGCCGCTGGGTTCGGAGCACGGCGCGTTCACCTACAATGCGCGGGCGTTTCGCATCGAGCGTCATCTGGGGGATGATTTGAACGGCATCGGCGGGGAGAACTCCGACCTGGGCGATCCGGTTTACGCGGCAGGCGCGGGCCGGGTGGTTTACGCGGGCAATCCGGGGCCGGGCTGGGGGAAGATGATTCTCATCGCGCATCGTCTGCCGGAGGGTGACGAGCACGGACCGGTAGTGCAGACGATGTACGCGCATCTGGAGCAGATGCAGGTGCGCGCGGGGCAGGTCGTGCAGCGTGGTGATCCCATCGGCACCGTGGGCACGGCGGACGGGGCGTATCTGGCGCATCTGCACTTTGAAGTGCGCGCCGGACCTTATGTGAATCCTGGTCAGGGATATGCTGACACAGCCTTGAACCGGATCGCGCCGGAAACGTTCATTCGCACCCAGAATGGAGCCGCGCCGCAGGTTTTGAACCCGGCACCGCAAAAAGATTGAAACCCACAAAGAATTTGAAGGAAGGCCCGTCCACAGCGTCATTTCCTAGCATGCGTCTTCCTCACCTCATCTGCCTGCTGCTGGCGGCATTCATCTCGACTGCCTCCGCGCAGCCGGTGAAGGCGACGTCTTCGCAGCTTGCCTGCGAGACGCTTTGCTCGGAGCTGTTCATGGCGATCAGGGACAATCCCGCCCAGATGGTGATGCGGCTGGAGGAGGCGCTGATCATTGATGACGCCTGCGCCGGAGAGCTGGTGACGGCAGCCATGGACGCGGTCAATGCCGACCCGGCGCTGGTGCGCCAGATCTTCAAGACGGCGATGGACCTGGCTCCCGAGCGCTCGACAGCGATCACCGCAGCAGTGAAGCATTACTCGGCTCCGATGGTGGTGGCAGCACAAGGAGAAGAAGTGCGACGTGCGGAACTACCGGCACCGGCCAGAGCACAGCCACTGCCAGGCGAGGAACTGCGCCGGGCCGAGCTGCCACTCTCCACACGGAGCCTGCCGATTGTCGAAGTGCGGCGGGCTGAGTTGCCGACGCAGGCAGCCACCTCCACGGAGGTTTTGCGGCCAGCACCCTCGATCAATCTGATGAGCGTGCCCAGGGCGCGGGTGATGAAGTGAGGCTTGGGCAGCCTGTTAAAAAACTCCTAAAGGCACGAGTAAGACGTTAAACGTCAGATGTCAGAAGGGGTGCTGCCGCAGATGACACTTCTCACCTTTCACCTCTGACTTCTCACTCCGGGAGGTTTGTGATCATTTCTTGTCACAAAGCCGGGTCAAAGGGCCAGTATCGCGCACATGAAACGGATCGCCATTATTTGGGGTTTGGCCGGGCTGCTGCTGACGGCCTGCGCACGTCAGACGGGACCTGAGACGCCTGTCGTGGCCCTGGCGGAGCATGATTATTTCATGATGTATGTGAAACCGGTGCTGGAGACGCGCTGCCTGGCCTGCCATCGCGGCCAGCAGCCTCCCGCCGGTCTTTCACTGGTTCAGCGCAGCGCCCTGCATGCGCCGCGCAAACGTGACCGCCCGTATGTGATCCCCGGTGATCCGTGGGCGAGTGTTTTGCTGACGTCTGTGGTGCCGGGAGGCACGCACCCATCCGTGGGGCAGGGTCCGCTGCTCACAGACAGCCAGATCAGCACGTTGTATGAGTGGATTGAGGATGGAGCGTTCTGGCCGGACAACCCGTACGGCTTTTTGCAACCCAGACTGCCCGTGGTACGCAAAAAGGGTCTGCTGGAAGCACGTGCTGAAACGCCAACCCCCGCTTATTCCAAATAAAGCGTGGTGCCGGGCGGCGGGCGTTTCTGCCAGAGACGACGCTTGGGGGCGGCTGGCCGGCCTTCTGCCAGGATGGCGCGGCGGATGGCCACTCGGGAAGAACTGTTCGATTCCGCAGGTTTCACGGCGACCTTGACTGTGCTCGCCTCAGGCGGGCTTTCCACCCGCCTTGGCTCGATTGGCGCGGGTGCCTCAGGCGGCGGCGGGACGGCGGCGATTTCTTGCTCGCCGAGCGGAATGGCATCCTCGGTGGCCGCCAGCGAACCAGCACCGATGACCTCCACCGGCGTGCCATGCGGGGTGTGCTCGAAGAAAATCGCCGCCATTTTCGTGGGCAGGCGGATGCAGCCGTGGGAGGCCGGATAGCCAGGCAGGTAGCCTTCATGCATGCCGATGCCGCCGACGATGCGCATGAAGTAGCGCATTCGCGCTCCGACAAACTGCGTACCCGGTGGCCTCTTGTCTCGCCGGGAATCGACATCCTCCACCACCATGTTGCCAGACTCGTCCGCGTAGCACCCGTACAGAGATGAGCGGTGGTCGATGTCTTTGTCGAGAATGCGGAATTTGCCGTTGAGCGTGGCATTGCCCTCGCGCCCTGAAGAGATCGGCGAGACACCGACGAGCTTGTCCCCTTTGAAATATCGCAGACGCTGCTCGGTCAGATCGATAACGATCCTCGGCTTACCCTCCACGCCGTCTCCCGCCCACCAGGAACGATTGTCCACAGGCTGCGTCGAGGCTGAGCTAGGAGCGGTGGAACAACTGCTGATGCCCATGACCGCGAGCGATGTGAGCAGGACGGCAAGGAGTCGCGAAAGGATCATGCGGCGTCAGGCTGCAAAGTTCGGGCCACTTTTCCAGTAAGAATTGGGTCAAAAATGACCGGATCAGGCGTAAGGCACCGGCGTGCCGGTGCTGTTGGCCAGCGCCTTGAAGCGCACGATCAAATCGTTGGTGAGCTTGCCGGGGGTGCCATCGCCGATCGGGCGGCGGTCATACTGCACAGCGGCGATGACCTCGGCAGCGGTGCCCGTGAGGAAGCATTCGTCCGCCGTGTAAATGTCAAAGCGTGTCATCGGAGTCTCGGCGCACGGAATGCCCATGTCAGCCAGGATTTCGATCACCGCACGGCGGGTGATGCCGTCAAGAGCACCGGAGGAGATCGGCGGAGTGCTGACCTTGCCGTTCTTGACGATGAAAACATTGTCCCCCGTGCATTCAGACACGAGCCCCTGATCGTTGAGCATGATGCCCTCGTCGCATCCGGCCTGAAGACACTCGATCTTCGCCATGATGTTGTTCAGGTAGTTCAGGCTCTTCACCTGTGGGCTGAGCGCGGCAGAGTTCGGACGGCGTGTGCCGCAGGTGATGAGGTTCAGCCCCTTTTCATAACGCTCCTGCGGATACAGAGCAATGGTGCTGGCGATGATGATGATACTCGCCTTGGGGCATTGGTAAGGATTCAAGCCCAGTGAGCCGACGCCCCGCGTGATGACAAGGCGGATGTAACCATCGCGCAGATTGTTCGCGGCCACCGTTTCCAGCGTGGCCTTCTCCATTTCCTCGAAGCTGATCGGGATCGTCAGGCAGATCGCGCGAGCGCAGTCGTACAAACGCTTCAAATGCTCGGTCAGGCGGAACACCCGGCCGTTGTAGATGCGGATGCCTTCAAACACTCCGTCGCCATACAGCAGACCGTGGTCAAACACGGAGATTTTCGCCTCGGATTCCGGGACGATCTTGCCATCGAGATAAATAAGGAGGTTTGCAGACATGAGCGGCGTAGAAACCACAGCCGGGAGGGTTTTGCAAGTGCCGGGCCAAACAAGCCACGGCCCGCGCTTTACTGGGAGCCACCAAGCGTCTCATGTCCGGCCTGGGACATGGATTGGTGGCGGGCTGCTAGCTCAGGCATTTTCAGGCGCTGGTACAGCTCCGCCAGTTTTGCATGCGTCCGGCTCTTGTCCCGCGCATTCGTCAAGGAGCGCTCCAGATCACGCGCAGACTCCTCCAATCTTCCCATCTTGCCCAAGACATGACCACGAGTGTCGAGAAAAAACGGATTTTCCGGCTGCGCCTTGATGAGCTCGTCCATGATCAGCAGCGCCTTGTCCAGCTCGTCTTTTTGGTCCGAAACTGCCGCGATCGCCATGGCCAGGTTGTTGCTGATGATGGCGAAGCCTGGATTGAGCGTGCTGGCCAGTTCAAAATGGGAACGCGCTCCCTGCTTGCTGCCATGCTTCCACTCTTGGAGACCCAAGTAATAATGCATGAACGAGGTGGCGATGCCGCCGCCTTTCAGTGCGCGTTCCACATGCTGCGAACGCTCCTCACTCGTGACAGGAAGCTCGTCACACTCCTGGAGAAAGGCCATGATGATGTCCTGGCTCTCCGGGCTGATCTGAAGGCCTCGTTCCAGCAGCTCCAAAACGGACGGCTGGCCGATGGAGGGCTGCTTTTTGATGTGCTGGCTCCAGGAAAGATAAATGCCGCCCAGCACCTGGCGCTCTTCTTTTCCCGGAGTCACGGAGGCCGTCTCATGCAGCCACATGACCGCTTGCTCGAACTTGCGCTGCAAACTTAGGCTCACAGCGATCGAAAGCCGGACGCGATCTGCTCCTGCGCCCGCTGTGAGCGGCATGGCGCACAACGTTTGCTCCGCGACTCCCGCGCACTGAATGGACTCTGGTTCCTGGCCGGAGAACTGCAGCGCCGTCGCTTTCATCAAAAGAAGATCCGGCCGCCCGACCAAGGACAAGCGTTCTAGAACTTCCAGCGTGGACCGCCAGTCCCGCCGAGAAGCGGCAAAACGGGCGGACAACTCCAGCGCGTCTGCATTTGCGGGGTCGCTGATGAGCGCGTTTTCTATATGTTTATGGGCGGCGGGAACATCCGGCGTTTTCTGCGCCAGCAGCAAAACCGCCTGCTGAACATGCGCTGGGGCATAGCCTGGCGGGTCAAGAGGGGCATACCGGGTGAGAAGACGAAGAGCCTCCTGCTGCTTGCCCATGCCGCGCAATGCTTTAGCCTCAAGGACTGCGGCCTTTTGTCGCATGGACGCTTCCTGCGCTAGCCGCAACGCGGCGACACGCGCCTCGGCCAGCCGTCCGCTTTCAAGATGGCCCTGGGCCTCGGATTCCAAGCGCTCCAGGCGGGCCGGGCCAGTTTCCAGGCGGGAAATCAATGGCATTGCCAGCATGAGCAACAGCGCCAGCAGCACTGGCAGCCCCAGGATGCCCTGCCTGATTTTTCGCTGGTCAAAAAATCTCTCCAGTTGGAATCGCAGGCTGTGAATCAAGTGTTCCATCATTCGCTTTCCTTTCCATGAGGTTCGTTACGACCGGAGATCACACCGGACAGATGCGCGCGAGCACCTGCCAGCAGCTCGGTGCAGGCGTGCTGTGTCTGCTCATCCTTACCCGGATTTAAGTTCATGATTTGCAGCACATAGGTGGTGGTCACCGGAGCCGGGGCGGTCCAGCGCGAAAACAGCCTGTCCGCCAGCCGGCCCACACGGTCTTCGGAGGCGAAGGACTGGCAGTTGCCGAAGGCGTTCAGCACACACAACCAAAGCCGCGCCTCGGAAAACTCGGCTGGGTTTTTCATCTCCAAAAAACGCACCGTGTTCCCGGCATCTCCTGGAAGGGCGGTATCCACCTGCTTCTCAAACTCCCAGCCCTGACCTTTGTAGCACACTCGCGTGTCATGAAAGCCCGGAAAGGGGTAGTTCACCGCCACATAGGCCTCCAATTCATCTTTGCGGTAGAGCCACACTTGATTACGCACGCTGACCTTGCCAATGACCGAGTCCTCCAGCGGCTTCGTCCCCTCGCGCTCCCAGCCGGACAGTCGCGCGGGCATGGTGATCTCATCGATCACCGCTGAGGTCTCCTGTTCAGCCTGCAAAGCCGCTGCGCGGCCGAGCAGAAGCGGGCCGGTAAACATCACGCCCCCCACTATTGCCACCATGAGACTGAGACCGGCGGGCAGCCCCCTGCCGCGAGCGGCAGACCGGGCCTGATCCCATGCGTCTGGCTGCTTATGCCTGGTAGCGCTGTGGTTGAGGATGAAATGCCAGCCGTTGTCGGCGCACCACACGAGCAGCAAATCCAGCCCGAACACCACCACTCCCAGTGCATCGTGCGCGATCCCTGCGTCGAGCTCCAGGCTCCAGAACTGCTGGCTTGCAATCACAACGCAGATACGGAGAACATTGGTGACCACCGAAATCATGCTTGCGGTCAGCAGCATGAAGACCGCGTGCATCAGCGAGCGCTTTTTCATGCCACACAAAATCAAGGCGGCGCAAACCGCCGCCAGCATCGAGTGCGTCCCGCTGCACGCGTCATCCACGAAAAAGCGTTTTTGTGGTGTCACCACTGTCAGCCCCTCCACCACATGCAGCACCTGCATGGCATCCAGCCAGCCCTGGCTCAGGCGCGTGGCGGCGCTGGCAAGCAACTGGTGCAGATTCATGTCCAGTTCCAAAGGCGGCGGTATGAAAAACAACGCCAATGCCGGAAACAACCACCTGGGCGGCGCATCCTCGGTTGGCTCCCTAACGACCACTGCATACGCTGTCATTGCCACACAGAAGGCGAGGCCAGCCAGGAAAGGTGACACCAATAGAAATGCCGTCAGAGCCAGGGCCAGGTGCAGCCCAAACAGCCCTCTTACCAGAGCGGGTTGCTCATGCCGCAGCATCGTCACTCCATCGCAGCGCACCATGAACCAGACCAGCGCGACCAGAGGCAGCGGGAAAAAATGATATGCCGGGTGACGCTCCCAAAGCTCGACTAAAGAAAAAACCAGGCATGCGACCGGCGTTGCCAGCAGCATCCAGACTCGGCTCAAGCCTGGCGAGGTTTGCAAAGGCTGTGAAGTGCGCATGGCGTGATCAAACCATCACTGCTGAAGGGGTTTTGCGGCGGAAGGCCAGCATGCCCAGAAACAAAATACCGCCCCCGCTCATAAGAAGAGCTGAAGGCTCTGGCACCGGCGCAATCGGACTGGCGGTGTAGGTGTAAGTGACGGCCAGACTGCCGGTGCTGCTCCCTGTGATGCTTGTCAGCCATGAAGTCGTGCTGCCAGAACCGGAGGCCGTAGGCGTCGCGCCGAAGGTGTTGGTTAGGAAGAGCGGCACATCTCCCGTACCTTTGAACGAATCAAAGTTGGCGTCTGCCGAAGTGTAAACATCCTCCTGACTGAAGCCCGTGAAAGTGATGTTGTTCACCGAGTATGTTTGTCCCTGGGTAAGCACCACCGCGCCGCCGGAGGGTGTGTGTGAACGGCTTTTGGCGACTTCCGCGACCAGGTCACCATCCATGCCGACTGAAGGCAGATAACCTTCCACCGTGTTGGTAAATGTAATCCTGCTGACCGTGACGGTGCCGGTGTTCTGATTGGTGATAAAAGCCGATGAAATGCTTGAATTGACCGTCCACGTCAGAGCCACTTCCGTGAGCGTGCCCAAGGACGTGTCAAACTGGGAGAAATAATACTGCTGGTCTCCAGTGAGGGTTCCAAAATCAACCGTGTGATTGATGACGTCCCCTTTGCTGGTTAACGCCATGCCAAGAGCTGCAAAGATAAGAATAAAGGTCTTTTTCATAACACTCATACAATCGACAAAGCTAGGAATTAAACAAACGCGGAGTGGTAAGTGAAGCCTTAGGGTGGAATCTGTGATCCACGCCCTCTCTGCGATTCATCTTGTGGCTTCACACACCAACCGATTTGAGAAGGTGTTTGCAGGCATCAGTCCATCGGAAAATGAGCATTCCAAATGGCATTTCGATGCCAGCCCCATGGAAAAGATGAACTTCACTCTGTTGGGAAAGGCCTGACACTTGCATGAAAAATATGGGGAACAGACTTTATGCTAATTGGTCGCTTGCTTCAAAACCAAATAAATGAAGAAATGCCATCATTATAGTGGGTTAAATGAAGAATTAGAATTATGGGGGCCGAGAGACTTCACCTGAAACTTGAAGTTCGTTCACATCTGCCGCACGGCTTCCTCAACAGCGTCGCTTACAAAGCCACCTATTGTAAACTTGCTCTTAGTCAGACAAGCAGAGGACAGGAATGAAGGTTAATTTACCTGTAATATTACAGCATCTGGATAAATTTTGCTTATGACGGAAAACGCACAACGTTTCAGGCAGTCATATTCATCTAAGCCAGAAATGTTATTCACCACTGCTGACATTACTGTAAATTCAATAATACACCCGAGTCACTTAGTGCTGAGATGAGTCCAGCATCAATAACCACCAACACATGACCACTCCCAAAGCCATCCTCATCGTCGATGACCACTCCATGTTTGCCGAAACTCTGGGGCAATACCTTAAAATGGTCCTCAAAGATCACACTTTCGCCGTGGCAACCAGCGCGGAAAAAGCTCGTGAGCATGTTTCCCGGCAGCATGTGGATGTGGTTCTCATTGATTTGGAAATGTCCGACTGCTCCGGACTCACCCTGTTGGGGGATTTTTCCAGCATGATGCCCGCTCCGGCCTGCATCATCGTCAGCATGCATCTTCAGGCAGTCTGGATCGAGCGCTCGTTGAAAGCAGGTGCCGTAGGTTATGTCGCCAAGGACTCGCCGCCCAGTGAGATTGTCATCGCCATCAACTCGGCGCTGATGGGCAAAAAATACCTCTCACGCAGTGTCGCGCAGGCATTCACGGAAAACGCCGTGAGGCAGCCCGCAGGCGGCCAGGAGCTTCACAAGGTGCTCAGTGAGCGCGAGTTCGAGATCTTTCTGCAACTGGCTCATGGCAAAAGCCTCAAGGCCATCTCGCTGGACTTGAATCTTTCCGCAAAGACCGTCTCCGTCCACAAGCACAATATCTGGAAGAAGACTGGTATCGACTCGGGAGCCAAAATCGCCCGTTACTGTGTGGAACATCGACTCCTAGCCGGCAGCAACAACAATTGGCTCGGGGCCGCCGCCTGAGACAAGGCTGGCGCTGCGGACAAAGTCACAGTCTTGACGCAGGATTTTTATCCCCGCGTCCAGGCTGTGATGGTCACAAAAACAGGATCCCTAGCCTGATATATTAACCCGGCAATAAAATACAAGATTTAGGCGGCGTATCGAATGTGCTTTGCCTGAAAGTAGGAACGGACGCGCTTCGGGCTTCTGGCGATTTTTCGCAGGTGCTGGGTGACGTTGTATTTCAACTCTTCCTTGGTTCGCGGCATCGCGCGGCGATGCACGTTGGCCTTCACGTCGTTGTTGAGGTATTCGTCGGGATTGAGTTCCGGCTGAAGCCCAATGCCATCAAGGGAAAGAGAAGGGTAGGATGGATAGAACGCAGGAGCCATGGGCTTCGCAGCGCTGACGGATACGCGGCCAGTCGGTGGTGGGTTTGCGCAGGCCACGGGGACAACTGCGCTGC
>Ga0209573_1004951_pt1 | contig 12563 bp, 6 predicted proteins | sample TNRBio252014_DNA_FD_185870 | JGI IMG/M metagenome (GOLD analysis project Ga0209573, IMG submission 185870) | Wastewater treatment Type I Accumulibacter community from EBPR Bioreactor in Madison, WI, USA - TNR Reactor_6/25/2014_ DNA (SPAdes)... | ecosystem: Engineered > Bioreactor > EBPR >...
GTTCGTTTTGTTGGTCGACGAGAGCGGCCAGATCGGACGGAGCGTTGGAGGTCGCGGTCGCGGGTTCGTCCGCGACCTCGGTGGCCGCCGCCGCGGCCAACTCCCGCTCTCGAAGACGCCGCTTCGTCGCGAGCACCTCCTCGTGGGCCGCGAGCACGACCGGCTCGAGTTTTTCAAACTGCACCGGCTTCGTCAGGAAATGGGTCGCGAGGATCAGCTCGCTGCCCTGCGCGCGAAATTCCGTCTCGAGCTCCTCCGAGGCATGACCCGTGATCATCAGCACCGCGAGCGGTCGCGTCGCCTGGGATTGCAGGGCGGTGAGGACCTCGATCCCGTTCATTCCGGGCATGCGGTAATCGAGGGTCAGCACTTCGATCGAAGGCTCCGCCCGCACGAAGTCGAGGGCCTCCTGTCCGTTCCTCGCCACAAAGACTTTTTCAAAACCGACATACTCGCGGAGAAAGGTCTTCAATCCGAGCTGGAAGGCGGGATCCTCGTCGACGACGAGAATGGCCGCCATGTCGGCGAGAGGCGGGGCGTCGAGGGGGCTGTCTTCGTGGGGCAGGCGAAAGCTCATGGGAGGTGAGGGGAAACAAGTGAAGGGGATTCTCATTTTTGATCCACTCCGGCCCGGATGTCCAGCCTGGAATCGCCGCCAATGCGCGCCTACATGAGCCGAGGAGCTTCACCGCCCCACCTGCACACTGACCTGGGCGGCGTCCGCGAGGGAGGGTTGGACCGTCGATTGCGCCCTGAGCATCAGGATGTGGCGTGCTCCGGCCCCCGTTTTCCGGTCGGGCGTGAGGCGGACTTCGATCCTCCGTGGCGCCGTGGCCCCGTCGATCGGGGCGGTCTCATAGGTGCCGGAGATGATAGCGGCGGTGAGGTTGCCGCCGTCGCCGCGATACTCGACGCGGAGGCGACGGCTCCCGCCCGAGCCCGAGACGATCAGCCGATCCGCGGCGCGGTGATCGGGAAGCAGGGCGTGGTTGACCAATTGCCCGTGCACCGTGGCCGGACGTCTTGCTTTCATTTCGATGCGCAACGTCTGGCGGGTGTCGGGCAGAAACACCTCCCGTCCGATCATCCGGGCCGGGGTCGAGCCGACCGCGACGTCGGGGCGCGGAGCGACGACGGTGAAGGAGCGGGTCACGGATTCGGCTTCAGCATGATTTTGCGAGGCGCCCTGATCGGCACGGATCGTTACGGTTCCCCCGCCGGTGAAGAGGAGCTCGTTCCCGTTGCCCAGGACCGCCGGACCATCCAGCACGGTGAAGGTTACGGCATACCCGGAATCCCCGCCCGTGGCCGCGAGGACGAGTCCCTCCGAGACAAAGCGTGCGTCGGGAGCCGCAAAGGTGATTGTCTGTGAGGCCGGGCTGATCGTGAGCGTGCCGGAGGCCGTTCCGGTGTAGCGGGTGTCCACGAGGCTCGCTCTAACGGCGTAGCTGCCGGCGTTGCTCGGTGCGGTCTCCGATCCGTCGTAGAGCACCCGCACGCCCAGTCCGGCAGGGCTGGGCGTGGTGGTCACGGACCGTGGCATGCCGTTGTAGGTCTGCACGAGATTCGCGAGCTGGATCGTCGCCGTCGCGGCCGTGACGAGGAAGGAGCGTTCCACCGGCGTCGCGGCGAGGAAGCTTTCATTGCCCGCCTGCGAAGCCGTGATCCGGACTTGGCCAATGCCGGTGAAACGGAGCACATCGCCCGGGTCGAGGATCGCGGGCCCCTCCGCCACGACAAAGGTCACGGGATTCCCCGAGCCTCCGCCGGTGGCGGACAAAGCAAGCGTCGCGGTGGTGATCTGATCACCGATCGCGGGGAAGGTGATCGTCTGATCGGCGGGACTGCTCGTCTCCGTCCACTGGAGCATGGTCATCGAGAAGGGCGGTAGCGAGGTGGGTGTGTTAGGATCGAATCCGGCGATCGTCTCGCTCGTCGGCACCACGACCTCGGAGTTTTCGTTGTGGTCTGTGATCTGGTCCGAGGTGAGGCGCTGCATGCTTACCGATCCCGAAGGCGCGCCCGGTCCGTCGAAGCGGACCTTGAGGGGCTGGGTGCGATGATAATTGAAGACCAAAAGCGACCGGCGGTTGCCGTCGCGGAAGGCGTGGCTCTGCAGGTAATGGGCCCCGGTGAAGGTGACGCGGTTTTGATCGACCACATCCCAGGTCGGGTTGTCGCCGCTGTGGTTCGTGCTCACGCAGTCGCCTGCGAGAGCTTCGTTCATCATCCGCACAGCGTGGTAGTGGGGCCGTTTGCGGTCGGTCCTGCCCATGTCGAGTACGGCGCCCCAGAGCGCGCTGCTGCGCGGTTGTCCGTCGGTCGCGGTCCAGGTGGTGCGGTGTCCGGCGAGGGAGAAGAAACATTGGTCGCGCATGCCGAGTTCCTTCAGCATCGTCAACATGTGCCCGGAGACTGCGATGGCCGCACCGACCGATGGAGTGAATGCGTCGAGGGCGGCCTGGCTGATGCTGCCCTGATTGGTGTGCAGGTTCACCTCGTAGATCGCCAGCGGCACCGGACGGCTCGAAGCCTGGATCTGGTTGCGCGTGAAGGCGACCAATCCCGAAGTCGGCGACGGATGGGTCGACCACCATTCTGGTTCGGCGAAGAGGGGAGCGAAGAGCTTCTCGTTGTCCACTGCTCCACCGGTCTCGAAGCTGTCAACGCGGCTCGAGAGGTAGGGCGCGAGATTGAGTGTGTCGTGTTGCGAGGAGGCGTTGTGCAGTTGCAGGTTGAGCCCCGGATTGCCCGCCTGGCCGCCGAGCAGGCATTGGAATTTGGGCGCGGTGTAGTAGGACGATTGTTTGATCGCCGTGAACAGTTCGCTCGCCCTCTCTCCGCAGGGAACGGATTGAGAAATGACCGACCCGCGGAAGGCGGAGTTGTTCCAGTTCTCGTTACCGAATTCGAGATGGATCCGGGAAAAGACGCCAGTCCAGGATTCCGCATGACCTCGGGCCGCGCGCAGGGCTCCGTAGGGCGTCGTGTCAGGGCCGCCGAGATACTCCATCAGATTTGCGATCTCGGTCGTGGAATAGGTCGCGGGGATGCAATACCAGGGCTCCGCATCGAGGTGCTCGCAGAGGACGAGAAATTCGTGCAGACCGGGCATGAAGTTGTTCTCCGTCGTCGAGTAGACGCTGTAGCCGCTGCGCATCCGCGCGAAAGGAGGGGCGATCTCGTTGTCGAGCGAGTTGCCCATGTTCTGCCAGTTCACATATCGGAGAATGCCTGGATTCAATCCGGCGATCGCCTCGACCACGGCGTCGCGGAACTCGGTCGGGTTCGCGGGACTGCCGTCGGTTTGGCGCAGGCTCACGTCGTCGAGAAGGAGATCGCTTTGACCCGTGGCCGATACGCTCACGCTGACGGTCCCTGAGATCGTCGCGGCCTCGGCAGCGGTGAAGGGGATGGAATAGTCGGCCCAGTCGCCGGTGAGTTGCACCGTCTGGCTCAAGTAGGGAGTCCCGGTCCCGCGACGTACCGAGACGAGGGCCTGGTTTGCACCGCCCACGCCCTTGGCTTTGAAGGCAAGGCGGAAGGCACCGTTCAGGCGCACGAATCCCGTGAGGGTGTCGAATTGTCCCGTCACTCCGGCCTGTTGTCCCGCCGTCGCGGCGGAAAGGCGTGCACACTGCAGGCCTGCCGTTGCCGGGGGCAGGTCGGCGAGTTCGCTCGTCACGCTGCCGCCGCCGCCGGTGTTGGTCTGCCAGCTCGCGAAGGCCGCCCCGCCACTGCTGCCGCCCCGGTGGATTTTGCGAAGGACGAGATAGTCACCCGATGCGGGGATTTTGGCAGGATCGCTGTCGGAAAATACGTAGGTGGTGCCCTGGCTGTGGCCGTTGGGATCGTTCGGCGGATTCTGGCGGCTCGGTGCGAGGGATTGGAGGATCGTGCCGCGGCGTCCCTCCGCGCTGCCGGAAGACCAGATCACCTCGTAGTCGGCCCCGTCCCAGAAGCCGCTAGGCCATTGCGTGAAGGCTTGGTCCTCGATGGCGCGGTCGGCGGAGGCTCCGGGGCCGAGGCGTACGACCGATTGATAGAGCAATCCCTCGAATCCCGGATTGCGGAAGAGCAGCTCCTTCATCATCTGGGCTGAGTCGTAGTAGTTGTGCTGCGCGAGCCCGAGTCCGAAGCGTTTCACTCCGGACTGGAGGACCTCGTCGCCGACGTGGATGAGCGTGTCGGCCGCGGCCGTGGCGGCGAGACCGAGTGAGAGAACCATCGTGGTGAGGAATCGTTTCATGGCAGGGAAGGGTGATTTGTGGTTTTGTCAGGATTCAGGAAGGCGTGGTCTCAGTTCTTTTTCCGCGTGAGGATCATGAGGTAGGGTCCCGATCCGCGGGTGATGAATTCCCCGGGACGCGCGTGGCCGTTGTTGCCGCTGCACCAGCGCAGCGTTTCGCCCTCGACCTTCCAGATCCCGAGCATGGTCTGGCCCATCGCGGGACCGGCGATCCCGGTGGCGTCGATCGTGAGAAAGCCGCCTTCCTCGCCTAGCACATAGGTGCCCTTGCCGAGGTCGCGTCCGTCACCATCGGTCGCGGAGATGTCGTCCATTGTGATCGTGAGCGACTCGATCGTGGCGCGGCGGGCTCCTGTCCTTTCATCGGAGACGACGGCGCCCTCCCAAGTGCCGAGGAGTTGTTTGCGCAGGGCGTTGTCGTCGGCGTCGACAGCGCTCAGGGTGGCGAGGAATACCGCGGCGATGAGGCGCGGCCCGGTGAGGTGGCGTGAGTTTTTCATCTTCGTCTCCAGCCTCCGCCACGGGGCATGAAACGAAGATGAAACGAAGATGAAAAGCCTTTCATCTTGCCCGGTGTCCGGGACATCGCAGACAGCCCGATGAGGGGTTTGTCAGGAGGCTGCCGCGAGCGGCAGCGAAAGCGTGAAGACCGTGCCTTGGCCCACCTCGCTCGCGACCGAGACCCGTCCTCCGTGGGCGTGGACGAGGGCCTCGACGATGGCGAGACCGAGACCCGCCCCGCCGTGTTCGCGAGCCCTTGCCTTGTCGACGCGGTAGAAGCGCTCGAAGAGATGTGGCAGATGCTCGGGGGCGATGCCGGGCCCGGTGTCGGAGACGGTCAGCACCGCCTCCTTGTCCGTCGTCTGCGTCCGCAGGGTCACCGTTTCGCCCGCCGGCGAATAGCGGATCGCGTTCTCGACGAGATTCAGCACGATCCGCTCGAGCGCGAGGGAATCCCCCGATACAATCACAGGTCCGGTCTCTTCAACCGAAAGGCCGATCCGTTTGCTGGTAGCGCGGTTCGCGAGCGAGTCCACCACCTTCCGGCAGACCTCCGCGAGATCGACCGGTTCGGGAGCGGCCACTGCCTCACCCGCGTCGGAGCGGGCGAGGGAAAGAAGATTCTCCGTGAGCCGCGCGAGGCGTTCGATCTCCTCGCGGCTGCTTTCGAGGACTTCGCGGTATTCCTCAGCGGGGCGCTCGCGGCGCAGGGCCACCTCGATCTCGCCGCGCAGCACCGTCAGCGGCGTGCGCAGTTCGTGCGAGGCGTCGGCGAGGAAACGTTGCTGGTTCGCGTGGGCCGATTCGAGGCGGTCGAGCAATTCGTTGAAGGCGCCGGCGAGACGGGCCACCTCGTCCTCATCCTTCGGCACGAAAAGCCGTTCGCGCAGCGTTTCTCCTGCACCGATGCGGCGGGCCGAGTCGACCGCGGCATCGACGGAGCGCAGCCAGGTCCGTGCGAGGATTCGGGAAACGAGCCACGCCGCCACCACCGCGGCGAGCCCGGCCCCTGCGAGCCCCCAGGCGAGGCCGCGGAGCCGTTTGCCGCGCGCCGATTCCGGCAGGGCCGCCTGGGTGTAGGCGAGGATCTGGTTTTCCCCGTTGCGGAAATTCGTCACCGGTACCGTGGCGAGGCGGATCTCGCCGTCGATTCCCGGGATCGATTCGGTGAAACCGGTCAGGTTCGTCTCCGCGGCGGCGCGTGCCGCCGCGCTGAAGGGCATGTCCGCGATGAGATTGGCGGAGCGCGACACGACCTTGCCCTCCGCATCGAGCACCTGCACGAGCAACCCGAGCTTGTCCGTCTCAAGGAGCGATTCCATCCACGGCTGCAGGCGCAGGTTCATCGGCGTGACCGATTTGGAAAGAGCGTAGGCCCGGTCGCGGAGGAGGCGGTCCATGTCACCTGCGAGCGCGTCGGAGGCGGTCTGGTAGGCCCACACCGCGACGAAGGCCGATACCGCCGCGGTGAGCAGGGTGACGCTGAGCACCAGTCTCGACTTGAACGATTTCATGTGGCGGCCTCCTTCGCGACATATCCGACGCCGCGTATCGTGTGGATCAGCGGCGTCGCAAAACCACGATCGACCTTTTCCCGGAGGTGGTAAAGGGTCACGTCGATCACATTCGTCATCGAGTCGAAATGCTGGTCCCAGACGTGCTCCGAGAGACGCGTCCGCGTGACCGCTTCGCCGCGGTGGCGCAGGAGGTACTCCAGCACTGCGAACTCCCGCGAGCTCAGGGAAATCGCCTGGCCCGCCCGCGTCACCCGGCGCGCCTTGAGATCGAGGACGAGATCGCCGAGGCGCAGCGTCACGGGCTCCGTCTCGGCGGCTCCCGCCCGGCGCAGCAGGGCCCGGACGCGGGCGAGCAATTCCTCGAAGGCGAAGGGTTTCACAAGGTAATCGTCCGCCCCTGCGTCGAGACCACGGACCCGGTCGCGGATGCCGTCGCGGGCCGTCAGCATGAGCACCCGGCTCGATCGTCTCGCGGCGCGGAGGGCCGCGAGCACCTCGAAGCCGTCGCGTTTTGGCAACATCACATCGAGGATGATGAGGTCGTAATCATGGACCAGCGCGAGATCAAGCGCCGCTTCGCCGTCCATCGCCACATCGACCGCATAATGCTCCTCCTTCAGCCCGCGTTCGATGAAGCGGGCCACCTTGGGTTCATCCTCGACAATCAGAAGACGCATGGAACAGATGGATGAACCTGTGGCCGAAGTTGGCCTTGAGGAAAGGGGAAACTTGCAGGGTGCCGCGACGTTCTTCGTCCGTGGCCGTTGTCACGACGAGGAGCGGGTAGATTCGGAAGATGGCCTCCGAGGGGCACCAGTGGATGAACAATCGGTTCGTTAGACCTGCAGGGGTGGCGCTTCTTTCCCTGTCTTTGTGGATATCGACCTCACCCAAACAGCGCCTCAATCGGCTGCCCGCGATCGGTGATGGGCACGGGGCGGTCGCCGTCGTAGAGGTTTTTCCGGTAGTCGACTCCCACCGCCGCGCAGAGGGTGGCGAAGAAATCGGGCACGGAGACGGGGGCGGCGACGATCGTTTTGGCGAGCTCGTCGGTTTGGCCCCAGGCCCCGCGATGCTTCAGGCCTCCTCCGGCGAGGACGCAGGTAAAGGCGGTGCCCTGGTGTCCGCGTCCGCCGCCGCCGTCGAATTCGGGCGGACGTCCGAACTCGGTGGTGATGACGATGAGGGTTTTGTCGAGGAGCTTCCGCGATTCGAGATCGGTGATGAGGGCGGCGACGGCTCCGTCGAGTTCGCGGATCAGTTCGTGTTGTTTGAGGATGCCTTCATTGTGGGTGTCCCAACCGGTGCCGTTCATGAAATTCAGGTTGTGGGAGACTTCGACAAAACGCACTCCACTCTCGATGAGGCGACGGCTCAGGAGGCAGCGTTGCCCGAACTCGCCGCCGTAGAGCGTGCGGAGATCGGCGGGCTCTTCGTCGAGCTGGAAGACGCGATTGAATCCGGGTCCGCTCAATTTCAGGCTTTGTTCGATGGCGGCCTCGTAGCTTTTCAACTGGCGGTCATCGGTCGGCGGGGCGCTGGCCTGGAGGGCGGAGAGAAACTGGACGCGGCGGGTCTGTCTCGCTTCGGTGATGTCTTTGGGTCGCGAGAGGCCTGCCGGTCCGCGGCTGGTGTCGGTGAGGTAGAGGTAGCCGGACTGGGCCCCGAGAAATCCCGGTCCGCGCGTGACGTTGGGGTAACCGATGAGCACGTAGGGCGGCGCGCCGTCGGCGGCAGCGCCGCGCTCGTGGGTGATGATGGATCCGATCGACGGGTAGCTGATCGTGCCGCTGATGGGACGTCCGGTGTGCATGCGGTTCGTGGCGGCGGCGTGCTCGTCGATGACGTCATGATGCACCGTTCGTACGGCGGTGACGCGGTCCATGAGCGGCGCGAGTTTCGCGAGATGTTCGCAGACCTGCACGCCCGGCACGGCGGTATCGATGGCGGGGTAGTAGGAGCCGGGTTTTTTGGCGGCCGGATCGCCGAGCTGTTTGGGGTCGAAGGTGTCGGTCTGCGCCATGCCGCCGCCGAGCCAGATCGAGATGACGTGTTCGGCCTTGCCCTGGATGAGCGGGTCGGCAGAGTCGGCGAGAAGAGACGATGGCAGGGCGAGGCCGCCGGCGAGGGAGGCGCCCGTTCCGAGGAACTGTCTGCGATTCATCGAGGGGGGAGTTTTCATGAGCGTTGGAAAGGCGGGGTGGGCTCAAGCGGTCAGGGAACCCAGACGAAGTCGCGGTCGTTGATGAGACTCCAGACGAGGTCCTCGTAGACTTCGCGCCACGAGGTTTGAAATCGGGGGTCGGGATGGGGGCCGCGCTGGACGCGTTTTTCGATTTCGAGCTGGATGGTGTTGGCTTCGGGGCTGACGTGGTTCAGCCAGGTGACGAGGGGGAGAGGATCGGGCTCGACGGGCGCGACCTGCTTTTCAGCGGGGACGAGGCGTTGCTCGAATCCGTCCCGCAGCGAGGGCAAAAAGGCATCGCGTTCGGCGGGGAGCGGTCGGCGGCTGAGGAAGCGGAGAAACAAGGTCTCAAGGAGCGCTTCGGGACTTTTCGCGGAAACGGCGAGGTCGGCGAGTTCGCTGCCGTCGGCGCAGCGGGAGAGATTCTGTACGAGGAGTCCGTTGGCGAGGACGCCGGGCTGGAGGACGTTCGGGTCGGTGACGCGTTCGAAGACGGGCATTTGCCGGGAGCCGTTCCAGCCGAAGGCCTCGAGCACATCGACCGCCGTCTGGGCGCGGGGGAGGGCGAGGCTGGGTCGGTCGCGCTCGTTGTTGAGGCTGGCGAACATCCAGCTGCGCCGCGGCACTTCGAGAGTCTGCCGCCGATCGAGGGGATGACGCCCGTCGTGCACGAAGGTGAGCTCCTCGGAATCGATGGCCCGCCCGGTGGCGGTGTGAAGGGAATCGACGACCTGCTCGGCGCTGAGACGTCGACGGGCCGGAGCGGCGAAAAAACGTTCTCCGGCGGCGAGGGCGGCGAGATTCTCAGTGCCGGGTTCGCGCTGATAGGCGGCGGAGGTGGTGATGAGGCGGATGAGATGTTTCAGGTCGTAGCCATGGGCGATGAAGTCGCCGGCGAGCCAGTCGAGCAGCTCGGGATGACTGGCGTCGCGTCCTTCCCAGTCGTGGGCGGGCTCGACGAAGCCAGCGCCCAAGAGCCTTTTCCAGACGCGGTTGACGATGACACGGGAAAAGCGGCGGTTCTCGGGCGAGGTGACGAGAGCGGCAAAGCGCTCCCGCGAGTCCTGAGTATCCTCGACGAGCCGGTCGATGGCGGGGCCGTCGCTGACTCCGGTGGCGGCGGCGAAAGGCCAGTCGGGAGTGACGGGTTCGTCGGGCTTGAGGGTGACGCGGATGAGGGATTCGCGGCCCTTTTTCTCGAAGAAACCGGCGGGCACGCGGCTCGTCTCGGGAACGGTCACGGTCTTGCGCGAGAGCATCGCGGAGAGGGCGTAGAGATCGCGCTGGGTGGTGCTGTGATAGGGCGAGTCGTGGCAGCGGGCGCATTGCATCTCGATGCCGAGAAAGGCGGAGGCGGCGATGTGGCCTTTGGCGGCGAAAGGGGCGTCGTTCTCGGCGGCCTGGGCGAAGCCGGCGCTGCCTCCGTAGGCGGCGTCGCCGCGCATCATCAGCAACTCGGTGACGAGCCGGTCGATGGACTTGCCGTCGCGGAGGGCGTCGTGGAGAAACCAGCGGAAGGGGCCGGTGCTGTTGAGCGAGGCATTGATGAGGGTGGGATTCTCCGCGAGCAGATCGAGCCACTCGGCCATCTGGTGATCGGCGTGGCGATCATCGTCGTCGAGGAGCCGGTCGATGAGGCGGGTGCGTTTGTCAGCCGAGGGATCGTCGAGAAAGGCGCGGGCTTCGTCGGCGGTGGGCGGCACGCCGACGATGTCGAGGTAGACGCGGCGGAGAAAAGCCGCGTCGCCGGTCGGGGGAGTCTTCGCGACTTTTTCGGGGCTGACGGGAGGAGCGGGCCAGGCGGCACCGTCGCGGATCCAGGCCTCGAGCGCGGCGATCTCCGCCTCGGGCAGGGGATCGCCGGTCGGCGGCATGACGAGGTCTTCGTCTTCACTGCGGAGGCGCAGGATGAGTTCGCTGGCCGCGGGATCGCCGGGCACGAGGGCGGGGATCTCGGACTCTCCGCCACGCAGGGCCGCCTCGAGAGAGTTGAGTTTCAGGCCGCCTTTTTCCTTGTCGCCGTGGCAGCGGAAACAGGCCTCCTGGAGGATGGGAAGGACGTTTTTCTGGAAGCCTTCGCCATCCGTCGAGGTGGATGCGCTGGCGGCGAGGGCGGCTTCGATTCTGGCATCGAGAAAGGCGTCGATGGGATGTCCGTCGCGGGGTGGGCGGGGCGGGGGATTCTCTTTCACCGAAGCGGCGGCGAGGGCGTGACGCTTTTTCCAAAAGGCATCGCGCGAAGCGGCCGCAGCCCGTCGATCATGGTCATCGCGTGCGGCGAGGGTCGTCTCCATCGCGGCGAGGACGGGTTCGACGGCGGAGTCGGTCAGCGGGAGCGCGGGGCGGGCTCCGGCGGGGAGGATGGAAAAGGATGTTCCGTCGGCCGTTTCGATGGCGACACAGACTTCGCCGGTGTCGGTGCGCTGATTTTTGCCTCCGGCGATCAGTTCGAGCACGACGCGGGAGAGGTCTTTGCCGGGCGGTAGATCGATCGTGCCGAAGACTTCCTGTTGGTGGTAGTCCTTCACCCGCAGACCGGGGTGGGGCGGCTCGGCGAGCGGGGTGACGAGGTCGTGGCCGTTCGGACTGCTGGCATCGGCCGGCTTGGTCTCGGCGACGAGTTTTCCTTCGATCCAGAGGCGGGCGAGGGCTCGGGTGCGGATGAGGAAGCGATTTTTGCCGGGCGGGAGCGGAACATCGGCGGCGAGTCGAACCAGCACGGGCGGTTTCCAGGCGGAGCGGATGCCCCAGTCGTCGTAGCGGCGCGGCAGACGCGGCAGCAGAAAATGGTCACTCGTCCAGCGGTCCGTCTCGGCGGGTGTCTCGACGGCGGAGGGCCAGCGTTCGAAGGCGGGGAGTCCCTCGGTGAACTGCACGAGGACGGTGTCGCGGTCTATCCCGCCGAGCGCGGGCATTTCTTTCGCGGCGGGCAGCACGACCTGCGGGCCGTCCTTGCGGCGGAAACGCGCCGCGATTTCCTGATCGGTGAAGCGCTTCCGATGGATCGCGACCATGTCGATGAGTCCTTCGAAGCTGTTGCCCGCGCTGCCGTTCATCGACGAGCCGATCCAGACATCGTCGTCATCGACCACGGGCGGGTCGGTCGTGGGGCCGTCCACGTCCCAGACACCTTCGGTGGGCAGTCCGTCGATCCAGCCGCGCATCGTTTCGGGTTTTCCAAATTCATAGGCGAGCGCGACGTGATGCCAGCCGGTCGCGAGGCTGAACGCGGCCTCCGAGTTCCACCGATGCCAGTGCAATTTCCCGTCGGCGGCCACGCTCGTGAAGAGAAAGCCGAGGCGTCCCAGCCCGTTGGGAGCGCCGACGATGCGCAGTGACCAGTTCTGGTTGTCCCGGCTGAAGCGCGGGTTGTGGGTGCGTCCTTTTCCCACGATGTAGGCGGGCTGGCCGGAGCGCAGCGCGTCCACCTGGATCCAGGCTTCCAGGGTGATGCTGTCGCCGTTGGTGAAATCGAAGGCGCTCTGCGTGCCCGGGTCCTTCACCTCAAAACGGGCGCCGTTGCCGGAGAGTCGGACGGCGGTGTTGTCGGCGTCGAGATCGGGAAACTCGGGCGGGCGCGGACCGGTCTGGTCGCGAACGATGTCGCCTCGCGGGATCAGCAGAGCGGGCTCCTCGGAATTAAAATCCCATCGCGTCGTGCCGGAAGGCGCATCGGCTCCCCCGACCTGCGACGCCCCGGTCGCGAGGAGAGCAGCAAGGAAAACGGTCCTGAGAAAAGCGGTCATGGGATCCTGAGGGAAAATTTCTGGAGGCGTTTGCCGACGATGTCGCCGAGGTAGAGATCGCCGCGGGAATCGAAAGCGAGGGCGTGGACCCAGTTCAGCTCGCCGGGCTTCTCCGCGCCGTCGCATCCTTTCGGAGCTGACCAGGTCTGGAGGACCTTGCCCTCGGAATTGAATCGCATCACGACCTGGTCCTTCGGAGGACAACCGAGCGGAAAACCGGGGTAATCCGCGTCATCGGTCCAGTGCATGGGCGTCGATCCGCAGACCCAGAGCTCGTCGTTTTCCGAAATCCAGAATCCCCACGGGACGATGACATCCGGCCACGAATCGAGCAACTCGCCGGCGGTGTTGTAGACCTGGATGCG
>Ga0209573_1004952_pt1 | contig 12563 bp, 13 predicted proteins | sample TNRBio252014_DNA_FD_185870 | JGI IMG/M metagenome (GOLD analysis project Ga0209573, IMG submission 185870) | Wastewater treatment Type I Accumulibacter community from EBPR Bioreactor in Madison, WI, USA - TNR Reactor_6/25/2014_ DNA (SPAdes)... | ecosystem: Engineered > Bioreactor > EBPR >...
AAGGCCATGGCCCGGCTGAGTTCGCGCACGAAGCCGCGCCGGTTCAGAGCCGGGGTCAGGACATCGCGCTCGGCCAGGGCCTCGGCCGCCTCGGCCCGGGCGCGCCAGTGCGCCGCCTCGGCCTTCAGGCGCTCGATTTCCCCGGACAGGTCTTGGACAGCGGACACGCAGGCTCCTGCAGCGGAATCAGCCGCAATCAATTCGGTCGATGCTGCCCTCACTCGGTTGCGGGCGCAACGCGCGGAAACTATGGTCCGGGCCTTTCCCGAACCGGAACGATTGCATGACGTCTCAGACGCCACCGGTGGCGATCATCATGGGCAGCCGCTCGGACTGGCCCACCCTCAAGGCCGCCGCCGATATGCTGGAGGCTTTGGGCGTCGGCTACGAGGCCCGGGTGGTCTCGGCGCACCGCACCCCCGAACGGCTGTTCGACTTTGCGCGCGGGGCCCGCGACGCCGGCTTCAAGGTGATCATTGCCGGGGCCGGAGGTGCGGCCCACCTGCCGGGCATGGCCGCCTCGATGACGACCCTGCCGGTGCTGGGCGTGCCGGTCGAATCCAAGCTCCAGAACGGCCTGGATTCCCTGCTGTCCATCGTCCAGATGCCCGGCGGCATTCCGGTCGGGACCCTGGCCGTCGGTGCGGCCGGGGCCAAGAATGCCGGGATTCTGGCGGCCCAGATCCTGGCCCTGTCGGATGCGGCCCTGGCCGGTCGGCTGGCCGACTGGCGTGCGGCCCAGACCGCCTCCATCCCCGAGACCGTCGAGGACTGAGTGACTCTGCCCCTGGCCCCCGGCGACACGCTCGGCATCATCGGCGGCGGCCAGCTCGGCCGAATGCTCAGCCAGGCGTCCGGCCGTCTGGGCTTCAATGTCGTCATCCTCGACCCTGAGGAAAACAGCCCCGCCTGCCGCGTGTCGCAAGGCCAGATCGTCGCCGCCTATGACAATCCGACCGCGCTGCAGGTGCTGGGCAAGGCCTGCCAGGCCGTCACCTTCGAGTTCGAGAATGTGCCAGCGCGGTCCGTCGAGATCCTGATCGAGGCCGGATGCGAGGTCGCGCCGGGGCCACGCGCCCTGGCGGTGGCCCAGGACCGGGTCGATGAGAAGAGCTTTCTGAACAGCATCAAGGTGCCGACGACGGCCTTTGCCGCGATCAACGACCTGGGCAGCCTGCGCGCGGCGGTGGCGTCCCTGGGGGCACCGGCCCTGCTCAAGACCCGCCGCCAGGGCTATGACGGCAAGGGTCAGGCCTGGATCAAGGCCGACAGCGGCGCGGCCCGGGCCTGGGCCGCCATCGGGGCCCAGCCGGCCATTCTGGAGGCCAGGGCCGAATTCGTCCGAGAGCTGTCGGTGATCTGTGCGCGCGGGCGCGACGGCGACATCGCGGTCTATCCGTTGGGCGAGAACACCCATGCCGGCGGCGTCCTGAAGACGACGCTGGCCCCGGCCAATGTCGGTAGCCAGACCAAGGCCCAGGCCACCCGCATCGCCCGCAAGATCCTGGAGGGCCTGGACTATGTCGGGGTCATGGGGGTCGAGCTGTTCGAAATGCCGGGCGGGCGGCTGCTGGTCAATGAGATCGCGCCGCGCGTTCACAACTCAGGCCACTGGACCCAGGACGGCTGTGCCTGTGACCAGTTCGAACAGCATATTCGCGCCGTCGCCGGCTGGCCGCTGGGGCCGACGGCGGCCCACGCCCGCGTTGAAATGACCAATCTTTTGGGCAACGAGATCAAGGCCTGGAAAGCCCTGGCCGCCGATCCCGCCGTCCGCATCCATTTCTACGGCAAACGCGAAGCCAAGCCCGGTCGCAAGATGGCCCACATCAACCGGATTCTGCCGCTGGCCCGGTCTCGGCCTCGGTCGCCGGGGCCGGCGCGCAAAAGCTGAAGAAGCGTTCGATGGCCGGGCGGCCCGTGGCCGGCACGGCCGCCAGGTCGCGGCCCTGGCCTGCCACCGACAGATTGATCCAACCCGACTGACGAAACGCCTGCAAGGGACCGTCATCCATTGGAATCTCGGCCGTCAGATACTCGCCGCCGCTGAAATCTGACGGTGCACGCGAGGTGACGCGATACATGGCCCGGGACTCGCCGGCCCCCAGGATGATGGCCCCCACTCCCATGACCGGCGAATCCGTCCCTGCCTCGACGGAACCGGACCCACGATTGCAATGGAGCCACAGGGCCGCCGGCGTGTCGCCCTGGGCGTACGCCAGGGACGCCCGGTCCGGTGCCTCGGCGGCGGGTTCATGGAAGATCCAGTCATGGCCTTCGATGGGTGCAGGCCCCGCCGGCTCGGCAGGTGCCGCAGGTGCCGGAGCCGCAGGAGGAGCCTGAGCCTCCTCGGCGGGGGCTTCGTCCGCGTCCTCGCCGCCGCAGGCCGCCAGGACCAGAGCAGACGTGACGATCAGGGCCTGGACCGAACAGGATACCGCGCGCCTAGCCACAGGCACTCCTGAAGGCCGACATCAGGCGGGGCCCTGGCGCGGCCACGGCAACCGTCTGGCCGCCGGCCGTCACCGTCAGGGCCTGGCCCTCACCAAAGGCATGCAGGATCGGATGATCCAGCCGCAGGCGTACCGACAGGCCGTCGCCCTCGACCCGCTCCATGTCGGCCGACACCGCGCCGACCGAGACATTGACGAAAGCCGGTCGGGCTGACGCCTCGTACACGGTCAGATGCACCATGCCGGAGCCCGGGCTGCATTCCAGCACGGCGTTGAGATGGGCCGTATCGGGAACCTCGCGCGCCAGCACGGCGCGGCCGTCATTGTCGTAATAGGACCAGACCCAGGCGTGGCCACCCTGGCCGGCCAGGGCCAGCATCCCTGCTGCGACGAGACTGGAGATCATCCGGACGCTCCGGCGGTTGAAACAGCCTGGATGCTACGCTGTTCACAGGGATCAAAGAAGGCCCGAACCGACGCCCGTTCGGCTTGTCGGGCATGGACCGGTCCCCTTGCAGGGAGAAACGCCGAACCGACCGACAGGTTCACGCCATCCCGTGCGCCGCCGGTGCCATGGCCCGGTGCCACCGCGATCAGAACGGGCTGAAGCGCTCCACCACCGACTGGCTGGCCGGCGGGCTTTGCACCCGGCTGACGTCGCCTCGCCCGCCGTAGGAGATGCGCGCCTCGGCAATCTGGGTGTGGTCGATGGTGTTCTCGGACGAGATATCCATCGGACGCACGATGCCGGAAACCAGCAGTTCGCGCAGCTCGCGATTGGTGCGGACCTCCTGACGGCCCTGGATCACCAGATTGCCGTTGGGCAGGACCGCCGTAACGACCGCCGCGATGGTCAGGTTGACGCGCTCGGCGCGGTTGATGGTGCCGGAGCCCGCCGAGCTGGAGCCGCTCTGCATCTCAATCATGTTGTCGCTGTCGAAGGCGCTGGGGAAGAAGGTCCCCAGGGCCTCTTCGAGGCCAAACAGTGAGCCGACCCCGGCGTTTGTCTCGCTGGAACGGTCACGCTGGGTCGAGTTCTGAACCGAGGCCCGGTCGTCGATATTGATGTTGACCGTCAGGATGTCGCCGATGTTGCGCGCCCGCTGATCGCGGAAGAAGCTGCGCGAACCGGCCCGCCACAACGATCCCGCCGAGGCCGCCTGGGGCGGCGGGGCCATCGGCTGCTCCAGCGGCATGAGGGCGGCCGGATAGCCCATGTTCGACAGATCCGGGCCGCGGACGGCCTCTTCGACCGTGGAGCAGGCCCCCAGCAGCAGAACCGGGATCAGGGCGAGCGAACGACGCATCTACAACATCCTCTAGCGGGTACGGGCGGACAGGGCGGCAGGGCCGGCCAGGGCGCGGCCAGGCTCGATGGCCACCACCTCGATGGTGCGGCCGGATTCGACATTCTGGACGCGGAAGGGTTCGCCGGCGGTCGCCGCCTCGAGCGCACGGGCCCGCAGGGTCAGGCTGATGCCGCCGGTCTCATAGGTGACGTCGACCATGTCGCCCCGCGCGATGATCTGGGGTCGCGTCAGGTCTGAGGCACGCACCGCCGCTCCGGCCCGCAGGGGGCGCCGGGCGGTCAGGCCGATGACGGCCTCGGCGTCGTCGGCCCCGTCGGCCGGGGCCTGATGCGATTGAACCGTGACCCATTCGATGTCTTCGGGCTGGATCGTCTCCCCGGTCGACAGGCTGCGGGCATAGGTCAGGACCTCGACGGAGGCCGCCCCGCGGCTGGCCGTGGCCGGGGTGCGGGCGGCGGCCACAGGCCCGCTGCCGCCCTGGCGTACGATGATGCGCCGGATGCCGGTATCGTTGGCCCAGTCCAGACCGTTGCGACGCGCCACCGTCTGGACCTGGGCGGCGTCGAGTACGACGGTCGGGGCGGTCCGCAGGGCGACCCGCACGCCCGAGGCCGGGCCGGCTTCGTCGAACAGCTCGCCCAGGGTGACGACGCCGTCGTCGTCGGTCGGCTGGGGCACCAGGCTGACGGGCGTGGCAAAGGCGGCCCCGGCGAACACCAGCCCACTGAATCCGGCGAAGATCGGCACCCAGACTGACGGACAGCGGGCGACGCGCAAACCCTCGACCAGGCCGCGCCTTGCCGTTTCGAGCCAGGCCCGGGCCGCGATCATCAGGATTTCACCTGGTTGGCCGCCTGCAGCATTTCGTCGGCGGTGGTGATGACCTTGGAGTTCATTTCATAGGCCCGCTGGGCCACGATCAGGGCGGTGATTTCGGCCACCGCATCGACGTTGGAGCTTTCGGTATAGCCCTGCAGCAGGGTGCCCAGACCCGGCTCGCCCGGTGCCGCCGTCACGGCCGGACCGGAGGCGGCCGTTTCCAGCAGCAGATTGTCACCGATGGCTTCCAGGCCCGCCTCATTGAAGAAGCTGGACAGCTGCAGCTCGCCGACGATCTGCGGATTGGGGTCGCCGTCCAGGATCACCTGGACCTGGCCGGTCGGCGAGATGACGACGTCGCGCGCTTCCTGCGGGATCGAGATGGCCGGCTGGACCTGATAGCCGTCCTCGGTGACCAGCTGGCCCTCGCCATTGACCGAGAAGTTGCCGGCACGGGTGTAGGCCGTCTCACCGGACGGCAGCAGGACCTGAAAATAGCCCCGCCCCTCGATCGCCAGATCGAAGCGGTTGCCTGAGTGCATGGGCGTGCCCTGTTCGGTGATCCGATAGACGCTGCCGGCGCGCACCCCGACACCGATCTGGATGCCGGTCGGCACGACGGTGCCGGCCCCGGAGGACTGGGCCCCCATGCGCTGGACGTTCTGGTAGAGCAGATCCTGGAACTCGGCGCGCTGGCGCTTGAAGCCGACCGTGTTCATGTTGGCGATGTTGTTCGAGATGACCTCGACGTTCAGCTGCTGGGCGGCCATGCCCGTGGCGGCGGTTCTCAGAGCGCGCATCCGGCGTCTCCCTTACGAAGCCCGACCGAGCCGCTCGACCGAGCGGCGCGACAGGTCATTGAGGTTTTCGATCAGGCGCGCGGTCGATTCATAGGCGCGCTGGATCTCGATGAGGTTGGTGATCTCAACCAGGGTGTCGACGTTGGAGCCTTCGAGCATGCCCTGGCGGACCTGGGCGTCGGTCGCATCGGCCGGCTGCTCATTGGAGGTGTTGCGGTACAGACCGTCACCGTCCTTGGACAGGACCGACAGGACGTCGAAGCGAACGACGCCCAGCTGGGCGACGGTGGCCCCGCCCTGGCTGATGGTGCCGTCCTGGGCGATGGTCGGCTCGCCCTGGGCCGGATCGAGGATGATCTCGGCCCCGCCGTTATCCAGGACCGTGCGACCGTCCCGGGTCATCAGCCGGCCTTCGCCGTCCGAGGTGAAGCCGCCGTCGCGGGTGTAGCGTTCCGGGCCGCCGTTGGGATCACCGATACGGAAGAAGACACCCTCACCCTCAAGCGCCACATCCAGCGGCCGGCCGGTCTGGCGGATGGCTCCTTGCGTGAAATCACGGCCGATGCCCTGATCCAGCACGAAGGACGGGGCCCCATAGACGCCGAAATTGCGCGCGTGGCTGACCACCTCCTGCTCGACGATCAGGCCCTCGACCTTGAAGCCCGAGGTGTCGGCGTTGGCGATGTTGTTGGCCACGATGTCCAGTTCACGCCGAAGCGTCATCTGGCGGCTCAGGGCGATGAGGGCGGCGTTCTCCACGAACGGTCTCCACGGAACTTGCTGAGGCTTCCCCAAGCAAGGGCCGCGCCAATATGGTTAACGCCCAGCCTGCAAGGGATTGGCTCCCTCAAGGGGCGGTCAGATTAACCATGGCACCGGGCAGGAATTGCCGGGGTCTTGACTGATCGTTAACCAAACCAGGTCGAAGTCGCCGGGTCAGGGTCAGGTTCGGCGCGCCATGTTTAAATTCGGAAAGAAGAAGAAGGACGCCGAGGCGACCGAGACCGGCACGGAGGTCGCCGTCGCGGCCGAAGGCGCTGAAGGTGCCGAGGGCGAGGCCGCCCCCAAGAAGAAGAAGCTGCCGCTTTTCGTCCTGATCGGCGCGGCGGCCGTGCTGGTTCTGGGCGGCGGCGGGGCGGCGGTCTTTTTCCTGTTCATGCAGCCGTCGAGCGCCGAGGAGGTACCGGCGGACCATGCGCCCGAAGAAAAGAAGGAAAGCGGCGGCGGCGGCCATGGCGGCGGCGGCGAAGAGGCAGCCGATCCGGCCGTGGTCGGGACCATCCGCGAAGGACCGGACGGCGTCACCTTCCTGACCCTGCCGGACATGGTCGTGAACATTCAGTCCGCCGACGGTCGCCCGACCTTTCTCAAGCTGACCCTGACGCTGGAGATGCACGACGCCGAACTGGCCCATCATCTCCAGGCCGAAAGCCCCCGCGTCAACGACCTGCTCCAGACCTTCCTGCGCGAACTGCGTCCCGAGGACCTGGCCGGCTCGGCCGGCAGCTATCAGCTGCGTCAGGAAATCCTGCGGCGGGTGAACCTGGTGGCGGCCCCCGAAGAGGTGGACGCCGTGCTGATTGAAGAGATGCTGATCCAGTGACCGACGACGCCCAGGATCTGGCCCAGGCCGGCTTGGCAGCTTCGGCCCAAAGTCACGCCAGCAGCGTTGACGAGCACAGCTTTGCGCCGACCGGCGAACGTGTCCTGAATCAGGATGAGATCGACAGCCTGCTCGGCTTCGACCTGTCCGGCGACGACGAGGCCAGCCGCACCGGCATCCGCGCCATCATCGATTCCGCCCTCGTCTCGTACGAGCGGCTGCCGATGCTGGAGATCGTCTTTGACCGGCTGGTCCGGCTGATGACGACCTCGCTCAGGAACTTCACCTCGGACAACGTCGAGGTCAGCCTGGACAACATTTCGTCGATCCGGTTCGGCGACTATCTGAACTCCATCCCGCTGCCGGCGATCCTGGCGGTTTTCCGGGCCGAGGAACTGGACAATTTCGGCCTGCTGACGGTGGATTCCAACCTGATCTATTCGATCGTGGATGTGCTCCTGGGCGGGCGGCGCGGCACGGCGGCGCTGCGGATCGAAGGCCGGCCCTACACCACCATCGAGCGGGTGCTGGTTCAGCGCATGGTCGAGGTCATCCTGAACGATGCCCGTCAGGCCTTCGAACCCCTGACGCCGGTGCATTTCAACCTGGACCGGCTGGAGACCAATCCCCGCTTCGCCGCCATCGCGCGCCCGGCCAACGCCGCCATCCTGGTCAAGCTGCGGATCGACATGGAAGACCGCGGCGGTCGCGTCGAACTGCTGCTGCCCTATGGCACGCTGGAGCCGATCCGCAAGCTGCTGCTGCAGCAGTTCATGGGCGAGAAATTCGGGCGGGACAACATCTGGGAAGGCCACCTGGCGACCGAACTCTGGAGCACCCAGGTCGAGGTCCGCGCCGTTCTGGATGAGCAGATGGTGCCGCTGTCGAAGGTGCTGAATCTGGAGGTCGGCCAGACCCTGATGCTGAATGCCGCGCCCGACAGCGACGTCCACCTGCGCTGTGGGTCGATCCCTCTGACGCGCGGCCGGATGGGGCGTCGAGGGGCCAACATCGCCATCCAGGTCACCGCACCCCTGACCCCGGCGGCGGCGCGCGCCCTGACAGGAGGCCCGACATGAACGCCATCGGTCTGATCATGGATGTGCTGCTGATCGCCCTGATCCTGGCGGCTGTCGGCTATGGCATGCGCCTGGAAAAGAAGCTGCGCGCCCTTCGCGAGGGACAGGATGGCTTCGTCAAGGCCGTGGCCGAGCTGAATGTGGCGGCCGGGCGCGCCGAGGCTGCCCTGGCCGAGCTCAGGGCCGCCGGCGAGGAAACCGACCTGCTGCACGAACGGATTGTGGCGGCCCGGACCCTGAAGGCCGAGCTCGACGGCCTGGTTTCGCGCGGCCGTACGGCCCCGCCGCCGCCGGCTTCGCCCGTGCCGGCTTCCGACACGACGGCGCGGGTGACGGCGATCCAGCCGCCGGTCTCGACCGAGCGGCTGCTCAAGGCCCTGGCCGAGCGTCGGCTGGAGGATGTGCCGCTGACCGAAGCCCCGCGGCCGACCCCGGCGCGACGCATCCTGCCCGAAGACGACCTGTTCGAGGCCCCGGCCCGCCGGCGCGCCTAGGAGACCGATAGTGAGCCGTATCCCCCGTATCCTTCCTCTGGTCGCCATCGCCCTGGTCGGGGTCGCGGCCGTGCGCCTGATCGGCGCGGGTCCCGGCCTGTTCCAGGGGGCCCAGGCCTGGGCCGAAGGCGTGGCTGAGGAGGCGGCGGAAGCCGAAGGGGAAACGGCCGCGCCGGAGACCCCGCCGCCGCCGGTCGCCTGTGCGATCCCGGTCGAGGAACTGGCCCGGCAGGCGGGCCTGTCGCCGGCCGAGCTGCGTATCCTCCAGAACCTGTCGGCGCGCCGCGGCGAACTGGACCTGCGCGACGTCGATTTCGAGACGCAGCTGCCCCTGCTGATTTCGGCCGAGGCCAAGGCCCAGGAGCGGATCGACGAACTGACCGGCCTGCGAACGGAGATTCAGGGTCTGCTCGGCCAGGTGTCCGAGCGCGAGCAGGAAGAAACCAATCGTCTGGTCCAGGTCTATCAGGCCATGCGCCCGCGCGACGCCGCCCCGGTCTTTTCGCGCCTGAGCGATGATGTTCGCCTGCCGGTGGCCGCCGCCATGCGTCCGCGCGCCCTGGCCGCGATCCTGGCCGAGATGGAGCCGGAGGCCGCCCGCATCCTGACCCAGCGGCTGGCGTCGCGCTACGGCTCCCAGGACCTGGCCGCACGCGCCGCCGACGACGAGGGAACTGCGGCCTCCAGCCCGCCCCAGACGCCGGCTCAAACCCCGGCCCAGACCCCAACCCGCCAGCCCGCAGCGGGGGGCCAGCCCGCGGCCCAGCCTCCGGCACGCACGCCGCCGCAACGTCCCCGCCCGCGCCCCACGCCCCCGGCCCGCGCCCAGGCGGACGCGCCGGCCGAGCCAGCCGGCGTCGGCGGCGAAACGGACCCCCAGAGCCAGCCTCCGGCCCAGCCCCGCGTCTCGGTCCAGTAGCCCGCGCGTTAACGCGGCCCTAACCGCGTCCGTTCACCTTGCGCCGGATGGCCGGGGTCCGATCCAAAACCACGCGACGCCTTGCGCGCGCCACCGTCGCGGTCGCGACCGCCGGTGCCGTCGTGGCCGCGCCCATGGCCCCGCTGGCCTGGGCCGCGCCCGGCGACCCGATCGACATTCGCCGGGGTGCGACCGAGGACTTTACCCGGATCGAGTTCGCCGGCCCGGTCGGGGCCCGCGCCCGTATCCGTCAGGAGGGCACAGACGTCATCGTCCGGATCGGATCGACGGCAGCCCCGGATGTGTCCCTGATCCGGGTCAATCCGCCCCCCGGCGTCTCGGCGGTCGAGACCCGCGCCGTGGCCGGGGCCACCGAAATCGTCCTGACCCTGGCCGAAGGTGCCACCATCCGGTCCGGCCAGGCCGACGGCGCGGCCTTCCTGAATATCTTTCCGGCCGAAGCGGGGTCGGCATCTCCCCAGGTGGGACCGCCCGTCGAGGTGGTCCCCGTGGCGCTCCAGGTCCAGGACGACGTCCTCAGCCTGAATTTCAACTGGGGCCGGCCGACCCCCGCCGCCGTTTTCCAGCGCGGCGACGCCGTCTGGGTGGTCTTTGACGGATCGGCCCGACTGGATCTCGACCAGACGCCCGCCGATCTGGGCCCGGCCCGGTCCATTCGCTGGGTCCGGGGCGAGACCTTCACCGCAGTCCGCATCGAGGCCCCGACCGCCGCCGAACCCTCGGCGCGCGCAGAGGGCGGGCGCTGGATCATCAATCTCGGGGGTCCGGTCGAGGCCCCCGAGTCCGAAATCACCCTGAGCCGCGACGACGAGGTCGGCCCGACGGCCATGGCCGCCGCCGTCGCCGGTGCCACGCGCGTGCTCTGGATCCAGGACCCGACCGTCGGCGACCGCATCGGCGTGGTCACGGCCATGGGCCCGACCAAGGGATTCACCGGCCAGCGCCGGCTGGTGGACCTGACCCTGATCCCGACGGTCCAGGGCCTGGCCCTGACGCCCGCCGTGGATGATCTCAGCGTCACCATCGCCGGCGATCTCGTCCGCATCAGCCGCCCGGCCGGACTGCGGCTGTCGGACCCGACCGACAGTCTCGAGGTGGCCGAGGCCCGCCCAGGTCCACAGGCCGCCCCCCTGCCCGCCCTGATCCTGTCCGAATGGGCCGACGTCGGCGAGACGGGGTTCGGAGCCCGCTATCGGACGCTTCAGGCCCAGGCCGCCGAGGAAGGGGCCGAGGGCGACGGTGCCCCCGTCGAGGCGCGCCTGGCCCTGGCCCGGTTCCTGGTCGGATCCGGGCTGAACTACGAGGCCATCGGGGTGCTCAACGCCCTGGTCCAGGACAATGCCGCCATGGCCGGCGTACCCGAGGTGCGGGGTCTGCGCGGGGCGGCCCGCGCTGCGATCGGTCGCCTGACCGAAGCGCAAGTCGACTTTGCCTCGGGCATCCTGAGTGACGACGCCTCTGCCGCCATCTGGCGCGGCTACATCGCCGCCCGCCAGGGACAGTGGGAGGTGGCACGCGCCGCCTTCGCCGAAGGCCGTTCGGCAGTGGACCTCTTCCCGCCGGAATGGCGCGCCCGCTTCGCCGTCGCCCATGCCGAGGCGGCGCTGAACATGGACGACCAGGCCGGGGCCGCGGCCCTGATCAACTATGCGCTGAGCCAAGGAACCGGCGCGCGCGAGCAACTGGCGATCCGGCTGGTGCAGGCGCGCCTGTTCGAAGCCCAGGGCGATACCGGGCGTGCCCAGCGGGTTTTCCTGGCGGTCGCCGGAGCGCCGTTCGAGGAGCTGTCGGTCCCCGCCAGCCTGAACGCCACGCGGCTGGAGCTCGCCGCTGGCTCCCTGACACCGGCCCAGGCCCTGCAACGGATGGAGCCGTTGCGCTGGCGCTGGCGCGGCGACGCGACCGAACTGGAGGTCATCCGCACCCTGGCCGGCGTCTATCTGGATCAGGGCCTGTATCGTGAGGCGCTGGAGGTTCTGCGCGGGGCCGGCAACCGCCTGCCGAACCTGCCCCAGTCAGCCGAGTTGCAGGCGGACCTGGCACAGGCCTTCAGGGCCCTGTTCCTGGAGGGGGCCGCCGACGGCCTGCAGCCGATCCAGGCCGTCGCCCTGTTCGAGGACTTCCGCGACCTGACCCCGCCGGGGGCCGAGGGCGACGAAATGGTCCGTCGGCTGTCGCGCCGGCTGCTGGATCTGGACCTGCTGGACCGGGCCGCCGCCCTGCTGGAATATCAGGTCGAGCACCGGCTCGACGGTGTCGCCGCCGCCTCGGTCGCGACCGACGCCGCTTCGATCCGCCTGATGAACCGGGAGCCGCAGAAGGCCCTGGAGGACATCTGGGGGTCACGCACCACCATCCTGCCGACGGCCCTGCAGGCCGAGCGCCGGGCCCTGGAGGCCCGGGCCCTGATGATGCTGGGTCGCTACGACCACGCGCTGGAGGTGCTGGGCACCGACAGCTCGCCCGAGGCCAGTGTCGTGCGGGCCGACATCTTCTGGCGTCAGCAACGCTGGGGCGATGCGGCCCGGCTCTATGAATCGAGCCTGGGCGAGCGTTGGCAGACCGCCGACACGCGCCTGTCGGCCGATGAGGAAACCCGCGTCATCCGCACCGGCATCGGCTTTTCTCTGGCCGGCGATCCCACCGGCCTGACGCGAATCGCGGACCGCTATCAGCCCTTCCTGAATCAGGCCCGCAATCAGGCCGCGATGCGGCTGGCCCTGGCGGGGCCGGGCAATCTGGCCAACATCCGCGACATCCAGCGGCTGACCCAGAGCGTCGACACCTTCGCCGGCTGGGTTTCCCAGGCGCGGGCCTCGTTCCGCGCCCAGATCGACGGAGCCGACGCAGGTGCCTGATCCGGCTGGCAAAACCGGGTTCCCCAGCCTATTCTGACGGCATGAGCGCCAAGGACATTGCCACCGGCCAGGAAGCCCAACTCCACTACGGTCAGGGCGAATTCGTCGTGCTGCGACCCGGGCGCTTCGTCGTCTGTGCCCAGACCGGCCAGCGCATCCCCATCGACACCCTGCGCTACTGGTCGCACGAACGCCAGGAAGCCTATG
>Ga0209573_1004953_pt1 | contig 12563 bp, 8 predicted proteins | sample TNRBio252014_DNA_FD_185870 | JGI IMG/M metagenome (GOLD analysis project Ga0209573, IMG submission 185870) | Wastewater treatment Type I Accumulibacter community from EBPR Bioreactor in Madison, WI, USA - TNR Reactor_6/25/2014_ DNA (SPAdes)... | ecosystem: Engineered > Bioreactor > EBPR >...
ACTAATGAGTAAAATTAAAACTGTAAACAGGTTAGCACATGAATTGAATTTGAGCATATCTGAAAAATAATATGTTACACAATTCTGTCATTGGCAGCGGAGCGAGAAATCTTGTAATTTTTGTCGGTCAATAGTGATAGAATTTATATACCCTGATCTCCAGGCCCTGAAGGGGTGTAATACCAATGCGAGGCGGTAAAGCCCCTCGCCAAACTTATTAAAAACTGAGTGGCGGACCGACAATCTTCATTTCGTGCTCCACCCAGATATTTTCCCTTTCTTCGGGAGTCAATGCATTGTTTTGAGGATCCGTGGTGGCTTCAAAAAAAGCTTCCATTTTCCCTGCCGGTTGGAAAAAATACAAGAGTTTACCGTTTTCCGTGAGCTGTGCCCACGTATGTGGAACACCTTTCGGCAGGAAGATCATATCACCTTCAGCCTGTGAAACTTTATCAACTCCGCATTGAAAAAGATAGTTTCCTTCAAGGATGTAAAATGTTTCATCCTGATGGAGATGCACATGCATTGGCGGACCTCCTTTGCTCTTACCGGTATATTCAAAAATGGACAACTCCTTCCCGGTATCATTTCCGGAAACTTTTACATCATTCGGGCTGGCGCCACCAATCAAAATTTTATCTCCTGATCTGCTTTCCTTTGACCGGACAATGAATCCATTTGATAGTTTTTCAACATAGCTATGCTCATCCGTCAGTTTTAACCCGGGTCCCACACTAAAAATGGCGGCATCTGTACCGATTCTCGCTCTTTCCTCTTTGGTGCCGGAGCCTCCCAGTTCCGTCATTTGCAGAAAAAATTCCTCCATTTTACCTGCAGGCTGTAAAAAATAAAACATTTCTCCTTCTTCTGATAACTGGATCCAGGTATGCGGAATATTGCGTGGAAGGAAAATCAGGTCTCCTGTATTAAGGATCTGTTTCTCTTCTCCAAGCTGAAAAATATATTGCCCTTTGATCACATAAAATACTTCATCCTGGTACTGATGATAATGAAAAGAAGGCCCGACCTTTTGCAATCCCTTATAATAAAATGTGGATAATTTGCCTGCTGTGTCTTTGGATGATAATTTCAGGTCATTTGGATTGACACCAAGAAACGGGGTCGGTTTGCCGAAACGACTCTCTTTGGCTCTTACAATGATTGCCTTCACCTGATCTGAAATCAATTTAACTGCGGGAGATAAATAATAGACAATCGGTGACAGTACAGCTATTTTGAGGAATTTCTTTCTATTCATTATTTTCGTTTTGTTTTGAATGAATATGAAAAGAAACAACCGGGTGATTGAATTGTTTTGTCTGACAAAATTTTCCCCGTTGATTTTAAAAATACAGGGTTTTAAACCAATGGTGCCTTGGTTAATTTGAACCGGATTGCCTGGTCAATTATTACCGGAATATAGTGGTTCAGTTTACTCAGGAATGGGTGGTTCAATTTGCTCCGGAATACTCATTTCCCGCACCAATTTACCACTACAACATCCCGCTGATAACCTATGCTCGGCCGTCATTACCGCCTTCATCACGGCCTTTTGTAAGTTGAAGGAAGAGGATTTGCTGATCAAGAGCTGGAAGGAGTATTATGAGTAGAGGGCAACTTGAACTCAACTATTATTAAATTCTATACATAGTTTTTAAGTAAATCCCTTAATACCTGTTTAGGTCGCTCCTTTTCAAATAGAGTGGTCGGTTTTTGATCTATCATTAAAAACCGATCCTGGTATTCTTTAAATGCCCCAATTTCATACAGTTTTCTGTTGACCAACATCTTGTATCTGAAAATGAATTTTGTGTTTTGATCAAACTTTGCCTCAATAAGTTTTAATTTCTTTTCTATATAATTATTATCTATAAAATGTTTGTGGTGTTTTTTATAAAATTCAGAAGTTAGAGCATACTTGTATAAATCAAATAATAACAAACCTCGTTGAATCATGTACGATATCAATTGATCATTGGTGATATTATAATGCTGCGTCAAACCGTAAAGAAAAAGACCTGGCTTATTATAAAAATATTTTTCAAATGAAAGTGGAGCTTCTCCAAAAATCACTAGCCTGATTTGAATATTCTTGCGATCAAATTCTTTTATAATATCCAACCACCTTTGATCAATTTCGATGGCTGTTTGTTCAAAATTTGAGATGAGAAAATCAGAGTTTTTTTCAAAATCTTTCTGATAAAAATCATGAATCAAGTCAATTTGATTGGAGGTCATATAATAATCAATTATTAATTAATAAAGCAGCAGGTCATTTACGATTAATTAATATTTGAATTAAAAACCTAAATCTGGTTCTAAATTAATCAATTAAGTTAGTTTGAATTTTAGGTTTCTAATCAACTATAATTATAGTTTATCAAAACTATAAATAGTAATTCTATTTACTTCAATATCAGTGACTGCAGAATTGTAAACAATAATGATGCTGAAATATTATTAGTTATTGAAATTCCGCATTCAGCTAAGAATGTAACAATGCCCGAATTATCCAATTTTTTATCCAAATTGGATAACTTATCTTTTATTAATTGTAAGTCAAGTCTTTGATTAATCAGAAAATCTTTAATTTCATTAAATTGTGATTCACTAGCGTTAAACTTTGGTTCATTAGTTAATTGCTCAATAATAAAAGTTGATGGATTTATAAGTTTAATTGTTGAAGGAACATGTGTATCAAGTTTAACGTTTAACGGCGAATTGATAATTAAATTGATTGACTTTGGAGTTAGGAATCTACATAGAATCTGATCAATTTCTTTGAATGCATTTTTGTTTTCAAGAGAAAACTCCAAAAAATGCATCAACTGAGTTTTTAAATACAATAAGGTTGAATTTTTACCAATTTTCAAAAGAGTGCTTTCTAAAGCTTTATGTTGCAGCTTGTAAAACTCCTCCAAATCTCGAATAACATCAGAACTATAATTAACGATTAGATCATTTTTTGATTTTCTAAATGAAAACTCAATTTTAATATTTTCTCTACTTTCTAGAATATTCTTTATGTTTGTAATTAAATCAAATAAGAAAATTTCGTTTAATTTAGAATATAAAAATTTATCACTAAAATAAAACTTATAAACTTCTGTGTCTTTGCCTAACTTTATTCTTCTTGTTTGCAATAATTGAACAAGATTTTCTTTTATTTCAGAATTAAGCAAAGTTAGATTTGCCGTTTCAAAATAAATAAATCCTGACTCACTAAAACTACTTTCATCAATATTAAGTACTACCTCCTGCTTAAATATTTTATTCTTTCTTGATCTTCCGATAAACTCAACATTTCCTGAAATTGAAATGTCCTGCATATAAAATTCATTATTTATGCAAGTCTTTCTAAAGGATAATAGGTCATTAACTTCCAAATTTTCAAAGATTAGTTGGCCCATAAAAACTGATTTCTCAAAAGTCACTTTACCATTAGTTGTACCTGAAAAAATATTTATACATGCAGAATTAGAAAAATTACAATAATCAAATATTGTGTAGGAATCGAAACAAACATTTTTTATAGTAAATTGCTGAGCAAAAAGTGCAGAATTCATATCACATATTTTGTAAAAATGTGATGCAATTACATTAAAGTTCCCCATAAATCTTGACCTATCGCAAGATGTAAAAACATTATAAAACCTGGCATTTGTAATGTTGGTATCACCTTTAACAACTAGGTTATCGGCAAAAAATTCACTTTCAAAAGTGCAATTATTAATAACAAACTCTTCCGCAATAACTGAATCACTTAAATTTATTGTTTTATGTAAGGTTTTCCCGTCAATTTCGAAAGAATTTATTTCCAATCCTCGTAAATCAATCAAAAAAATAGAATCTTCATTATTACAATAATTAATATACTCACTAATAATTAGCTCTTTAAGTGGAATTAATTCGTTATCAGCGGAGTGTAAAATGCAATACCCGTCAGAATCCTCCGATGTTGGAATTTTTAATTGATCCAATATGCTCTGAAAATAACATGATTCATCCGGAACTGTAACAAACTTTGTTTTAAATTTATATTTACACATACAAACTTCACTTAAATAAATAATGTCTATAGGCTAAAAATTGCTCACGGATTGACCGAATCCTTGCCCCTACTATCCTATCCTCATCCCATTCCACCCCCTACAAAGGCGGCAATCCCAACTCCTTCAAAAATTCATTATGCTTCTCCGTATTCACCCTGATACTTTCTTCAATTGCCGTCAATTTTTTATTCACTTCCAATAAGTCGATTTTCACTTCATCTACGGAAGTGCTCACATATCTGGAGATATTCAGATTATAGCCGTTGTTTTCGATTTCATCCATATTGACCTTTCGAGAATACCGTTCTATATCTCTGCGGTATTTATAAGTATCTACAATTTTTTCAATATGATCATTACTTAAACTGTTTTGTCGCTTGCCTTTTTCGAAATACTCGCTGGCATTGATAAAAAGCACATTATCTTCCTTTTTGCATTTTTTCAAAACCAGAATGCAAACAGGAATTCCGGTAGAATAAAACAGATTGGAAGGTAACCCAATGACGGTATCAATATAATTATCCTTTAAAAGCTTCGTTCGTATCCTTTCTTCTGCACCGCCACGGAATAATACCCCATGCGGTACTATGATCGCCATAGTACCTTCTTTGGCTAAAAAGTGAAAACCGTGTAATATAAAAGCAAAGTCCGCAGCAGATTTTGGGGCCAAGCCATAACTCTTGAAACGAAAGTCATCTGCAATGGTATCAGTTGGCTCCCAACGCAGGCTAAATGGCGGATTGGCTACAATAGCATCAAATTCCATTTTCCTGGAAGGGTTCATTTCATTGAGTATGTCCCAGTGATTGAGCAGCGTATCACCATGAAATATCTCAAACTCTGAATCTTTCATGCCGTGCAACAGCATGTTCATCCGGGCAAGGTTGTAGGTCGTGATGTTTTTTTCCTGACCGTAAATTTTACCAATGATACCTTTTCCATTAGTTTCCCTATTCAATTTATTTCTGACATTGAGCAAAAGCGACCCGGACCCACATGCAAAATCAAGTACTTTGTCCAGTTTTAATTTTGGGCCTGAGGCAGGATCCTGACTGTCAAGTATCACTATTCTGGAGAGGATGGAAGATATTTGCTGAGGTGTATAAAATTCTCCCGCTTTCTTACCTGAACCTGCAGCAAACTGGCCTATCAAGTATTCATAAGCATCTCCCAATGTGTCTGAATCCGTGGAGAATTCAGCAATTCCTTCAGCAATTTTCTGAATGATGCTGCAAAGTTTTTTATTTCTTTCGGTCGAAGTTTTGCCTAATTTCTCTGAATTCAGATTGATCTCTGAGAACAAACCCTGAAAAGTACTTTCAAATGAGTCGTTTTCAATGTACCGGAAACCATCTTCCAATGTTACAAGTAGGTCATTGTGGTGCGTTCTTGCCATTTCTGTAATATTGCTCCACAAATGCTGGGGCTTGATAACATAATGTACTTTGCGGCGCATTTGTTTTTCGAAATCGGGGACATCTGCTTTATTAGCAGCATACCAGACTGACAAAGGTATCCGCTTATCATTTTCGGTCAACTGTGGATAGTCAGATCCCAATTCTTTTTTTGCCGATTCTTCGTAGTTATAAGATAAATATCTCAGGAAGAGAAATGAAAGCATATAATCACGGAAATCATCTGCATTCATTGCTCCACGCAATTGGTCAGCTATATTCCAAAGGGTTTTTCCAAGTTGTTGTTGGTCTTTTTGCGTCATTTATTTCTCAAATTATGATTATATGGCTTTATAAATAATAAGCAAATACTTGAATATCAATGGTGTTTTTTATTATTGTTCGATATCGTGATTTTCCAATGAAATAAAAATTAAGCCCAAAATGGTACATAGGATGCAAATTTTTTAGATGAATTTTCTGGGTCGGAAGCTTTAATCAAGCTTGCATCTATGGTTTCAGCTATAATTTTTGAAGCCATTGACACATTATTAACTGCAATTTTAAATCGTTTCCTTACGGACTGATTGTTTACGACTTGATTATTAACATAATTCAAACAAGTATGCTGATAACAAGCCCTTATTCTATCTTCAATATTCATTCTGGTTAATGTGGTTGGAGCATATAAAATAACTCTCGTATAATCATCGCCTCTAATAAATTTTGGAGCAGGCAATTGATAAACCTCAATAGCATTAATCGCTCTATCAATTCCACTTCCTCGTTCTTCGCAGATATTTAGTCGTCTCATTAAAGAAGCAAGGCTTTCATTTCTTGATTTGGGTGCAGTGTCTATGAATCTGTTTACATCCACCAATGGAATTCCTGGGTTTGTAATTTCAATTCTATCTGAAAAAATATCAATCATTACACCTGAGCCTGTGACCGAAAAATCCTGATGAATCAAAGCATTTGCAACAAACTCTCTAATCGCTACTTCAGGATAAACTTTTACCTTCTTTCTGAGTGCGTTTTCTATTACTTCATTAGAAGGCAATTGATCCATAATATAGTTTATCAATCCTTCAAACCCCGAAGCATAACCTCTGCCACCTTCTTGCTCTTTTAAAGCATTGATCCTACTTGTTTCTTGGTAAACAATTACCCGGACAGCTTTTCGTTTCAGGTCTTTAAAGCTTTTTAAATCCTTTGCAAATAGAATAGCACCTAAATTTAAAACATCCCAACCTTGTGCTGATTTTTTGATTAAATCTTCATTGGCTAAGGTTTGTAAAATACTCAATTTGGTATCGGGCAATCTTTTTTCCTGAAGTGTGAAATAGCTGTCGTAATCTACTAGCTTTAATACATCATCATCGTTTACATTGCTTTCTGCGGTTTGAGATTCGAAATCTATACCTGTGGACAATGCTATCAATGATTTTACTTCTTGCCTTGAAAGTTTTACAGTTTGTCCGGCACTTCGTTTATAACTGTTGTAAATATCACTACCTCTTAGATTTACAGGCTTGTCGTGATATTCTGGTATTCTAATAAACAAAACTGGCGCACCATTAATATCTGCAACCGCGTGCTCTATGCCAATGGGCTGAGCCAAATTGTTTCGAGCAATATTCCCAAGTTTCTGTACAATTTCGTCCATTTCTTGTTTGGTAAGTGGTTTTGAAGAACCATCATTACCAATACCGTAAGCCAAATAGCCGCCTGTTGGATAATTAGCAAAAGCGGATATATGTTGAGCCAATCGTTCACTTTTATCGGACAAGCCACTTTTCCAATCCAGTTCGTTTAACTCCTGCGGTATAGGTTTAAGGCTTCTTTGCAAAAGCTGTATTGCTGTATGTATCCAAGTTTCCATAATCTTCTATTCATTTATTTTTGGAAACAACCCTTGCATCAATCCCTTTTTATGTAACTTCAATTGTTCTATCTTCTCTGCCTGTGCGGTGATTAAGTCATCTAAAGAGGAAAGGCATGAGGCGATTTTTTGTTGTTCTTTTGGGTTTTTAGGTACGGATAGCTTGACTTGTTCTAAATTCATAACTGATAACCCGGGTTGAGCTTGACCTGTGGCATATTGATTCAAATTCAAAAGTTCAAGAACATAAAATAGCCAAATATTATAAGTATTTTTTTCAGGAGTTACAACAACCGCATGCTCTGTAGCGTGAAACTTACCAATTGCTAAAGTCACATTTCCGCAAAGAGCTCCTTGTCTTCCAATTAAAGAATAAGTATCCGAATGTGTATAAGATTTTGTGTATCCACGCAAGCCATTTCCTCCATAACATGGATAAGAATCTTTTGTGAATTGGTCACTAATTTCAGAGGCTCTAACAAATTTACCTGCTTGCATTCTACAAACTTCTCCCAATTTCTTTTCCTCCCATTCCCCATCATTCTTAAATTCCGGAAAACGATATTTCGGAATATTGTCTGAATTTTGATTTTTAAGATTATATGATTTAAGGATTTTCTTACTGTCGTTTTCGGAAATCCTATCATCCATTAATCCTGGAAATCCTAATTCAGACAGTTGCGGAAAAAGGTTTTGCATCAAACCTTTTTTGTGAACTTTGAGCAGGTTCAACTTTTGTGTGTGGGCTGAAATGACTTCATCTAAGGAAGAAAGGCAGGAGGCGATTTTTTGTTGTTCGATTTCAGATTTGGGTGCAAAGGTGATTAAACATTTTAATTGCCCAGCTGTAATCAACGGTTGTCCTGAACCAAAAACAAGATTATTCAAACCAATATTCTCAAGATTGTAGTAAATGAAATCAATTGAATCATCTTTTTTCAAGTCAATGACTAATGTATTATCAGTGACTCCAAAATTTCCTTTTGCTCTATTTAAAAGACCCGCATTTGCTCCGACCCTCGCAACTAAAATATAATTACCGCTATAACTTGAAATTGCAGTTCTTCCAATAACCCCAGTAGAGCCATATAATTCAAATTCTCCACCTGGTAAATTTTTATCTTTTCCCGATGATAGATTTAAACAAAAATTACTAAATTCTATTTCATCCCATTCTCCCTCATTTACAAATTCAGGAAAGCGCAATTCCGGTATCATTTTTTTCTCCTTACTCATCTGTCTGAATTAAGATTATCAGGATTTGAAGATTGAAGGATTTTTTTATCAGAATTTTCCGGAATCTTATCATCATTTATTTCCTTCCATCCTATTTCAGACGGCTTATTCTCAGGATGATTCACATTATACACTCTTTTAAATTCCAGACTTTTCGCTCCAAAATTGATCAAAAGTCCGATCGGCAGGTAATATGCCTGGCAATAATTCATAGCCTGAGCCAGGTGGACATCTTCTAATTTTATTAGCGCTTTGAGTTCCACCATAATACTATCTTCCACAAAAAAATCAACTCTGCGTGTTCCGATCTCAATACCTTCATAAAATATGGTCATTTCCATCTCTCGCTGAAAACTCAAACCCTGTTTGTCCATTTCAATGGCCAAAGCACGTTGGTAAATGACTTCCTGAAAGCCATTACCCAATGTACTGTGAACTTTCATAGCACAACCAATAATTTTATGCGTCAATTTTTCGTATTTCACAATCCTATCATCCTTTAATCTTAAAAATCATAATTCAGACAATCACTCATAAGCAGCCAATCCGGAAATAATTCGCCCTTGTGCCAGTTTTTTCAATTGCGGAACCAAATCTTCCATCAATGCCATCTCTTTTACACTCCTTTCTTTCCAATTCAATCCCATTGGTTCTAACAAATCGGTGAGTTTTTCTCCGTCAAAAATCATCCGGTTCATGATCTGTTCCAAAAAAGATTTCAATTCTTCTGTTTGTAATCCATGTTTGTGGGCTATAACAGCCAGCTCTTTGTTGTATTTTTCATCTTTAAAGAAGTCATACAACGATTTCAGTTGCTCAACGGCATAACCCTTCGTCCAATCCAAATCATCAATAAATTCGGTTAAATCCTCCTGCTCATCCATCAGGTTGGCATTGGAATTCAACAAACTGATTACCTGAGATTTTGTCAATTTTTGTTTAGATGGTTTCTTTTGAGTGCTCTCGGCAATCAGGTTCATGATGTAATCGTAATCAATGATGGCCGAAGCAAAAAGCACAAATTCAAAATCGAGCTGTTGAATTTCAGGAGGTGCATTTTCACCTTTCTTTTGTTGTATTTCGCGTAATTTTCTGGCTGTTTCAATATAGGAACTCCTGAATTCCAACAATTTTTCACCAGGTAAAATGGATTCAATTTTTTCCTTTTGTTCTTCGTCTAAATCCGTGTATTGATCAAGTTGGGTTTTTAAACGCTGTACCTCCTTGAAGTTCCTGACAAATGCGATCCTCGCGGCATCGCCTTGCAGGTCATACACTTCATAAGGTTCGTTTACCAGATTATGTTCCACCATAAAAACGCCCAATGCTTCAACCGCCTCTTTGTATTTTTCTATGACAACAGGTGCCGGATCTACTAACCAGATTTCTCTGGCATGTCCACTATCTTCGCCGGAAAACAATGCAATGGCCTGGTTTACCGCATCCTGTTGGGAGCGAAAGTCGAGAATATTTCCATACGGTTTGGTATCGTTCAAAATGCGGTTGGTGCGGGAAAATGCCTGGATCAATCCGTGATATTTTAGGTTTTTATCCACAAACAAGGTATTCAGGTATTTGCTGTCAAAACCTGTGAGCAACATATCCACTACAATGGTGATGTCTATTTTGTTTTTGTGTGGATAATCCTTATTGCTGTATTTCTGTTTTTTGATCCGGTCTTGTATATCCTGATAATATATATCGAACTCATTGATACTGTGGTTTGTACCGTATTGAAAATTGTAATCTGCAATAATTTCAATTAATGCTTTTTTCTTTTCTTCAGGATTTTGTTTGTTATCCTCTTTCTCCTGTGTTAAATCCTCTTGCAGTTGTTTGATGTCGGCAGCATTTTTCTGACTTTGCTGGTCTCCTTCTTTAGCTATCAGTTGCGCAGGCGGAGAAAATACACAGGCAATATTTAGAGGTACATAATCCTCGCTTTCAGCTTGTTTTTGTTTTTGAATTGATTTAAATAGCTTGAAATATTCAATGGCATTATTGATAGAAGCTGTTGCCAGAACAGCATTAAAACGCCTTGAGTTGGTGGCAGAATCGTGTTTATCCAAAATGGCTTCCACTACTGCCTGTTGTGCAATGGGTTCACCCGGATTTGCATTTTGAGTGCCTTTACCTTTGAAATAATCAATGTGGAAACGCAGCACGTTTTTATCATCAATTGCATGGGTGATGGTATAGGCGTGTAACTGCTTTTCAAAAATGTCTTCGGTGGTTTTATACGAAGCATATTCGCCTTCCCTGATATTGTAAGTTGCATTTTCATCAAAAATAGGCGTGCCGGTAAAACCAAATAATTGAGCATTTGGGAAAAACTCTTTTATGGATTTGTGATTGTCGCCAAATTGCGAACGGTGGCACTCGTCAAAGATAAAAACCATACGTCTGGAACGAAGTGGTTCTAACCGTTCCTTGTAATTTTTCTTATAAGTGCCATCTAAAGCCAGGCCCAATTTTTGAATGGTGGTTACAATTACCTTGTCAGTGTAGTCGGTTGATAGCAAACGCCTTACCAAAGTTTCGGTATTGGTATTTTCTTCCACGCTGCCTTCCTGAAACTTATTAAATTCTTCACGGGTTTGTTTGTCAAGGTCTTTACGGTCCACCACGAACAAGCACTTTTCAATATCGGTATTATCTTTCAGTAAAGTTGAAGCTTTGAACGAAGTCAGCGTTTTGCCACTTCCTGTAGTGTGCCAGATATAACCGTTTCCCCTGTTTTGGTTTACACAATTCTCAATCGCTTTTACTGCATAGATCTGATAAGGTCGCATCACCAGCAATTTCTGTTCGCTTTCGACCAATACCATATATTTGCTGATCATTTCTCCAAGTGTGCACTTTTTGAGGAACTTTTCAGCAAATGTTTCCAGATAATTGATTTTCTTATTGTTTTCGTCTGCATATTCATAGATGGGCAAAAACTGTTCATCTGCATTGAAGGCAAAATGTTGGTTTTTATTGTTGGTAAAATAAATGGTTCGATTGCTGTTGCTAACGATGAACAGCTGCATAAAACACATCAGCGTATTGGTGTAGCCGTTGCCCGGATCGTTTTTATAGTCCACGATTTGTTGCATAGCCTTACGGGGTGAAATGTCGATTTTTTTCAGTTCAATCTGCACCACCGGAAGGCCGTTGATCAGCAAAATCACATCATAGCGGTGGTTGCTGTTTTCCGTATTGATGCGCAACTGATGGATCACTTCATAATCATTTTTGCACCAATCCTTGATATTGACCAGTGTGTAATGCAGTGGAGTACCGTCTTCACGCTGAAAATAATTCCTTTGGCGCAGCATTTTTGACGCAACAAAAACATCAGTTTTGATGATATCCTCCCGCAAACGAAGAAATTCACTTTCAGAGAGATGAACACGGTTAAGGGCTTCAAATTTAGTTTTGAAATTCTGTTCCAGCGTTCTCCGATCAATTATATCAGGCCGAAAGGTGTATTTCAACTCAGTGAGTTGCCTGATCAGCTTCTCTTCTAATTGATATTCTTTACTCATTGGTCTTCTTTCTAAAATATAAAATCCGGTTCAAATTGACCAGGCATAAGAAATAAAAATTCTACGTCACACAAGCCTATTGAGCAGTTTTCATGCCATCCGTTAAATGATATAAATCGGTTTCAAGAAAATTATGTGCAAAATACATAATTTTTGGGAAAATGGGAGGAAACTATGAGTATTCCAGAACACTTTTGATTGGGATTATCAAACTGATATAAAGTGGTTCAGTTTGGACCGGAATATTCAATCAAACCAGGTCGCAGGATCCGGGAAAAGGGTAACTTCACCCGATAGAACCTACATCCGCAATACCTATAACCCCATAAGCTTAAAAAAATGCTGGTTTTCCCCTCTTGAGAGCGCTACTGTCTATTGACTAAGAATTGACCCCCCGGTTGACGGAATCTTTGACCCCCCGGTTGACCGAAGTTGACCCCCCTTAACGGGATGAGATCTTAAGGAAAAT
>Ga0209573_1004956_pt1 | contig 12552 bp, 12 predicted proteins | sample TNRBio252014_DNA_FD_185870 | JGI IMG/M metagenome (GOLD analysis project Ga0209573, IMG submission 185870) | Wastewater treatment Type I Accumulibacter community from EBPR Bioreactor in Madison, WI, USA - TNR Reactor_6/25/2014_ DNA (SPAdes)... | ecosystem: Engineered > Bioreactor > EBPR >...
TGAAGTAGAGGCAGTGCCGTCCCGCCGCCTTCGCTTCTTCGACATCGCCGGGCGTCACCGCCTTCGCGACGAATTCGTCGAGGTGATCGGTGACGTGGGTGAAATGGGCGAGGCGCTTCAGCAGGCGCATCGGATCCTGACATTCCTGCCCCGCGTTCTGAAAAATGCAGGTCACCCCCGAGGCGCGCCATCCCTCGCGATATTCCGCCAACTCGGCATCGGAGGAAACGCAACGGGTCATGCTCATGTCTTCGCGCAGGTCGTCGAGCTCGACATCGGAGGCCCCCGCCATCACCGCCGCCTTGAGCGCTTCCCCGTCGATTGCACAGCGGGGCGAAAATCCGTAGGAGTCGAAGACGAGGGCATCGGCGTGGAGCTCGAGACCGTGCTGCAAATCCTTCGCCGAGGGTTTCAGGACCGCGAGCGCCGCCTCGCGCGCCTTCTGGATGACCGGATTGAGATTCTCCGTGAGCCGCTTCACCGGATCGTCGGAGACGGGCGTCTCCTGTGCCGGCGCGGACGAAAGCAAGGGGGCGGCCGCGGCGAGCGGCGCGGCGGATCGGAGGAAATGTCGGCGTTCCATGGAGATGGCATACCACGACACCACACCTCACGGCAAATCCCTGGCGATCCCGCATCGCGTAGCCTCGTGGCGCACCTGCGACCGGACCGCTTGCAGTTCCCAATCCGATGGGACACCTTGACGAGCCCTTCAGGAGATTCCGCCTTGACTTAAATGAACGCTTGTTCATTCTTGCGTTTCTTCATATGAAGGCCCGTAAATTCCAATCCCTGTCCGCGCATGAAAGCGAACCCCTCTCCGAGCCTGCCGAACGAGCCCTCCTGCGCCGTGCGATTGAAAGCGCTCGGGGACGAAACCCGTCTCGCGGTTGTGCGGCATCTCATGAAGGCGCCCTGCCATGTGGGCGACATCCAGGAGGCGCTCGGCATCGAGCAGAGTCTGCTCTCCCATCACCTCAAGAATCTCCGCGATGCCGGCATCGTGGAAGCGACCCGCGATGGCAAGGCGATGCTCTACCGTCTCTCCGCCGCGATGGAGCAGCGCCGCGACGGCATCGTCGATTTGGGCTGCTGTCAGATTTCCTTCTCCGAGGCTCCCGAAGAGCGGTGCTGACGCCGGTTCTGCTCCTTGCAGCCCTCTGTTTGGGCTCCTGCGGGAAAGGAGAAAAATCCGAGTCCATCATCGTCACCGGATCCAGCACCATCGCTCCGCTCGTGGCCGATGCGGCCAAGCAATACGAGGCTTCGCACCCCGGCGTGCGCATCGAAGTGCAGTCGGGAGGCTCATCACGTGGCATCAGCGATGCGACCTCCGGCGTCGCCGAACTCGGCATGGTCTCCCGATCACTCAAGGACGAGGAGAAAACCGACCTCACCGCCCATACCCTCGCGATGGACGGCGTCTGCGTTGTGATCCACCGGGACAATCCCGTGAAGCAACTCGACAAGCAGCAACTCATCGACCTCTACACGAAGAAGATCACCAACTGGAAAGACGTCGGCGGAAACGATGCGACCGTCGTCGTGGCGAACAAGGCCGAGGGACGCTCGACCCTCGAAGTCTTCCTTCACTACCTCGATCTCGACAATGCCGATGTGAAGGCCGATGTCGTCGTGGGCGAGAATCTCCACGTGATCCATTCCGTCGTCAGCAATCCGAACACGATCGGCTACGTCTCCATTGGCACGGCTTCGGCAGAGGAGAAAGCAGGCACGCCGATCAAGCTCGTCGTCACCGGCAAGGTCGTCCCGACGATGGAGGCGGTGAAGGACGGCTCCTTCCCGATCACGCGACCCCTCAATGTCGTCACGGACGCGGAAACGTCTCCCGCCGCGCGGGCCTTCCTCGACTACCTGATGTCGACCGAAATCAATGACATCATCGAGAAACACTTCTTTGTCCCGATCCGTTGATCGCGTCACCGGGGGCATCCTCGGACTGATCGCGATCGTCTCCGGAGGTTTGGTTCTGGTCATTCTTTGGCACCTCATCTCGGGCGCGTGGCCCGCGATCGAAGCCGGCCGGCTCGGCCTCTTCTTCACTGATGGGAAATGGCAGCCCGGGTCGGAGCGCGATCCGCAGTTCGGGGTGGTCCCGATGCTGGCCGGCTCGGTGCTCGTCACGCTGCTGGCCGTCGCCCTCGCCCTGCCCGTGGGCCTCGCCTCGGCCGTCTTCCATCGTTTCTACGCGCCTCCCGCCCTCGAACGGTGGCACCGGCGGATGATGGAACTGCTCATCGGCGTGCCCGCTGTGGTCTTCGGATTCTGGGGGCTCATGGTCGTGGTCCCCGCGATCGTGCGTTTCGCTCCGGACTCACCGGGACAAAGCCTCCTCGCGGGAGGCATCGTCCTCGCATTGATGATCCTGCCCCTCATCGCCCTGACGAGCCAGGCCGCCTTGCAGGCCGTGCCCGCCGCGCAACTCCAGGCCGCGGCAGGACTCGGTCTCGGACGGGCCAGCACCATTCTTTCGATCGCCCTTCCCGCAGCCCGCGGCGGCATCACCGGCGGAGTGCTCCTCGGACTCGCCCGTGCCATCGGCGAAACGATGGCCGTCGTCCTCGTTTGTGGCAATATCCCGCAAATCCCGCAGAGCCTTCTCGATCCGATTCGTCCCATCACCTCGACGATCGCCCTCGAGATGGGCTATGCGACGGCCTCCCACAAAGCGCTCCTTTTTTGTGCGGCGCTCGTACTGGTACTTTTCTGCGCGCTCATGGTCGGCTGGCTTTCTTTCCGGAAGAGCGCATCCGATTCGGGCACCGGCGGCGCATAAAACCCTAACATGACCACCTTTTCCCCCAGCCCTGTTCGAAGGTCCCCCTCGAAGTGGCCCGACCGCGCCCTCGCCCTCGTGGGAGCCATCGCCACCTTGCTCAGCTTCGGGCTCTTCGTCTGGCTCGTCTGGGATCTCGTTCGCCTGGGCCTCCCCCGGCTCTCGTGGACCTTTCTCACGGCCGGAGTCGAAGACGCGGGACGCAGTGGAGGGATCGGCCCGCTCCTGGTTTCGACGCTCTGGGTTCTCCTTTGCTGCCTGACTCTCGCCATTCCGCTCGGCACCGGCTGCGCCCTCTGGCTCTCCGAGTTCGTCCGCCGCGGCAGTCTCCTCGCGCGCCTCGTCACCGGCGGAGTCGACCTCCTCGCGAGCGTGCCCTCGATCGTCTTCGGCCTTTTCGGCATGGTCTTTTTTTCCCAGACCCTCGGCCTCGGTTTCTCCATCCTCTCCGGCGGACTCACCCTCGCCTGCATGATCCTGCCCATCCTCGTGCGCACCACTCTCTCGGCACTCGAAGCACTTCCCGCCGATCTGCGGCCCGCCGCCGCCGCCCTCGGGCTTTCGAAGACGACCGCCACCGCCCGGATTCTTCTTCCCGCCGCCTTTCCCGGCATCGTCGTTGGCATCACCCTCGGGATCGGAAGGGCTCTTTCCGAAACCGCGGCACTGCTTTTCACGAGCGGCTACTCCACGCGGACGCCCGAATCCCTCTCCGACTCGGGCCGCGCCCTCTCAGTCCATATCTACGACCTCGCCCTCAACGTCGCCAACGGAGCCCCCATGGCTTCGTCCAGCGCCCTCGTCCTCCTCGCCGTCATCTTCGTGGTGAATGCCGCCGCCGTCACCCTCGCCGAATCCTGGCTCCGCCGCCGACTCTCTTTTTCATGACTTCCCCAGACACCTCCCGAGCCGGCGAAACGGCGCCCTGCGGCCCACCCGGATGCTGCGGCAGTTCCAATCTCTGCATCGCCGACCTCTCCGTGCACTACCGCGACCTCACCGCCGTGCGCGGCGTCACCCTCGACATTCCCGAGGGAGAAATCACCGCCCTCGTCGGCCCCTCGGGCTGTGGGAAGACCAGTTTCCTCCACAGCCTCAACCGCCTCACCGACCTCATCCCCGGCTGCCGCGTCACCGGATCGATCCATCTCTGCGACGGCACCGAGATCACCCATCCGAAGGCCGACGTGCTCGAGCTGCGCCGCCGCGTCGGCATCGTCTTTCAACGACCCAATCCCTTCCCTCAATCGATCCGGAGGAATTTCGAGATCCCCCTCAAGGAACACGGCTGGAGCCAACGCGACATTCCCGATCGCATCGAGCAGGTCCTGCGCGAAGTCGGTCTCTGGAACGAGGTCTCCGACCGCCTCCATCAAAACGCGACCTCCCTCTCCGGAGGCCAGCAGCAGCGCCTCTGCATCGCGCGCGCCCTCGCCCTCGATCCCGAGGTGGTCCTCTTCGACGAACCTTGCAGCGCCCTCGATCCCATCGCCTCCGGCGTCGTCGAGGATCTCATCCACTCGCTCAAGGGCAAACTCACCGTCGTCATCGTCACCCACCACCTCGCCCAGGCCCGCCGCATCGCCGATCACGCGGCGGTGTTTTGGATGAAAGACGGAGCCGGAGCCCTCGTTGAACACGGTCCGGCCGATCGTGTCTTTTCCGCGCCTGCGGATCCCGATGCGGCCTTGTATTTGAGCGGGGCGAGGGGGTGAAGTTTTCGGGATTTCGAAATTGCGGTTGATCCGGGAACCCTGCGGCCCTTGTATTGAGGCCGAAACCCGGCCATGCCCCCGCGCCCCGACAATGATTGCCTTCCCTACCTGAAGGCGCTCTCCGACGAATCCCGTTGGAGCATCGTGCGCGCCCTCGTCTCCCTGCCGGGCCCCATCACCATCGGGGATCTCGCCGCCCGTCTCGAGATCTCGGACTACAACGCCTCGCGCCATGTCCGCATCCTCCACGAGGCCGGCATCGTCACCGTGGAACGCGAGGGACGCTTCAAATGGATCGGGATCACCCCAGGCTTCCGCAGCCGTCTCCGCGCCCAGACCGGATCGGAGATCCTCGATCTCGGCTGTTGCCGCTTTGAATTCGGCCAGAAGCCGTCCGAATCCCGGAAGAAAAAACACTTGCGAATTAATGCAAGTGTTTCTAATCTCCGCCCCATGACCGCTCCCGCGCGATACCTCATGATCGGTGGATTCCTCGGTGCCGGGAAGACCACCGCCGTCGCCGCCGTGGCGCGACACCTCGCCGACTCGGGCAAACGGGTTGGTCTGATCACCAACGACCAAGGCCGCGAACTCGTCGACACGCGGATGTTGCGCAGCCGCGGATTTGCGACCGAGGAGATCGCGGGCGGTTGTTTCTGCTGCAAATTCAATTCCCTCGTCGATGCCGCGGCGCGCCTCGATGTGGACGCCGCCCCCGAGGTCTTCATCGCCGAGCCCGTGGGGAGCTGCACCGACCTCGTCGCCACCGTCACCTATCCCCTGCGCCGCATCTACGGCGATCGGTTTTCGGTGGCCCCGCTCTCCGTCCTCGTCGATCCGATGCGAGCCCGCCGCATCCTCGGACTCGAGCAGGGTCCGGGCTTTTCCGACAAGGTCGTCTACATCTACCGCAAGCAGCTCGAGGAGGCCGATCTCATTCTCATCTCGAAGCGCGATCTCCTCGACGAGGCCGGGGAAAAAGAACTGCGCGGCGCGCTCGAGCACGAGTTCCCCAAAGCCCGCGTCCTGTCTATCTCGGCGCGCACCGGTGCCGGGCTGGAGGAATGGTTCTCCATCCTCGAATCAGAGGATCAGACACGCGGCGAGGCGATGGAGATCGATTACAACACCTACGCCGAAGGCGAGGCCCTCCTCGGCTGGCTCAATGCCACGATCGAACTGAAAGCCTCCGAGGAGATCGATGCGACACCGCTCCTCCAGCAACTCGCGCGGGAGATCCAGAAACGTCTCGTCGCCGACGGAGCCGAGGTCGCGCATCTCAAAATGACCCTCAGCCCGGACAACGCTTTCGCAGGCGAGGTCGCGGTCGTCAATCTCGTGCGCAACGACTTTTCCCCCGAGATGGGGCAGGAACTCGACGAGCCGATCGAGGCCGGACAAATCATCCTCAACCTCCGCGCCGAGGCCGATCCGGAACGTCTCGAAGCAATCGTGCGCGAAGGGATCGAAACCGTCGCGACGCCCGGATGCCGCCTTTCCCTCGAGCACCTCGAACGTTTCCGCCCCGGTCGGCCCGTCCCGACCCACCGCGACGCGTAGTCGCAGCCACGTTTTCTCCCTTTCCCATCCAACTCGCGCCCAAACACTTGCACTTATACGCATACGTCCAACCATGAAGTTTCATCCCCTGAAATCCAGCTCTTTCGTCGTCCTCGCTGCCCTGCTCCACTCGGGTCAGGGCCACGCCACCCCGAGCGGCCTGAACAACATCCCCACCGCCGACACCGTGCCGCATCGCACAGTCGCGGTGCAGATCTACGATCTCTTTGGTGAAGGACCGCATGATTTCGCCTCGGGATTCAAGACCGGCTGGGACTTCCCGGGACTGGAGCTCGAATGGGGACTCGACAGCCACCTCGCTCCTGATCCCGCCGGACCGCTCCTTTTCCAGACCAAGCTCGGCTTTCAACCATGGCAAAGCGGTGCCTTTGCCATGGGCGTTGCGGGCGTCGCCCTCACCGATCACGACGCGGCGGGCGATCCTTTCACCTATGCGATCCTCAGCCAGGACGCCGGTTTCGCGCGACTCCACGCCGGCTATGGCGTGCAGACCCGGGGCAACACCGTGCTCCTCGGCATCGACAAGAATGTCGAGTTCCTCGGGCGCAACCTCAACCTCAACGCCGACCTCGTGCAAATCCGCGACGGCGACGGCTGGATGCCCGCCCTCGGCCTCAAATACGATCTTTCCAAAAACATCGTCTTCGAGACCTGGACGAACCTGCCCGACGAGGGCAAGGCCGAATTCATGCTGAAACTGAACTACGTCTTCACCTACTGAATCCCCCTGATAAACCACCCAAACCACACCTGATGAAATCCATCCGCTCCCTTCTCCTCGCCGCCGCCTGCGCCGCGATTCTCCCCGCCGCCCGCGCCGACATCGGCATCATCTCCCCGGTCGCGGCCAAGGCCCTCATCGAAAACGCCGATCCCGCAAAACGTCCCGTCGTCCTCGACACCCGTGGCGGCTACAAAGATTACTTCCGCGGCCACCTCCCCACCGCGCACCACCTCAATTTCGATACCCTCCGCGGCACCGATGCCGGCGTGCCCGTGCAATACCTGCCCGACGATCTCACCGCCGCCCTCCTCGTACGCGCCGGAGTCGACAAGGACCGCCTCCACCTCGTCTACGCCACCGGCGACGCCCTGCCGAACGACGAGATCCTCAGCGCCACGATGGTCGCCCACGTTCTCGAGAAATTCGGAGTCGCGAATATCCGCATCGTCGACGGCGGACTCAAGGGCTGGGTCGAGGCCGGACTCGAGCCAGTCTCCGCCTACTTCGGCAACCCCATCGGCGAGCTCCCCGGCGAACGGAAGCCGGAGATCGCCTCGGACATCGACGATGTCCTCGCGGCCAAGGGCAAGGACGACGTCGTCCTCGTCGATGCCCGTCCGCACAACGAATTCATCGGCGACGACGACGTCTGGTTCCGCAAGGGCCACATCCCCGGAGCGGTCGGATTTCACTGGGCCAAGCTGATGGACGACGAGAACACCCACCAATTCCGTCCCTTCGCCGAAGTGAAGACCGAACTCGAAGCTGCCGGCATCACCCCTGACAAAACCATCATCTGCTACTGCGGCACCTCCCGCGAGGGCAGCCTGCTGCGCTTCTACCTCAAGCACATCGCCGGCTATCCGAAGGTGACTCTCTACGAAGGCGCGTGGAAAGAATACGTCTGGATCCGCGACCAATCCCTGCCCGCCGAGACGGGGGAGTGAATTTCCTTGGTTCCGTTCCGCAGCTACCCAAGCCGCCTGCCGGGTCCGCGTGAATCCGGCAGGCGGCACGAGCTCACCGGACGCGCCGTGCCACGCCATAGCGGAAGGTGCAAACCTTCCGGATCGTGCGTCGTGGATCCCGTTTTCGGAACCGTCGCCGGTTCCGCTACGAGTTCACCGGACGCGCCGTGCCACGCCGTAGCGGAAGGTGCAAACCTTCCGGATCGTGTGTCGTGGATCCCGTTTTCGGAACCGTAGCCGGTTCCGCTACGAGTTCACCGGACGCGTCGTGCCACGCCGTAGCGGAAGGTGCGAACCTTCCGGATCGTGCGTCGTCAGTCGTCCGTTTTCGGAACCGTCGCCGGTTCCGCTACGAGTTCACCAGACGCGTCGTGCCACGCCGTAGCGGAAGGTGCGAACCTTCCGGATCGAGCGTCGTGGGGTCCATCGGCGGGCACGCGGGAGCGTGCCCCTCCAGCGCTGGCGCGCTCCATTGCCAAGATGCCACCTTCGACATGGAGGTGGAAACCCCTCCTTGCCCGGGATCGACGTCATCGGGTCCATCGACGGGCACGCGGGAGCTTCGATTCCTACCCTTACGCAGGACGAATCCGGGAAAAAATCCTCAGCCCCGCCGGATCACTCCGCTCACGGTGCCGCCCTTGCCCTGCCCGTTCCACCAGCGACCGGTATAGGTCTCTCCGTGAAACATCACCCGCGCCGACCAGGTCTTTCCATCGCCGACGGGAACGTCATCGAGCACGAGCACGGCGGCATCGCCAGCAAACTTCACGACGGCGGGAATGGAATAGTCGATCACCTGCCCCTGATGCCGGACCTTCCAGACGATGGACCACCGGTCGCCGCCCTTTGCCTCGGCACGGGCGATCTGATAACGATCCGCCTTCTCCTCTCCGATCCGCTGTCCCGCGATCGGTGCCCAGGTGCCCTCGAGGGTGGCGTTCTCGAGCATCGCGGCGAAGGAGGAATCGGTCATGTCTTCACCTCTCGCGAGGAAGGGAAGAAGGACGAAGGAGAGGAATGTCAGGAGAGTTTTCATGGGGAGAGGCAGTCGCGAGTGTCAGCATGCCGGAATCCAAGCGTGACTCCAAGCAAAACCATCGGATTCGCACGTGGCTCGCTGGCGACGCCCTCACTCAAAACCGCAGCGTCGCCGCGAGGTAGCCGAAATGGCTCTCCGGCGACGGGCCGGTCTGGTCGACGAATCCACCCGGGAAAAAACACGAGTAGACTGCCTCGAGCTCGAGGTGTTTTGTCGCCTGCCAGGCGGCGCGGAGATCGAGCTCCTGACCGACATACCTGCCGCTCCCACCGGCGGGATCCTGGCGAGAAGCACGCACCCAGGCATCGTCCTCGCTCGCGAGCCAGATGCCGCGGTGGATGATCTCGCAACGCAGTTTTTCCATGGGCTGGAAGCTGAGGCGCAGGGCGGGATTGACGATGTTTTGCCAGGAGAAGTAGCCGCTGTAGCCGTAGAAGGCGAAGGTCGCTCCATACAGCGGATCAAAACGTCCCGACGCCGTGTCTCCGGGATCGCGATCGCCCGAGGCAAAATTCAGCCAAGCCCCGAGTCGAGGTTTCCAAGGGTGATCCCAGGTGTGCCCGATCTCCGCATGCGCCGCCCAGGCCTGATGATCAAGGCCGTCCGACTCGCCCCATTGACCGGCGAAATCGAAATCGTAGTCCCACGACGAACTGCCGATCTGGCCGTAGGTGTGGACGCCGCCGGTGTGGAGTTGTTTGCCTCCGTTGGCGGCCTGGTCCGAGAGCAGCCAATAGGGTTCGATCAACACGCGCGGCGAGAAGGTGCGAACGTACCCGGTCACGCCATAGAGCAGACTCTCTTCACTCGACTCGTCGAGGGCGTCGACGGAGCGGTTCACCGGCCGCAGGGCGAAGGCATCCCACTCGATCGGACTCGATTCCTCACCGATCCGGAGGCGTGCACCATCGAAAGCGGTGATCGTGTTCCGATAGCGGTTCCGCGAGATGAGGCGGCGGTCCACCGCATCGAAGGCCATGCGTCCAAGCCGCAGGCTCACCGGATCGCCGCCAAGGGCATCGTCGAATCGCAACTCCCCGTATGCCTGGAGCAGCTCGGTATGATTCGCCTCGTTGGGCGATTCGGCGCGGTCGCTGATCCCGCGCCGCGAGTCCTCGAACTCGGTCGCGAAATTCAAGGGCCCGAGGAGATCATGGACTCCAAGATACACCAGCGACCGTTGGTAAAAGACACTCTCGCTGAGCAGATCGGTGGTGCGGTAATCCTGATCACGGAACTCGAAGCGGGAACGAGAGTCGATCCCGAAATCGAGCCATTCGATCTCTTCCTCGAAGGCGGACACGTAATCGGGCACCGAGGCGATCCGGTTCGCGGCGACCGCCTTGGTGACGAAGGGCTTCGATGGCTTCGCCGGCACCTCCTCTTCACCGGCATGAAGGGGAAGGAGGGAAGTCAGGGCAAAAGCGAGAGAGAACCAGCGGAGGGTTGACATGGACAGGATCGTATCCAATCATGACATTATCATGTCAACCAAAAAGGACAGCCCCCACCCGGTCGTATGGCAAAGAAACGCCCGCGGCTGGTCGCAGGCGGAAATGGCGGAGCGTGCCGGACTTCCCCGCACCACCTTGAGCGCGATCGAGAGCCGGCGTCTCACGCCTTCGGTGACGGCGGCGCTCGCCGTGGCGAAGGCGCTCGACACGACCGTCGAAAGTCTTTTCTCCGCGCCTCCCGACTCCGCGGAATGGGCCTTCGCCCCGGAGGGCGACGCGGTCCGTTACCGCAACGCCCGCGTCGGCGATCGCATCCTCGCCTATCCTGTGGAATCGCTCGCGGCCAATCCCTTTCCCCACGACGGCGTCTGGAAGCGCGGCACAGCCGAGCGGGTGACCTTCTCCTCGGAAGCGTCGGAGACCCTGGTCGTCGCCTGTTGTGATCCGGCATCGGGATTGCTCGCCCACGCCCTCGCCCGTGAAGCCGGGGTGAGGCTGCTCGTGCTCGAGCGCGGTGGCCTCGCCGCCCTCGATCTGCTCCGACGTGGCCTCGTCCATCTCGCGGGACTTCATTTTTCCACGGAGGAAGATCCGGATCGCAATTGCGAACTCGTGCATCGCGAACTGGGATCCGGTCACTCGCTCCTCCGCGTCGCCTCCTGGGAGGAAGGCATCGCCCTTCCCTTCGCCGAGCGACACCGCCGCCTCACCTCCTTCGCGAAACGCGGCACGTCGTGGGCTTTGCGTGAACCGGGCTCGGCCGCGCGCGATTGCCTCGATGGATTTCTTGGCGGAAAAAAGAATCCGGCGGGTCGCCTCGTCTCCGGTCATGCCGCCGTCGCATCCTCCGTCCGCTCCGGCTGGGCCGAAGCCGGCGTCTGCGTGCGCCTCAGCGCCGAGGAGGCGGGACTCGCCTTCGCGCCGCTGCGGCAGGAAGCCCTCGACTTCTGCGTGCCTGACGCGCTCCTCTCCGATCCGCGGGTGAAGGCGCTCCTCCGCGTCCTCCGCTCGCGCGAGCATCGCCGCCTCCTCCATGAACTGCCCGGCTACGACGCGAGCGAGACGGGCGCCCTCCTTTCCGCCTGATCTCATGTCCACCCGACACTTCATCCTGCCCCTCTGCGCTCTCTTCTTCACCGCATGCGGTGAAAAAGCCGCCCCGCCCGCCGCGACCGAAGATCATCCTGACAAAGTCACCATCGCCGTGGCCGCTTCGATGCGCTACGCCTTCGAGGACGTCGTCGCAGCCTTCGAAAAGCAGCATCCCGGCGTGAAGATCGAGGCCACCTACGGCGCGAGCGGCACCTTCTACGCCCAGGTGGTGCAGAAGGCTCCCTTCGATCTATTCCTCTCAGCCGACACCGAGTATCCTGACCAACTCGTCGCCGAAGGCCATGCCAAGGAGTCCTTCCCCTACGCCAAGGGTCAACTCGTCCTCTGGGCACCGAAGACGGCCTCGCTCGAAGTCGCCACCCGCGGCATGGAGGCATTGAAGGACGCCCGCGTCGCCAAGGTCTCCATCGCCAATCCCGATCTCGCTCCCTATGGCCGCGCCGCGATGGAGGCGATCCGCCATTTCCAACTCGAAACCGAAGTCGGTCCGAAACTGGTCCGCGCCGAGAATGTCGGGCAGTCCGCGCAGTTCGTGCAGTCGGGTGCCGCTCAGATCGGGCTCTTCGCTTATTCGCTCACCTTCGCCAAGGAAATGAAGGACGAGGGGGATCTGTGGATCGTGCCGGAGGTGGCCCACGAACCGCTCCTCCAGGGTGGCGTCATTCTTCCCGGGTGCGCCCATCCCGAAGCTGCCGCGGCGCTGCGTGATTTCCTGACAGGACCAGAAGGGAAGGCGATCTTGCAGGGGCACGGATTCGGTCCACCTTGATCGCCCAAATGGATTCCGAAGCGCTCTGGCTCACCCTCAAACTCGCCGGCCTCACCACGCTGATCCTCGTGACCGGTGGTCTTCCGCTGGGCTGGTGGCTCGCCACGACGAAATGGCCCGGGCGTATCGTTGTCGAGTCTGTCCTCGCCCTGCCGCTCGTCCTCCCTCCCACGGTGTTGGGATTCTACATCCTCATGGCGACAGGACCACGCACCTGGCTCGGAGCACGCTACACGGAATGGTTCGGACAGGCCCTGCCCTTCAGTTTCACGGGCATTCTCCTCGCGTCGGTGCTCTTCAATCTGCCCTTCGTCCTCCGTCCTTTCATCGCCGGGTTCAGCGGCGTCGACAGGCGACTCCTCGAAGCCTCGTGGTGCCTCGGCGTCTCG
>Ga0209573_1004957_pt1 | contig 12551 bp, 9 predicted proteins | sample TNRBio252014_DNA_FD_185870 | JGI IMG/M metagenome (GOLD analysis project Ga0209573, IMG submission 185870) | Wastewater treatment Type I Accumulibacter community from EBPR Bioreactor in Madison, WI, USA - TNR Reactor_6/25/2014_ DNA (SPAdes)... | ecosystem: Engineered > Bioreactor > EBPR >...
CCGCCTCGGAAACGTGTACATCCTCGAACGCGGCGGCAACGCGCTGCGCGTGGTCGATAAAGACGGCCGCATCCGCACCGTGGTGAATGTCAGTGGCAAAAAAGGCGGGGAAGGGGACGGCGGTCCTGCCTTGGAGGCCACGATGAACGGTCCGAAACATCTCTGCGTGGACAAGGACAACAGCGTGCTCATTGCCGATGCCGAGGCGCATCTCGTGCGTCGTTACGTTCCTGCCACGGGCAAAATGGAACGCATCGCCGGCACGGGCAAGCAGGGCAGTGCCGGTGTGGGTGGCGATCCCAAGCAGTGCCAGCTTGCTCGCCCGCATGGCGTCACCGTGCATCCGCAGACCGGTGAGCTGTTCATCACCGACAGCTACAACAACCGCGTGCTGAAGATCGTGAAGGAGTGAGCAGAACAAAAAAGCCGGACGCTGTGAGGCGTCCGGCTTGAGACAGATCAGGCGCGATCAGTTCGTGCCATAAGTGCGGCGCCAGCCTTCCTGAAAGGCGTTGCCGTAGTCCTCGGTGCCGGTGCCGATCACCTTGCCGTCAGCACCGAAACGCACCACATGTTCCTCGACGCTTGCCCAGGTGCCATAGACCGGCACATGACGCTTCCAGCCCTGGCCGGCCCAGCGCCAGACCTCGCCCGCGCCGGTCGTTTTCTTTTCGTCAGGCTCTCCCCAGACGGCGATCACCTCGGCCTTGGTCATGCCGGGTTTGATGGCTCCATCGCTGGAGGTTGAGCCTGCGGGGGCGGACTTGCTGGCATCGGTGCCGGTGGGGGCCGCGCACTGGCTGAGCGTGATTGTGAGGGCGGCGAGGGACAGAAGTGAGAGGGTTTTGATTTTCATCGGACCGCTTTTTTAGCAACGGCTTTTCATTCGTCAAGTCAGCGGCACAAGGCTGCGATTCAGACGCTTTTTAAAGCTCTGGAAATGTGTTTGCGTCGCTCATTCAGCCATCCCAGCGCCAGGGAGGCGGCGAAAAGCGCCCCAAAGATGAAAAACACCACCCACAGCGGCTGCGTCATGCCGATGAGATGCTGCAACGTCTGCCGTGGCAGTGGCACGGCATGGATCAGCATGAGATGTGCGACATAGAGCAGCAGCGACTCACGGCCTGCGAGACGCAGCCAGCCGGTGACGGCGCTGACTCGGTCTGCCACACAGGCCACGAGCACGGCGGCCATCATCACCCAGCCGAGGCGTTCCAGGAAGAACTCCGGCGCACCGCCCGGCCACGGCGAATACGGCTGAACGAAGGCCAGCAGTGCTCCCAACCCGAAGATCAGTGTCGCATCACGATTGACCGTGCCATCCCAAAGCCGACGTGACAAAAATCCTGCCAGACCAAAACCCACCCACGGAAACAGCGCAAACCACGAGCCTTGGTTTTGATTGAGATACTGGTCGATGAGCAGCACACCCGTGCGCCAGCTCTCGGCAGAAGTTTGCAGTCCGACAAAGAACACGAGGAGCAAGGCGGCCACCCCGTCGCGCCAGCGGCCAAAACGCTCGGCCACCAGCATGAGGATGCCGCTGATGGCCAGGCAGTGCAGCACGTTTACCGTGCAGGCGGCACGCCAGGCCTGCGCATCGAAAAGGTTTAGCCAGGGAACATGCATCAGGTAGCCGATGAGTAGCACCAGTAGCAGGCGTTTGAGCGCAGGCCACGCAGGCTTGGATGTTCCCGTGGTCACATGGGCGCGCACGAATCCGGCGATCCAGAAAAACGCGGGGGCGATCAGGCCGTGATAGTAATCCAGATTGTGAAACCAGGCTGTTTGTTGCAAACGCAGGTCGAGAAAGGTGTGCGCCGCATGCGTCCAAACCATGCCCAAAACGGCGAGCCCTCGAAACAAATCGAGCCAGACGAGGCGTTTTGCGGGAGCGGTCATGTGCGCATGAAATAACAAAATTGTTCTCAATCACAAGATGACTCTCCTGGGGTCGTTTGATAGGGCTTCATTCGTCCAACCATGAAATTCATCCTCCTGTCCGCGTTCCTGATCGCAAGCTTCGTGCCTGCCGCCGAAGTCTTTGAAGCCGCTCTCGGTCGCGAGGCCGAACTTCCCCAAGGCAAGGAAGCCGATGGCATCCTTGGCGATTTTGTTCTGCGCAGCGACAAGGTGGAAGCGGTCATTTCTCACAACGCGCCGAATCGCCGCGCGAACATGAGCACGTTTTACGGTGAGGACGGCGTCTCGCCCGGCTGCCTCTACGATCTGACCCTGCGTGGTGCGAACAACGACCAGCTCGTGGCTTACGGCCCCTGCGGGCATGGTCCCGTGAGCTATGTGAAGATCGCCAACGTCAAAGAAGACGGTGCCGCCGCCGTTGAGTCTGTCACAACCGCCGCGAAGAACGGCGGCGTGTTTAAACGGCACGAATACCGCGTCAAAGACGGCGTGCAGGGCATCTTCATCACCACCGTGCTGCGCAATGAGTCCGACAAGCCGCAGAAGGTGAACACCAAGTCCGACTTCACCCGCTTCGACTCCACCGGCATGACCTCGGAGGGCATTTTCTGGGTTGATGCCATCAATCCGGCCCACAAGTGCGGTTATGCGCTTGGAACGCTCAATGTCACCGGCATCGATACGCTCGCAGACACCATTGAGATGCAGCCCAAGCAGGAAGTTGTCATCTCGCGCTTCTTTGCGGTGGGAACATCACCAGCGCAGGCGGTGGGGGAGGTCATGACGGTGAAAGGCGGCAAAACAGAGCTGCTCACCGGTGGCATCGGCGAAACTGGGCAGGCAGGCAAACCCATTGCCAACGCCATCATCGAAGTGCCTTTCGGCAAGAGTGTTGTGCCTGGATACACCGACGACAATGGCCGGTTCAGTTTCAGACTGCCACCCGGTCAGGTTGAGTTGCTCATCAAAGATCTGGGGCACCCCGAGTTCCGTTGGTCGCGCCAAACCCCGAGTGAAAAAGACCTCTTTCTGGACCCAGCCTCAGCCATTCAATTCTCTATCACCGACGAATCCGGCAAACCCATTCCCTGCAAAGCGCACTTCGCGCCGCTGGATGAAAACGCGTCGAAACTCAACCTCGGCCCGAAATGGCGGGCGCATGGCTGTGTGGATCAATACCACAGCGAGAACGGTCACTTCACGCAGCAGCTCCCGCCGGGCAAATATCGTGTCGTCGTCGTGCGTGGGCCGGAGTACGGGCATCTCTCGAAGGAAGTCACCGTTGAGGCAGGAAAGACGGCCGAGTTCAAAGGCACATTGAAGCGCCTCGTCGATACGAAGGGCTGGATCAGCTCGGACTTCCACAATCACAGCACGCCGAGCGGAGACAACGTCTGCGATGTCGATGGCCGCGTCATCAACATCGCCGTCGAGCATCTTGAATTTGCGCCAACGACCGAGCACAACCGCCTTTACGACTGGGAACCGACGATCAAGGCGCTGGGACTCGAAAACCACATCAAGACGGTCAAAGGCATGGAACTCACCGGCAGCCGTCAGCACTTCAACGCTTTTCCTTTCGAGCCTGATCCACTCAAGCAGGATGGTGGCGCTCCGGTTTGGAATGATGATCCACGCATCACGGCGCTGACACTGCGCCGCTGGCAGGGTGAGCGTGCGGATCGCTGGATTCAGTTTAACCACCCCGATCTCTCAAACATGTTTGTGGATCGTGACAGCGACGGCATTGCCGATGGTGGTTTCGTCGGCGTGGGCAGCATGATCGACGGCTCCGAGAGTGAAAACGGACCCGGCACCGATATTTTGGCTGATTCACCCTTCAAGCTGAGCCGTCCGGCCGGATCGCTGGCGATGAAGGCCTCCATGTGCCGCGAGTTCATCTGGCGGCAGCTCTTGAACCAAGGCCATCGCCTCGTCGCTGTCGGTGTGGCGGACGCGCACAGCGTATATGGCAACGGTGTCGGCTGCTGGCGCATTTACTTGCCCTCCAGCACGGATGAACCTTCCAAGATCGACTGGGCGGAACTCGCCCCGCATGCCAAGGCGGGACACATCGTGCTCAGCACCGGCCCGTTCCTCGAAGTGACGACACAAAATGGCAAGATCGCCGGCGATGACGACCGCAGCACCGGAGGCATCGATCTCAACGTGCGCGTGCAATGCACCGACTGGATGGACATCGACCGCGTGCAGGTGCTGGTGAACTCCAAGCCCGATCCCACGCTGAATTTTACCCGCGCCTCGCATCCGCAGATGTTCAAGGACGGTGTGGTGAAGTTTGCCGAAAAGATTCACGTTCCGCTGCAAAGCGACGCGCATCTCATCGTCGTCGCCATCGACGAGGACGGCAACGAGGCCATCGGTTTCGGCACCAGCGACTACGCCAAAATGCGCCCATGCGCCTACAACAACCCCATCTACGTCGATGCCGATGGCAACGGCTTCAAACCGAACTACGACACCCTCGGCTTCGACATTCCTGCGGGGCGTCAGACGGCGGACAAAGCCAAGGCGCAGCTTGTGAAAGCGGGTTTGATGCAGGCGGAGCCAGCGCCTGCGCCGGCAAAGCCGTGAAATGTCATGCTCACTCGATTGGAGGAAATTCGTCACGAAATCACCGACGAGCGTCTCGAACTCATTGAGTTCGCCCGCAAGCTGCGGCGTGACGCCACGGACGCCGAGGCTCTGCTGTGGTTCTGTCTTCGTGATCGTCGGGTGAATCGTCGAAAATTCCGCCGTCAGCATCCTTTGGAACCCTACGTTCTCGATTTTTACTGCGCGGAACTGAGTCTGGCGATTGAGCTGGATGGCGGCCAGCACAACAGCGATGAAGGCCGGGCACGGGATGAGCAAAGAGCGGCTTTTCTGCGCTCCAAAGGCATCGAGACGCTGAGATTCACCAACCAAGCCATGCTCGGGGACACTGACAGCGTGTTGGGCGTGATCTGGGATCGCACGCGTCGGGAGACTGAACCCCTCACCCGGCCTCTCCCCGCATCAAGCGATGCCAGTTGAGGATGACCAATCGCGGGGAGAGGGGATTCGTGTTGGAAGGCTCGAAGCCTCCTCCTTCTCGCCGCCAATAGCATGTAGCGTGCTGAGCGTGATCTGGGATCGCACGCGCCGGAAAACTGCGCCCCTCACCCGACCTCTCCCCGCATCGAGCGTTGCCAGTTGAGGATAGCCAATCGCGGGGAGAGGGGATTTGCGTTGGAAGGCTCGACCGCCATCTCCCTCTCCCCGCCCAAGACAATATGGCTCTACGCTCTCCTTCGGGGAGAGGGTTGGGGTGAGGGGTGAACGTGAAGATTGCCTTCCGAAGGTGCGCGGGTATGGCTTCATCATGAACGCTACTGAACTGTTTGATCGAGCCCAAATCGCCGCAACAAAAGCCTACGCGCCATATTCGCATTTCCAAGTCGGTTGCGCGTTGCTGACAGCGCAGGGAAATGTCTTTACCGGCTGCAATGTGGAGAACGCGAGCTATGGGCTGACGATTTGCGCGGAGCGGAACACGATCTTCCATGCCGTGGCCGAGGAAGGGCCGGGGATGAAGATCAGCACGCTCGCGGTCATCGCGCTGGGGCATGAGTTTCCGCCCTGCGGGGCGTGCAGGCAGGTGATCGCGGAGTTTGCGGGGCCGGAGACGGTGGTGTGGTTTCTGCGGGATGGAAAACCGTTCGCGATGACGATGGCGGAGTTGCTGCCAGCGGGGTTCAGGATATGAATCCCGCCGCATGACTCTTCCTCCTTCCGTTTCACTCATCGAAGAACCCGCCGGTTATCCGATCCTCGTCATCCATCACGCCGCCGCGACGGGTCGCATCGCGCTGAACGGGGCGCATGTGATGGAATGGACGCCCGCAGGCGAGAAGCCGGTGCTGTTCATGAGCACGCAGGCTGTGCTTGAGCCTGGGAAACCGATTCGCGGTGGCATTCCCGTCTGCTGGCCGTGGTTTGGCGGGCATCCGACGGAGTCCGACAAACCGGCGCATGGTTTTGTGCGCAACCTGATGTGGAACGTGGGCGAGGTGACGGAAAACATCGCGGGAGTGACCTTGGAGTTCTTGTTGAGCGACAGCGATGAATCACGCGCCTTCTGGCCGTATCGTTTCGAGTTGCGCCTCGAAGTGAAGCTGGGTGCGCAGCTCAGCATCGCGCTGCACATCAAGAACACCGATGACGCCGCCTGGTCGATGACCGGAGCGCTGCACACCTACCTGTGTGTCGAGGATGTGACCGAAGCCGCCGTGGTCGGCCTGGACGATGCCTTTTATGTGGAGAGCCGGCTTTCGCCGGAGCGCATCGAGCAAAGCGGTCCCGTGTGTTTTGATCGTGAGGTGGACCGGAACTATGAATCCAAGGAAACCGTGCGCTTGCTCGACAAAAAAGGCGGCAGGACCATCGTGGTCGAGAAATCCGGCAGCCGCGCCACCATCGTGTGGAATCCGTGGATTGAGAAGTCGAAGCGTCTGAACGACCTGCCGGACGACGCGTATCCGCATTTCGTCTGCATCGAGGCCGCCAATGCGGTGCCGGATGTTATCGCGATGTCTCCGGGCAAGGAACATGTGCTCTCGCAACGCTTGAGAGTTCAGAGAGATTAAATGTAACGCGCTGGTTTGGTGAGGTGTTGGCCGCCACATGGCGTGCGGACGTGCGCGTTGCTTGACCCCGCGTCATGCCTCGCCATCACTTGCGACCGTGTCGGACGGCCCTCCATTGATCGACCGAGTTCGTTTGCGCTCCAACCAGTGGCGCAAGCTGCGGTCGATTGTGCTCAATCTGGCCACGACGGACAGCTTCTACGGCAAGAAAATCCGCGAGTGGGAGCTGAAGGTCAGCCGGCTGAACCGCATCGAAGATTTCATCGCGCAGGTGCCCTTCACGACGAAAGCGGACATCCAGGCAGATCGTGCGGAGAACCCGCCCTTCGGCACGAACCTGACCCGCGCGATTCATCAGTACACACGCTTCTGCCAGACCAGCGGCACCAGCACCGGGCAGCCGATGGCCTGGGTGGACACGCCGGAGAGCTGGGACGCGATGCTGAAATGCTGGCAGCGTGTGTTTGAGGCCGCCGGACTGGTCAAAGGACGCGACCGCATCTTCTTCGCCTTCTCGTTTGGGCCGTTTCTCGGCTTTTGGACGGCTTATGAGGCGGCGGCAAAGGATTATCTCGTGATTCCAGCCGGCGGCTTGTCGAGCCAGGCCAGGATGGAGGCGATGGCACGTTACGGGGCCACGGTGCTTTGCTGCACGCCGACGTATGCGCTGCGTCTGGGCGAATTGATCGGCGAAACGTCCGGCGTGGAGCGGATGAGCCTGCGCATCAACAAGATCATCGTCGCCGGTGAGACGGGCGGCAGCGTGCCGGAGGTGCGCAGCCGCCTCGAAAAACTCTGGGACGCGCGGGTCTTTGACCATCACGGCATGACCGAGGTCGGGCCGGTCAGTTATGAGGCCGAGGACATGCCGCGGCAGCTTATCGTGCTGGAGGATGCTTATCTGGCCGAGGTGGTCGATCCACAGACCGGCAAGGAGGTGGAAGACGGTGAATGCGGCGAGCTGATCTTGTCCACGCTGGACCGCACGGCCTGCCCGCTGCTGCGTTATCGCACGGGCGACTGGGTGAAGAAGAAGCTGCATCGTGGCCGCTTGATCCTCGACGGCGGAATTTTGAGCCGGTTGGACGACATGGTCGTGGTGCGTGGCGTGAACATCTATCCCAGCGCGGTCGAGGCCGTGGTGCGGCAGTTTCCTGAGGTCATCGAGTTCATGGTGGAGCAGCGCAAGGTCGATGCGATGGACGAGATCGAGCTGCTGGTCGAGGTGGACGGCAATGTCGCCAAGCCGTTGCTCAAAAAAATCGAATCCAAGCTTCGTGACACGTTCTCTCTGCGTATTCCTGTCAGATTGGCCGAGCCGGACAGCCTGCCGCGCCATGAATTCAAGGCAAAGCGCTGGCGGCTCGTCACCCCGACCCCGGACTGATCTTTCCAACCATGGCCCTCCTCGAACTCACCAACCTGTCAAAATCCTACACTGATCCAGGCAGCGGGGCGCGTGTGCCGGTGCTGCGTGGCATCAACTTGAAGATCGAGCAGGGCGAATCGCTCGCGATCATCGGTCCCTCCGGCTGCGGCAAGAGCACGCTGCTGAACATCCTTGGCACGCTCGACACACCGGACGAGGGCGAGTTCGTGTTCGATGGCGAGTCGCTGGCAAAAGGCACGCCGAAGCAGCTCGCTGCCGTGCGCAGCCAGAAGATCGGCTTCATCTTCCAACTGCACCACCTGATGCCGCAGTGCTCCGTGCTGGAAAACGTGCTGCTGCCCACACTGGCGCTGAAAGCACCGCCTGCCGATGCCGCCCAGCGAGCGGAAGCGCTGCTGGCACAGGTTGGGCTCAAAGACCGCATGCAGTGGAAGCCTGCGCAGCTTTCCGGTGGCGAGCGCCAGCGTGTGGCCTTTGTGCGCGCGCTGATCAACCAGCCGCGTCTGATTCTGGCCGACGAGCCGACCGGAGCGCTCGATGAGGCCAACGCCGTCGTTTTGACGGAACTGCTGCTGGCCTTGCAAAAAAGCCATGGAATCACGCTGGTGATGGTCACACATCATCGCGAGCAGGCGGAGTGCATGGGGCGGGTGATGACGATCCACGAAGGTGTCCTGTCATGAAGCTGAAGGATTATGTCATTCAGTCCGCCCGGCACTACTGGCGCGGGCATCTGGGCCTGTTGCTGGGCACTTTTTTGGCCGGGACGATCCTCACCGGCTCGCTGCTGGTCGGTGATTCAGTGCGCGCGAGCCTGCGGCGTGTGGCGGAGCTACGCCTTGGCAAGGTGGGAGGCGGCGTGCTCGGTGGAGACCGCTGGTTCACTGAAAATCTGGCCCGCAAAACGAAGTCCGCGCCGTTGATCATCGCCACCGGCTCCGCCAGCGCGGCGAACGGCAAGGTGCGTGTGAACGGAGCGCAGGTGCTCGGTGTGGACGAGGCATTTTGGAAGCTCAGCCGCAGCGGCAAGCCCATCGCTCTGGACAAGTCGTTCGTGGTGATCAATGAGCCGCTGGCCCGCAAGCTCGATGCGAAACCCGGCGACACGATTCTGGTGCGCCTGGAGCGTCCCAGCGCCATTTCGCGCGACGCGCCGCTCTCTGGCAGCACGAACGAGGACATTTCCCTGCGCCGCACCATCGGGGCAATTGTGAGCGCCGAGGATTTTGGCGCGTTTCAGCTCACGGCGTCGCAGGTGCCGCCAGACTCGGTGTTTGTGAACCTGGCCGACCTGCAAACCCAACTGGAGATGGACGGGCGAGTGAACGCGTTGCTCAATCCGCAGTTCACCGCGCTACGCGCGCATTTTGAGGAACAGCGCACGCTTGAAGACTTCGCCCTCAAGCTCAAACGCATCCCCGGTGAGACAAAAGAGTGGGAACTTAGCACCAGCCGCGTGTTTCTGGACCGCAACGTGGCGGAGAAGATTTTCGAGTTCAAAGGCACGCGCGGCGTGCTGACCTATCTGGTGAACGGCATCACCTCCGCGCAGGGGGGCACGCCTTACTCGATGGTGACATCCGTTGGAAACGGCAAGGATGACGAGATCACCATCACGCAGTGGCTCGCGGACGACCAGAAGCTCGCGATTGGCAACGAACTGGAGGTGAAATACTTCGTCGTCGGCCTGGGGCGCGAATTGAAGCAGCAGTCGGCCAAGTTCAAAGTGACCGGCATCCTGCCGATGGATCATCCGATGGTCACGAAGGCGTGGACGCCGGAGTTTCCAGGTGTGTCCGACGTGGACAACTGCCGTGACTGGGAGCCGGGCATCCCGATGGACATGAAGGCCATCCGTGACAAGGACGAGGACTACTGGGACGAGTTCAAAGGCACTCCGAAAGGTTTCATTTCACTCGCAGCCGGGCAGAAGCTCTGGGCCAATCGTTTTGGCAATCTCACCGCCATCCGCATGCCGGATGAAGGCCAGACTGCCGAAGCGAAGTCCAACATGCTGGCATTGCGGCTGAACCTTTCCGACGTCGGTCTCGTGCCGCGTGATTTCAAAACCGAGGCCGGTGCCGCGGCGCAGGGCAGTGTGGATTTTGGCGGGTTATTCATCGGTCTGAGCATGTTCCTCATCGCGGCGGCGCTGGTGTTCGCGGCGCTGCTGTTTTTGTTCACGTTGGAGCGTCGCGCCTCGCAGATTGGCCTGCTGCTGGCGGTGGGATGGACGCGTGGCATGGTGCGACGTGCCTGGCTCATGGAGGCGGGTGTGATCGCGATCGCTGGCATCCTGCTCGGCGTGCTGGGAGGCATCGCTTACACGCAGACGGCGTTGCATGGCCTCTCCGCGGTCTGGAGCGGAGCCACACAGGGCTTGGAACTCGTGTTTAGCGCGAGTTTTGGCACCTTGTTCAATGCCGCGCTCGCCACGCTCGTCGTGGTGTTGCTCACGTTGTTCTGGGCCAGCCGGAAGCTGTTCAAAGTGGAGACGCGTGATCTGCTGGCAGGCTCCTGGAGCGATGATTTGTCGCCAATGGCCGCCCGCAAGAATTCGAAGATGATGCTCGTCCTCGCAGTGCTCGCGCTGGTGCTGCTGGGCGCGGGATTCTTCATGAAAAACCCCGAGGCCGTGGCTGGCATGTTCTTCGGCTCCGGCATGCTGCTCATGATAGCGGGACTGCTCTGGCTGCGCGGTTGGATGCGGCGTGACAGTACTGGTCTGGCCAGATCGCTGTGGCAGATCGGCTCGCGCAACATCTCGCGTCGTCCGTCGCGCAGTCTGGCGGTGATCGGCATGATGGCGGGCGGCATCTTCCTCGTGGTGGCGGTGAACGCCTTCCGCATGAGCGCGGGGGATGACACGCTGCGCAGCTCCGGCACAGGCGGTTTTGCGCTCATCGGCGAGTCGTCGCTGCCGGTGTATGAGGATCTGAATGTGAAGACCGGCTGGGAAGCCTTCGGCCTGGATGAAAAACTCATGCCGCAGGCGCGTGTGGTGCCGTTTCGTGTTCGCGAAGGCGATGATGCGAGCTGCCTAAACCTGAATCGGGCGCAGAAGCCGCTGTTGGTGGGCGTGGATGCCGCGAAGCTGGCGGGATCGTTCGCCTTTGCCTCGGGATCGTGGGAAAAAATGGCCGACACCTCGTTTGTGCCTGCCATCGCCGATCAAGCGACGGCGATGTGGGGCCTGGGCAAGGGCGTGGGTGACACGCTGGACTATCAGGACGCGAGCGGGAACACGTTTCAGGTGAAGATCGTCGGCCTGCTGGCTGGCTCGGTGCTCCAGGGCAAGATGATCATCAGTGAGCAGGCGTTTCTGGCAAAATATCCCGACGCGGCCGGCTATCGCTTCTTCCTGATCGACGCGCCGCGTGAGCAAGCCGCCGAGATTGCCGCGCATCTGACGCGCCAGCTTGAGCAGCGCGGTCTGGCGCTCGAACCCGCGAAGCAGCGGCTGGAATTGTTCATGAGCGTGCAAAACACCTACATCGGCATCTTCACCGTGCTGGGCGGCCTGGGAGTCTTGCTCGGCACGGCAGGCATCGGCGTGCTCATCGCACGGCATGTGCTCGAACGTCGCGGAGAACTCGGGCTCATGCAGGCGCTTGGGTTCCAGCCAGGATCGCTGCGCCTGATGATTCTGGGCGAGCACAGTGTGCTGCTGGTGCTCGGTGTGCTGCTTGGCGTGGCCACCGCCGCGCTGGCGGTGATTCCGCAGTTGATTGGCAGCAGCGGATCTCTGCCAGTGGCCTTCCTGGGCAAGCTCATCCTCGGCGTGCTGATTTTCGGCCTGCTGGTGTGCGTGATCGCTGTTTCAACCGCCGTGCGCGGGAAGCTTACGGAGTCGCTGCGGAGGGAGTAAAGGCGGTCAAGTCGTCAAGGAATGGTCAAGGTGGTCAAGTATCACAACACTTGACTGCTTGACCATCACTTGACCGGTTCGTTGCCGCCTTACTCGCTCTTGAACAGACGTTTGAAGAAACGACCGACTTCGAGACCAGTGTCGCCGGTCCATTCCCAGGCGCGGCGGGCACCGCGTTTGACATCTTCGGCGGCACGTTCGCCTTTGCTGCCGGGCTGCGGGGCATCGGGAGAGACGTTGCTCAGGCTGTTGCTCCACTGCTGATGAATCACCGCGCCGGTTTCGGCGGAGATGACAATGAAGCCGATTTCCGCGCCTGCGGTGTCTTGCAGCGCGAGGCCCCATTCCGGCACGCCGCTGGCGTTGGCGGCGAGCTGGTACTGCACGCTGACGAAGTTCGTTTTGGCGAGCATGGCCTGCTGCTGGGCGATCTTGCGGGCGTCGGAGGTGCGATAGAGCACGCGATTGAAGGCGATGGGCAGCGGAGGGACGCGATTGAGGATTTTGGAGCCAGCACCATTCGCTTTGGGTGCCCAACTGTTGTTCTGGATGGTCAATGCGGCGCGCACCAGTTCGCCTTCGCGGAAGGGATCACGGGCATAGACAGACCACTGGACAGGATCGGCGGCGCTGGGAGCGGATTGCAGCAGGATGATGCCTTCGGCGGTTGCCGCGCCGTATTCCTGGTCGATGACGGTGGCGATTTCAGGATTGGCCTGGAGCAACGAGGCGCTGGCAAGGA
>Ga0209573_1004958_pt1 | contig 12551 bp, 10 predicted proteins | sample TNRBio252014_DNA_FD_185870 | JGI IMG/M metagenome (GOLD analysis project Ga0209573, IMG submission 185870) | Wastewater treatment Type I Accumulibacter community from EBPR Bioreactor in Madison, WI, USA - TNR Reactor_6/25/2014_ DNA (SPAdes)... | ecosystem: Engineered > Bioreactor > EBPR >...
GCTTCGTGCTTTTCGTGGAATTTTCAAAAAAATCAATATACTTTAAAGTAATCAAAAAATCATCGAATCAAAGACCCTTGTTGATCATATTAAATAAAAATCCACACAATTCAACATAGAGCCAAATAAAACATTTGCACGTATTAACAAAATGGTATAATTTTCCACGTGTGAATAAATTACAGAATACACGTATTATGTCTACAAAATTAACATTGACAATAGAAAAGCTCATTATTGAGTAGGCAAAGGCATATGAAAAAAAAGGGTCAAAGCCTTTCCGATATCATTGAAAACTACCTGAAAGTTGTCGTGACTGAAAAAACAGATCCGGAAACAGAAAATGCACCCCTTACAAAAACATTAAAAGGATCTTTTAAAGCACCATCCAACTATGATTATAAAAAGCAGTTAATCAATAGATTGTCAGAAAAATATATTAATCAGAATGGACAAAGTATTGATTGATACCGATGTAATTCTGGATTTTTTCTTTGACCGCCAGCCATTTTCTGAATTTGCGACGACTATAATATCATGGAGTGAACAGAAAAAAATAGAAGGATTTATCACACCTGTGATCTATAGTAATGTTTATTATCTGCTTTGCCAAACTGCAAAACATAAAAAGTTTATTGAAAAACTGACCCAATTACTTACAATTGTAGATGTGATACAAATGGACAGACATGTTGTTAAATCTGCATTAACAGCTGATTTTAATGATTTTGAAGATGCATTACAAAATTTTGCAGCTGTTCAACATGGAGACATAAATGTGATTTTGACACGAAACGTAAAAGACTTTAATAAAAGCAAAATTGGCGCAATGACTCCTGAAAACTATATATGTACCAAAAAAGTCAGCCAATAACAATCAATATAATTAAAAAGAAGTTCAAGAGTCCTCACATCTCCAACCTTCAACCCTTTACATTGGTTTTTATGTTGACCTATTCCACTTTTCTCGGTGGGCTTTAGTGTCAGATGGCCAGCTTGCATTAGGAGTTAATTAGTATGTTGAACCATGCCCCAAAATCTCCATGCAAACAATTGCATCAATATCATCATCTGATACCTATCTCTTCCATTCCCTCAAATATCACCTTCATCCTCACACCAATCTCCAGATCGGCTTCAAAGGCCTGACCTGAAATGCTTTCAATTTCCCTGATCTCCATACCGGAAGCATCCATTTTGATACTGAACTGATCCGAACTGAAAACCAGTCCTTCCGGGGTCTTGGCCAACTGATAACATTGCCCTTCATGATATGCATTGATGCACATTCCATCAAGCTTACGTTCAGCAAAAAATCCATCTTTTTCGGTTTCAAAAGCTGTTTTATCGAGATAAACATGTGGTTTTTCCTTGTAAGGCGATCCGGAAGTGGGACAAAATGTCACACAATTCCCACAGGCATTGCACCAGTCTGCTATGTGCAAAATCTGGTATTTTTGTCTGATGTCAAAAGACCCTAGATTTTCCAACCGATGGTTTTTACCGTCAGAAATGATCTTTCCAACTTGATAGGATGCCGGTTCTGCAAAATACGTTTGCAAGGCCAGATTCGGACATACCGTGGTACAGATACTGCACAATTCATCACACCAAAGGCATCGTGCGGCTTCCTCCACTGCTTCCTTTTCGTCCATGGTTTTGCTCACCAGGTTAAAATACTTTCTGTCCTCAAAAGGTATTTCAACCGGTTCAGGTCCATAAACCCTTTGAGATCTTTTGATGATCAATTCCTGAAAATCATGCGCTTTCCTGCCGGCAGGAACATCCTTTTGGGGTATCAATCCGGCATTTTGCAGGATCTCTTCAGCTGCTTTCCTGCCATCTCCGATCGCTTTGATAGCCGTTGCGGCACCGCGCATAGCATCTCCTCCGATATAAACCCCGGGAATCCGGGTAGCATAACTGCCTTTGGTCGTTTTCAGTATTTCCTCATCCAAAAAATCGATGTCTAACCTCTGACCGATCGCCGGAATGATGGTATCTGCCGCAATATCAAACTGCGATCCCGGTATCTCCTTCACAGAAAGTCTTCCCGAAGCATCCTTTTCTCCGGTTTCCATTCGGATACAGCGCAATGCACAGGCTTTTCCATCCTTCACCACCACCTCAAGCGGAGCTGCAAGTTCGATCACCTCCACACCTTCATCCAAAACTGCCCGGATCTCTCCCATGTCTGCAGGCATCTGCCGGATCGTCCTCCGGTAAACTATGGTGACTTTACCTCCTTCACCCACCAACCGTATAGCTGTCCGGGCTGCATCCATGGCGGTATTTCCCCCGCCGATGATGATTACCTGTTGACCGATCCCGGTTACTTTTTCCTGTTTTACCCTGAACAAAAATTCCAGCGGATCCAAAACACCTTCAGCTTCAATTCCGGGAATATTCAATGGACTTGTCTTTTGTGCGCCGGAACCAATATAGATAAAGTCATTTTCTTTTTGCAAATGTTCAAAAAGAGGCTTTTCAACCAGTTGTTCATAGTGTATATCAACCCCTGCTTCAATAATTTTTTGGATATCCAGATCAAAAGCCTCTTCCGTCAGACGAAAAGCAGGAATGGCGCCCGAAACCATACCTCCCGCAACCGGTTTGGATTCATATACATCTACCTTTACCCCATTTATTGCCAGGTAATAAGCACAGGATAATCCGGATGGGCCTGCACCGATAACTGCTGCTTTTTTGGCGGTTTTGCCGGTAAAATCCGGGGTTTTATGCGTATCCGTGACGTTTTCCGCGTTGAAACGCTTGATTTCCCGGATCAAAACAGGACTGTCATAGTTGATCCGGGTACATTTGGTCTGACAGAGGTGATCACAGATCATCCCCGTGGTGTGAGGAAAAGGGTTGGTTTCCCGGATCACCTGCATCGCCTGTCCAAAAGCCCCTTTCGAAGTATGGTAAAGATAATCAGGAATTCCCTGATTTGTAGCACAGGTTTCCGCACAGGGAGCTGATATACAATTAAATGCACCTAACGCCCTGGAAGATTTTATACTGAGTTCACGAATAGTACTTTTCCTGTATTTTTGATCTTCGAGGGTTTGTTTTGCGTATTGTTGGAGGTATTCAAAATGGTTACCATTATATATTCCTTTTGTAAGCCCGGTAAAATACTGGCTCAACCTGCCATATCCGCCCGGTTTTAATAGATCCGTACAAACAGTGACCGGGAAAAGGCCGCTTTTCAATACATCCGCCACATTGAAAGCGTCTGCTCCTCCGGAAAAAGAAATATTTAACTTGCCATCAAATACAGTCTGCAGCTTGTTGGCCAAATTAACAGAAATCGGATGCAATGACCTTCCGCTCATATACATCATTTTTTCATTTTCCGAAAAAACATCCCTGTGGTTGACACTTTCCAGCGTATTCGTCAATTTTACCCCGAAATAAAGTTCTTCTTTCTCTGCCAATGCTTTCAGCCTGGCGATCATCGCAATTCCATCCTCATATTTCAAATCGTGTTCAAATGCAATATCCGGAACAATGGTCTCAAAACCAGATTGTTGCATGATATCGTTCATCATTTCCCGGCCAATGAGCGTCGGATTGAGTTTTACGACTGTATGAAGTTTTCTCTCCCGTATAAGATAGGCTGCAATTTTTTCAATCTCATCAGGCGGGCATCCGTGCATGGTTGACAGGGTGATGTTATTTGAAATACAGGGATAGATCCGGATTTGGTCAATATCCGGATAACTGTGCCTGATCTGTTCCATTTTGGAAGCCAAAATGCCTGCAGCATCCTTCATATTATCCAGATACCACTGCACATTCTCTTTCAGGATACCTTCGTAATTATATCCCACGCTCATATTGAATATCACTCCGGGGAATTCGCCTTTATCCCATCCGAATTTATGTCTCAGCACGTGGATGATGATCCATGCATTCAAATATTGATCGAAAGATTCACGGACTTTCAGTTCCTGAGACCATTCGCAGTTGTATCCCTCATCGGGTATATCAATACAAGGTTTGGAAACTTCCAGTTCATCCAGTGTCTGAATGGTTTTCAGTTCGATAAACCGCGCGCCTGTCAGCCATGCAGCCACGATATTCTGAGCGAGTTGGGTATGCGGGCCGGCCGCTACGCCAACAGGTGTTTCAAGCAATTGGCCAAGATGTTGAACCTGTAGCTCTTTATGTTCCATCGGCTGAAAAAACAAGGCTTCAGGAATTCCCAAAATACTGCCTGTGCGTTCGTATTGATCCAGCATCATTTGAAGTAACCCGGGTAAAGCTGTGATAGAGAATTTATCTGTCATATCCTGCAAGTTGAATGTTAACAAATATACTAAAAAGAACTGAGTTGTGCATTTATCCGTACTTTTGAGTGGTAACTGAATAAAAAATGAATGATTGCACCGCCATCATACTGGCTGCCGGGAAAAGTAGTCGTATGGGCCAGCCAAAGTTAAAGCTGCTGATGCCTGATGGGGTAAGTTTTTTGGATCATATCGTCCGGCAATATCTTGATGTTGGCTGTGAGCAGATCATTTTGGTCGTCAACGCCGAAGATTCGCGGTTTTTGACACTTGATACGGTAAGCAAATTGGATTATCGGATAGTCATCAATGAACAACCCGAAAAAGGTCGGTTATTTTCCCTGCAAAAAGGGATAAATACCACTGAAGGAAAGGGGTTTTTCTTTATCCAGAATATCGATAATCCTTTTGCGAGTCCGAATTTATTGAACTTACTCAATGAAAACAGGCAAAAAGCGGATCTGATAAAACCTGTTTGCAATGGAAAAGGAGGACATCCTGTATTGATATCCGAAAAAATTGCTAAATATCTTTTACAAGTGAATGATTGGAAAATTTCACTGAAGGATTTTCTGGCACCCTATCCGACATTCTGTGTGGGAACCGAAGATCAAAACATTCTGGTGAATATAAATACAAGAGAAGATCTTGAAAAATTATATTTGGTTTGATCTACCTATAACCCTTCATTTCCAAATAATGCAATTATTTTGATATTCGCGAGTTTCTTTGCAAGTCGGAAAAGATCGGGGATTAACCAAACTTTTTCTATATCACCCTGAGTTCTCCATATTGAAAAGATAATCTTACCCGGTTGATCTTGTTTGGAAGCTGGTAATAAATACACTTCTATATGCCTATGTACCTATGTGTTGAATTAATTTTTTCACCACATAGGTTCATAGATACATAGGATCTATATTTTTCAAAAACACTGTTAAAACAATATGATTCATTTGAAAACTTATAGAACTTAAATAAGTTGAAATGATAGTTTTCAAATAAGTAATTTTGGCACCAAATAATAAATCATGAATATTTGGTCCTTTATCCGTTCAAAACTGGAAGCCGGCAATCGTATCTGCCTGATGGTAGTCATTCAAAATTCTGGTAGCAGCCCGGGTCATGCGGGTTTTAAAATGGCTGTTAGTGAAGATGGTCAGTTGGCAGGTTCAATAGGTGGTGGCGTGATGGAATACAAGTTGGTTGAACTGGCAAGGAAGCAGTTTTCTGTGGTAAAACCGGTATTTCTCCTCAAGCAGGATCATGGGCAAACCGGTACAGATGACAGTTCAGGAATGATTTGTTCGGGCAGTCAATATGTAGCATTTTATCCGGTCAATGAGTCAAATCTGCCCTTTTTATCCATGATCAACGAGTCTTCAAAAATACAAATTGAATATACAGAGTACGGATTTTCTGCAACGGAATGTATTGAAGCGCCTCCACCTGAACCCTTCGTTTCAATGGATTTAAAACAATGGAAACTTGTAGAGCAGTTGGGTGTTGAAAACCAACTTTTCATCATCGGAGGCGGTCATGTCAGCGTTGCTGTCAGTCAGTTGTTTAAAATACTTGATTTTCAGGTGACTGTTCTGGATGACCGGAACATGGGATTGAGCACCATTCAACAAAATGTGTATGCGGATCATATCAGGATCATTGATTATAAGGAAGTTGAGGATCAAATTCCGGAGGGTCCTCATGTGTTTGTAGTTATTATGACCTTTGGACACAGGAGTGATGCTCGTGTACTCGAACTGCTCATTGACAAAAATGTGCGATACCTGGGCATGATGGGCAGTGAAAGAAAAGTACACACCATTTTTGAAGATCTCCGTTCCAAAGGAGTATCAGAGGAAAGATTGAGCATGATCGATGCACCGATCGGAATACCAATCAACAGTCAGACACCTATGGAAATCGCGGTTAGTCTGGCAGGGAAAATTATTATGGTAAAAAATGGTGGATAGAAAATTTTTACTTTCCACTAATTTGCTACCTCGGGCCTCCGCCTCCTTCTCCGCCAAGCCGTTTGCTTTCTTCTTCGATGCCTGTTTTTCTGTTGCGGGATTTCACCGCAGTATTACCAAAAGTATAAGAAACACTTAAACTCACTCTCCTGCTGTCCCAGTTGCCCTGTCCGATGCCCTTTAAACCGTTAAATGCAGAGTAACCGCTCCAACCTGATTGGTAGAACAGATCTTCACCCGATAATTTGACATTCATGGCATTTTTGAAAAACTTCTTCTGCAATCCGACATTCAGACTCCAACTCGGTTCATATATAAACACGCCACCCCAGATCCCGGGGCCGGAATACCAACCGCTCAATTCTCCGGTCAATCCAAATGGTAAATTGAAGGTCTGCTGAGAAAAAACATTGTACGACCATGCCTGTAAATCGATCACCGCACCATTGCCATAATCAGCCTGATGATCTATAAAAGAACCGTTTACATTGAAAAATGCATTCCACCATTTGGTAAACTGAAATGGAAGTGCCAGGTTCAATGCATATACATCCTTGATGGTCAGATTGTCCCAACTGATAAAACTCGCCCGTGGATCTGATGGTTCCGGTCCCATCAAACGGGTGATCTGATCATTGGTGCGACTATAGGACAACTTGATGTTGTACCTGAAAAACATGGTATAGCCGATCTCGTAATTGTTGACGATCTCGGGACGCAGGAACGGATTTCCCTTTGAAAAGGACAATTCACTCAATTGCTCCCTGAATGGATTCAAAACCTGATAATCCGGTCTGTTGACTCGCCTTCCATAGTTGATATTCAGTGTATTGCCCATTGAAACATTATAGCTGAGTCCAACAGATGGAAAAAGCTGAAAATAGAAAAGATCGACAGGATCTTCCTGCTGAGATGGATCAAAAGCCGTGAGCACGCCCAATGCATCCGTCAATTCACCTCTTATACCCGCAGACAAACTGATTTTTTTGTTCAGCGAACGGCTGTAATTGACATAACCGGCGTAGACGGATTCATCATAGTTGAATTCATTGGATCGGTTATTGACCAACGCTTTGTCCCCTTCGTTCAACTCATAAAATTTGAACACATTGTCAGAATTCACCCGGGACAATTTGGTTCCGGCACCCAGTTTTCCTCCAAGGGCATCTTGTTCAAAATCCAGTTTAAAAGTATATATATCAATGCTCACCGGGGTTTCATATTCTGAAAAATACCCTGACAAAAGCACTGTTTCCGTCGGATCATAGTATTCATTGGGCTGATAGGATAAACCTTCGTTTTCATAGCGACCGTAATCTAAATCTATATTCAGTGTACTTGATTTTTTACCTTTATATGCATAATTGATATTGAAAACATGATCATCATTGCTACGGTCATTTTCATTGTTGGCAATCAGGATGCTGTCAATCTGGATTTTGTTGGCAAGAGGAGAAATTTCTACCCTGTTAAAAGTCTTGCCAGCGGAGTTCCTCGTATTTCCTGAATAAAGAAATCCTATTGTACTGTTTTTGTTGATATAATAATCCAATCCGAGTTTCCCGTTGATCCCGTTCCTTTCGTTTAAAAATCGGTTGCTTTCATTCATATACAGGGCATTCTGCTCGTTTTGGAACAGCATATTGGAATAGCCTTTATTGATGTTGAAGCCGCCTGAACCGAATAGATTGAATTTTTCTGATCTGTTGTTAAAACCTGCATTGATACTATACCGGCCATATTCGCCCTGGCTGTATGCCCCCGACAGATTTCCGTTGGTTCCATAATTCTTATTCCTTTTCAGGCGAATGTCGATAATCCCGGCATTGCCCTGAGCTTCATACCTCGCGCCTGGATTGGAAATGATATCTATTTTGTCGATTTGTTCAGAACTGATGCTCTCCAGATAATTGGTCAGATCATCCCCAGATAAAGGAAGTTTTTTACCGTCCACATAAACCAACACGCCTGTTCTCCCAAGAACGGTCACATTATTATTATTGTCCACCAAAATTCCCGGCGCTTTTCTGAGCAATCCGAATGCATTATCCCCGGCGCTGTTGATGGTACCTTCAACATTGAAGACCGTTCTGTCCGGTTTTACCTCTACCAAAGCCCTTTTAGCAGTGATCACGGTGGTTTCCAGTTGGACACCACTCTGTTTCATGGTGATCAAACCCATATCGATATCCTTGTTATCCAAAGCAAGATCCAGCATTTTGTCTTCCAAACCCAGGAAGCTGATCTGCAGTTTATAATTGCCTGGTTCCACATTTCCTACAGAAAAGTTGCCATCCAGATCCGAAGCTTCAGCCCGCAACATTTTGGGTGGAACAGCATTGTCATACAAAACTACATTGGCAAACGGAACTGATGCTTTCTTGTCATCTTCAATCTTGCCTTTTATGGTAAAACTCTGCGCTGCCAAAGCCGTCGGTATTATAAAAAACAGCAACCATAACAACGGATTATTGATGGATGGTTTTAAAAATAAAGTGGCAGTCCTTTTACTCCACAAATTAAAATAATTAATTATAAAATTTATAAAGCTGATATTCAGCTCATTATCATTGGTTGTTGAAAATATTTTTACCATATAATTTAAATTCATTGATAATCGTTGCGCTATAAATTTGAAGCGACGTTATATTTTAAGGCTTAATTGTGACCAAATAAAACAGTCATCATAAACCATATTCTTCAAAGCTTTGAGTGAAACACACACCTGAAAGAATTGTTTATCCCGGATCGGAGAGAATCGACAAAGTGTCGTTTTTAACCGTTTAATGCCAAATTATTGTCTGTGGATTGATATGCCATTTGAAATACAGATGCTTGAACATTTCATCTACGGCAGCCCTTTTCACCTTCATGGTAGGGGTGATCAATCCTGAATACTCGGTCCATGGTTGCTGGATAATGATTATAGTAGAGATCTTTTCATGCCTTGCCAGTGGATGATTCACTTTAGCGAGTGTATTCAATAAAGCGTGCTCGATTTCCTTTGGTTTTTTATCCTTTGCAGATTCTGACAAACTGACCAATGCCAAAGGTTGGGGAGAAGTGAGCCCACATACACAAACAAAAGCTACATGTTCGTTTTTTTCAAGTTCTGCCTCCATTTTATTCGGAACAATGTATTCACCCTTGTTGGTTTTAAAAGCGTCGTTGATCCTACCGGTTACTTTCAGAAAACCTTTCTTATCAAATTCACCGCGATCGCCACTGTACATCCAGCCGTCCCGCAAAACTTTTGCCGTCAGCTCCGGTTCATTATAGTATCCCTGCATGACATAAGGCGCTTTTAAAAGTATTTCTCCGGTCTCCGGATCTATTTTTACTTCGCATTCAGGAAAAGGTTTACCTACTGAATTATAAGGAGTTGCAGAATCCACCCCATAAGAAATACCGCCACAAACTTCAGTCATACCATAGGCTTCCACCAAATGAATACCGAGTTTTTTGTAGAATCTTTTAAGGTATGCCGGGGTCATGGCAGCGCCTGTTGCGGCGGTTTTGACCTGCAACAATCCTAAGCCTTTCCTGATCTTATTCCGAAGGAAAGCCCCTAAAATCGGCACATATAATAACAAATACAGTGTTTTGACCGGTAAAATATTTGAAACACCTTCATAAAACTTAGTCCAGATCCTGGGCACTGCAAAAAATAAGGTGGGTTGGGTTTCCTGCAGATTTAGCATAAAACTTTGAATGGATTCCCCGAAAGACATCATTCCACCGGTTGCCAGGCAATTGATCTCGGTTCCGATCCTTTCTCCTACGTGGTTGAGTGGTAGGAAAGAAAAATATTTCTGGTGTTTTACCCTGTAAATCCCTATAAAATCAGTCAGTTGTTCAATGCGGATGACCATTGCCGGATTGCGGTAGGTATGCATGACTCCTTTGGGAATTCCGGTGGTACCCGAACTATACATGATCGTCCAGAGATCATCCAATTCCAGAACCGCAGGATCACTGACCGGCTCATGCTGACTGATCAGATCATCCCAGTCCATTCCCCGGGTGATAATGGCATTCCCTTTATAATGCGGTGTTTTGATCATATGAATGTCTGCCGGAACCGGGTGAGTCTCTTCTGACCATTTTTCAAGTTTTCCGACAAAGATCAGTTTCATTCCGCTGTTCCTGATGACTTGCAGCAGGGCATCTCCTTCCAGTGTTGCATACATGGGTACAGACACAAAACCACCCATCATGATAGAAATATCTGCAAGGATCCAATGATAGCAGTTCTTTGACAGGATCCCGACTTTATCCCCTTTTTTCAAACCGGTCTGACGCATGGCAGCTACCATTTTCCGGGCGATGATCCCGGCTTCGCGGTAAGAGATGTTGACCCAATCTTTGCCATAAGGTTGTCGGAGGTAAATGGCATCGGGCGTATTTGATTCCCAATGGTAAAAATTATCTAAAGGAGTTTTAAGGTTTATTTCAAAATCTTTGAGAACCATTTTATATATTTTCAGTATTTAATTTTAATAACACTTTAAAAAAGCAGCAGTTGAATTTATATTTTGCATAAAGGTAAATATTAAATCCGATCAAATCCAGTCAGAAAACGGAATTTTGTCGTAAATGACGGTTTGAGACAGAAAAATGTTAGAAATACCGGCAGCGATGAACGACTTTTTTACCTGTTTAATTGATTTAGGAACCCTGGTGCGATTTACTACGGGGTTCGGACATATTGAAAATTCTGATGTGTTGGGCCGGGATAATTAAAATAAAAACGATTTAATATAGATTTATGACCATAATATTGTGTCCTAAAGAAGAAACTATTATCTTTACAATAGTGTTAAATAATTATTGATGTTTAAAGTCAAATTTTTAGAAGAAGCCAAAAAGTTCTTAGACTCAATAGATGAAAAGCCCCGGGATAAAATTTTTTATAATATTTGGAAGTCTCAACTTGTAAGAGATGAAGAACTTCTAAAAAAACTCGATGATGAAATATGGGAGTTCAGAACATTGTATAATAAAACGGCGTACAGATTATTTGCTTTTTGGGATGAAACAGAAAAATCAATGATTGTGGCGACTCACGGATTGATAAAAAAAACTGAAAAGATTCCAAAAAATGAATTTGAAAAGGCAAGACAGTTAAGAAATGAATATTTAAAATCCAGAAAGAAATGAAAACATATAGTTTAGAGGAATTGACAGATCAATACATAGGAAAACCGGGAACTCCAAAAAGAGACCTTTTTGAACAGGAACTCAGACTGGAATTATTAGGTGACGCAATAAGAAAGGCACGTAAAGCTAAAAAATTGACACAAGAAGAGCTTGGAGAACTGGTTGGTGTCCAAAAATCACAGATTGCGAAAATTGAAAACTCAACAACTGATGCAAGATTTTCAACGGTATTAAAAGTTTTCAACGCACTGAATGCTAAAGTCAATTTTAATGTAGAACTGGACGACCAAAAATTGATGTTAAGTGAATAACAAATACTGTAAAGATAATCCTGACTTTTATCTTTGAGTGCTTATAATCATATAGTTTGATCCGAACTAAGTATCAGTGCTTCACAAATTTCAATACCTGAACCCGACCCGTTTGATCCGTTACCTTCAGCAAATAAATTCCCCTGTCCAATTCTTCTGACGATATCTGAAGAATGGTTTGGTTTTTTTCTATTTTTTCATGCTTTACCAGCCGGCCATCTATCCGGTATATTGACCAGGCTGAAAATATGGAAGGTTCCGGAAGTATGAGGGAAAACTCTGTATTTGCCGGATTGGGAAACAGAACAATATCCTGTTTATATCCAGGAATGACATTGTCCAGTAAGATCGAATCACAGGCTATATCCGGATCTCCAAACTGAATAAATCCAAAATCATCATCTTCATAGCATCTCAAATCGTGAAAAATTTTCCAGCTATCTGAACAGGCATAGGTGTTGAATAACCAATACCCGTCGATCATGAAAAATTTATCCGTCACTTTAAAATGTATGCCGTCTTCTAAAGCAGCCGGATCAGGGTTCAACGGATCGTCATAACACATCAGCGTACAGGAATACTCCTTAAATTCTTTGTTATGGTAATTTTTCACCGCCATAGAATCTATCCGGCAAAGGAATTTCCCTGCCCGTATCGTACCGTCATTTTCAGTTTCATTGCCAAACCAGTCTTTCCAAAGATCCAACTCAAGCGTATCACCCGTCATCGCACCAAAGTCAAACAATAAATGAAACGAATCATCGAAATACTGATAGATTTTTTGTTCCTGTTGAGTGATGATGATATTTTCA
>Ga0209573_1004959_pt1 | contig 12549 bp, 13 predicted proteins | sample TNRBio252014_DNA_FD_185870 | JGI IMG/M metagenome (GOLD analysis project Ga0209573, IMG submission 185870) | Wastewater treatment Type I Accumulibacter community from EBPR Bioreactor in Madison, WI, USA - TNR Reactor_6/25/2014_ DNA (SPAdes)... | ecosystem: Engineered > Bioreactor > EBPR >...
CACCGGCCCCGCCCTGTACCGACTCGGCCTGACCACCGATCTCAGCGAGCAGGACGTGATCATGGGGCGTGGTGAAAAGCGCCTGTTTCACGCCATCAAGCAGGTGGTCGACAGCCATGCCCCGGCGGCGGTGTTCGTGTACAGCACCTGCGTGACGGCGCTGATCGGCGACGATCTGGAAGCGGTCTGCAAGGCGGCGGCACGGCGCTGGGGCGTACCCGTCATTCCGATCGACTCGGCCGGTTTTTTCGGCAGCAAGAATCTGGGCAACCGGATTGCCGGCGAGGCGATGCTCAAGTACGTGATCGGTGGCCGCGAACCGGAACCGCCGCCGGTGGACTCCGCGCGACCGGAATTGCGGGTCCACGACATCAATCTGATCGGCGAATACAACATCGCCGGGGAACTGTGGCATACCCTGCCGCTGTTCGACGAATTGGGATTGCGGGTGTTGTGCTCCCTGTCCGGCGACGCCCGTTTCCGGGAAATCCAGACCATGCATCGGGCCGAGGTCAATATGGTGGTCTGTTCCCGCGCCATGCTGAATGTTGCCCGCAAGCTGAAGGAGCGCTATGGCGCACCCTGGTTCGAGGGCAGTTTTTACGGTGTGCGTGACGTATCCGCCGCCCTGCGCGATTTCGCCCGCCTGCTCGACGACCCGGATCTCCACGCCCGCACCGAGGCGCTGATCGCCCGTGAAGAAGCGCGGATCGATGCCGAACTGGCCCCGTGGCGGGAACGGCTGCGCGGCAAACGGGCGCTGCTGTACACCGGCGGGGTCAAATCCTGGTCCATCGTCGCCGCCCTGCAGGATCTGGGACTGACGGTGGTCGCCACCGGCACCAAGAAATCCACCGAGGAAGACAAGGAACGGATTCGGGAGTTGATGGGCGAGGATGCCCAAATGATCGACGATGGCAATCCGCGTGGTCTGCTCGATCTGGCCCGCGCCAACCAGGCCGACATCCTGATCGCCGGCGGCCGCAACATGTACACCGCCATCAAGGCCCGCCTGCCGTTTTTGGATGTCAATCAGGAACGGGAACATGGCTATGCCGGCTATCAGGGCATGGTGACGCTGGCACGGCAACTGGTTCGCGCCCTGGAAAACCCGGTGTGGGACGCCGTGCGCCATCCCGCGCCCTGGACCACGCTCCCGGAGGCGGCTCATGGCTGAAATCGTTCGCCGCAACAAACCCCTGTCCGTCAGTCCGCTGAAAACCAGCCAACCGCTGGGCGCCAGCCTGGCGATACTTGGCCTCGATCGCGCCATTCCGCTGCTGCACGGTGCCCAGGGCTGCGCCGCCTTCGCCAAGGTGTTCTTCGTGCGCCATTTCCGCGAACCGATTCCGCTGCAAACCACCGCGCTGGACCAGATCAGCAGCATTATGGGCGCGGACGACAGCCTGCTCGAAGGGTTGAGCACCGTTTGCGAAAAGCACCGGCCGGCGGCGGTGGGCCTGTTGACCACCGGACTGACCGAAACGCAAGGCACCGATATCCATCGGGTGCTCAAAATCTTCCGCGAACGCCATCCGGAATTTCGGGCGATCCGTATCGTGCCGGTGAACACCCCGGATTTCAGCGGCGGCCTGGAATCCGGTTTCGCCGCGGCGGTACAGGCGATGATCGATCATTGGACCCCATCCGTCGCGGCCAGCGGCGTCCGACCCGGCCGCCGGCCCCGGCAAATCAACGTGTTGTGCGGACCCTCCCTGACGCCGGGCGATCTGGAAGCGCTGAAGGAGCTGATCGAGAGCTTCGATCTGCATCCGTTACTGCTACCCGACCTGAGCGATTCCCTGGACGGTCATCTGGCCATCGACGAATTCTCGCCGCTCACCACCGGCGGCACCCCGGTCGCCGCCTTCGCCGCCCTGGGCGATGCCGCCGCCACCCTGGTCATCGGCGCGTCGCTGTATCCCGCCGCCGAACGACTGGCTCAGCGCACCGGTACGCCGCTGCATCGCTTTGACCACTTGTGGGGACTGGAGGCGAACGACCGCCTGATCATGACGCTGGCGGGGATTGCCGGCTGCCCGGTACCAGCGCGGCTGGAGCGGCAACGCGCGCAATTACAGGACGCCATGCTCGACACTCATTTTCTGCTTGGCCAAGCACGGCTGGCCATCGCCGCCGACGCCGATCTGCTGCACGCCGCTTGCACGCTGGGCGTCGAGATCGGCGCGGAAATCGTGGCGGCGGTCACTTCCTGCCGCGCGACGGTGCTGGAGCGCATTCCGGTCGCCCAGGTGCATATCGGCGACCTGGAGGATGTGGAGCAATTGGCGCAACGGAACGAGGCGGAACTGCTGCTGGGCAACTCCCACATGGCGGATGTGGCCCAGCGCCTGGCCCTGCCGCTGCTGCGGATGGGCTTTCCGCTGTACGACCAGATCGGCGCTTACCGGCGCACCTGGATCGGTTATCGCGGTAGCCGGCAGACTCTGTTCGATCTAGCCAACGGCCTGCTCGGCGCGCATCAGCAACCGGTGATGCCTTACCACTCCCTGTATTCCCCAAAACCCGATCATCGGCCGGAGGAGCATGGACATGAAACTGCGACGGCATCTATGGATCGTCACGGGTGGCACTGAGGGAGCGGCGATGACAACGACAACCGTGAGGCTGGCTTTCGCCAGTAGTGACCGCAAGCGGGTGGACCAGCATTTTGGCTCCGCTTGCGGCTTGGCCATTTACGCGGTGAACGAGCAGCAGGCCACCCTGTTGGAGTTCGCTCAATTCGGCGACCTGGAGCAAGACGGCCACGAAGACAAGCTGACCACCAAGCTGGCGCTGGTCCGAGACTGCGCGGCGGTGTACTGCCAAGCGATCGGCGGTTCCGCCATCCGGCAATTGCTGGCCGTCGGGGTACAACCGATCCGGGTCGAGGAAAACGTGCCGGTCGAGCGCCTGCTGAATGAGGCGCAGGCCGCGCTCAGGGCTGGAACAGCACCTTGGTTACCCGGCGTGCGCCGGCAGCGGAACGATGATCCCCACCGCTTTGAGGCGATGGAAGCGGAAGGCTGGCAGGAATAAACGGTTCCCTAACCGTTCCCGGTCCGGCCATCCGTCCGTGCCGGGACATCATGTGTAAATCAGAGAGGTCATTTATGGGCGCAGAACCCAATATCACCGGCATCACTCGCGGAGGAACCGCCTGGATTCCTCAATTCGCGGTCGCGCTGGACGAAGGCAAGTGCATCGGTTGCGGCCGCTGCTACAAGGTTTGCCCGCGCGATGTGCTGACCATCGTGCAGCGGGCGGTGGACGATGTGGACTTTGATGATGACGACGATGACGATGACGACAGCGACAACTCGTTCATGACGCTGACCAATCCCATGGATTGCATCGGCTGCGAAGCGTGTTCACGAGTCTGTCCCAAGGCCTGCTTTACCCACGAAGCGCTACCGGTGGCGGCGTAAGGTATCGCCCCGCTTCAAGCGTGTCGTTTCCATGGATTGCTCGTCGTCCGGTAAACCACCGGGCGTACGGGCTGTCCGCCGGCGGACGCGCCGGCTGCCAACCCACCTAGCTTACGCGGAGATCGACGATGCGCATTAGCACCAGAAACCAATTCAAAGGTCAGGCGACCGTCCTCCGCATCGGCCCGGTCAACGCCGATGTCAGTGTCGACATCGGCGGCGGTGACCAAATCGACGCCCTCGTCACCACCAAGAGTCTGGAAAGTCTGGGCATCCGCGACGGCGTCGAAGTGCACGCGCTGGTCAAGGCATCGTCGGTCATGATCATGAGCGGATCCGCGCCGCTGAAGCTCAGCGCCCGCAACCAGTTGCGGGGCAGCGTGATCCACTGCAAGCAGGGTGTGATCAACGGCGAGGTGACGATTCAGTTACTGGGCGGCGGAACCGTCACCGCCATCGTCACCAACGAAAGCTTCGACGGCCTGGAACTCAAGGAAGGCGTCGAGGCGATCGCCGTGTTCAAATCCACCAGCGTCATGCTCGGCGTGGAGTCGTAAACGCGCCTTTTGCCGAGAATGTGTCATCGTCCGCCTACTCCGCGACAGCCTGGATCCATACGACCGTTAACTGACGCACGGCGCCATAAATTGCGATGCCGATACCATCGGCCGCCACATCCAACAGACTGGCCTCCCGGTCCGGCGTAAACCACTGGGCGATTTCTATCCCCACCCCGTAGGCCACTAGGCCCAGAGCTAGGCCGCGCCAGAACGACCATCCGGGAAAAGCCTGTTCGGCGAGCAGGGCCAGGGTGAAAAATGCCAAGGCATGATCCAACTTGTCCCATGTGGTGGTCACTGGAACGGTGGTCGTCGGCATCAGGGCCAGCACCATGATCGCGATCACCGCGAGGGCCAGGGCCAGACGGGCCACGGGTAGCGGGAGCCAGGGAAGTCGCGGCATCTCTATTGACCTGTATGGCGGGAGTAAAGGGAATTACGGGTTTCCAAATGCACGGACGGATTCCGGCGCGGCGCGCGGCGACGGGAGACCCGACGCGGCCATTTTGCCCATTTGGCTTGATTGACTCAATTCATCCTCTGGACCTGGCAAATCCGGCTGCTGGAATTTCAAGGTGGTCGAACCGAACGAGCCGGCCGGGTACTGGAACAGATTCAGGCGCGCGGCTACCATCAGAAATACGCCGGCCAACCGGTGACCCTGATCGGCATGGCATTCAGCCGCGCCGCACGCAATCTGACCGGGTTTGAGTGGCGGAAAGCCTCGTAACTTTAACCATGAACAAACTGCCCATCGGTATCCAGACTTTCCGGGAAATCCGTGAGGAAGGCTATTGCTACGTCGACAAAACCCCACTGGTCGCCCGCATGGCCGACGAGGGCAAGTACTACTTCCTGTCCCGCCCCCGCCGCTTCGGCAAGAGCCTGCTGGTCAGCACCTTGGCCGCCGCTTTCGCCGGCCAGCGCGAGTTGTTCGCCGGACTGCACCTGGAAAACCACTGGGACTGGAGCCGCCGTGCCCCAGTGATCAGTTTGGACTTTGGCGAGGGGATACTCAGCAACACCGACTTGTTGACGGCATCGACGGCGATGCAACTGGCGGAATGCGCCGAAACGCATGGGATCGCGCCGCCCGCCGCCGGACCGATTCATCTGCGTCTACACAGCCTGATCCGCGATCTCCACGCCGCGACCGGCGAGCGAATAGTGGTGCTGGTGGACGAATACGACAAGCCGATTCTGGATCATTTACACCAGCCGGAACGGGCGCTGGAACTGCGGGAAGGGCTGCGCAATCTGTACTCGGTATTGAAAAGTCAGGACGCCCGATTGCGCTTCGTGCTGCTGACCGGGGTCAGCAAATTTTCCAAGGTCTCGCTGTTCTCCGGGTTGAACAATCTGGAAGACCTCACCCTGGACGAGCGGTTCGCCACGGTATGCGGCTATACCCAAGGCGAATTGGAAACCACCTTCGCCGACTGGCTGGACGGGGTGGGCGTGCCGGAAGTGCGGCGGTGGTACAACGGTTACAACTTTCTGGGCGAGTCGGTCTACAACCCCTTCGACGTGCTGCTGTATCTGCGCAACCGTGAGTTTCGCAGCTACTGGTTCGAGACCGGCACCCCCACCTTCCTGATCAACCTGCTCAAGACCCGGCGCTATAACCTGGCCTCGCTCGACCGGCTGGAAGCCGGGGAAACGCTCCTCGGCAGCTTTGATGTCGGGTGCATCGAACCCGAAACCCTGCTGTTCCAGACCGGCTACCTGACGATCCGCGACAAGATTCACCAAGGTGGGCGCATCAAATATCGGCTGGGCTATCCCAACCAGGAAGTGCGGATGAGCCTGAGCGATGCCTTGCTGAATGCGCTGACGCCGGACATGCAGCGCAAGGAACACACCCAGGATCGGATTTTTGCTGCCCTGGAAGCGAATGACCCGGAGCAATTGCGCCAAGCGTTCCACGCCTTCTTCGCCGCTATTCCCCACGACTGGCACCGCCGCAACGCCATCGCCGATTACGAAGGCTACTGGGCCTCCCTCGTGTACTGCTATTTCGCCGCCCTGGGGCTGACGGTCATCCCCGAGGATGTGACCAACCACGGACGGATTGATTTGACGATCCTCTGGGCCGGCCGGGCCTGGCTGCTGGAGTTCAAAGTGGTCGAACTGAGCGAGCCGGGCCGGGCGCTGGAACAGATTCAGGCGCGCGGCTACCATCAGAAATACGCCGGCCAACCGGTGACCCAGATCGGCATGGAGTTCAGCCGCGCCGAACGCAATCTGACCGGGTTCGAGTGGCGGCGGCTGGACCCGTAGCCTTGTCCTCAGCTTGTCGCCTTTCCGACAACCCCTCCGCTCAGTCCTGTAAGAAACCGCTCGCACCAGTCAGGATTATACGATCAACCGATTGTTTTACCTGCCTTAATAAATTGGCATGAATATCGCTAAGTCCCTGGTAACAACTTTCGGCGAGCTTTGCCATGAACGCAGCAACACCTCGCACTCTGGTCATCGACGACACCACTCTGCGCGACGGCGAACAGTCGGCGGGCGTGGCCTTTTCCCAAGACGAGAAACGGGCGATCGCCAGCGAACTGGCGGCACTCGGGGTCCCGGAACTGGAAATCGGCATTCCAGCGATGGGCACGGAGGAATGCGACAGTATTCGCGACCTGGTCATGCTGGGCCTGAACGCCCGGCTGCTGGTGTGGAGCCGGATGTGCGAGGCCGACTTGCGACAATGCCGCGATCTGGGCGTGTGGGCCATCGATCTATCGGTGCCGCTGTCCGATCAGCAACTGCGACATAAATTGGGCTGGCAGCGTGAGCAAGCGCTGGATGCGATCCGTCGTCTGGTCCCGCAAGCACGCGAACTGGGGCTGGAGGTGATCGTCGGCGGCGAGGATGCCTCGCGGGCCGATCACGATTTTCTGCTGCTCGCCGCCGAGACCGCCCAGGCCAGCGGCGCCCGGCGATTCCGCTTCGCCGACACGCTGGGCATCATGGAACCGTTCGGCGTGCTGGCGATTTTCCAGCGTCTGCGGGCAGCAGTCGATCTCGAACTGGAAATGCACGCCCACGACGATCTGGGACTGGCCACCGCCAACACCCTGGCCGCCGCGCTGGGTGGCGCCACCCACGCCAACACCACGGTCAACGGTCTGGGCGAACGGGCCGGCAACGCCGCCCTGGAAGAGGTGGTGCTCGGTCTGCGCAAGCTGTACGGCTTCCAGGTGGAGGTGGACCTGTCGCGCTTTCCGGCGCTGTCGCAACGGGTCGCCGCCGCCGCCAACCGCCCGCTGTCCTGGCACAAGAGTCTGGTCGGCGAAGGCGCGTTCACCCACGAAGCCGGCGTCCATGTGGACGGTTTGCTCAAGAACCCGCTCAATTATCAAGGCGTGGATCCGGCGGAACTGGGTCGTAGCCACCGCTTGGTGCTCGGCAAGCATTCCGGCACGCGGGCGGTGGTCCAGTTTTACCGCGATCTCGGCATCGTGCTGAGCCCGCGCCAAGCCGGCGTCGTGCTCCAACGCATTCGTGCATTCGTCGGCCAGCATAAACGCTTGCCGGAATCCGCCGAGCTGGAAACGTTTTATCGCGAACTCAGCGTCGATCCACACCCCCTGCCCCTCACCCTTCCTCAACGTTCCACCCACGCCGAGGTGTCACCATGACCGAGACTACCCTGCAACAGGATCTGGCCGAGATGAGCTCGGCCGAGGATTTTCTGCTCTACTTCGGGATCGACTTCGACCCCAACGTGGTGGAAGTGAGCCGTCTGCATATCCTGCAACGCTTCCACGACTATCTGCAGAAAGGGGAGGCCCGTGACCGAGCGGGTTACACCCAATGCCTGCAACGGGCCTATCAGGACTTCGTGGACTCCGATCCCCTGACCGAAAAGGTTTTCCAAGTGTTCCATCGGCAGGCCGCAGCACGCGAGACGCGGATTCCGTTGTCGGACATCGGTCGCCGGCCGTGATCCTGCAACCGCGCTTTGCCTGCGACGACGAGGTCCGCGTCATCCGCAACCTCCGCAACGACGGCACCTATCCGGGTTGCGCCACCGGCACGCTGTTGGTGCGGCGCGGCAGCGTGGGGTTCGTCCGCCACATCGGCGTGTTCCTGCAGGATCAGATCATCTACAGCGTTCATTTCCTGGAAGCCGGCAACCGCATCGTCGGCTGCCGGGAAACCGAATTGATCCCGGCGGACGCCCCCTGGGTTCCCAACCGCTTCGAACGCGGCGACCAGGTCACCGCCAAATTGGCGCTGTCGATCGACGGCGCGGTGGCGGTCAACCCGGGAATGTCCGGCGCGGTGCTGGCGGTGCTTCGCGAACCGGACACGACGGCGGACTACCACGTTCTGTTCGGTCAGCGTCTGCTGTGCGTGCCGGAAAGCGCGCTGGATGCCGCCACGCCGGATTGAAGCGCCGCCCACGAGGATGATGAGGTCTTGGCGCCGCTCTGTCATAATCGCCAGCCTTTTCGAGACTCGTGGAGATGACCGATGGACTCGGACCCGTTCGTGCAATGGTTCCGACAGGCTGGCCCCTATATCAACGCCCATCGCGGCCGGACCTTCGTGGTGCTGTTCGGCGGCGAAGCAGTCGAGGCCGACTCTTTTTCCAGCCTGATTCATGATCTCGCCCTGCTGCACAGCCTGGGCGTGCGCCTGGTGCTGGTACATGGCGCCCGCACCCAGATCGAGGCCCGCCTGCGCGAAGCCGGCCGCGCGCCGCGCTATGTCGATGGCCTGCGGGTAACCGAGACCGAGGACCTGACTCTCGTCAAACAGGTGGTCGGTCGACTGCGCATCCGCATCGAGGCACGGTTGTCGATGGGGCTGGCCAACTCGCCGATGCACGGCGCCCGGCTGCGGGTGGTGTCGGGCAACCTGATCACCGCCCGGCCACTGGGGGTGCGCGACGGGGTGGATTACGGCTTCACCGGCGAGGTGCGGCGCATCGACGATCGCGCCATCCGCCTGTGGCTGGAGCAGGACGCCATCGTCCTACTGTCGCCGCTGGGTTATTCGCCGACCGGGGAAATTTTCAACCTGCGCGCCGAGGAGGTGGCCACCGCCGCCGCCATGGCTTTGCGCGCCGACAAACTGTTGGTACTGGGCGAAGGGCCGGAACTCCGCGACCCCGCCGGCCAAGCGATCCGCCAGCTCAGCCTCGGCGACGCCAACCGGCTGCTGGTCGAGCACCCCACCCTGTCCGAAGACTCCAACCGTCACCTCCGCCAGGCATTGCGCGCCGGCCAGGCCGGGGTACGCCGGATTCACCTGCTCAGCCGCCAGGTCGACGGCGCGCTGCTGCTGGAGCTGTTCACCCGCGACGGGGTGGGCACCCTGATCGCCAGCGATATTTACGAAGGGCTGCGGCCCGCCGCCATCGACGATGTGGGCGGCATCCTGGAACTGATCCGACCGTTGGAGGAAGACGGTACCCTGGTGCGGCGCTCGCGCGAGCGGCTGGAAATGGAGATCGAACGCTTCGTCCTGCTGGAACGCGACGGCGCCATCATCGGCTGCGCCGCGCTCTACCCGCTCCCCGAGGAGGGCGTGGGCGAACTGGCCTGCGTCGCCGTGCATCCGAGCTACCGCAACAGCGGCCGCGCCGACACCTTGCTGCGCCATATCGAACGCCGCGCCCGCGAGCAGCGCCTGCAACGGCTGTTCGTGCTGACCACTCGCGCCGCGCACTGGTTTCGCGAGCGCGGATTCGAACCCGCCGAGGTGACCAACCTGCCGGTGCAAAAACAAACCCTGTACAACTGGCAGCGTCGTTCCAAAGTCTTCATCAAAACCTTGTAAACTGCTCGGCGTTGTCATTCCCGAGGACGCCTCCATGCCCATTGCCGCCGCTCCGTTGCGAGTCCTGCAAGTCACCGACCTGCACCTGAAAACCCAGCCCGGCAGCCGGGTCTGGGGCGTGGACGTGGACGCTGGGCTGAGCGCGGTGCTGGCGCGCATCCGGGAGCGGCACCCCGTGGTGGATTTCATCCTCGTGACCGGCGATCTGGTCGGCGACGAACCGGACGCCTACGAACGGGTGCGCCAAGCATTGGAACCGCTGGGCGCCCCGGTCCATTGCCTGCCGGGCAACCACGATTTCCCCGCGGCCCTGGGGCAGCGCCTGCGTGATGGCCTGGTCCGGTGGCAACGACATGTCATCGTCGGCAACTGGCAGTTCGTGCTCCTGGATTCCAGCTTCCCCGGCACGCCTGGCGGTCATCTGGCCCCCAGCGAACTGGGGCTGCTGGACACCGCGCTGGCCATGCATCCCGAACTGCATGCCATGGTCTGCCTGCACCATAACCCGATTCCAACCGACACTCCCTGGCTCGACACCATGACGGTCGGCAACGGCGAAGCGCTGTTCGCGGTGCTGGATCGCTATCCACAAGTTCGGGCGGTGGTGTGGGGACACATCCACGCCGAATTCAGCGCCCGGCGCGGCGATATTCGCCTGCTGGCCACCCCCGCGACCTGCGTGCAGTTCAAGCCCGGCACCGCCGAACCGCAAGTCGACGAACTGCCGCCCGGTTACCGCTGGTTCGAACTCCACCCGGACGGCCGCTTGGAAACCGGCGTGGAACGGGTCGAACCGGCGCGGATGCCCGCCCCGGCCCGGCGTGCCCCAACATGATTCATGTATAATCCGCCGCCATGAACCTCAAAGACGATCTCGTTCGACACTACCACTGGCTGCGCCAGTACGGCCTCAACGACTCCCACAGCGGCAACGCCTCGGTGCGAAACGGAGAGACGTTCTGGATCACCCCCACCGGCTGCTGCGCCGATACCCTCAGCAGCGGCGACCTGGTCGAAGGCCGCCTGGACGGCGTGATCGGCCAAGGCGCCTCGATGGACGCCCGTCTGCATCTGGCGGTCTATCAGTCCAACTCCGAAACGCGCGCCGTGCTGCACAGCCATGGCCCCTACTCCGTGGCAATGACCATGGATAACGAAGAATTCCTGCCGGCCGATTTCGAAGGGCAGTTGTACTTCAACCGGGTGCCGGTGCTAACCATTCCCTACGACCAATACGTGACCAGCGCGCCGCGGCTGGTCGCCGAAATCCTGGCGGAATACCCCATCGCCGTGGTGCGTGGCCATGGTGTTTATGCCAGCGCCGACAGTCTCAACCTGGCCTATAAATGGACTTGCTCGCTGGAACTGTCAGCCAAGACCGCCTTCATCGCCCAGCAGGCGGGAAAAATTTGAATCGCGGTTTACGAGAGGGCGGAATGCAGCTTGTCGTTACCCCGATCGCCGTGACCTCAAATAGAGTCGCACCCACGTAAGCCCTGATATGTAGGAGCCTTACACCCAATCTCGTCAAACCATCTCACGCCAAGGAAGCCATCATGGAACTTTCAGCAGTGTTAACACCTGCCCCCGAGGGTGGATATGTCGCCTTCAATCCCGAAACAGGGACGACAACCCAAGGAGAAACAGTGGAAGAAGCCCTGGCCAGTTTGCGTGAGGCTACCGAGCTATACCTTGAAGAGTTTCCACTGATCGTAACAGCCCGCCCTCTATTAACGACCTTCGAAATCGCGGAACATGCCTAAATTGCCCGTTGTCTCGGGCACGGAGACTATTCGGGCATTGGAACGGCTAGGTTTCACCATAGCCCGACAACGCGGCAGTCATGTCGTTTTGCGACGAGGGTCTTCCGGTTGTGTGGTGCCAAAACATCAAGAGCTAAAACCAGGCACCCTAATGGGAGTCCTCAAGCAAGCCGGCGTATCCCCCGATGAATTCATCGCCACATTGCATTCCTAATCGGCTAACCGCAGTCCCCGCCACGCCACCAGCCAACCCAGCACGCCCAACACCGTCGCCAGATCGTACATGGCCACCGGCCCCACCCCCTGCCACAAATAACCGGCGGCGAGGCTGCCCAACGCGTTGCCGGCCCCGAAGGTCAGACTGCTGTACAACGCCTGACCGCGTCCCTGCAACGAGCCGGGGAAGAATTGATGGATCAGATGGATAGCCACCGCATGAAACACTCCGAAACTGAAAGCGTGCAAGGTCTGCGCGACCAGCAACACCGGCAACTCGCGGGCAAAATGCCCGATCAGCACCCAGCGTAGCGCCGCCAGCGCCAACGCCGTCAACAGCAAGCGGCGTGGCCCGAAACGCGGCAGCAACCGGTGCATCGCCAGAAACAGCCCGACCTCCGCCGCCACGCCCAAGCCCCACAGCAAGCCGATCGACTCGCGCGAATAGCCGATTGCCTCCAGATACAACGAAAAAAACCCGTAGTACGATCCGTGGGCGGCCTGGTTGAGAAAACAGGCGATGAAAAAAGCGATTACCGTCGGCCGACGCAACACGCTCCCCAACGGTGGGATTTCATGAACCATCGGCGGCGCGGTCTGTTCCGGCACCAGCAGGCTGTTCAGCCATAACACAGCAAACAACCCCCACAATAACGCCGGCACCATGCCGATTCCCCAATCCTCCACCAGCAAACCCGCGCCGATCGCCGCGCCGATGAATCCCATCGACCCCCAGAGCCGAATCTGGCTGTAACGATGGATCTGCTCACCCAAATGATTGAGGGTGACCGCCTC
>Ga0209573_1004960_pt1 | contig 12547 bp, 12 predicted proteins | sample TNRBio252014_DNA_FD_185870 | JGI IMG/M metagenome (GOLD analysis project Ga0209573, IMG submission 185870) | Wastewater treatment Type I Accumulibacter community from EBPR Bioreactor in Madison, WI, USA - TNR Reactor_6/25/2014_ DNA (SPAdes)... | ecosystem: Engineered > Bioreactor > EBPR >...
CCGTGCCGCTCAGGGCCTCCATCTCGGAGGTGAGAAAGCGTTCGATGTCTGGTTCGCGATCGATCCCATCGACTTCCTTTCCCCTCGACTTCCCGGCGATCATTCGGTCGATGGCAGAGCGCACCTCTGAAGGAACGTCGACCTGGGCGAGCAAATCGGAAAACGGGACCGGGGCTGGCGAGACCTTGCTGATCACGAACCGTGCCGAGAGCACAGCCCGCAGGGCGTAGAGATACCGCTTTGCGGTCACCTTTTCCTCTTCCCGGATGCGATGGGACATTTGCCGGGCAAGGCCTAGATAATGGATCGCATTGGCCTTTGGATCGAAGATCTCATCCAGCAGGCGATCCCATTCCTCCATCACCGCGGCATTTTTCCGGTAGAAAATGGGGGACCGAATCCATTCGCAGAGAGCCCCGTTGGATTTGCGGAAGAGCCTGAGAGCCTTGCGCAGCTCCCAACCGGAAAGATCGATGTCGTCCTCGTCGATGCCGGCTTCGATGTTTTCCGGGACCGCGCTGACGGCGAGATAGCGATCCGCCGGCCAGGCGTAGACGAAACGCACGTCATAGTCGCTGTCGACCGAGGCGAATCCCCACGCCCGGCTGCCGGATTCCACGGCAAAGAGGATCCGGCACCCGCGCTGTGCTTCCACTTCCGAGAGTTTGGTTCTGATCTTTTCTTCAATGGGGTTCATGGATGTTCGGGGAAGTGGACGATTTGCCGATGACAAGCAGGAGACGAAAGCAGCGCGGACTCCGCCCGACAAGGGGGTTCGTTCTTTCCCAGATGCAACGGACAGGGTCGGATGGTTCATCCAACCCTGTCCGGTCGTTTCAGGATTTCAGGAAGGGCTCCCAGTCGGGGATGCCGTGGACATTCCGCAGCAACTGCGTTACCGGCAGCTCGCGTGGCGTCTCGGGACGCCGCAGGAGGGTGAGTCCCGCTTCATCCGGGGTGCGGTTGGCCTTGCGCGAGTTCACCTCACGCGCGGCGAGGACGCAGTTTTCCCATGTCGTCGCGCCACCGCGCGAGCGGGGCACGATGTGGTCGATGTTGCCTTCGCCGGGACGCAGAGGGCGGCCGGTGTACTGGCAGCGTCCGCCGTCGCGTTCCCAGAGATTGCGGGCGTTGAACTTCGGGCGCTTCATCGGCACCTTCGCAAAACGCGCGAGCACCACCACCGTGGGCACGCGGATGAGACCGTGGGCCGTGCCGACGCTGAAGTCGTTCTCCCGGACCGGGAGTTTTTTCCAGTCTTCCCAGCGGGTGGGGATCATGGATTCGTCTTCCCGGATGTCGAGCGCGGTGACGACGTCGGTGGCCATCTGGCAAAACGCGTCGGCCGGAGTCCGCACGTTGATGGCCTGCCAATTCCGGTTCAGCACGAGCACGACGTGTTTGTCGAGGACGGAGTTCATGGCAAGTTGAGTAAAAGGGGTAAATGGAAAAAGGGAAAGGCAAAAGGTGGGTGACAAGTTTGCCGCGGATGGAAAGAAAGGGTCCGGGGCGGACCGGCTGGTAAGCCAATCCGCCCCGGGGTTGAGAGTTCAGTGTCGGTTCCGGACGAAACGTTCAGAGTTCGAGGGGGATCGATCTCGTGAAACACGCGCCGGCGTGGTTCAGGCCCCGGATGGGCGGATCGCTTTGTCTTCCGCCGGATCCCGCTCCCGTAGAAGGGAGCGGGGGCGTTGACGAGCCTCCGGCCTACCGCTTGGCGAAGGGATTTCGCGAAGCGGCGGATGCGGGGGCAGGCGAGAGCGGCACCGGAGTGGCTCCGAAATGGATGAAAAAGAAGGTCCCTGTGGGGATCGCACCCACCTGATATCGTTTTGCAAACGACTCGGTTCACTAGCTCCGTCAGGGACCGGAAAGACTTGGACTGGCCGACGGGAGTTGCACCCGCTCCGTCACGTCCACAACGTGAAGTGCTGACTGTTACACCACGGCCAATGTCTGAAGAAAAAAGTTCCCCCGGCAGGTAACGCTCCTGCCTCTGCGGTTTAAAAGACCGCTGCATCCCTTCAATGCTTCGGGGGAGTGGGGGAATTGCGGATTTGGGATTTGGGATTGCGGATTTGAGGACGATGCTGGAATCCTGCGACGGGATGAAAAATGGTGGACGCCGGTGGTAATGCTCCACTCGTCGGCTTCCGGACTTCTTTAACGACGGCGGGTTTACAGTCCGCGATCCGGAACGGCGTCCCTTTTGGGAAAATGGTGGCAAGAGAAGAGTGGCGAGCCCCGGTAACGCTCCGGGTCTCCGACGTTATGAGCGTCGGGTCTGGTCTTCCAGGCTTGCGATTGAATGAAAAGGAATTGAAAAAAACGAACACCCTTGCCGGGCTCTCGCCGAGGCAGCCGCAGGTATTTTACAGCGGACGTTTCGGTGTTTTACAGGCACACCTTCCGGGGGAAGCCTCTGGTCTTTGCAAGTATTGAAATGAGTGGATGAAATACATCGGACGGGAGGTATCGATAGTTCGAAAAAGGAACTAGGCATAGCGGTCTGGCGGACGGGGCGAAAGGGCTTCGCTTCGTCTGGCTTGACCGACCGCGGATTCGCGGATAAGCTCGTTTTGTCGGCGGGCATTCCGCGGTCTCGCGACCGTTCGGGATCTCTCTCGTCGGGACCTGGCTCCGGTGGCCGCCGGGGTCGGGTCCTTTTGCTTTCGGGTAAGTCTCTGGTAGGGGGATGCTGGGGCCGGCTTCTTCGGCCTTTCAAGGGATTGAGGGTAAGGGATTTAGGGGAACAAAAAACCCCGCTTCCTTTCGGAGAACGGGGTTCGCGTAAAACAATGTGTCCTGGTTTTTACGTGAACCGCGTTCCCCCTTGATATTTTTTGGCAAAGCGATGGGCGTTTCCTGTCGCAAGGGCCGAGGGATTGTGGCTCGTCTCGATGGCACGATCCATCCACGGGCGACAGACCTTCGCGAGGTCCGTGGCGCGATGCATTTGGGTATGGATGGTGGTGATCATGAAAGACGTGTTTCGAGAGTATGCTTTCATTCGAAGGTGTCAAAGGAAATCTATCGAACGTTTGCAAAATTCGACGCACTTCTGATGACATTTCGATAGTTCATGGCGCTTTCCGGTTCGGAGGTGCGAATCGTCCCCCGGCGGAGCCCGCCGCGGGCCTACGGGTGAACTTGCCGCAGGCGTGACGCTCCCGGCACTTGGAACTGGCCCTTTTCCTGCTTTAGTCCCGGATGTGCCTCGTTGAGGCAGAATCACCCAGCCATGTCCGAATACTACCGTCACACCAAAATCATCGCCACCCTTGGTCCGGCCACGGAGTCGAAGGAAATGCTCGCCCAACTCATCCGGGGCGGCGTGGACATCCTCCGGCTCAACATGGCCCACGCGACGCATCAGTGGGTGAAGGATGCGATGTGGTTCATCCGCGAAGTCTCCGCCGAGGTGGGGCGCCATGTCGCGGTGATGATGGATGTGAAGGGCCCGGAGATCCGCACCGGCAAGGTCGAGCGCCCTATCAGCCTGGTGGTGGGAGACCGCATCGAGTTCCACATCGAGGGAGTCGATCCCACCGGCGATCTGCCCTCGGTTTCCGTCAATTATCCCGGCCTGCCCGGTGATCTCGAGGTTGGCAACATCGTCCTCGTCGACAGTGGCTTGATCCGCATGAAGGTCTTCGAAAAGGATGCCTCGCGCGTCCGTCTCGAGGTCTTGACCCCCGGCGAACTCGGGTCGAAGCGCCACATCAACCTCCCCGGAGTGCAGGTGAATCTCCCCGCCCTGACCGAGAAGGACGAAGCCGACCTGCGGGCCGGGGTCGAGAGCGGGATCGATTTTGTGGCGCTCTCCTTCGTGCGTCAGGCCGAGGACGTCCACACCCTGCGCCGGCTCCTCGACGAACTCGGATCGAAGGCCCGGATCATTTCGAAGATCGAGGATCAGGCCGGCGTGCGGAACATGACGGCCATCGTGCGGGCCTCCGACGCCATCATGGTGGCGCGCGGCGACCTCGGGATCGAGATCGACTATCACAAGCTGCCGCTCGTGCAGACCGAACTCGTGCATGCCTGTCAGGCCGATGGAAAGCCGGTCATCATCGCGACCCACCTCCTCGAGTCGATGATCAGCTCGCCGATGCCGACTCGCGCGGAGATCTCCGATGTTTCCAACGCAGTCCGCGAGCAGGCCGATGCCATCATGCTCTCGGGCGAGACCACCGTCGGGGCCTATCCGATGGAGACGGTGCAGGTCTTGAAAAACATCATCCAGAGCATCGAACCGAGCGTCACCAAAGGCCTCAACGATCGCATCGTCCTGCGCGAGCCGAAGGCGATGATGCTGCGCTCGGCCGCCGTTCTCGCCGGCGAACTCGAGAAGAATGGCGCGGGCAGTTCGGGGATCGTCGTCTTCACCCGCAGCGGTTTCCTTGCTTATGTCCTCGGGGCGCTGCGTCCGCGTGGCATCCCGATCTACGCCTTCACCGATATCGATTATATCTTCCGGCAGTTGCTCCTACCCTGGGGCGTGGAACCTTTCCTGATGGAATTTTCGGAAGATCCCGAACGCACCATCCACGATGCGCTTGATTACTTGAAGCGACGTGAGTGGGCCGCTCCCGGCGATTGGCTTGTCGTCATCACCAACGCCCTAGCCGACGACAAGGTGATCGACACCCTCCAACTCAGGCAAGTCGAGTAGCGATGCTTGCATCGCGGTAAAAGGTAGGAAGGTGAAAGGTAAAAAGTCTTTCTGCCGAGTCGCTTGATTCGCGGGTGATCGAGTCGATCCTCCCGACGCATGTCAGGAATCCGGAAAGCCTTCATTCTCGGCGCGGGACTCGGGACGCGGCTGCGTCCTCTCACCGAGAGTCTGCCCAAACCGCTCGTGCCGGTGTGGAATCGGCCGCTCATCACCTACGCGCTCGACCACCTCATCGCGGATCTCGGGATCGAGGAGTTCGCGATCAACACGCATCATTGTCCCGATGCCTACGACGTGGCGTTTCCAGGTTCGGTCTACCGGGAACGACCTTTGCTTTTCCGTCACGAGCCCATCCTTCTCGACACGGCCGGCGGGATCGACAACCTCCGCGACTGGTTGCCGCGCGACGAACCTTTCCTCGTCTACAACGGCGACATTCTCACCGATCTGCCTCTCGCGGCCGCGGTGGCGCAGCATCGTGCGAGCGGCGATCTCGTGACCATGATCCTGCGGTCGCATGGGGACGAACTGCGGGTCGGCTTTGATCCGGAGCGGAAGGCAGTCGTGGATCTGCGAGGTATCCTCGCGCCGGATTGGCCTTTGCGGTTTCAATTCACCGGGATCTATGTCCTCTCGCCGGAATTTCTCGATCATCTCGTGCCCGGGAAGATCGAGTCGGTCGTGCTGCCCATGCTCGAAGTGATCCGGAATGGCGGTCGCATCGGTGGTATCGTCATCGACGAGGGCGAATGGAGTGACCTCGGTGAGCGCGACTCCTACCTCGCCTCGTTGCCGCTCCTTGCCGGCGGGTTTCCGCGCTTCGCCTCCGCAGGGGAGGGGAAGGCAAGGATCGCCGCTTCCGCCCGGATCGATCCATCGGCGGAAATCGACGAACTTTCTTCGGTCGGTGCCGGAGCCGTGATCGGGGCCGGCGCCCGTCTGCGCGAGAGCGTGATCTGGCCGGGAGCGATCGTCGAAGCGGGGGCGGATCTCCGTCGGGTCGTTGTTCGGGACGGGCTGAGGGTCTCCTGCCGGCACGAAAAGGTCGATTTTTGACGCCAAACTCTCCTTCGCGGGGAGGAATTGCGTCTTTTTTCCAGAAAAAGCATAACAAACCCGGAAAAGACACGTCTAAGGGGTGGCGAACCTGCACGATTTCGATTAAATAGTTAAGTTCTCCTCAGCTTTGGAAAAGATCGACATCCCCCGCAAAACGGTCTACCGGCTCTCCCTCTATCAGAGATGCCTGCAGAAGCTGCTTAGTTTGAAGGTCGAGACGGTCTCGTCGGAAGACCTCGCCCGCGCCGCAGGCGTGAAGCCGACCCAGCTCCGCAAGGACCTCGGTCATGTCGGCCAATTCGGCACACGCGGCCTCGGCTACAGCGTCGTCACCCTCTCCGAGGCGATTTCCGGCGTGATGGGACTCACCGTGCTCCAGCCCGTCGTGATGGTCGGGGTGGGGAATCTCGGCTCCGCTCTTCTGCGCTACAGCGGCTTCCGCAAGGAAGGCTTCGAGATCATCGCCGCCTTTGACGCCGATCCCGCCCACATCAAGGCCACGACCGAGCAGATGGGCGTGCCCGTCTACGACGTTCGCGAGATGGGACGCTACGTCGCCGCCCACGGGGTGCGCATGGCCATCATCGCCGTTCCGGAATCGGCGGGCCAGGAGGTCGCCGACATTCTCGTGACCTCCGGAGTGCAGGCCATCCTCAATTTCTCCCCGGCTGTGCTCAACGTACCCGACGAGGTCGTCGTCAATCACGTCGATCTCGCGGCCGAGCTCGGCAGTCTCAGCTTCTTCGTGAGCTGATTTCATTCCCATGGCGACCTCGGCCGGGAAGCTCGTGGAGGTGCCTTTCGAAGGCGACTTCTCCCTTCGCGACACCCTGAAATCGGGCCAGATCTTCCATTGGGAAACGCTCGCGATCGATGGCATCGAAGGCTTCGCTGGCTGCATCGGGGAAGGACCGCCCGCCTTCGTCTGCCAGGATGACGCGGGTCTCGTGTGGACCTTCGGCGACGACCTCCCGAGGGTCCGCCGCTATTTCGGACTCGACCATTCCGCCGCCTCCGTCCGCGCCGCCTTTCCTGACAAAGACACCATTCTCCGCGAGGCCATTGCCTTTTGTCCCGGCATCCGCGTGGCTCGACAGCCGCTCTGGGAATGCCTCGCCACCTTCATCACCTCTTCGTTGAAACAGGTCACGCACATCCGCGCGATGTCGCTGAAGCTGCGTTCGCGCTTTGGGGAAAGGTACGAACTCGCCGGGCGCGAATTCTTCGCCTATCCCACTCCGGCGGCGCTGGCCGGGGCGGGCGAGATGGCGTTGCGCGAATGCGGGCTCGGCTACCGGGCGAAATCCCTCCATCTCGCCGCAAGCGCGATTGCCTCGGGCGAGTTCGATCTCGCGGCGGTCGAGGCCCAGACCACCCTCGCCACGGCGCGCGAGCAACTCCTCACCCTTCACGGAGTCGGCGACAAGATCGCGAATTGCGCGCTCCTTTTCGGAGCGGGGCATTGGGACGCCTTTCCCATCGACGTCTGGATCGAGCGCATCCTCCGCGACCTTTATCGGAAGCGCGTCAAGGGGGCGAAACTCCAGGCCTGGGCGGAGAAGCATTTCGGTCCCCACGCCGGCTACGCCCAGCAATACCTCTTTCATTTCGCGAGGAAAACGCTTTAGTCTTCTTCTCGTTTCGATGTCGGAGTCGCAGAAGATGTTTGCCAGTGTCTCGGGGGCGTTCATCGCGCACCTGCTCCTTCTCGTGCTCGTCCTCATCCTGCCGAACGCCACCTCGGTGGGCTCCTCCACCGCCCGGGAGAAAAACCGCGCCGATCGTCCCCGCGAGGTGACCATCCTAATGGGGGATCTGATGGAGCGGCTCGAGCGCGAGCGCATCGAGAAAAAATCCGAACTACCCAAGCCCGAGCCACCCAAGCCGGAGTCCCGGGCCTTTGTCTCCACCGATCTCAACGCACCCGAAGCCGTGGCTCCCGAGAACGCGCGTTTCGAGTCCGATCGCAACACCTCCGCCGCCTCGCGTCTCCGCCCCGATGAGAATCTGCCACAGGAAAAAACGCCTACGCTTGCCGGAACGAATCCACTGCCGCATCTGACCCTCGCCAATCGCGACTACGTCGCGGGTGCCCTCGAACAGCCGCCTGCCTCGACCGCCGCTGCCATGCCGCCAGCTCCGGCAGCGGAAGCGTTTCCCGCCGCGGCCGCCCTTCCTGAGCCGAGCCAAGCCGAAACCCTTTCGCCCAACGAAACCGGACCCCGCGGACAAGGTCCCGAAACCACCGCCGAAAGCACGATCAATCCCGGCATGAAGGGCGCTGCGGAGGATGGCGCGACCCGGGAAAAAAGCTACCTCGCGTCCGAGGCGAACGTGACTTCCCCCCTGATCCGCGAAGTGCCCGATGGAAAAGACCGGCTCGCCACCGGCATCGGATCCGGCAAGGACGGTCGCGACACACCGGACCCTCTTGCCCCGCCGACCCAAGAGGGTGCGATGGCCGCGGAGATCTCCGAGCCCCGCGATCAAACCGACGCACCCGCGGCGGAATCGACCGAGGCCACCTCGCCGCCCCAGGAGAAACCCATGGTCCAGCCCGCCGACGAGGCCCTCTTTGCCAAAGGCTTCAGTCCCGAAGAGCGGCAGAATGTCATCAACGGGAGCCTCGCCAAGGAAGGGGCAGATGCCGTCGATGCGATCGGCACGCCCATGGGCAAATACAAGAAGGCGGTGCGCGATGTGATCTCCGCCAAGTGGCACGAGTATCGCCACAAGAATGCCGACTTCGTCACCTGGGGCATCCTCAAACTCGAGTTCAGCGTCGATGCAGCCGGACGCGTCCACGACTTGCAGATCACCAAAAACGAGGCGAATACCATGCTCGCCGAGTTTTCCCTCCGCGCCATCCGTGAAGCCGAGTTGCCTCCCATGCCGGCGGAGGTCGCGGAGTCGGTCGGGGCCAAGGGACTCGTCATCCAATACGACATCATCATCTACTGAGCCGCCCGACCATGCCCGATCCGACTCTCAACGAACAAGTCTGGAAGTTCCTCCTCTCGGGCGGCTTTTTCATGATCCCGATCGGGATCTGTTCCTTCGTCGGCATCGCCGTCTGCATCCACCGGGCCATCACCCTGCGTTGGAAGGCGGTCATTCCCTTGGAACTCCGGCCCGATCTAGCAAGGCTCCCCGAGGTCTTCAGCGAAGGTCGCGCCGCCAAGCTCCTCAATGACTTCCGTCGCAGCGACAGTCCCATGGGCCGCATCGGCCGCGTCGCCCTCTCCACCGAATTCACCGACCGGATCGAGGCCGAAAAAGCCGTCGAGGCCACCGCGCGCGAGCAGATCGTGAAACTCGAGAACGGCATGGGCGTGCTCGAAGTCGTCATCACCATCTCGCCCTTGCTCGGGCTCCTCGGCACAGTCTCCGGACTCGTCGCCGTCTTCGCCACCCTCGGCGACGGCGCCGATCATTCCGATCCCGCCCTCATCGCCGGCGGCATCGCCGAGGCGCTCAACACCACCATCGCGGGACTGTGTGTCGCGGTCATCATGGTCATCTTTCACTCCTACTTCACGCGTCGGCTTGAGCGGATCGCCGCGCGCCTAGAAGTCATCGCGGGTCACCTCCTCCACGAGTATTTCAAACACGGCGGGCATATCCTCCATGCGCCCCTTCCCGAGACCGTCTCGGACCCGGCCCTGCCTTCGGTCATCCCTCCACGTCCTTCGGGTGAACCCGCTCGCGAAGCCGGCAAAATCGATTTTCTCTCGTGAAGTTTTATCTCAAGAAACGCCGCAGTCCCTCGGTGCCGATCGTGACCCTGATCGACATCCTCGCGATCCTGCTCATCTTCTTCATCGTCACGACCACCTTCAAAACGAAGGATTCACTCGTGCAGGTGAATCTGCCGCGTTCCTCCGAGATGGGCGAGGGGATCACCGCAGAGGCCCGCGTCCCGCTCGCTCTCGCCAAGGATGGCAGCATCTCCCTCGGCGATCGGATCGTGCCGATCGACACCCTCGCCACCGCTCTAGGGGAGTTCCGCCAGACCCGACCTAACGATCGCCTCGAACTCAAAGCCGACGAGGGAGCCCCCCTAGGTCTCATGGTCAAAGTCTGGGACGCCGCGACCCGGGCCGGACTCAAGATCGACGACCTGCCTCTCCGGATTCTCATCGAAGAGTAGTTCGAATCCTCATATTCAGCGGAAGGTCGAGGGACGTTCGGTTTTTGAGTAGGAGTATGAGGTAAGAGTATGAGTAGGAGCACGGGTAGGAGAGGACTTCGGCAGAAAACCTTTCCTGGTTTACCGACGACCGATCACCGATTACTGTTCACCGATTACCGAGTTCCATGATCCGAAAAATCGTCTTCTATCCCGATCCCGTTCTTCGCCAGGTCGGCGCCCGCGTCGAGACCGTGACCGATGAAGTGAGGGCTCTTGCCGCCGACATGATCGAGACGATGTATGAGGCCCATGGCGTCGGACTCGCCGCGCCGCAGGTGGGGGCATCGCTCCAGCTCGCCGTCGTCGATGTCTCGCATGACGAGGAATGCATCAGCTATCTCCGCGTCAACGGAGAGGAGAAACGCCTCACCGACATCTGCCCGCTCGTCTTCATCAATCCGCTCCTCGAGCTGATGGGGCCGCGTGAAGCCGATACCGAGGGCTGCCTATCCTTTCCCGACCTCCGCGGCGAGATCTCCCGCCCCTCCGAGGTCAAGGCCACCCTCGAGACCCTCGACGGGGAAAAACTCGTCATCGAGACCGACGGACTCTTCGCCCGCGCCCTCCAGCACGAAGTCGATCACCTTTTCGGGCGCCTCTTCATCGATCGCATGAGCAGCGCCCGCAAGCTCGCCATCCGCGGACGGCTCCGCGAGATGCAGGAAGACTACGGTTGAGAAACCCGGAGCGGGACGGATCAATCGTCGTCCTCGTCTTCCTCCTCGTCGCCGAAGTCCTCGTCAAAATCCTCGTCCTCGTCGAAGTCGGGATCCGCTTCCTCCTCGTCGTCTTCGAGAACCTCGTCGAGGTCGTCGAAGTCGTCGGCATCCGCGTCGCCATCCGGAGGAAAATTGCCGGGTGCGTAGCCCAGCGCCACCGCGAGCTCCGCCTTCGTCTGGAAAGGGCCCTCGATCACACCGCCCGCGGCCGCGGCCCAGTAGCCGCCGAGGTCGGACTCCGGATCGATGTAAACCACGAGGCCCTCGTCGGGGGCGCGGTAGATCACCTCGAGCCAGTCCGTCGAGTTGTCGAAATACTGCTGGAACCACGCGTCATTGCAGACGTCGCCGTCGTCCGCGTATTGTTCGAAGTAGGCTTGGCGAAATTCTTCGGGGGTCATGGGAGGGGAGGGATCGGATCGGGTGGGTAAGATTCAGCGTTTGGGACAAAACGCCGCGAAACGTACAAAAGGCTGCCGCGCAATCAAGAGGCTTCTCACGCGAGAATACGTTGTCCGGGCCGCAGACGGTTTCGGGGGCATGAGGACCGGCCCCGCACCCCGCCCGGCGATTTTCCCGCAATTTCCTCTTGAAATCTCCCCCCTTCGCAGCCAAATTCGCCTCCCTTCGCGGATCCCCCCGGGTTTCGACGGAGTTTCTATCAATTCCTCTGTAGCTCAGCGGTAGAGCGGGTGGCTGTTAACCACTAGGTCGTTGGTTCGATCCCAACCGGAGGAGCTCTTTATAATCAAGGGGTTACGCCAATTTCAGAGGTCGGAAATTGGCTGGTGACAACACTCAGTGACAACACGATTTTTTTCCTCGTGTTTACGGTGCGTGCTTTGGGCCCTTTCTGACGAGCGTCACAGTGCTTCATGCCTTCGCCAAAGGCTTGACGGCGGTTCCTTGCGTACATAGCCTCGGGCATGAAGGAATCCGATCTCTATCCTCGTGTCGAGCAGTGGATGAAAAAGCACTTCCGCTGCTTTGCCACGGCGACGAATACGGGGCTCGCCTACAGCCGACCGGACGTGACCGGCGTCCGGGACATCGGGGGAGATCTTTCCGGGGAGGTCGAGTCCATTATCATTGAAGTGAAGCGAGGGGATTCACAGCCTTTCGCCACGGCCAGTGGGCAGGCGCTGGGTTACCGGGTCTACGCGAACCGGGTCTATCTCGCCGAAGCCCGGCCCAAGTCGTTCAATGCGGATGAGATCCAGATCGCCAGTCATCTCGGCATCGGCCTGATCTGGATCAAAGGGCGCGGCTGCACCGAGGTGCTGTCGAGTCCGAGCTATACGCCGATCACCCGGCTGAATCGTCTTTTATTGGAAAAGCTCACGCTAGGGCATTGTCAGCTTTGTGGGTCGGTCTTCCGGATCGGTGAAGAACCGAAGAAGAAGTTTTCGAATCTGACGCGTGAGAAAATCGATAAGGCCATAGAATTGGAGAGGGGAGTCATGTTCTGGAACCGGGAAGTGGCGGATCGGAAACGACGGCTCGGAATCCGGGAGACCAAGGAGGGCTACACGCAAGAACGCCGCTTCATTTGCCCGGATTGCGTTTCGAATGTCTTGTCCCAGTTGCACGGCGACGCGTGATCGGGTGAATTCGATTCCACCGCACCGTAATCCGCGGCTGATTTCCGTTGCACCATGTCGGGTCTGTCGCTACACCCTGTAACGTCTTCGTTCCCGCGCTCCCAGATCCACCATGGCCATCAAGAAATCCGACCTTTATTCCTCACTCTGGGCCTCCTGCGATGAGCTCCGGGGCGGCATGGATGCCAGCCAGTACAAGGATTACGTCCTCTTCCTGCTTTTCATCAAATACATCTCGGACAAGTACGGGGACAGCGACGACTTCGCGCCGCCGGTAATCATTCCGCCCGGTGCGAGT
>Ga0209573_1004961_pt1 | contig 12546 bp, 7 predicted proteins | sample TNRBio252014_DNA_FD_185870 | JGI IMG/M metagenome (GOLD analysis project Ga0209573, IMG submission 185870) | Wastewater treatment Type I Accumulibacter community from EBPR Bioreactor in Madison, WI, USA - TNR Reactor_6/25/2014_ DNA (SPAdes)... | ecosystem: Engineered > Bioreactor > EBPR >...
TGAGCTTGGCGGACTGCTTGACTTCGAAGCGCGGCATGGTCGGTTGGGTGAAAGGCTCGGATGCGTAATTATACAATTACATCAATGCGTTAGGCTGGATTTCCGGCTAAGCGAACACGGATTCAGGATGATGTTTTTCGGAGAATTCCTGGTTATCCAATTGCATACTGGATTACCAGAAAACTAGCGGCTTTGTTTGATGATGGAAAATCAATAACAGAGATTGTTGACCCAAGGCAGGGATTGGCAACTTCAGATAATGGTAAATTCCTAAGAGCTTGGCACGAAGTTGACTGGATGAAGGTTGGATTTGGCTGTGGTGGCACTGAGGAGTCCAAGCTAACCAGTAGAAAGTGGTTTCCATGCAATAAGGGCGGAAATTACAGGAAGTGGTACGGAAATGCGGAATATGTCGTTAACTGGGAAAACGATGGCGAAGAGATTAAGGCGCTGATTGTTAAAAAATATCCTTACCTTAACGGGAATCCTTACTTTGTGGCGAAGAATACAGCTTTCTATTTCAGGGAGTCCTTGAGTTGGTCTGATGTAACTATTAGCGAAAACGCCTTTCGATACTACCCAAAAGGTTTCATATTTGACGTGTCAGGGCATAGTGCATTTACTGAGAACAAGAATGAACTGCTGGGTGTGCTGGGGTTCTTGAATTCCGTCATATGTTCTCGTTTGATTAAATTTTTAAATCCAACAGTTCATTTTAACGTCGGGAATTTTAAACAACTTCCCGCCCCATCTTTCGGCGCAGTCAGCTTATCAGCGCCGCTTGTTAAAAATGCAGTGGCTCTTGCGAAGACTGACTGGGATGCATCCGAAATATCTTGGGATTTTTCGGGGTTGAGTTGGGTCGCGAGTGATAGTGGTTCGGTCAGGGCCGAGAGTGCATGGAACAACTGGCGGACTATCCAATTGCAGCGAGTGCAGGAGATGGGTCGTCTGGAAGAGCAGATCAATAGGATTTTCATCGCTGAGTATGAGCTGAGTGATGAGATTGAGTCGAGCGTGCAGGACGATCGCATCACTTTATATCGCCCGCATCGTGAGAAAGACTCCCAGCGCCTAATTTCCTACGCCATCGGCTGCATGATGGGCCGCTACAGCCTCGACGAACCCGGCCTGATCTACGCCCACGCCGGCAACGTAGGCTTCGACGCGACCCGCTACAAGACCTTCCCGGCCGACGCCGACGGCATCGTGCCGATCACCGACGAACTCTGGTTCGAGGACGACGCCGCCAATCGCGTGCGCGAGTTCCTGCGCGCCGTGTGGGGCGCCGAGACGCTGGACGAGAACATGGCCTGGCTCGCCGAGAGCCTGGGCACGAAAGCCAACGAGACGCCGGACGAGACCATCCGCCGCTACCTGGCCGACAAGTTCTTCAAGGACCACCTGCAGACCTACAAGAAGCGCCCCATCTACTGGCTGTTCTCCAGCGGCAAACAGGGCGCCTTCCAGGCGCTGGTCTACCTTCACCGCTACCACGAAGGCACGCTCGCCCGCCTGCGCGCCGAATACGTCGTGCCGCTCACCGGCAAGATGCAAGCCCGCATCGACATGCTTGAAAAAGACGCCACCGCCGCCCCCAGCACCGCCGCCCGTAATAAGCTCAACAAGCAGATCGAAAAGCTGCGCAAGAAACACGTCGAACTCCTCGCCTACGACGAAAAGCTCCGCCACTACGCCGACATGCGCATCAACCTCGACCTGGATGACGGGGTGAAGGTGAACTACGGCAAGTTCGGGGATCTGCTGGCGGAGGTGAAGGCGGTCACGGGTGGGGCGGGCGATGACTGACCTGGCTGTGCCCGTGGCCGCGAAGCACTCTGCGCGTGATGACATCGAGACCAAGACCCGTGGGGAGGTTGAGGCCTACCTCTCGGCGCGTGGGAAAACGCACATCTACGATGGTGCTCGCAACCTGTCGCAGAGCGTTTCTGACGACTACGGCGATCGATTTCTGGTCGAGCTGATCCAGAACGCCCACGATGCGCATGAGGCGGCGCGGGCCGATGGTGAGGTCGTGCTGGCATTCGCGCCCGACGAGTGTGATCACGGCTGCCTCTATGTTGCCAATCGGGGTAACGGTTTCACGAAACCGAACCTCGAGGCGATCACGAACATCGCGCAGAGCAGCAAGCCGGTCAACGAGGGCATCGGAAACAAGGGCCTCGGCTTTCGCAGCGTGCTGCAGATCTGCAGCTGGCCCGAGATCTACTCTGTACGTGGGGCCGGCGGTAGCGGGACGTTTGACGGGTATTGCTTTCGCTTCGCAAGGGAACCGGATATTCGGCGCTTCCTCCCCCCGGGACAGGATGTTGGGCTGGCGAGCGAGATCGTCCAGCGGATGCCGTTCTGGCACCTGCCGGTGTATGCGCAAGATCGGCCTGGGCTGGTTGGGCGCTTTGCAAGGGAGCGTTTCGCGACGGTTGTCCGGATGCCGCTCGACTCCCCCGAGGCCCGCCGCTCCGTGGAGGCGCAACTCGGCGTGCTGTGTTCGCACCCACGTCCCTTGCACCTGTTTCTCGACAGAGTTCATCGGATTGCGATCGAAGGCGGGGACGGTCGCAGTCTCGAGTTGCTGCGGAGGAGCGAAAGTCGGTGGGATCTGCCTTGCGGTACGCGCGTTGAGCGTGTGCGTGTGGGCGATGAGATCTATTGCATCGGGACGCAGGAAGTCCCCGAAGGTGACTTCCTTGTTGAACTCGAGAAGAGCCTCGCACTGAAGCAAGTTCCCGAGTCGTGGAGAAAGTGGCGCGGCGCAGCCCGAGTCAGCGTAGCTGTCAGGATCGGTGCGCGCGTTGAAAAGGGACTGCTTTATTGCTTCCTGCCGCTTGGGGATGAAGGCCGAGCCCCCTTTGCTGGCTTCGTGAACGCGAATTTCTACACGAAGATGGATCGCAGTCGCGTGAGCGACGAGATCCATCTAAACCGATATTTCATGTCGGTTGCTGCCCGGGTGAGTGCGCGGGTAATCGAGTTTGCGATCACTCAGAAAGGGGAGGAGTCTCCAGGAGTGGTCATCGATCTGCTGTGCTGGAGCGGACGCTACTCAGACGAAATTCGTCGGGCACTCGAAAGTGGTGGAAGCGACTTCCGCTCGCGAAAGCTACTTCCCGTGATTGCGGGAGGCGGCGCATGGAATTGGGCGAAAGCGATCGAGACCCTGGTTTGGGAGCAGCCTGCAGAGGCTTGCATCTCGCCCCAGAAAGTTTCGACTGTTTGTGGTGCGCGGCTTCTTCTTGATTCGCTTTCAGACGATCGACGCAAGGCAGTCGAGACCTTCCTTGGTGGCTACGACTGTTCGTTCAAACCGTCGCCGGAGGTGATCGCTACTTGGGTCGAACAGATTGCCAGCGAGATGCACGCGGGCAAGGCTCCCCCCGAGCGATGGGCCGGATTGTATGACGAGGCGGCGCTTCACCTCCGGAAGACGCCCGAAGCGTTGTTTGGGAAACGCTTCTTGCTTGGGGTGAATGGCGAGTTGATTGCCAGCCAACCGGCCGATTCGGCAACGGGGCGAAGGCGCTCGGCCGATGTGTATTTCCCACCGGTGCTGTCGGTGGATGCGGACTCGGATGATGCAGAAACGAGGAAGTCGCTACCGCTCGAAGCGTTCCCTAAGAGCTTGCGCGACGGATTCGCCCTGCTAAGCCGTGATGTGCCCTGGATGAAGGACGACGGCGGCTATCGTCCTGCTCGCGCCTTCCTCCTCGAGGGCAAGCTTGTGCGTGAGTACGACACACGTGATGTCTTGCGCACGCTGGCAGGTGTGACCAGGTCGCGAACTGGTGACATGACGCGAATGCAGGCGCTTGAGTGGGCCTTCAGGCTCTGGTCGAGTGGTCGCGGGTCCTCGGGTAAGGAGACCCGGGACTCCAATTTCTTTGTGCCGACGAGGGGAGGTTGGACCAGCGCACGTGACGCGATGTTTTCGACTGGGTGGAGTGCGCCCAATGCAAAGCGTCTGGAGACATTCCTGAATGGCGCAGGTGCTGACCTGCCTGACTTGTCTGAAGCACGCGAGAACTTGCTGCCCGGGTACAAGGACTGGTCTCTTGCTCATGTTGGGTCCGCCGAGGAGTGGACTCGTTTTCTGTCGGAAACAGGCGTTCGAGATTGCTTGCGACCCGTGGGCGGCGATAGCGAGATTACCTGCGAGGACCGTCCTTGGGGCCTGCCGCAGAAGATAGTGAATGCCGCCGCAAAGTACGTGTGTGAGGACACTCTGCAAAGTTGGCGTCCATCGCTTGAGGCTGCGGCGAAGAGCACCCCTCATGGAACGGTTTTGTATCGGGTGCAGATAGCGCTATGGCGAGTGCCGGGGCAGTTTGACCTTCAGAGATTAGCGACCGAGCAGCGCGTAGAGTATGCGAGGCAGGTTGCGCGCATGCTCCCCCATCTGGGCAAGGACCATCTCGAAGGGCGTCTTTCGCGTCCGGGGAGAGGGCCTGAGTGGGCGCCAAATTCTGTCTGGAAAACGCCGCTCAGGGTTTTCTTCGAGGAAATGCCATGGATGCCAGTGCGACGTGCAGGCTCCCCTGTTTGCGAGTTTGTCCCGCCGCGTGATGCGCGCTTTTTCAAGACTGACGAAGAGACAGCTCCTAGATTCATTGAGCTCGTCGCTTCAGAGGTCGCCAGAGAGCTGGACGACTTGGTGTCCGAACGACTCAGGATGTTGGCTGGGCTTGTTGTTCTCAATGAGCCAGGTGATGCGCGTAAGGCGCTTTCAGCCTACGCCGAAGCTGCACGGCAACGGATCTCCGACCCCAAGGATGTCAAGCGCTTTAGGGAGTTGTTCAGCGCGCTCTGGTCTGAGGCTGTCCTGGATAGTGACGGGCTCGTGCTTTCAGGTATTCCGGTTGTGGTCGGAGGTGAAGTGAGAGCGCTCGATGCGGGTGCTAAGGCTGTCGGGAACGATGACGGCTCGGTGACCGCATACCTTTTCGATGAGGAGAGTCCGGCCAAGCGTCAATTGCTTGATGAGCTAGCGATTCCTTATTTCGATTATGGCCGTGATGCCATGAGCGAGACTGAGGCCCTGCTCGACAAGTTGGCTCCCCACCGATTCAAGCGGATTTCGGACGAACCTTTGTCGGTGCTGGTTGATGGCTTCAAGGTCGAGGCGCTCGGCGATCCTCCGTATCTGTCCGAGGTCTTCGGGAACTGGATCGTCGACTTCATCGTGTGTGCGGCGGAGCACAAGGGAGGTGTCTTCTTTTCGAGCACCCAGAAGAACCTCGCCAGGATCCGCCGCTCGGCCTCAAGTCTGCGTTTCTTGACGGGGCGTCGGGTACAAATCGGGATGACGTCAAATGTCCGCGATCTTCCAGCATCCCTGAGAGGTGGAGTGGTCGCCCGCTTGGGGGATTGCACGGTATTGGTCGCACAAACGGCCTTGGATATGCCTGATGTGAGTCTCCTGGCCGGCCTCGCAGAGCAACTCGCGGTCGGGTTGGAGGAGCGACGACTCGCCAATGGCCTGGAGGCTGCTTTCCTGAGGCTTGAGCAGCGTCTTCATGGTGTCGATGCTCAAAGCCCGAGTGAGGATGACATTGCCGAGGCTCTCGGCACGACCGTTGAAGGCCTTGCCCAAACCCGTCGTTACGCGCGTGCGGACCTCTCCAGCCAGGTGAGGTTCGCCCTCGTCCTGGCTTGCGCACTGGAGCGCCCGTTGGAGCGCGAGAAGCTCTCACAACTCATGCGAGTGGAGGATCCTGCCGAAACGGATGTTCAGGAAGTGCTCGGCTGCCTTGGCGAGGCGCTTGCGCTGTCTTCCCACGAGATTCTGGAGCGGTTGAGTACCGTGACGAATCTGCACGACCTCAAGGATACGTTCGGACTGAGCCTTACGCAGTTGAATGAAGCGGTTCGTTCCATGCCTGGCGTCTTCAAACCGATCCGATGCGAAGCTGGGAATCGCAGGCAGTTTGCCGCCTTCTTGAGCCAACATGCGGAGGCACTCGAGGAGCGTTTGAGGGCGGCCTTTGCTGAGGCATTCGAACGACGCGAGGGGATGTCCCACTACGTTTCCTTGCGAGACTCGGTGCAGGCTATTGAATCCGATGAGGATTGGTTCGAGAAGTACGAGGATTTGCCAACGGGGGTCATGCAGGGATGCGTTGAGAAATGGTTCGAAGACCACGAGGTTGAATCTCCCGTCGAGACGTACGCGCTACCCCTGAAGCAGGTTCGCAGGGAGAATGCTGCGCGGATCCGGGATTTCGTAGGAAGACATTCGAGGGTGCTGACCGCTTGGATCATGTCCGGTGCGCCAGAGGTAACGACTCGTTTGCGCAGCACGTGGGTTGAAGGGGCAAGCAGCGTCGACGAATGCCAGAGCAGCGCCTACAAGAACGGATGGGGTGACTTTCGCCCGCTTGATGACAAAGAGATCGCGGCTTGGCTTGGTGAGGAAGGGCTTTGGCCGCTTGGCAAACCGGTCAGCCCGCTTCTCGAGGACTGGGGAGTGTCCGAGTCTCAAGTTCGCGATGTCCAGCAGACTTTGGCTGAAGAGCGAGAGGAGCGAAAGCGTCGTAGGTTGCTGATTCAGTTTGACGGCACGGACCTATCTGCCCTCGAGGCGGACTTTGGAAGCTTGGTTGATGTGGTGTCGCAGGGGCTGAGGGGAGTCACAGCGCTGAACGACACAGCGAGTGCGAACGTCAAGTTGAGTGACATCGATAAGCCGGTGGGGAGCGGAGGGTCGTCAGGTGCTGGGACTTCAGCTCGCAGGTCACGGCCGACCGAGTCCTCTCTGTCTGATGAGCAAAAGGTGGCCGTTGGCCTCATCGGCGAGCTGGCTGCCCGTGAGTGGATCAAGACTCACCACCGAATCCGTCACCAACTTGAACTCAGTGACGAATGCTGGGTTTCTGGCTATCGGGATCGCGTGCTCGGGACAAACAAGGGCGACGACATCCTGGGCTTCGATTTCAAGGTGCAGCTCAAGAGCACAACCTATTACTACGAGGTGAAGGCAAGTACGGGCGATGCGCACGTCTTTGAGATGGGGCCAACGGAAATCGGTGCGGCGCTGAGATACCGTGCAGATCAGGACAATAAGTACCGGATTCTCTACATCTCTAATGTCCTCGATCCTAAGCGACTTGCGGTGACGTTGCTACCGAACCCGTTTTCCCGTGAGGGGGAGAAAAAGCTGCGGGCGGTCGGGCGAGGAAGCGTTACTTATGAGTTCGCGGTTGGGAATTAGAGCGTTGCGGGCAATCTGCAGTCGTGCCTTGTGGATGGAGTGATCGCAGCTTCTGAGAAACCAGGTTGGGTTTCCTTTTATGGGATGTTTTCAGGATGAGGTTCATTCTTTTTTTCCTGATTCTAATCGGGATGATTTTCTTGTTCGCCACCATCCGTAGCGGCATAAGAGACGGTGCGACGTTGACGCTGAAGGTGATCCTGAGTGGGCTTGGCCTCATCGCGTCGCTCCTCTTGTTGGTCGCGCTGGCTGGGTTGTTTGGTTGACGAGAGAGACGACATGAACAGGATTCGCGTACTTGTGTTTGGCGCAACGGGCTCCGGCAAGACCAGCCTGTGCAACGTGCTGACTGGGCGGACACGACCGACCGATAACGACGCGCGTGGGGTGACGAGCAGATCGCATTCCTATGCGCCGTTTGAGGCGCAGGGCCACCGTATCGAGCTGATCGATACGGTCGGCCTCCACGAAAGCACCGAGGGTACGGTTCCAGCCGACAAGGCGATCATCGAACTGGTCGAATTGCTCGAGAAGGCCCGGGACGGCTTCAGTCTCCTGATTCATGTGACCCGTGCCACGCGTATCACCAAGGAGCACGAGGACGACTATGCTTTCTTCGTGAAGAAGATGACTCAAGGGAGGATCCCGGTGATTCTCGCAGTGGCCGGCTGCGAGAACGAGCAGCCCATGGGTGCGTGGGTGGAGCGCAACCGCCAGGCATTTTCAAGTTACCGCTATCGTGAGCTGATTCCCTGCTGCTTTGCATCAGGCGGGGTACTCGAACCACACTATGAGCCGCTGCGGGAGCAGTCTCGTGAGGGGCTGATTGCATCGATCGTGCGCAACGCATTGTTTGAGCCCGAGAAGCTCTACGGTGAAGGAACGGGGAGCTCCTTCAACGAGGCCCTTTCCCGAATATGGAACGAGTTTGTTGAGATCGCCGGTCTGCCGCAGAAGTACCGACGGAGAGTCAACGAATCAGCGTATGACCTACTGAAGCGAATGGGGGTGCCGAAGGCACTGTGTGACGCGGTCGTTGCACACATCCCGGACCTGTTGCAGGAGATCGGTAATAGGGTGCCTGTGCCATTCGTCGGGCGGCTCCTAAAGTTTGTTGCCGAGAAGGCGCTCGGTTCGAGCAAGGGGCGTTGATGGCCGAAACGGCGTCCGGAATGAAGGGCTTGCGGGCAGGCGCTGCCATTTTGGGCGTTGGCGATGCAAGCGCCAGTTGGTCGCGCCTTCGCTTGGCATTACTGGGTTTCGTCACTGCATTGGCGATCGTTCTTGCGCCATCGGGTGAGGTGAGAGCCTTCTGGGGCTCCACCGGAAAAGCGGTCTCCGTCATCGCGAAGATCTCCAAGGCCAGTCAGGCCTTGCCGGAAAACGAGATTGTGCGGCTTGCGCGCCTTGCCGCCGACACCAAGGGCACCGCCCGGGTGGGCGAGGAGTTGGGGCGGCTTAATCTTCCCAATGAGGTGCTCGAAGATGCCTTCTTGCGCATTGCCGTTCATCAGGGACGGATCCCCCGGGCAGAAGCTGAGGGTATGTTCTCCCGCCTGACCGGCGCCCCGGGCTTCCGCACGACGCTACGAAAGGTCGTCGGCAACAGCGAGGTGGGGACGGCAGGCCATTTGTACGAACTGCGCTTGGCTGACGGTGCAGCCGGTCGCGGCATGAAAGTGCTCGGGATCGGCGAGAAATTCGACGATGGCCTGAAGCGGGCGCCGACCGATATCGACGTGCTGCTTGAGCATGGACGAACGACGTTTGCGATCGAAGCGAAGAACTACGCGCCCACCACATTGATGCCGCTCGATCGCTACCGTGCCGACCTGGATTCTCTGGTGGCTTACCGCAAGGTGCATGGAAAGAGGGTGGTGCCGGTTTTCAGCATGAGCAACCGCCCTGAGGATATGCGCTACCTGAAGTTGTTACAGCACGAGGCGAAGAAGCGGGAAGTGGAGTTGATCTTCGGCAGCGCGGAGGAGAGCGTGGAGCAGATCAAGCTCCTGGGAGAGCTGCGATGAGGGGCGTTGTTCTGTTAGGGATGCTGGTGACTCCACAGCTCGGTTTGGCAGGCGATGAGGTCGCGACGTTTGCTGCGTTCTATGAGCCGTCGGGCGTGGTGAACTGGCTGCTGATCAGCCTTATTGCGATCGCTGCCGGTGCCGCCATCTTCTTCACTGGAGGCGCGGCGAGCCCTGCTGTTGCAGCTATTGGAACGTGGGTTGGTGGAACGATGGGTTTGTCGGGAGCAGCTGCAACCAAGGCTGGCCTGGCCCTATTAGGTGGGGGTTCGATTGCCTCGGGTGGCTTTGGCATGGTTGGGGGGGCTGCGCTGCTTACCGCTGCGCTGACGTTCTCGACCGAACTGGCTTTCGACTATTCGTTCGGTGCGCTGTACGCGAAGTACGAGTATCACGAGCTGGTTGAACGGAGCAAAGGTCTTACGACGCTGCCATTGCCCAGGACTACGGGGGGACTTGAGAAGCGGATTACAGCGTTGGACGCGCTCGACGATGTAGACAAGGAAAAGCCACTTGTGGCGCCTGGGAATGTCGAGCTGATCCGTAAGACCATCACCGAGCTGCAAACTGCTGCCGAGAGTGGTGAGTTCGAGCGGCATGAGCAGGCGAGATTGCTCAGCCTGTTGTCGCTGCTGCTGTTCATCGCCAACGACTACCAGTCTGCACATGACCATGCCGAACGTGCGATCGAGATCAGCGAGGGGTTGGGTTTGTCGAGCACCTTGCCAACCTTCGTCCATGCCACAACTCGGTTGTATGACGAAAAACTGCGCTGGCGAGACGCATACGCGGACGGTTTGCGCACTGCGCTTGTCGATGAGCCAAAGAACAAGTTCATCCCGCTGTTGGTGGCGATCTATGTTGATCGACTTTCCTTGCGAATGGACGACGGCTCGGTCGGCCCGGAGGCGCTTGCAGTCATCAGGGCCGTGGTGAATGACCCGTTGCTCGAGAAGCACCGGACTACGAATCTGATCGGGCTGACTGGGCGTTACTTCGTCCGGTTGAAGCTTGCGCAACAGAAGATCGGTGCCCTCGCGACGAGCAACAGTGCACTCATCCAGGGCGATGCCCGCTCGGCCGACGTGCTGGAGCAGACGCTGTCCGATTACGACGTGTTGCTGGAGGGGGCTGAGTCCGCGCTGACCGATCTGCAGGGCACAAACCCATCTCGCAAGGATGCCGAGCAGATTCAGGTGTTCACGAAGCTCTTTGCGGACTACAGCGGGGATCGCCACCGGCTTGAGAGGCTTGTGAACGATTTCCGCGAGCGACAGGCTCAATCCGGCGTAGCCACAGGAGACGAGGTGATATGGCTGATTCTGGGGCCTGTGCTGTTGTTGCTGCTGGTTGCGCTTGTCGGGGTTCGCATGAGAGGAAAGGGGGCTTGAGGGGAAGGGGCAGGCTCAGTGGGGTGGGACAATCATTGCTAAATGCTTTATGGACACCGGCAGAGGTGACTTATGGGTTTCCTGGAATCATTGTTTTCTGGGGCGAGGGCATTCCTTCGAGAAGTGGTCGTACCGGTTCTCCAGGTCGCAAAACAGGTTGCGATCGACACGGTTCGAGCAGTGCTGGAGGAGATAGATCGCTCCGAGTTTGGGCGTGCGGCGACGCGATATATTGATGGCGCGTCACGGCAGTATTTCAACCGTGCTGAAGACCTTGCGGCCGAGCAGAGAGAAATCGCGGAGCGTGCCAGGCGGGATGGAAAAAGATCGTCCCGTGACGACGATCGGCTTCGTGAGATCGATCTCGAACGAAGAAGACTGCGCGAGGAATTGGAGGCCGCCAAGGCAGCGGAAGCGTCAGCTGAGCTGAAAGACGCCGCCACGCAGTTGGTGTCGGCCCCGGTATCTGATGACGAGACCAGCGCTGCGGTGGGGATTCTGTCGTCGCGGGTGTGCCCTACTTGCGGTGGGAGCATGAGGATTAGGCAAGGTGGTTATAACGGGACGACTCGTCGCCGAAGCTTTTACTGGTTGTGCTCTGCGCATCCGGGTGCCTGCCCGACGATCAATTTTGATCCCGCAAAGGAAAACCTGATGGCGCTCAGAAAATCCGACCCCAACCTCGACCTGCCGACGAAGGAAAGGCGCGAGATCTGGGAGCGGAAGGATGTTGTTCGCGAAACCCAGATTCGCTTGCGGCAGCACTTGGGTGAAAAGGACGACGAGGTGATCTGTCCGCACCACCTTCTGCCCATGAAGTTGCTGGAGCAACCCGGTAACAACGGGCTTCTTCTGACTACCTATCAGTACGTGTGTCTGCACGTGGATGACGACGGCCGAGCGTGTCAGCACCGTATCCCGCTTGAGACATTCCCACAGGTTTCTGAGACGCTTAGACGAAGCGAAGGGGCTGGGATCATTCACTGATCCGAGTTCGTGCAACAGGTGTTGCACAAATTGCCCCGCATCAATCTGCGTTTGTGCAAGCAGTGCTTGCACAATTTGAGCATTACAAGGGTCTGAACCAGAGTGAGTCACCAACGCATTATCGAAGCCCTCGAGGCGCAGTTCGCGACCCAGCAACTTTTGTTCTGGGACGACCCCGATGGCGAGTTCTCCGCCTGGGTGGATGGCCTGAGCCTGGAAGGCGTACATGTCCTGCGGCTCGACCGCACGCCAGCCCTGCAGGTGAAGCTCGACGTCGAGCGCGCACCTGGCACGCGCTGGCTGCTCTACCGGCCTGCAGCCGAACCCGATCCGGCAAAGGATTGGCTCCTCGATTTGCGCCTGCGCGGCAGGGCGTTCCGCGCGGACTCGAACTCCATGCTGCTGGACGACCTGGGCCTGACGAGTCAGGCCCTGCGCCCGCATCTGAAGGCGCGCAACAAGTTCCTGCGGGCCAAGGACCGTGTGGAGAAGCTGCGCCGCCTCGTGACGCCGAGTGATGGCGCCGAGGCGCTGGACCGCAAGATGCTGGCGGTGCTGGTGCGCTCGGAGCAGGCGGATTTCCAGACCATTCTTCTTCGCCTGTTGAGTTCGATGGTGCATGAGGGCGAGGCAGATCTGGCGGCCGAGCCGCGTGCGTGGCAGGACATCGTCGCCAATGAGCTGGACTCGGCCTTCTGGGCGTTTGCGCTGCAGACGCTGGGGTATGGCGCGGATGGTGTGGCGCCGGCCTTCACCTTGCGGGATCTTCTGTACCGCATCCTGGTGACGGACTTTTGCCGGTCGCTGTCCGGGAAGGCGCCGGAGTCGCTGCGGCATTTTGTGTTGCCGGATCGCACGCTGGCGGCCAACGCGTCGGTGTTTGCCGCGCGGTGGCGGACTGATATGGCCGCCTATG
>Ga0209573_1004962_pt1 | contig 12539 bp, 12 predicted proteins | sample TNRBio252014_DNA_FD_185870 | JGI IMG/M metagenome (GOLD analysis project Ga0209573, IMG submission 185870) | Wastewater treatment Type I Accumulibacter community from EBPR Bioreactor in Madison, WI, USA - TNR Reactor_6/25/2014_ DNA (SPAdes)... | ecosystem: Engineered > Bioreactor > EBPR >...
GACGCCGAAGCCTTCGGCGACGAACTTGTCCTCCTGCGCCCGGGCATGGACGAACACGACATCCGCATCGCCCCGACGGCCGGTGTCGAGCGCCTGTCCCGTCCCCTGCGAGACGACCCGCACCTCGATGCCGGAGGCCTGCTTGAAGCGCGGCAGGAGATGGCCGAACAGGCCCGAATCCTGCGTCGAGGTCGTCGACGAGACGGTGATGAAACGGGAGTTGGCGGCCGCAGTCGGCGGAGCGGCCGGCTGGGTCGCCTGCGCCAGCGCAGGCAGCGACGGACAGGCCAGAGCCAGCACGAGAACAAGGCGGCGGGACAGGGGGATCATGAGGGTATCTCCATGGGTGGTGTTACCAAAGCAATTCACCGGCGAGAAAGGCACGGGCCTCGGCGCAGGCCGGACCGGCAAAGAACACCGCAGCCGGCGCATCCTCGATCAGCCGCCCCCGGTTGAGGAACAGCACCCGGTCGGCCAGCCGCCGCGCCTGTCCCAGGTCGTGGCTGGTCATCACCAGCGTCACGCCCTCTTCCTTCAGCGCTCCGAGCATCTCCTCGATCTTCAGCGTCGTGCCGGGATCAAGCTGCGAGGTCGGCTCGTCCAGAAACAGCACTTCGGGGTGCAGGGCCCAAGCCCGCGCGATCGCCAGACGCTGCTGTTCGCCTCCCGACAGCAGCCGCGCCGGTTGGTCCGCCAGCGCCTCCAGCCCGAATTTCTTCAGCGCCAGCCGGGTGCGTTCGGCGCTGGTGCCGGCGGAAAACCCGGCCGCCGACAGCGCGTGCCGGATATTGGCGCCGGCCGAGCGGCGCAGCATCACCGGTTTTTGAAACACCATGGCGTGGCGCTTGTGGCCCGCCACGATGCCATCCGGCTGGCGCCAGCGCACATTGCCCCCGCTCGGCGCGATCAGCCCATGGCAGAGCCGCAGCAGCAGCGATTTGCCCGCCCCGTTCGGCCCCATGATCAGCACCGTCCTGCCTCCGGATATCTCGAAGGACAGGTCGTTCAACAGGACACGGCCCCCCCCCAGATAATCGAGGTGGCTGACGGCCAGCGGCAGGATCGACGGCGGCGGCGTTCTCATGCCGCCCCCATGTAGCGCGCACCGATGCGGCTGACCGCGAAGGTCAGCGCGTTGATCAGCAGGGTCAGCGACAGCAGCACGATCCCGAGGCCGAGAGCCAGCGGCAAGTCGCCCTTTGAGGTTTCCAGCGCGATCGCCGTGGTCATGGTGCGCGTATACCCGGCGATGTTGCCGCCGACGATCAGCACCGCGCCAACCTCGGCGCTGGCCCGCCCAAATCCGGCCAGCAGCGAGGTGACCAGCGAGAAACGGGCATCCCAGAGCAGGGTCGGAATCGCCCGAAAGCCCGACAGCCCCAGCGAGGTGAGGTACTCGCGATATTCGAGCCACAGATCCTCGATCGTCTGGCGGGTCAGCGCCACGATGATCGGCAACACCAGCACGGTCTGGACCAGGATCATCGCGCTGGGCGAGAACAGCAGGCCGAGCGGGCCGAGCGGGCCGGAACGCGAGAGCAGCAGGAACACCATCAGCCCCGCCACCACCGGCGGCAGCCCCATCAGCGCATTGATCAGCACCACAAGCCCCGCCCGACCGGGAAAGCGCGCCAGCGCCAGCATCGCGCCGAGCGGCAGGCCGATAAGCGCCGCAAGCGCCACGGCCGACAGCGTGACGCGCAACGACAGGCCGACGATCCCAAGGAACTGGGAATCGAAGCCGATCATCAGGGCGAAAGCGTCGGAGAAGGCCTTAATCACGACAATCGAGCGCTCACAGCGGGTGCATCACTTGCATTGAATACGAATAAAACGTATCAAGTAGCAATCTGGGAATATATGCAGGTAAATGCATGCCAACGCATAACGACATCTACCTGACTACCGAGGAAGCCGCCGCCTATCTCAAGCTCAAGGAGCGCAAGCTCTATGATCTGGCGACCTCGGGCGCCGTCCCGTGTTCAAAGGTCACCGGCAAATGGCTGTTTCCCCGCGCCGCGCTGGACCGCTGGATCGAGGCGGGCCTTGCCCGGCCGGATGGTTTTCTGGCCGAGGCGCCCCCACCCATCATCGGCGGCAGCCACGACATGCTGCTCGAATGGGCGGTCCGCACCTCCGCGACCGGGCTGGCGATGTTGCCGGAAGGCTCCGAGCGCGGACTTGAGCGGCTGGCCCGCAACGAGGTTGTCGCCGCCGCCATCCACCTGCATGACGCAGACCACGACGAGGGCAGCAACGACCGGGCGATGGCCAGCGCCCCGGCGCTGCACGATGCCGTGCTGATCGCCTTTGCCCGCCGCGAGCAGGGCTTGGTTCTGGCGCCTGGCAATCCGCTGGCGATTCACGGGCTGGACGACGTAGCGCGTGTGCGCGCGACCATCGGCCAGCGCCAGAAGGGGGCCGGCGCCCAGCTGCTGCTCGAAGCGCTGTTGCGCCGCGCGGGTGTTCCGCCCGATGCCCTGAGCCTGGCCCCGGTGCCCTATCCCACCGGGCAGGATCTGGCCCATGCGATTCGCTCCGGCGACATCGATTGCGGCATCGCCGCCCGCTCGGTCGCCAGCATGCACGGACTGGCCTTCGTGCCGCTGTTGTGGGAGCGCGTCGATCTGGCGCTGCGCCGCCGCTGGTATTTTGAACCGCCCATGCAAGGGTTTCTCGCCGTGCTCTCCAGCCCGGCTTTCCGCCATCAGGCCGAGGTGTTCGGCGGCTATGATCTGGCCGACACCGGGCGGGTCCGGCTCAACCGCTGATGACCCGGCCCGACCGCTCGGCCCCTCCGCCCGCCATGCCCATCGGCCCCGGCCTGCGCGATCCGGCGTTCTTCTCCCAGCCGGCCCCGGTATTGGCCGAGGCCTTGCTGGGCTGCCTGCTCGCCAGCCGCATCGGCGGCACGCCCGTCGCCGGCCGCATCGTCGAGGTCGAGGCCTATCTGAGAGAGGGCGATGCGGCTGCCCACAGCGCGCGCGGCAAGACGCCGGCCAATGCCGCGCTGTTTGCGCCGCCGGGCACGCTCTACATCCACCCGATGCGCCAGCGCTGCGGCATCGATCTGGTCGCGCTGGACGGCTCGGTCCTCTTGCGCGCGCTGGAACCGGTCTGCGGCCGGGAAACCATGGCGATGCGGCGTGGCACCACCGTGCCTCGCCTCCTCGCCAGCGGCCCGGCACGCCTGAGCGAGGCGCTGGGCATCACCCGCGCCCTCGACGGGCTTGCCATCACGGACCCTGACAGCCCCCTGAGCCTGCACGCCGGACACGGCGCGGGTGAGCGCCCGATACACAAAACGGCCCGCATCGGTCTGACGCGGGCCGCCCATCTCGATCTTCGATTCATTCTCGCCGGCAGTCCCTGGCTCTCGCGCCGCGACAGGGCTTAGAAGAACGCCTGAATCCCGGTGATCGCCCGGCCGAGGATCAGCGCATGCACGTCATGCGCGCCCTCGTAGGTGTTCACCGTTTCAAGGTTCGCGGCATGGCGCATCACATGATACTCGACCTGGATGCCGTTGCCGCCGTGCATGTCGCGCGCCATGCGGGCGATATCGAGCGCCTTGCCGCAGTTGTTGCGCTTGATCAGCGAGATCATCTCCGCCGCGACCTTGCCTTCATCGAACAGCCGGCCGACGCGCAGGCTCGCCTGAAGCCCGAGGGTGATCTCGGTTTCCATGTCCGCCAGCTTCTTCTGCACCAGCTGTGTCGCCGCCAGCGGCCGGCCGAACTGCTTGCGGTCGAGCGTGTAGCCGCGGGCCCGGTGGAAGCAGTCTTCCGCCGCGCCCATCACACCCCAGGAAATGCCATAGCGGGCGCGGTTGAGACAGCCGAACGGGCCGGACAGGCCGCGCGCATTCGGCAGGAGGTTTTCTTCCGGCACAATCACGCCGTCCATCACGATTTCGCCGGTGATCGAGGCGCGCAGCGACAGCTTACCGCCGATCTTGGGCGCGCTGAGGCCCTTCATGCCCTTGTCCAGGATGAAGCCCTTGATCTCGTTGTCATGCGCCGCGGATTTGGCCCAGACGACGAAGACATCGGCGATCGGCGAGTTTGAAATCCACATCTTCGAGCCGGTCAGCCGATAGCCGTCGGAGACTTTCTCGGCCCGGGTCTTCATGCCCGCGGGGTCGGAGCCGGCATCCGGCTCGGTCAGGCCGAAACAGCCGACCCACTCACCGCTGGCGAGCTTGGGCAGGTACTTCTTCTTCTGCGCTTCCGAGCCGTAGGCCTCGATCGGATACATCACCAGCGAGGACTGCACGCTGTTCATCGAGCGGTAGCCCGAATCGACGCGCTCGATCTCGCGCGCCACCAGCCCGTAGGAGACATAGTTGGCGCCCACGCCGCCGTATTCCTCCGCCACGGTGGCACCGAGCAGGCCGAGTTCGCCCATCTCGTTGAAGATCGCACGGTCGGTCTTTTCATCGAGATAGGCATCGATCACGCGCGGCAGCAGCTTGTCCTGCGCATAGGCGCGGGCCGTGTCACGGATCATGCGTTCGTCCTCGCTCAACTGGTCATTGAGCAGAAAGGCATCGTCCCACTGAAAGACGCCGAGCTTGGCGGACTTGGAAGGCTTGGACATGATCAAACGACTCCTGACGGCTGGCGTGGCTTTTCACCGATGAGGCGCCCCTGTTACGGCCTCGCGCACGGGGCGGCAATGGCATTGCCATAACACGCCTGATTCCAAAAGTGAATAAACGTTCATTCAATCATTATATGATATTGTTTTTAGTGATATATTTTTTAATTTTATCAAAAAAGAGCAGGACGGCAGGACGCCGCCCCGCACCCTCAGACCAGAATGGTCGACAGCGCCGGGAAGACCACGATCAGCAGCAGCGCGATCAGCATCACCACGACGAAGGGCATCGAGCCGGCGAAAATCTCCTCGATGCGCGCACTTCGGTCCTCCAGCGTCGCCTTGACGGTGAACACCGAGATGCCGAAGGGCGGCGTCAGCAGCCCGGCCTCCACCGCGATGATCGTGATGATGCCGAAGTGGATCAGGTCGAACCCGAAGCTCTGGGCAATCGGTGCGGCGATCGGCACCATGATCAGCATGATCGAGGACGAATCGAGCAACATGCCCATCAGCAGCAGAATGACGACATAGCCGAACAGGAAGCCATAGGCGCCGAAGCCGAAAGTCGACACCGTCTCGCCGATGGCCTGCGGAATACCGGCCAGCGACAGCATGCGCGAATAGAACCCCGCCGCGATCAGCAGGAACAGGATGGCGACCGAGACATGGCCCGTTTCGGTGAGCAGACGCCACAGCCGGCTGCCGTCAAGGCGGCGGCGGATGACGGCGATCACCAGCGCACCGAAGGCCCCGACACCTCCGGCTTCCGTCGGTGTGAAGAAGCCGGTGTAGAGCCCGGCCAGCACCAGCACCACCAGCGCCGCGATCGGCACCGACTTCTGCAGCATCTCGGCCGTGCCCATGACATGGTCGCCGGCTCGCGCCGCCACATCGAGCCGGGGATCGACCATCACCTTCTCGGGATAGACGGTGGCGTAGAAGAAGATCAGCGCGGCAAAGCCCAGCGCGATGATGATCCCGGGAATGACCCCGGCGACGAACATCTTGCCGATCGAGACTTCGGCCAGAACGCCGTAGATGATCATCAGCAGCGAAGGCGGGATCAGCATGCCGAGGATGGATGACCCCGCCACAGTGCCCGTGGCAAAGCGCAGGGTATAGCCGTGGCGCAGCATCTCCGGCACGGCAACCTTGGTGAACACCGCTGCGGAGGCGATGGACACACCGGTAACCGCCGCGAACACCGCATTGGCCGCCACGGTCGCCATGCCGAGACCGCCGCGCACCCGGCGCAGCAGGGTCTGCGCGACATCGAAGGTGTCCTTGCCGACGTCGGAGATGGAAACGAGCAGCCCCATCAGCACGAACAGCGGGATGGTGGCGAACAGATAATCCTGAATGCCGGAATAGGCGTTGATCGCCGTCATGCTGAGGGCAAGATTGACGTTGTCGCGGATCAGCAGGACGCCCGCCCCCCCCAGCCCGAACAGCACGATGCCGATGTGCATTCCCAGCGCGATCAGCGCCACCATGGCGCCGATCAGCAGGAAACCGATGGTCAGCGGCTCCATCAGACGCCCTCCCCGGAGCGGCGCGTCAGGAACTGGACGGACTGGACGCAGAAGACGATGCCGGCCAGCGCCGATCCAGCCACGATCAGCGCCCGGAAGGGCCAGGTCGCAATGGTGAAGACGCCGCGAACTCCGAAATACTCGCCCGCCAGGTAGGCCCCGACCAGCGGCTTCCAGCAGGCATAGGCGATCAGCAGGCAGATGAAGGCGCCGACGGTCGCAAAGATCACTTCGAGCACCCGGGCCAGCGCTGGCATGGATGCCCGGAACCGCTCGATCAGGAAATCCGCCCGGGTCATGCGTTTGGCATGCACGGTGGACGCCAGTTGCAGGAAGACGATGGCAACGATCGAATGGGCAGCGATTTCAGCGACCCCCGTGATCGGCCGCGACAGGAACGAGCGGCCCACCACGTCGGCGACGATCAGCAGCATCAGCCCGAAGGTCCAGATCGTGCCGAGGGCGGCAATGGCGTGCGTCAGCTTGCCCAGGGGATCGAGCTTGCTCTCGAAGGCCCGGGTCTTGAGGGAGTCTAGGTCGATTTCGGACATGGCGGCTTCGGTTCGTTGGGGCACGCCCGCAGGCGCCGGCAGCGTGACTGGCAGGGTGGGCGCGCACCGAGGAAGGCGCGCGCCCTGTGTCGTCAGGCTTCCTTGTCCCAGGCGCGCGGCGGCGTCTGGCCCGAGCTGCGCAAGGTGTCGAAGTAGCTCTTGAGCATGTCGCGCGCCGCCGGCCCGGACGAATCGGCCCAGGTCTTGGCGATGTTCGGCAGGCCCTTGATCCACTTCTCGCGCTCGGCGTCCGGCAGCTTGGAGACGATGGCGCCCTTGGCGATCATGTCCTGCTTCGATTTCTCGATGCGGTTGGCGACGTCCTGCACATGTGCCCGGGTCGCGGCCTTGCCGGCGGCGGTCATCGCGTCCTGCACCGGCTTGGGCAGCTTGGCAAACCGCTCGCGGTTGGCGCCGATGCCGCCGACATACATGGCCCCGAGGTTGACCTCGGTGATGTACTTGGCCACTTCGTAGACGCGCGTCGGCAGGATGCCGACATAGAACGAGATCGCCCCTTCCGAAACACCGGTCTGGATATCGGTGTAATAGGTGGTCAGCGCCCCGTCGACCGGCGTCGCGCCGGTGCCCGTCAGCCAGTTGGCCGAGGTGCCGGGCGCGTTGATCTTGCGGTTCTTCAGGTCCTCGACCGTCTTGATCGGGAAGTTGGTCCACAGGTGATAGGTGTCGGTGATCAGCGAGGACAGCGGCACGATGTTGAGCTTGTTCCAGCTCTCCTTGAGCGCCGGAACGGTCTCGTTCAGCTTGTCGAACCCGTTGGCGACGACGCCGTGGTCACCGCAGGAGAACGGTGTGAAATAGGTCAGGTTCTGGAGCGGCATGGTCGAGCCTTCCCAGAGCGTGCCGACGAAGCCGACATCGACGAGGTTGTCGCGCACCGCCTCCATCGTGTCCTGGAACTTGAACAGCGTGCCGCCATAGGCTTCGCGCCAGGTGACCTTGTGGGTATTGCCGTTGTCGCGCAGCCACTTGTCCACCTCCGGCTGGAACACCTCCTTCATGTTGGCGACCCAGAAGTTCTGCACCGGATGGCTGGCGCCGATCTGGATGGTCACCGCCTGCTGGGCGCTGGCCCGGATGTTGAACAGCGGCAGGGTTCCGGCACCGGCCGCGCCGGCCACGAAACCACGGCGAGAAATCTTCGACATCGGCATCTCCTCCTTCGTGCGGGTGCGCAATCGCCCCGTCGTTGTAGCTCAGACGCGGCCAAGCGCGCTGAGAATGTTCTGCGGCGTAAACGGCTGGGCAAACACCTTCGCCCCAAGCGGGCGCAGGGCATCGTTGATGGCGTTCATGATGGCACCGGGCGCCCCCGCGGTGCCGGCCTCCCCGGCGCCCTTGGCGCCGAGCAGCGACTCGCGGGTCGGGGTTTCGACATGGCCGACGGCGATATCCGGCATTTCCGCCGCCATCGGCACCAGGTAGTCGGCCAGCGTCGTCGTGCGCAGCTGCCCGGTCTCGTCATAGAGGCAGTGTTCGTACAGCGCGCCGCCGATGCCCTGCACCACACCGCCGCGCACCTGTTCGTCCACCAGCAGCGGGTTGACGATGCGGCCACAGTCCTCGACCACCCAGTGTTTCAAGAGCCTGACCAGCCCGGTCTCGACATCGACCTCCAGCCAGCTCGCCTGAATGCCGTTGGTGAAGGCGAAGGGGTAGTCCTTGGTGATGAAGTGGCGGGTCTGAACGAACTCGCGCGGCGCATCCTTGGGCAGGGTATCGCCGCGGAAATAGACCAGCCGGCCCAGTTCGGCCAAAGGCATGCGCACCTCGCCGCTGGCCTTGTCGACCACATTGCCCATGTGCACATCGAGGCTGTCGGCCTGCGCCTGAAGGATCGAGGCCGCCACGGCGACAAGCTGTTCGCGCAGCGCCAGCGCCGATTGCAGCGCCGCCTCGCCGCCGATGCCGGTTCCCCGGCAGGCCCAGGTGCCGCCGCCATAGGGCGTGGTCATGGTATCGCCGGTGACGATCTTGACCCGCTCCACCGGCACGCCGACGCCATGCGCAACGATCTGCGCCAGCATCGCCTCGGTGCCCTGCCCCTGTTCGGTGACGCCCGACAGCGCCACCACCGACCCGTCGGGGTCCATGCGCACTGTGCAGCCGTCCTGGGCCGAGATGCGCGCCCCGCCGATGCCGTACATGAAGGGCGAAGGGTTGGTCAGCTCGATGAAGCTGGCAAAGCCGAGCCCGCGATAAATGCCCTTTTCGCGCAGCGCCGCCTGCTCGGCCCTCAGCTTGGCCGGCTCGACCATGGCGATCAGCCTGTCGAGCGCCTGATGGTGCGACAGCCCTTCGAACTTCATGCCGGCCGGCGACGTGCACGGATAGGCGTCGTCGCGGATCAGGTTCCTGCGCCGGAACTCCAGCGGGTCCATGCCGATCGCCTCGGCGGCAAGGTCGACAAGCCCCTCGGTCACCGCCGTGGCGATGGGGTGGCCGACGGCGCGATACTGGCAGGTCGGCGCCTTGTTCTGAAGCACCACCGTGGTCGTGCAGCGGTAGTGGGCGAAATCGTAGGGCCCGCCGCACAGGTTGACCACCTGGTTCCCCTCGATCGCCGAGGTGCGCGGATAGACCGAATAAGGGCCGATGCCGGTCAGATCGTCGATGTCGAACCCGACGATCCGCCCGTCGTTCATCACCGCGATGCGGCCGCTGATGCGATGATCGCGGGCATGGATGTCGGAAACGAAGCTCTCGAACCGGTCGGCAACGAACTTCACCGGCCGCCCGAGAATCCGCGCGATCGCCGCCACGGCCATCTCGTCCGGGTAGACATGCACCTTGACGCCGTAGGAGCCGCCGACATCCTTGCAGATCACGCGGACATCGCCCTCGGCCATCTTCAGGTGCCGGGCAAAGACGCCCTGCATCATGTGCGGCGCCTGCGTCGAATGGTAGACGGTCAGGGTGCCGTCGCCGCGGTTGTAGTCGGCAAGGATCGAGCGCGGCTCCAGCGTCACGCCGGTGTGGCGGCCGGAATGGAAGGTCGCCTCGATCACCCGGTCGGCTTCGGCAAAGGCCGCATCCACCTGTCCGGTGTCGGCGGTGCGCGTGAAAACCAGATTGTCGCCAAGATCGGCATGCAGAACCGGCGCCGCCGCATCGAGCGCGCGCTCCATGTCGACCAGCGCCTCCAGCGGCTCCCAGTCGATCGCGACCTCCTGCACCGCATCCTCGGCATGGGCAACGCTGTCGGCGACCACGGCCACCACCGCCTCGCCCTGCCAGGTCGCCCGCTCCAGCGGCAGCGGATATTGCGGCGCCGATTTCATCCCCTTGAGATGGGCCAGCGTCGCCACCCAGGGATCGCAGACAGCGGCAAGATCGGCGCCGGTGAACACCCGGACCACGCCGGGCATCGCCCGCGCCCGCTCCGCATCGATGGTCGCGATGCGCGCATGCGCATGGGGCGAACGCACGAAGGCGACATGCAGCATGCGCGGCAGGCTGATGTCGTCGACATAGGTGGCGCGCCCCTGCACCAGCTTGCGCACGTTGGGCCGCGGCACGGCCCGGCCGATGTAGCTGTTGGGCAGGTCCTCGCGCGACAGGCCGAGGGTGCCGGGGGTCATCGCCGCGCTCATGCCGCACCTCCCTGCCGCGCCAGCCGGGCGCTGGCCACATCCGCGATGGCATCCACAATGGCCTGATAGCCCGTGCACCGGCAGTAATTGCCGGAGATATGTTCGCGGATCACCGCGCGGTCCGCCGTCAGGTGATGGTCGAGCAGGTCGGCGGCGGCCATCAGCATGCCCGGCGTGCAGAACCCGCACTGGGCCGCGTTGCGCGCCACGAATGCCTCCTGAAGGTCGGCCACCGTGCCGCCGTCGCTCAGCCCCTCCACCGTCTCCACCTGCGCGCCGTCGAGGCTGGCGGCCAGCACGAGGCAGCCGCGCACGATCTCGCCGTTCACCCGCACCGTGCAGGCGCCGCACACGCCATGTTCGCAGCTGGCATGCGCGCCCGTCAGGCCGAGATCGAGCCGCAGGAAATCGATCAGGTGGCGGCGCGGCTCGACGCTGCGGGTCACCCGTTCGCCGTTGACCGTGAGGGAAATCGTCATCAGCGCGCTCATGCCGCCGCGCTCCCGGATGCGAGGAAGGATCGGAGCACCCGCCGGGTCAGCACCCGGGCCAGATGCAGTTTCATCTCGGAGGTGCCATGCAGGTCCGCCGGCGGATCGAGGTGATCCGAGACCGCCTCGGCCGCCGCCGCGATCGTCGCCTCCGACAGCGGCTGGCCTGCCAGCGCCGCATTGGCGCTGGCCGCCGACACCGCCGTGTCGCCAAGGGCGAAGAACACCAGCCGCGCCTCCGATACCGCCCCCCGGGTGAAGGCGAGCGAACAGGCAAGGCCCGCCATGGCAAAATCGCCCGAACGCCGGGCAATTTCGGCGATGCCGGTCATCTGCCCCGGCTGCGCCGCCGGCACCTCGACCGCCGCGAGGATCTCGTCCTCGGCGAGCGCCGTCTCGAACAGGCCGGTGAAAAAGAGGCGGGCCGGAATGCGCCGCTCGCCCCTCGGCGAGGCCGCCACGATGGTGGCACCAAGCGCGATCATGCAGGCCGGCAGTTCCGCCGCCGGATCGGCATAGGCAAGGCTGCCGCCCAGCGTGCCGCGATTGCGGATCGCCACATGGCCGATCAGCCCCGCCGCCTCGGCCAGCAGCGGCGCCCGGCGGCGCACCTCGGCATCGCGCAACAGGTCGGCATGGCGGGTCAGCGCGCCGAGCCTGAGGCCCCCATCCGTAACGGCAATGCCGCGCAGCGCCTCGATGGCGGTGATGTCGATCAGCTTCGAGGGCGCGGACAGGCGAAAGGCCAGCGTGGCCAACAGGCTCTGGCCGCCCGCCAGAAGCTTCGCATCGGCGGGCGCCGCTGCGCGTTCGGCCCATAATGCGTCAAGCGTCGTCGGCTTGGCATAGGCGAATGCCGGCCATTTCATGCTGCGGTTCCCCCGAATCGTCCGGCGCCATCGTTGAGCGTGGCGGCCTGTCGTCAGATGGGATGAGCGTAAATGATCATTTGATAAATTCAAGAGGGCTGGACTATAATTTCTCATCCGGCCAGAGGAGAGCCGGCAAGGGAGATGACCGGTGGAAGGCAGCGTGGCGGCGGCAGGCAAGCGGCGCAGATTGAGCCCCGAGGCGCGGCGCGAACTCATCGTCGACGCCGCCGTGCGCTATTTTGCCGAGGTCGGTCTGACCGGGGTGACGCGCGATCTCGCCAAACGCGCCGGCATCACCCAACCGCTGCTCTACAAGTATTTCGCCTCGAAGGCCGAACTGATGGAGGCGGTCTTCGAGCATGTCTACCTCGACCGGCTCGATCCCGCCTGGCCAAGGCTGCTGCGCGACCGGACACGCCCCCTGAAGGACCGTCTCGGCGATTTTTACCGCGCCTACACCCGCGCCATCTTCACCTATGAATGGCTGCGCATCTTCATGTTCGCGGGCCTTGCCGGCGAACCGCTCAACCGCCGCTATCTCGAACACCTGCGCGACCTGCTGCTGACCTCTCTGCTCGACGAGGTGCGCGAAAAAGCCACCGGCGCCCGTCCGCCCGACATGGAGGACATCTGGAACCTGCACGGCAGCCTGATCTATCTCGGCATCCGCAAATTCATCTACCAGTTGCCGGTTCCCGACGATATCGACCCGCTGATCGACCGGGCGATCGACCGGTTCCTCGGCGATTTCGGCCTGTCCTAGGGTCCGTACTCAATTAGGATTCCCATGGCCGCGCTGACGTGATTCAACCTCCTGGTTCAGGAGGTTGTGAGATGGCGGGGCTTTACTGGCTAAACGACGTGGAGTGGGCTCGGA
>Ga0209573_1004963_pt1 | contig 12534 bp, 9 predicted proteins | sample TNRBio252014_DNA_FD_185870 | JGI IMG/M metagenome (GOLD analysis project Ga0209573, IMG submission 185870) | Wastewater treatment Type I Accumulibacter community from EBPR Bioreactor in Madison, WI, USA - TNR Reactor_6/25/2014_ DNA (SPAdes)... | ecosystem: Engineered > Bioreactor > EBPR >...
CGAGCACAAGCCGGAAGTCGAGCGCGGCGACCTGCCGTTCTGAGCCGGCTCAGCGCCGGGCCGGTCCGCGCCGGAAGGTCAGGCTGACCCACCCCTCGATGTCCTTGCGCTGCACCAGCCGGAAGCCCTGCGCCCGGTAGGTGGAGACGATGGCATTGACGTCGCGCGGCAGCAGGCCGGACAGGATCAGATCGCAGCGCCGCGCCGCCACCGCACGGATTGCCGGGGCAAGCCGCATCAGCGGCCGGCAGAGGATGTTGGCGAAGATCACGTCATAGGGCGCGCCCCGCACCAGATCGGGGTGGCAGGTGCCGCTGGCGGTGACCGGGCGGACATAGGTGCCCGCCTTGTTGGCGCGGGCGTTGGCACGCGCGGTGATGGTGGAAACGGGGTCGATATCGCCGGCGGCGATCGGGCGGCGCAGGAGCCTCGCCGCAGCAATGGCGAGCAGGCCGGTGCCGGTGCCGACATCGAGCACGCGCACCGGGATGCGGCGCTTCATCAGATCATGGAAATGCAGCAGGCAGCCGCGCGTCGTGCCGTGATGGCCGGTGCCGAAGGCCAGCGCCGCCTCGATCTCGATGGCAATATCGTTGCTGCGGATGCGATGCCGGTCGTGGCTGCCGTGGACGAGATAGCGCCCGGCGCGGACCGGGGCCAGCCCTTCGAGCGAGGCGGCGACCCAATCCTTCTGCTGGATCTCGGTGAAGATGGCGCGGGCGGCGAGCGGTCGCCCGATCACGGCCGTCAGCAACTCGCGGACCATGTCCTGATCCGGCGCGGCGGCGAAATAGACTTCGAGGGACCAGGTGCGCCCGTCATCGATCTCGAAGGCGGCGGCGGCCGTCTCTTCGGCAGGCAGCATTTCGGTCAGGAAATCGGCGGCCTTGCGGGCAAGGGTCTCCTCCGCCTCAAGGCGGAGAAGATGTGTGGCGTTGTTGGGGAGCAAACCTTCGCGCATGGCGCGGGATTAGCGGCCCAAACCGTCCCGGTAAAGGGAAATCAGCCCGCGACCTGGAGGTTGCCGGCCGAGGTCTTGCCGGTGCGGCGGTCGGTCACGAGTTCGTAGACGATCTTGTCGCCTTCACGCAGCTCGCGCAGGCCGGCGCGCTGGACAGCGGTGATGTGGACGAACACATCCGGACCACCGGCTTCCGGCTGAATGAAGCCATAGCCCTTCTGGGTGTTGAACCACTTCACGGTTCCGTTGAGCATAGTCGGTTCTTTCCTTCGGCGGCCAAAAGGCCAATTTTAGAGTTGGTTCAGAGCGTATGCACTGCCCCGGGGTTAGTCGAACTTCGGGAGCCAGTCTGAACCGACGCCGATGGCGAACCTAGGCACGCGTTATTCCAGCCAAAAGTCGATGGCGCGGAGTGTACCAGCTTTCCTGCGCTTGGCAATCGGACTTCCGCAGGCCCGTGCAGAGAGATCGCAGCGCCCGGCGAAAGCGGCTTGCCAGCCGGCGCGCAGTTCGGGCACAACCCGGACCTGTCGTTCCTGTGCCGGAAATCCGATGCTTGCCCTGATCCAATCGCGTTCCAGCCTCGCCGGTATCGGCTTCATGTGCCTTGGCATCGCGATGTTCTCCTTCAACGATGCGATGGGCAAGTGGCTGCTGGCGGCCTACAGCGTCGGTCAACTCTTGTTGATCCGCTCGCTGGCGGCGCTGGTGGTGCTGGCGCCGGCGGTGCTGAGGTCGGGTGTCGCGGCGATCGCCTTCCCGCCGCGTCCGGGATTGCAGGCGCTGCGCGTTACCATGTCGACGGTCGAGGTGGCTTTCTTCTACTGGGCGGTGAGCGCGATGCCGCTGGCCGAGACGGTGACCTTCTGGCTGGCGACGCCGATCTATGTGGCGGTTCTGGCCGGGCCGTTGCTGGGCGAGGTGACGCCGCTGCGGCGCTGGCTGGCGATCGGCATCGGCTTTTCGGGCGTGGTGGTGGCGCTCAATCCGGGCGGGGCGCTGTTCGGCTGGCCGGCGCTGGTGGCCTTTGTCGGCAGCCTCTGTTTTGCGCTGATGATGATCGTGACGCGGCAGCTGCGCGGCACGCCCGATCTGACGCTGGTGATCTGGCAGACGACGGCGGCGCTGGGTCTGGGGCTGGTGCTGGCGCCGTTCGGCTGGGTCACGCCGGGGCTGATGGATACCGCGCTGCTGTCCCTGCTGGGCATCGTCTCGATGGTGGCCCATATCGCCACCAACCGGGCGCTGAAGCTGGCGCCGGCGAGCACGGTGGTGCCCTATCAGTATACGCTGATCGTCTGGGCCGTGCTGCTGGGCTGGCTGGTGTTTGGCGATGTGCCGGCGCGGACGACGCTGATCGGCGCGGCGGTGATCGTCGGCGCCGGCATCTGGATCTTCCTCGACGAGAAGCGCGAGCGGCAGGAGGACCTGGCCGCAACCGAGGAGCTGCGCGATTGATCCAGCGCGGTTGACGCCTGCGCCGCCCCGCCACAGGATGGGGAGGCGAGGACGAATGCGGTGAGCCTGCGACGGACCAATTCCATCGATTTCTGGCGCGGTTTTGCGCTGATGACGATCTTCGTCAATCATGTGCCGGGCATCGCCTTCGAAGGGGCGACGCACCGCAATTTCGGCCCGTCCGATTCGGCCGAACTGTTCGTCTTTCTCGCCGGCTGGTCGCTGCACGGGCTGGCCGCCAACCCCAACGACCCCCTGACCATGAAGCGCATGATCCTGCGCGTCGGCGCGCGCGGGGTGCAGCTCTATGCGGCGCAGATCCTGATCACCATGCTGGCGATCGCGCTGCTGGCGGCCGCCTCGCTCTGGGCCGAGAACCCGCTGCTGCTCGAATGGCACAATGCCGCGGCGGTGTTCACCGATCCGGTGCGGACGAATGTGGCGCTGGTGCTGATGTCGCACCAGCTTGGCTATTTCAACATCCTGCCGCTGTATGTCCTCTTGATGATGGGCGCGGTGGTGCTGGCGGTGGGCTATCGGCTGACCCCCTATCTGGTGCTGCCCGGGGCGCTGGCGATCTATCTGGCGGTGCTGATGATTCGCTGGAACGTGCCGACCTGGCCGGTGGAAGGGGAATGGTTCTTCAACCCCCTGAGCTGGCAACTGATCTACATTCTCGGCTTTCTGGCCGCCGGCGCGGCCGAGCCGGGCGGCTTCGTCGCCCGCAACCGGATCTGGCTTCAGGGCGTGGGCATCCTCGGCGTCATCGCCGGCTATGCGCTCTACCAGCTGCCGGAATGGCCGGCGCAGACGAACTGGCCGGCGCCCTGGCTGTATTTCACCCTGCTCGACAAGGCCTATTGCGCGCCGCCGAGGCTGATTCACGCGCTCTGCCTTTTTGCCGCCTGCATGGGACTCTATAATCTCGTTTTCGCGCGATTCAGCTTGTTGAGCCGGTTTTTTTGCCTGCTCGGACGGAATTCGCTATATGTGTTCTGTGTCGGCTCGCTGCTCAGCCTGTGCGGCCAACTGGCGCGGTTCTTCTTCGGTGGCAGTCTTCCGGTCGATATCGGGGTACTGCTCTTCGGTCTCACCGGCATGGGTGTTACGGCATGGGCATCGGAACTGCTCCTTCGCTTGCGCGAAGGGTCGCGTGCGGTCTCTGCGCGCTGATCCTGGCGCTGACGGGGGTTCGCGAGACGCTGGCACAGGAGGCGCCGAAGGAGGCGCCCCGTGTGGCGCCTGTCAGTCCGGCGTGCGATGCGCCGTTCAAGGACATTGCCGTGCCCGAGCCGCTGCCGCGCATGGCACAGGCGGTGGAGGGCAAGAAGCCGATCAAGGTTCTGACCATCGGCTCCTCCTCGACCGTGGGCATCGGCGCCTCCACCGGATCGCGCACCTATCCCAGCCAGTTGCAGGGCATTCTCAGCAAATCCTTCGCCAACCGGGAGATCACCTTCGTCAACCGCGGCGTTTCGGGTGAGCAGGCCGCCGGCGCGGCCCAGCGCATTCCCGTGCTGGTGGCGACCGAGAAACCGACGCTCGTGCTCTGGCAGGTGGGCACCAACGACGCGCTGGCGCGCGTGCCGGTGGCCGATTTCGTCGAGACGGTGCGCGGCGCCATCCGCTGGGTGAAGGCGCATGATGCCGATATCGTGCTGGTCGGCCTTCAATATACCCCCGCCTCGGTGCGCGACGAGCATTACCACGCGATCCGCGAGGCGCTGCGCAAGACGGCGGAGGAGGAGGGCGTGCTGATCGTGCGGCGCTATGCGGCGATGCAGTTCCTCGAAAAGGCCAAGGGCGACGCGATGCTGACCGGCGACGGGCTGCACCTCAACGATCTGGGCTACCGCTGCATGGCCGAGCATATCGCCCACGCACTGGCGCTGGGCGCCTTCCTGCGCACCAAGCCCCGGCCGAATTTTTTGCAATAGGGCTGGGAGTCGACCGGGACGGCGTCGGCCTCTGGACTTTCCGTTCTGTATATGTTCTGATGTTTCCCGTTGTACGACGGCCTGGTGTGCCTATGGTTGTCGGGCTATCGAATCGTGATCGACGGGTGTTCTGAGTGACGGGCAACAACAGCCATGACCTGACGCAGTGGGCGGGCCCGTCGCGGTTCAGGACCATTCTGGCCGATCCGCCATGGCAGTTCCAGAACAGCACCGGCAAGGTTGCACCCGAGCATCGGCGTTTGAAGCGTTATGGCACGATGACGCTGGAAGACATCAAGGCGATGCCGGTCAAGGATGTTTGCGACAGTACGGCACATCTCTATCTCTGGGTGCCCAATGCCCTTCTGCCCGAGGGGATCGCGGTTCTCGATGCCTGGGGCTTCAAGTACAAATCCAACATTGTCTGGCACAAGATCCGCAAGGACGGCGGTTCCGATGGCCGGGGTGTCGGGTTTTACTTCAGGAACGTGACGGAGATGCTTCTGTTCGGTGTCCGTGGCCCCAACGCCAGGACGCTGGCGCCCGGCCGCAGTCAGGTCAACATGATGCAGACGCGCAAGCGCGAGCACAGCCGCAAGCCGGACGAACAATACGCACTGATCGAATCGTGTTCGCCGGGGCCCTATCTCGAACTGTTCGCCCGGGGCGTGCGTCCGGGCTGGCGCTGCTGGGGCAATCAGGCGGACGAGACCTATCGGCCGACCTGGGCCACCTATGCCAATCATTCGCAGGCGGTTGCCGAATAACGGTCTGGTGTCAGTCCATTTTGACGAGGCTGGCCGGCAGCCCGATCAGGATCAGCGGGCAGGGATTGCCAACGCCGCGACGGACGCGATCCATCAGCTTGCTCCAGTGGGTGGTGGCGGCGCCGAACTTGTCGCTGATGAAATGCTCTGCCCAGGCCTCGCGGAACGGCACCGGATTGAGGGAGCGCTGAACGCGCTTGAGAACCTCGGCGCGTTGGCGGCTGGTAGGGGTGATCCCCAATCCGCCCAGAGCATCAAAATCGTCGACCGCATTCCGCTCCGCCCATGCGCGGACAAAGCTCAGCAACTGATCCTGGAGCGATGAGCCGCGCGTCACGATGATGCCGATGGAGATGGCGCCTTCGGCATGCAGACGCTTGAAATTCTCAAGATCGCGGTCGAAAAACGGGTCCTTGTTGTTCCATTCAATTTCCAGCGCAATCGCATGGCCGCCGGCAAAGCGGCGCACGTGATCGACCTCGTGCGATATGCTTTCCCGCTCGATGCCGTTGATCGTCTTGCGGATTTCGAACTTGCCCTTTTTCCAGTCGAGCGCGGCCAGCGCCTTTCTCAGGCGCTGCGTGCCCTTGGCTTCGCCGCCGCCCGACCCCACGATCTCGGCAATCGGGATCGAGGCGACCGCCAGCGTCTGGCACAGTTCCTCGACGGCTTCGGGAAAATCCACCGAGATGATGGCCTCGGCGTGATGGAGCAGTTCGATCTCGAACCCGGTCTCGCGCAGCGGCTGAAACGCGCTGATCACACCTCACCCCCCCTGCACGAAGCTTTCCAGCACCATCTTGCGGCCGGCCTTGTCGAAATCGACCGTCAGCTTGTTGCCGTCGACATCGGCCACGGTGCCGTTGCCGAACTTGATGTGAAAGACGCGCGTGCCGGCGACAAAACGGGCTGGGGTGCCGGTGGATTTGGCGATCAGTTCGCCTTCCAAAAGCCGGGGCTGAGCGGAGCGGGCGCCGCCGCCGGCCCAGCCGGTCTTGCCGCGCGCCTCGGGGCCGGGGGCGCTGCGCGTCTGGGCGCGCTGCCAGCCGGGGGTGGCATAGCTTGAGCCGCCGAAGGGTTGCAGGGCGTCAAAGCGCGAGCCGCCATGGCTGCGGTTGTAGCCGCCATAGCCGGCGCCGGGGGCCTCGGTCACCTCGACATGGGCTTCGGGCAATTCGTCGATGAAACGCGAGGGGATGGTGGCGTTCCACAGCCCGTGCATGCGCCGGTTGGTGGCGAAATAGATTTTCGAGCGGCGCTTGGCGCGGGTGATGCCGACATAGGCGAGGCGCCGTTCCTCCTCCAGCCCGGCGCGGCCGTTCTCATCCAGCGCGCGCTGATGGGGAAACAGCCCTTCCTCCCAGCCGGGCAGGAAGACGGTTTCGAATTCCAGCCCCTTGGCGGCGTGCAGCGTCATGATGGTGACGCGGTCCTCGGCCTCGCCTTCGGCGGCGTCCATCACCAGCGAGACATGTTCGAGGAAGCCTTGCAGGTTCTCGAACTCCTCCATCGAGCGGATCAGTTCCTTGAGGTTGTCGAGCCGGCCGGCGGCTTCGGCGCTGCGGTCCTTCTTCCAGAAATCGGTGTAGCCCGATTCCTCCAGGATCATCTCGGCAAGATCGGTGTGGCGCATCGTCTCAAGATTAGCGCGCCAGCGGGCGAAGTTCTCGGTCAGGTCGCGCACGGTCTGGCGCACCTTGGGCTTGAGGTCCTCGGTCTGGCAAAGCTGGCGGGCCGCCTCCAGCAGCGGCACACCGGCGGCGCGGGCATAGGCATGGAAGGTGCCGAGCGCCGCCTCGCCCAGCCCGCGCTTGGGCGTGTTGTAGATGCGCTCGAAGGCCAGATCGTCGGCCGGCTGGTTGACCAGCCGCAGGTAGGCCATGGCATCGCGGATTTCCATCCGCTCGTAAAAGCGCGGGCCGCCAATGACGCGATAGGGCACGCCGGTGGTGACGAAGCGATCCTCGAACTCGCGCATCTGGAACGAGGCACGCACCAGAATGGCGATCTCGTTGAGCCGGTGGCTCTTGTGCTGGTAGGCCTCGATCTCGTCGTTGATGAGCCGGGCTTCCTCCTCCGAATCCCAGGCGCCGGTGACGGTCACTTTCTCGCCGGCCTCGTCGTCGGTGAACAGCGTCTTGCCGAGCCGGCCCTCGTTGTTGGCGATCAGATGGGCGGCGGTGGCGAGGATGTGGCCGGTGGAACGGTAGTTGCGTTCGAGACGGATGACCGCCGCGCCGGGAAAATCGTGCTCGAAGCGCAGGATGTTGTCGACCTCCGCGCCGCGCCAGCCATAGATCGACTGGTCGTCGTCGCCGACGCAGCAGATGTTGGGGCGCGGGGAGCCAGTGTCGTCGGTGATCGCATCGGGCCTGACCGGGGCGGCCGCGCCCTTCCTCTGGGCCAGCAGGCGCAGCCAGAGGTACTGGGCGACGTTGGTATCCTGATATTCGTCGACGAGGATGTAGCGAAAGCGCTTCTGATACTCGGCCAGAACCTCCGGGTTTTCCTGAAACAGGCGGATGGCTTCGAGCAGGAGGTCGCCGAAATCGCAGGCGTTGAGGGTTTTCAGCCGGGCCTGATAGGCGGCATAAAGCTCCGCTCCGTGGCCGTTGGCGAAGGCCATCGCTTCGCCGGCGGAAACCTTCTTCGGCGTCAGGGCGCGGTTCTTCCAGCTGTCGATCAGCATGGCCAGCTGGCGGGCCGGCCAGCGCTTCTCGTCCAGATCGGCGGCGGCGATCACCTGTTTCATCAGGCGGATCTGGTCGTCGGTATCGAGAATGGTGAAATCGGACCTGAGATCGACCAGCTCGGCATGGCGGCGCAGCAGCTTGGTGCAGATCGAATGGAAGGTGCCGAGCCAGGGCATGCCCTCGGCGACATCGCCGAGCAGGCCGCCGATGCGCTCCTTCATCTCGCGCGCCGCCTTGTTGGTGAAGGTGACGGAGAGGATTTGCGAGGGATAGGCCCGGCCGGTGGAAATGATGTGGGCGATGCGGGTGGTGAGCACGCGCGTCTTGCCGGTGCCGGCGCCGGCGAGAACCAGCACAGGGCCGTCCAGCGTCTCGATGGCGCGGCGCTGCTCGGGATTCAGCCCATCAAGGTAGGCGGCGGGGCGGGAGGCGGCAAGCGCGCGGGCCGCCAGCCCGCCAGGACGGGGGGCGGGGGCGGGCGCATCGTCGCGGAAGTCGGGTCTTGTCAATTTTGTCTCGCGAATCCGTTCGTCGGGGCTAATATAGCGGGCGCGCGGCAGGAACGGGACAAGAACTTTATCGCCGCGGCTCGCGCCGATCTGGCTGCCATCTGGCGCATTCTGGCGGCGAAATCCAGTGACAAGGGGGAGATTTCCATGGCCATCGCACCTTCTCCGGCGCGACCCGATGCGGCAAGCGTCGCCGCAGCCATCGCCGAACTGACGACCGCCTTCGGCAATCGCTGCGTGACCAGCGAGGCGGTGCGCGCCCACCACACGCACACGCGCACGCACCTTCCGCCACAGCTTCCCGATGCGGTGGTGTTTCCGCTGGACGAGGCGGATGTGGTGAGCGCGGTGACCATTGCGGCCCGGCACAAGCTGCCGGTCATCCCGTTCGGCGTCGGCTCGTCGCTCGAAGGGCATTGCAACGCGCCGCGCGGCGGCATCTCCATCGACACCTCGCACATGAAGGCGGTGACCGCGGTGCATGCCGAGGATCTCGACTGCGTGGTGCAGCCGGGGGTGACACGCAAGGAACTCAACGATTACCTGCGCGACAAGGGCCTGTTCTTTCCGGTCGATCCGGGCGCCGATGCCTCGATAGGCGGCATGGTGGCGACGCGCGCCTCGGGCACCAATGCGGTGCGCTATGGCACGATGCGCGAACTGGTGCTGGCGCTGCGCGTCGTGGTGGCCAGCGGCGAGGTGGTGACGACGGCGCGGCGGGCGAAAAAATCGAGCGCCGGCTATGACCTGACGCGGCTGTTCGTCGGCTCGGAAGGCACGCTGGGCGTGGTCACCGAGATCACGCTGAAACTCTCGGGCATCCCCGAGGCGATCTCGGCGGCGACCTGTTCGTTCCCCACCGTCAAGCAGGCGGCGGACGCGGCCTCGATGGCGATCCAGATGGGCATTCCGATTGCCCGCGTCGAACTGCTGGATACCAACGCGGTGCGGGCGACCAACGGCTATTCCAAGCTGACCCTGCCGGAAAATCCGCTGCTGCTGCTCGAATTCCACGGCTCGGAGGCGGGGGTGAAGGAACAGGCGGAGGCCTTCGGTGCCATCGCCGAGGAGTGCGGCGGGCTCGGCTTTGTCTGGACCGACCGGCCCGAGGACCGCTCGAAGCTCTGGCAGGCGCGGCACGATGCCTACTGGGCCGGGCTGTCGCTGCGGCCGGGGGCCTCGTGCCTGTCCACCGATGTCTGCGTGCCGATCTCACGCCTTGCCGAGGCGGTGGACGCAGCGCAGGCCGACCTTCAGGCGCTTGGCCTGCTCGGCACCATCGTCGGCCATGTCGGGGACGGCAATTTCCACGTGCTGCCGCTGTTTGACACCGCCAATGCCGAGGAGGTTGCGCGGGTCGATGCGTTCTGTTCGCGCCTGGTCAAGCGGGCCATCGCCATGGACGGCACCAGCACCGGCGAACATGGCGTGGGGCAGGGCAAGATGAAGTATCTGGAACAGGAACTTGGCGCGCCCGCGCTCGACCTGATGCGGATGATCAAACGCGCGCTGGACCCCGATAATCTGATGAACCCCGACAAGATCGTCACAGTATAGTCCATGTCGCTGCTATAGTTGCCGCGATTCATCGCTGGAGTGACAAGGGTACGTGCGGGAAATCCTGACAGCACTGGGCGTTCTCGTCATCGTCGCGCTGCTTGGCGCGATGATCGGGCCGCATTTTGTCGATTGGGGCAGGCACAAGCCGCTGATCGAACAGCATCTGTCGGAGCTGGCGGGCCATCCGGTGCGGATCGACGGGCCGATCGCGGTGACGCTGCTGCCGACGCCGTCGCTGTCGCTCGATCAGGTGCGCGTGGGCGAGATGGACAGCGAGGGCAAGCCGCTGCTGACCGCCGAGCGCATCCAGGGTGCGCTGGCGCCGATGGCGCTGCTGCGCGGCGACATCCATGTGACCGAGGCCAGCATCGACGGACCGGTGCTGACCATCGGCCCCGAGGGCATCCGCCTGCCGCGCGGCATGGCGGCGAGCGGCTTTGGCACGCCGGAATCGGTGTCGATCGAGCGGCTGCTGCTGCGCGACGGCACGGCGGTGGTGCGGCGCCCGGGCAAGGAGGCGCTGAGCTTCTCGGCCATCGGCGGCGAGGTGGAGGCGACTTCGCTGCTCGGCCCGGCCAAGGGCAATGTCAGTTTCGTGTTCGAGGACAACCGGCGTCAGGTGCGCTTTTCCATCGGCCGGGTGGATCGCGGCTCGGCGCGCATCAAGGCGCTGCTGGAGGATACGCAGGCGGCTGTGCGCATCGATCTCGACGGCGTGGCCTCGTTCAGCCCCTCCGCCGGCAAGCTGTTCGACGGCACGGTCAGCCTGACCGCCAACACTGCCCTTGGCAGCGAGGACAAGGTCCAGCTTCCGGTCAGCGCCAGCGGCAAGCTGAAGGTGGCGGATGGCATCGCCCGCCTCGATGAGGTCCTGCTCAGCATCGGGCCTGAGCCGCAGCCGGCGCAGTTTTCCGGCGCGGGCTGGGTGGAGATTGCGGCGCGGCCGGTCTACGCGCTGACGCTGGCGGCGCGATCCTACGATTTCGACCGGCCGGGGCCGGACGGCAAGCCACGGCTGGCGGTTCCGGTCGAACTGATCCGCAGGGCGATGGAGCTGGCGCCAAGCCCGGGCAAGCCGCTCGATCTTGAAGGCAAGATCGACGTATCGCTCGGCGCGCTGATCATGGGCGGGCAGACGGTGATGGCGCCGCGCCTTGTGGTGCGTCAGTATCCGACGGGTGCGCAGGTCGAAAGCTTCTTTGCCGAGCTTCCCGGCCAATCGCGGCTCGATTTTGCCCGTGATTCCGGTTCGGACAGCGGCCTGATCTCGGGTCGGATGGGGTTCGAGAGCCGCGATCCCGAGCGGCTGCACGGCTGGTTCAACGGCATTCCGCGCGTGGTGACCGCGCATGCGGCGCTGAAGGCGACGGCGCGGCTGTCATCTTTGAAGGACGGGGTGAGGATCGAGCGGCTCGACATGGATCGCGGCGCGACGCGGCTGAGCGGCTCGGGCCACTATGTTCTGGCGATGCCCGGCGTGCGGCCGGCGCCGCATCTGGTGCTCAAGCTGACCAGTCCGCGCTTCGAGGTGGCCGACATTCCCTCGTTCGTCGTCGGCGACAAGGCCGAAGTGAAGCCCGACCTCGATTTTTCTGTCGATATCGAGGCTGAAAAGCTGGTTCTGGACGGCAATGAGACCGGGCGGCTGGTTTTCCGGGCGCGTCGCGACGGTGCCATCACCTCGATCGACCGGGTTGCGATCACCGATTTCGGCGGGGCCAGCCTGATCGCTTCCGGCGCGCTGGGCGGCGGCGCGCGGCGGGTGACGCTGAAGCTCGATGCGGCACGGGGCGAGGCCATCGCCGCGCTGGCCGAACAGGTTTTCCCCGGCGCCTTTACGGCAGGCCTGCGCAAGCGGGCGGGGCTGCTGGTGCCGGCGCTGGTGGTGGCCAGCCTTGCCAACGACGTCAATGACGAATCCTACACGCTGTCGGCCGAGGGGCGGATGGCGGGAACCGATGTCAAGGCGGCCGGCACGGTGATCGCCCGGGCCGATATCGCCATCGATCTTGGCGTGTCCGCCCAGAACGCCGACGGGGCAAGGCTGGCGCAGCAGATCGGCGCCGGGCGCAGCGGCCCGGCCTCCGCCCTGCCGGGCATGCTTGATCTGAAGGTGAAGGGCAATCCGCGCGGCGCCATGGATGTCGAGGTCAAGGCAGGCCTTGCCGGTCTGGCCGCCGGGGTGAGCGGGCAAATCCGGCTGTTCCAGCCGTTTTCGCCGTTCGAGGGGGTGATCAGCGCCCGCGCAGGCGACGTGCAGCCGCTGCTTCAGGCCTTCGGCATCGAGGGAATTGCGCCGGCGGGCGGCAATGCCCGGCTCGATGCGCGGATCGCCAGCACGCTCAACCAGCTGACGCTGATGGAGATGAAGGCGGAGGTCGCCGGTTCGCCGATGACCGGGGAAGTCTCGTTCAAGCTGAACGAGAACGGCAAGGTGGCGGGGCAGATCAGGACTCCGTCGTTCGACCTGCGCCCGCTGATCGGGCGTGTACTTGGCCCGGTCAAGGCGTTCCGCGACGGGCGGGGCTGGCCGACCGAGGCATTCGGCAAGCCGCTGGCCTCGCCGTTCACCGGCGATCTCTGGGTGGAGACGGGCACCGCGCAACTCGACGAGACACTGCGGCTGACCGATGCGCGCTTCGTGCTGCG
>Ga0209573_1004964_pt1 | contig 12533 bp, 12 predicted proteins | sample TNRBio252014_DNA_FD_185870 | JGI IMG/M metagenome (GOLD analysis project Ga0209573, IMG submission 185870) | Wastewater treatment Type I Accumulibacter community from EBPR Bioreactor in Madison, WI, USA - TNR Reactor_6/25/2014_ DNA (SPAdes)... | ecosystem: Engineered > Bioreactor > EBPR >...
CTTGTTCCAGGCGGTTGCCGAGCTGCTCTAAAGCCATTTCCAAGTCGTAGTGACTTTGCAGGTTCAACCAGAATTCAGTCGAGGTGCTGAAGTAGCGCGCCAAGCGCAGTGCGGTGTCAGCGGTGATAGCGCGACTGCCCCGCACGATCTCCTGAATACGGCGTGCCGGTACACCGATGCTCCTGGCAAGGCGGCTTGGGTTCAATCCATACGGTTCGATAAATTCGGATAATAGAATTTCACCGGGATGGATCGGTGGAAAGTCACGTGTTGTCATAAGTGGGATTCTTAGTGATAGTCCACAATTTCGACCTGTTCAGCTTGGCCTTGATTCCAAACGAAGCAAATTCGCCATTGGTCGTTGATACGGATGCTGTGCTGTCCAGCACGGTCGCCATGTAAGGTTTCCAGGCGGTTCGCAGGCGGTATGCGTAGGTCATCCAGGGTCTGGGCCGCGTACAGCATGTTGAGTTTTTTCGCCGCCACCAGTTGAATCGCTTGCGGTAACTTGGCTGAGAAACGTCCGTGAAAGAGCTTTTCGGTTTCCTTGCAGCGAAAGGAGCGAATCATCGCAGTATTGTTCGATCCTGTTGTGCGAGATCGCTACTGTTCGTTGATGCGCCATCTATTCCGATGAATTCTTGAATAAGCGCCCGTAGCATTTGACGGCCAGATTCTTCAGGTTCACCGGATCGGAAAGCACGCACCAAAGGGTGCATCGGCTGGCGCCAGCAGCCGCTGTGATTCCAGGCAGAATGGCAGCACCCAGAGCCGCAGATCTGGAGCCTTCGGGAAATCGAAAACAGACAATGGCTGGGCGAAACTGTCAGTTTTTGGGTATACCAGGATGACATCACCTTTTCCGTCCAGGTAACTCTGGCCGTAGGCCTGCAACTGGTAGAAGTCGTTTGGCGACAACCCGTATTTGTCTGTGCTATTGGACTTCATGCCGTCGAGCAGCTTCCATTTGGTATCCAGCACGATCAAGTCCCGTGCGGCCTCCCGGACCAGCAGGTCGGGTTTAAGGCGGAACCAGTTTTGCTCCTGGTGCCGAACCAGATGATGACTGTGTGCCTGGGTTTTCAGGATCAGCGGCCGTGCCAGTTGCCTGGCCAGATTTTTGGCCACGAAAGCCTCGAATACGGCTTCCATTGGAAAAAGCAGGGATGGAGCACGGTTTCCGCCGACACCAGTCAACGGCGATTCTGTTTCCAGGATCAGCCGTGCCCAGGCCAGCGCGTCTGCGTAGTAGTCCATCCCCCGGTCGAGCCGAACCTGCTGAAAGTCGGGCGCGACTTGGGTGGATGCCGGGACGTCGGTGAACACGAAGCACAGTTCGCGCGCCAGCTTTTCATTCGCCTGCGATGCCGAGATCGACAAGACGCACCGCAAGGCCGCGTGCAGCAAGCGGTTTTCTGGTCGGTTGGTCGAGAATTCGTCGTGCTCGGTAAAGAACCGGTCCGCCCGGCAAAGGTTCTGGCGCAGGTGCTGTGCTACCCGCAACTTGCCACGCAGGGCAAACAGGTTGTCTTGCCGCGACGAATAGGCGCTACGCAGGCCCCGCTTGACGATGTGTTCGACAGCCAGCAGAAACTCGCCAACGAACACCTCCAGCAAAGGCATCCGCGTGGCGGCGAGCTTGGCTCGGTCGGTCTGAATATGGCGAAACCCGTTCAGGCAGCGAAGCATCTCAATCAGCAGTTTCCGCGCCCCCAAAGCCCCACCACTAATCGCTTGCCCCACCTTGGGCAGCACTTCGATCTGAAACCCATCAGGTGCGCGAATGACGCCGACGAAGCTCCTGACCTGAATGGCTCTTCGCCCGCGTCGCTGGGTCAGCCGCAGCCAGGCCACGTCACCTTGTTCGGAAGTATGCAGGCACTGCTTCTCCAGCCAGGCGAACACGTTGGCAGGTACCTTCCGCAACTCGTCGGTCTTGCTGTCGTCCGTCCCTTGCGGAACCAGTACGCCGAACTCGTAGATCGTGACGCCGCTCATCTTCCTGTCAGCCAATCAGAGCGCCAGCGTCTGGTAGATACCGATGTAGGCATCCGGATTGGAGAACGCGGATTCCTGCAAGGCGTAACGCCTCTTGGTGGTGAACGCATCGAGGCCGTGATCGTTGCCAAACAGGCGGGTTAGATCATCCTCGTGATCCTCGCTCGCGGTCACAAAGCGCGCCGCTTCACCTTTTTGGTTGTCCGCCAAAACGAGTTGGATCTTCTGCCAGTCTTCGAAGAAGTATTCCTCCAACAGCGGCACGATCCGGTGACGGAAAATCTGCCCGAGCGCCTCGAAGCGTTGCCCATCGTCCAGCACACTGGCCAGCGTGGTCAAATAGGCATGGCCAATAGTGTGGTCCCGGTCGTAGAGCGCCTCCACCCGCCGATTGATGGCGGTGAGCATTCTTGGGATGTCGATGATCTTTTGTCCATGGGCTACCCGCAAGCCGTGGAGGGGCGCGCCGGGTTCATCACGGCTGTCTGGCATGAGCGGTTCGAAATCAAAACGCCGCCGCAAAGCTGTGTCCAGCAGCGCCAATGATCGGTCCGCCGTGTTCATCGTACCGATGATGTCCACGTTGGCGGGGACCGAGAATGGTTCGCCCGAATACGGGAGCGTGACGGTTACGGCGTTTTCGGCGCCTTCGCGCTTGTCGGACTCAATGAGCGTGATCAGTTCTCCAAAGATCTTGCTGATGTTGCCGCGATTGATTTCGTCGATGACCATCGCGAAGCGTTGGTCGGGCACCGAGCGGGCCTTGCGGCACAACTCCTTGAAGACACCTGGCCGGATCTCGTACTGGAGTTCGTTCGACTCCGCGTCGCCATCCAGTAGGGGGCGCAGGCCCTCGATAAATTCCTCGTAGCCATAGGACTGGTGAAACGTCACGAAACTGTAGCGCCGCACAGAGCCTGCAGGTTGCTCGTAGTCCCGCTTCAACATCTGCGAGAGCTGATACGTCTTGCCGGTCCCTGGTGGACCGTAGTAGATGCGATTAGATGGCAGCACGCTCCCCTTGCTGGCCGGTGTTTCCTCTTCCTCAGCTTCCTCGCTCTGATCGGAAATCTGGTCTGAATCCTTAGCACTAAAAGAAACTGGATTCGTTTTTTTATTTGTATAAATTCCTAATTCATTAAGCCTCAAACGATAAGAGTCTTCGATACATTCTTGCAGCTCATGAGTATTAGGTAGGATATCAAATTCCTTTGCTGTAATTCTAGCCCAATTACGCGCATTCCCTGGATAGATTTTAAAAGGGCCGGACTGATTTTTAAGCGCTTTAATAGGGATATGAAATAAACCACAATTCATATCATCGATAATATCACCTTCAATCAATAATTTTAAAAAAGGATGATCACTATTTTCTAGAAAAAAAACCACCCATTCTCCAGTATGTCCCATAGTAGCTTTTCTAGTAGAATATTTAACAGAAGGAGCTTTATTAAAATCAACACTAAGCATAAATATCCATTTAACTAATTCGATAATTTTATCCCTAAAAGGTGATTCACTAATATAGCTTTTAATGAGATCGCAACAATCAGAAACATTATCTTTTGACATTTTGATTACGTATTAATTTAGTTTAAAAGAAGCCGACTCGGCCTACCGCTATATGTCACCAACAACCGCTCTCTGGCGCGGCAGCCCATCACGATGACGATCTTGAATTCCAGGCCCTTGGCCCGGTGCCATGCTGCCCAGCGACACAAGGGCGTCGGTCGGCGGCGCGTCGTCGCTGGGGGAGTATCATATACCGCATGAGCCTATTGCTTGAAAACCGCTTCCAGGGTATCGGCGTCCAGCAGTTGGTCGGCCCATCGTTCCAATTGGGGTGGGGTTCCTTCCTGGAGTTTGGATTCGACCCAGGCGGGAGGCTCGCCGAAACGCCGCCGCAGTTGTCGGCGCAGCGTCAGGGCAATGCCTTGTTGCATGCCTTGTTCGTGCCCGCGTTTCATACCGATGCGCTCGGCGCTGCTGATGTATCGCATCTTCGTACTCGCCTCCAAGTCATGAATCTCATCGAGAAAAGCGTCTTCCAGGGCCTCGGGCAAGGCCAGCAGCCAGTCGATGAACTCGTACAGGTCCAGCACTTCCGGCTTGGTCCAACCCCGCTGGTACAGCCGCCGGGTCACGACCAGCTTGCCGGCCAACCGACCTTGGGGATCCTTCCGGGTCGCCCGCGCCAGCAAATGGGCCGCCGTCGCCAGGGCAAAGGGATTGGGGTCCGTTTCCAGTTCGGCCAGCCGCCCCTGGTAGTCCAGCAGTTTGACCACCGGAAACGTCAGCTTGAGTTCGCAGCCCCATAACTGGCGTTCGTAGCGATCCGGCCGCCACTGGGGCCGGTCGTCGGCCAGCACCACCAGACTGGCCAGGGACAGCCGGTAGCGGTCGAACAACCGGTAGTAGTAGATGAACATCCGCTCGGTGAAATCGGTTTCGTGACCGGCCTGGATTTCGACGTGAACCAGCACCCACATTTCCTCACTGGTGCCCCGCCAGACTTTGACCAGTTTGTCCGCATGGCGACGCTTTTCTTTGGCACGGCGGCTGATTTTCTGCAATTCCTTATCCAGGAAAACATAGCCGCGCGCCCAGTCGATCTCAGCGGCGATGGGCGGGAAGAACCAGGCCATGAAAGCGGGAAACCAACGGTCCAGCAGGGTCTTCCACGGGGAGTCAAAGTCGTCCGAGCGGTCGGGTGGCTTTCGGCGGGTGCGGGAGGGATTTTTCATCACGAGATCAGGTTTAGAAGAAACAACTCGGCCTACCGCTATACGTTACCAACAACCGCTCCCTGGCGCGGGTACACGCCACATAAAGCAATTGCCGCTCCTGCTCGACAAACGCCGCCTTATCGGCTTCGTCCACCATTTCGTCGAGAACGCTGGCGCGCGGCAACATATCCTCGTCGCACCCCATCACGATGACGACCTTGAATTCCAGGCCCTTGGCGCGGTGCATGCTGCCCAACGAAACATTCGCATCCGTCGGCGGCGCATCGTCGCTGAGATAATGCCCCACCAGCTCGCATTGTTGCAAGGCCGGTTCGGCGCGTTCCTTAAGCCGGGTTTCGCTGCGGCAGAAGATCGCGATGTCGCGAGGCGCAAACCCTTCGGCCATCAATGCCCGCAACTGCCGGGCGACCCCGGCGATTTCCTCATTCACATTGGCGTAGCCGCTGACTTCCGGCGGCGGCCCCTTCAACAGGGAAATGGACGCGCGGAGTTCCGGCTTGCCGTCGCCGTCCTCGTCCAGCGTGGCGGGCAGCAGGGTGTCGGCAAAACGGCGGATTTGCTCGGTGGTGCGGTAATTCACCGTCAAGCGCGTCGCCCGTCCGCGCACGTCGATACCCGCCGCCTTCCAGGAAAACCGGGGCTGATAAATCCGCTGGCCAGCATCGCCGCACAAGAAAAGGTTGTTATCGCCGGGAGCGGCCAGCGCGCGCAGCAGGCGGAATTCGACGGGACCGAAGTCCTGCGCCTCGTCGGCGATGACATGCTGGTAGAGCGGCGGCTGGTCGGCGAGTTCGGCGGCGAGGCGGAAGCACAAGCGCTCCCATGTCATGTAATGCTTCTCTTCCAGCACGGCCAACAACTCCGCAAACACCCGCCAGATCGCCCGTCGTTGCCGGGCGGTTAATCGAGTGCCGCGTCCTTTCCGGGAGGCGCCAAGATACGCCGCCTCGTCGCCGATGCCCCAAAAATTGACGATGGCCTCCCATTCTGCCTTGAGAAACGCCGGAGAAAATTCGGCGGCACCGGCCTTGGCAATAGCGGCTTCCAGCAATGCATTGAACCGCTTGGCATTGATAAAGGCGAACTTGTGTTTGAGCGTATTGACCCACGTATCCCGCGCCAGCTTGTGGAGATGTACGATGTCGATCCGGGTTCTTTCCGGGGCATCGGGACCCAGCAGCACATCGGCATTCTGGCTCAGACGCGCGGCGAGCGTTTTGGAAAAAGTGGTCAACAACACCCGCCCCTGCGGCGCGGAACGGGCCAGTGCGGCAGCCCGGTGCAGGGCGACCACCGATTTGCCGGTGCCGGCGGCTCCAGAGACCCGCGCTGGTCCGCTGTAGTGTCGTTCGACCACGCCGCGCTGCGTCGGATGCAGAAAAACGATCCACTGCTCCCAAGGATATTCCAGCGCTTGGCGCAGTTCCTGCTGATTATCAATCACTCGAAAGCGGCGCTGGGCGTCAGGATGAACGAAGGGAGTCGCGGCGACCGTCACGGGACGCAGCACCGGTTCGCCGCAAGCGAGTTTGAACAGGCGCTCCGCCGCTTCCTGCGGCAGGCCTTCCAGCAACGCATCCAGATGGTCTTCACTGGCATGGCGCACCGCGTCCAGCCATATCTCCGGCACACCCAGCGCGAGCAGGTAGTCGTGGTCGTAATGGCTAAACAGCAACGGCGTCTCGCGCTGCACGTATTTGACGACTTCTTCCACCCGTTCCTGGATTTCCACAACCTGCGCGGCATGTGTTTGCGGGTGGATTTCAAAGCGTCGTTTCTGGCCCCAACGGTACGCCTCTTCGTGAGGCGCGACATAGCACAGCACCAGGTTATCGGCATCGCGGTAGAGGATGATGCGCAAGTCGAGATTGACCCGCGCTGACCAGAAATTTTGATCACTGGCGCGATCCAGACGATGCAACTGAAAACTGGGGTGCGCTGGCGCGAGTTGCAATTCGAACGCCGCCTGTTTGACCAGGGTCTGGGCGGGCGCCGCAAGCCGGGTTAAACTGTTGATAAACGTATTGGCAATGATGAAATTCATGAGGCGATACCGCAAAAGGATTTAGCCGATGATTAATATAACTATTCTAGCGCATGGAAAAGGCTCAATCAGCGGATCCTTCCGATGCGTTCGGCGCTGCGAACGTACCGCATGAGCCTATTTCTTGAAAACTGCTTCCCAAGTATCCCAGAGCAGGTTCTTAAAGAGGAACAGTTACATCAAGCTCGGTCAAAACGCCACAACTCTATCGGGTGGCGAAGCGCAACGGGTGAAATTGGCCCGTGAATTGTCCAAGCGCGACACCGGCCAGACCCTCTATATTCTCGACGAACCCACCACCGGTCTGCATTTCCACGATATCGAACAGCTATTAAAAGTGCTGCATGAACTGTGGGATCGCGGCAATACCATGGTGGTGATCGAACACAATCTGGATGTGATTAAAACCGCTGACTGGATCATCGATCTGGGGCCGGAAGGCGGCGGTGGCGGCGGGGAAGTCGTGGCGGTCGGGACGCCGGAACAGGTCGCGGCGCATCCAGCGAGTCATACCGGGCGGTTTCTGGCGGCGGTGTTGGGGCGGTAGGGGGGAACGCGCTTGACTATGGCGAAAGGGTGGTTTCCGTCACGGTATGCCGCATGGCCAAAGGCTTGACTTCTTGTTCCAGGCGGTTGCCGAGCTGCTCTAAAGCCATTTCCAAGTCGTAGTGACTCCGCTACTTTTTGGTTAGGCTTAAAACTGTAACTTGGCTTTGGAATTTCGTCACCGTTGTGCTAGAGTGTATTGTAAATTAGACGTATCATTCGTCTGTTGCCTCAGCCCGAATACCTCATAAACGGAGATTCACTATGGCTTCCAATGTGCAAACAAAAACCGCATCACGAAGAGAAGAGGTTATCAATGTTACAGTTATTAGGTTTATTGACGCTCCGCATTATCGTAATAATGACGTAGATATTTCAGATGGAGATACTTTGCGCTTATTCGGCATTGAGAGATTGACTGGAGGTAACAACCAAGGTGGTCTTAGGGCAAAGGTTCCGCATACAGAGATTCCTACTGGTAGATGTGAGTTGATCATAGAAAACCGTGACTTTGAAGTAATCGTCAACTATACAGGTCCAGTAAGTTTGGGAATCGAGGGACACTAGCGATGCCAAAATATCGAAGTTTGCATCAGCATTCGAGCGTACAAACCACTTTGGCCATGGGCGTTGATACTGGTGCGATCATTAGGCTACCACGAGGCAACCCCCATGGCCACCGCACTATATCCTGGTGAATTTCCAGGGCGAGCTTTACGTACCTTCATTAATGACCCCTCGTTGAGCGAGTACGCACAAAAAGCGGAAAAGCTGTTGGAAGCGTTGCCCGCTGTATTTGTACCCCGAGTACAGTACAAGCGGCCCGGAGTAAAAAACACCTGTTGGTACGTGGCGTTAAAGGAAGAACCCGATGTATGGCTGGTTAATTTTACCATCGTGCCCAGTGAGTTAAATATCGAACTTCGGTTGGCCAAGTACTTTTCAGTCACTGACGATCACATAAAGAAACTGGGTATGTGGCATCAGAATGACTGGCCCACTTTTGGACTCAGTAGAATCGGCTCGGAGAAAGCCATCAGTATCCTGTCTGAATATATCGAACGGGTAACACCCGATGTATTGGCTGGAAAGCATAAAGCGCCTAGCCGCTCATCGGCGGAATACTTTATCAGTCAAGACCTGAAAATCCTGTTTCCAAATCATAAGGTCAGGCATGGCGAGCGACCGATTCGACACCCCAACGGATCATTTCTTGAACTTGACTTGCAGATTCCAGATTTGAAACTAGCCATTGAGGTACAAGGCCCCACTCACTACTCGGATATCTATGGCAATTATGAGGAAGTGAAGAAGAGAGATGCGTACAAAAAGCAATGGTGCCAAACTCAGGGAGTTCAACTGATGCACATTAATTGGGAAGGGTACATGAAGACAATTTATCGTCTGCCGGAAGCCACCCGACGGGAGCGGTTTGGGTTAGTGGTAAAGCAATTTCTGTCTGAAAAAATACCCTTTATTGAAATCACTGAATCCCAGTTTCTAAGCTTAGTCTGACATCCATGACCGAAAGCCCTCATCAGCAGTTGTTACGACACCCACAAAGTAGGGTATTGGCGCTGAACCGTCCCTCGTCATTGGTGTATCGGGGTTTGGCGGCGCTAGCGACGTTGGACCGCACCATTCATTTTCCCGAACATCGGCAAGTAGGTTGGTTGCATTTCGATGGCCAGCGGGTAGCGGCGAAAGGTGAAGTGCGTGTACCCCGCGCGAGTGTTGTGGAGCTTCAGGTCAGCATTGAAGGTGTGCGCAACTTGGCGTTTTTGCGGGAGTTGGAGGCGGAGGATATTCAGGGATTGGATTTGCAGGCGGCAAGAGGATATTTGCGGGATGAGGATTTGGCCCATTTAGCCAAGCTGCCGCAGTTGACCGCGCTCAACCTTGAAAGATGCGAGAACCTGACGGACGCGGGACTGGCGCATGTGGCCCAACTAAAGCAGTTGACCTCGCTGAATCTTTCGAGGTCCTGGAACCTCACGGACGCCGGGCTGGCGTATTTGGCTAAACTGAAGCAGTTGACCTCCCTCAATCTTGAGAGTTGCTATCGGAACCTCACCGACGCCGGGCTGGCGCATGTGGCCCAACTAAAGCAGTTGACCGCGCTCAACCTTGCTTGGGGTGAGAAGCTCACGGACGCCGGGCTGGCGCATCTGGCCCAGCTGCCGCAGTTGACCTCCTTGGATCTTTCGGGGTGCAAGAACCTCACCAACGCCGGGCTGGCGTATTTGGCCAAACTGAAGCAGTTGACCTCCCTCAATCTTTGGGGGTGCGAGAACCTCACGGACGCCGGGCTGGCGCATGTGGCCAAACTGAAGCAGTTGACCTCGCTGAATCTTAGTTCGTGCGACAACCTCACGGACGCCGGGCTGGCGCATCTGGCCCAGCTGCCGCAGTTGACCTCGCTTGATCTTAGGAGGTGCGAGAACCTCACCGACGCCGGGCTGGCGTATTTGGCCAAACTGAAGCAGTTGACCTCCCTCAATCTTTGGGGGTGCGAGAACCTCACGGACGCGGGGCTGGCGCATGTGGCCAAACTGAAGCAGTTGACCTCCCTCAATCTTTGGGGGTGCGAGAACCTCACGGACGCGGGGCTGGCGCATCTGGCCCAGCTGCCGCAGTTGACCTCGCTTGATCTTAGTTTGTGCAAGAAGCTCACGGACGCGGGGCTGGCGCAGTTGGCCAAGCTGCCGCAGTTGACCTCGCTTGATCTTAGTTCGTGCGAGAACCTCACGGACGCGGGGCTGGCGCATGTGGCCAAGCTGCCGCAGTTGACCTCGCTCAATCTTGGTTGGTGCGAGAAGCTCACCGACGCCGGGCTGGCGCATCTGGCCCAGCTGGCGCAGTTGACCTCGCTTGATCTTAGTTCGTGCGACAACCTCACCGACGCCGGGCTGGCGCAGCTGGCCAAGCTGCCGCAGTTGACCTCGCTTGATCTTGTTTGGTGCGAGAATCTCACCGACGCCGGGCTGGCGCAGTTGGCCAAGCTGCCGCAGTTGACCTCGCTCAATCTTGGTTGGTGCAAGAAGCTTACGGACGCCGGGCTGGCGCAGTTGGCCAAGCTGCCGCAGTTGACCTCGCTCAATCTTGGGTGCGAGAACCTCACCGACGCCGGGCTGGCGCAGTTGGCCAAGCTGCCGCAGTTGACCTCGCTTGATCTTAGTTCGTGCGACAACCTCACCGACGCCGGGCTGGCGCAGTTGGCCAAGCTACCGCAGTTGACCTCGCTTGATCTTAGGGGGTGCGGCAACCTCACCGACGCCGGGCTGGCGCAACTTCACCCGCTGCAAGGTCTTGTTGAGATATACAACATTTTTCCTGGCATTACCGACGCTTTCTACGCGCCCGACTAACTGCCCCACAGCCCGAGGCTTCCACCATGTCCGCCCTCACCCGCGTCCAAACCCCCGAAGAGCGCGAACTGGCCCGCAAGCAAGCTGATATCGACCGCCTCAGCATCCAGCTTGCCGACCGCCAACTCGAACTGGAAACCCTGCGCGCCGAACTCACCGCCTTCCAGATTCGCTACCTGCACGCGGTCGGCCCCTACTACCGCGAACTCGACGACCTCGAAGCCCACATTGCCGAACTACGCGCCCGCCAAACGCCCCACGACCCTGCCGCCCAGCATCAAGCCGAACAAGCCCGCGCCCGCGCCGAAGAGTCACGCGAACAGGTGGACGCCGCCGCGGGAGAACCCGAACCGATCCCCCCAACAGCAGAGATCAAGGCGCTCTACCGCAAAGCCGCCGCCCGTATCCACCCCGACCGCGCCGACAATGACGCCGACCGCGACTACCGCAACGAAGCCATGGCCGCCCTCAATGCCGCCTACCGTGCCGGTGATTTCGCCCGGATGGAGATCCTGCTACACGATTATGAACAGCGTCCCGAAGCCATCACCGGCGAAGACGTCGGCGCCAAGCTGATCCGCCTGATCCGCCAAGCGGCGCAACTGGAACAGCACATCGCCGCCACCGAAGAAGAAATCGCTGCTTTGCACGCCAGCGAACTCTATCGGCTCCAACAGCAGATCGAAGCCGAGGAAGCGCGAGGCCGTGACGCACTTGGCCAACTGGCTACGCAACTGCAACGTCAGATCGAAACGGCCCAGCAAATGCTGGCGCAACTGGCGGCAACAGAAACCAGCAGGGCATGAAGTACACGGCTGCGCCGTTGGCGGTAACCGGCGCGCATCAGCCACGACGAGGCTGCGGGTCGAACAGCAAGATTTCGCCGGGATGGATCGGCGGAAAGCCGCGAGTCGTCATGGTTTGGATTCCTCAGCGGTAATCCACGATTTTGACCTTTTCAGCCTGGTCTTGATTGTGAAAGAAAAACCGACTTGGTTTACCGCTATACGTCACCAATAACCGCTCTCTGGCGCGGGTACACGCCACATAGAGCAATTGCCGCTCCTGCTCGATAAACACCGCCCGATCGGCTTCATCGACCAGTTCGCCGAGCACGCTGGCGCGAGCTGCAATTCGAACGCCGCCTGTTTGACCAAGGTCTGGGCGGGGGCTGCAAGCCGGGTTAAGCTGTTGATAAACGTATTGGCAATGATGAAATTCATGAGGCGATACCGCAAAAGGATTTAGCCGACAGGGCGGCGCGCCAGCCAGTCGCGGACGGCCGGGCCGGTGCCGATCGTCCATGGTTTCAGCCGCTCGACCGGCACCCGCTTGATAGCAGCCAGTTCCTCATTCAACGTGATGTCGCCACGGGCCGGAACGTGGAAGGCCAAAATCAGTTGATTCATTTCGAAGAACGGGTAATAACCGATAAAGTGCGCGGTTTCAGCACTCAGACCCAGTTCTTCCCGCACCTCGCGCAAGACCGCGTCATCCGGGGTCTCGCCTTTTTCCAGGAAGCCGGTGATCAGACCGAACATCTTCTCCGGCCAGCCCTGGTTACGGGCCAGAATGACGGCGCCATCGACCTCAACGATGGCGGCGACCACGGGAACGGGATTATCCCAGTGGATATAGCCGCAATCGGCGGCGCTACAGCAGGGTCGCGGCTGACCGTGGATTTCAGCGGTCTGTAAGGGTTGACCGCATTGTGGGCAAAAGTGGGCAGGCATGGCGGAAGATTCACTCCTTTGGAGAGAGAAACAGATCGAAGGGGCAGACATGTACGGATCATGATGGGCAAGACTATAATTCTACTTACGGCAGCTC
>Ga0209573_1004965_pt1 | contig 12532 bp, 9 predicted proteins | sample TNRBio252014_DNA_FD_185870 | JGI IMG/M metagenome (GOLD analysis project Ga0209573, IMG submission 185870) | Wastewater treatment Type I Accumulibacter community from EBPR Bioreactor in Madison, WI, USA - TNR Reactor_6/25/2014_ DNA (SPAdes)... | ecosystem: Engineered > Bioreactor > EBPR >...
CGCTGCGCAAGGACGCCAGCGCGATCAACTCGCTGCTGACCAAAGGGCAGCATCGGAACACCGGACCAAGCCTGCACAACGTTGCCACGATCGCTGGGATGCAGCAGTGGGACGACCACGTCGTCCTGTTCCACGGGCACTTCGTCGTCGATCTGAATGGCACGTCGGACAAGGACTTTCGGAAATGGTGTCACGCGCGATGGGGGCACAATTGTCGCACCATTCCGGTCAAGCGGGGCGTCCATATTCAACAACTCTACACGGATCGAACAATTGATGAGTCGATCAATATGCTCTCCCGATATCCGCTCAAGACGCCTTTTCATTATCATGTGCCGAAGGACAAGTATGGAAAGCCTGTCGCGCAATTGCGTCTATACCAAGATGAAATCCTCTCAGCAATGATTCTTGGCTTGCGAGACATAGGGATTTGCGGAATGACGGTAGATGTAGGAACATAGGTATGCGTGTATCTTATACTATGGTGGATATGGGTGCGCACACCATAAAAATTACCATACGGCGATATTCATATAATACATTATAATATAACATAAAATATAGTAATCATTATTGCGTGAATATTCGTGTTATTGCTTGCGTTGTAAAAAGATCGTTGCTCACATTTGTTTCTTTCTTCTGTTGATCTCGCGCATCGCCATCGCATGCAGGTGCTGCTTTGATTCTGCGTCGGTCTCGGCGTCGGCGATGGCTTTGTGAATTTCGGCCTCGACGTCACGCAAGTGCTGCTCGCGCTCTCGCGCGTCCAGGTCGGCTTCGCGGCGCTCCAATTCGCGGCGCGCAGGTTCGTCCTGGCCGTACATCAGACCCCACAGCGCCTGTTTTTGATCGCGCTCCTTCCGTCGGGCAACCCGCATTCGTTTCAGCCGGTTGACGTGCTTCAGCGACACGACGGGTCGTCGGCCGCCGTCGCGGTGCGGTTGGTCAAATAGCTGGTTTTCAAGGTCCAGCGGATCGGTTTCGTAGAGTTCATAATATCGCATAAGCCTATTTATCTCGGCATGCTTGACCGGCGGCGCGAAGAGAGCGTCACTCTGGAAATGCGAACCGCCCCTTCCGCCAATGCCTCCGCGCTCGACGCCTTCATTGGCAGCAAGGCTGAACTGGATGCGCTGCTTTCCCGCCTGCAGCGGCTCAGCGACGATTTCTTCGGTGTTTCACCCGACGACGTCACCTGGGGCCACGTCACCGAACTCGCCGATTATTGTCGGGCGTTGAAGCGGGTCACCGATCAAGCCTTTCGGGAAGGCGAACACGCGGAATAGCCCCGTCGGCCGCTGTCGCGCCCTCTGGTGGGCGAAACTCCTTCTCCCCCCACTTGGGCGCCTGATGCACCAATCGACACCTGTCTGCGCTTCCTACGGCTTATGAAGCGTGGCGCACAGATTGGATCGCTTCAGGTCAAATTTCTTGGGCACTGGCTCGACATCCAGGGATCCACCCTTGAGACGAGGGAGGCGGACGCAATGGTTGAACCACTGCGCGTTTACCCGATCTCAACCGCTTATCTGCATGCTGCCTCGGAATTTCGACGAGGAACGGATCAATGAGCGAGCTTCCGATCGATTTCATCCACTGTGGCACGGTAAGCGAATTCATCAAATCCATCCCAGATGAATCGGTTGATCTAGTCCTAACAGATCCACCATACGGCATGAATTACAAATCACGCGAAAAACACATCAAACACGCCACAATTGAAAATGATAATATGAATGATTATTTTAGATGTTTGCTAACTGATTATTACAAGGAGTGCGGCAGGATTCTCAAAGTAGGTGGCGCTATATATTCTTTTTGTTCGCATCACCACATAGAATTCTTCAAGAAACAAATTTGCGACAACTTCACATATAAAAAGATTCTAACTTGGTATAAAAATAACCATACAGCCGGTGATCATAAGACTAACTATGCGCCAATACAGGAGTTTATTATCTATGCTACCAAAGGCGAACATATTTTGCGTGGCGGCTTTGACCGTGATGTTTTGGCGTTTTCTAAGGTGTCTCGCAAGGAGCGGAAGAAACTCAACCACGCAACACCGAAACCAATTGATCTATTGTCTTACTTGATCCGCAAGTCCACTGACCCTGATGACATCGTGTTTGATGGCTTCTTGGGCTCCGGTCAGACAGCGAAGGCCGCGTGGCTCACAGGGCGCCGTTACGTCGCAGCCGAACTGGACTCAGATCACTGGATGACCTCTATGTGTTCGGTCAGCGAGGCTGCGGACGAAGAGATAGAAGCTCTCATGAACGAGACTGGATTGACGTGGGAGCAGTTACAGGACATGCCTGAAGGCGACAATTTCGAGGTGGTTAGCATTCAAGAAGTCGATCCCATGACAATACCCGAGAGTGAGCGAGATAGGTACTTCGCAACAAAGAAGACGAGGATAAAAAAACAATGTCCTTGCCCCTGTCATCGCAAGCGGCGCAAAACGTAATCCTCAGACCCCGGCCATTTACACAAAAACATGACGTCCCGCATCTTCAATTTCCTCCAACGAATACGCTAAAAATTACCATTCCACCTCCATAATCGATGACAAGCACCGTCGGGGTGATGGAAAACGTCGCTTCGGTCCCATCGAGAAGGTGCGTCGATACCGCACGGAACCGGAATTGTAGAGAAACTGGGTTGGCGACGGTCGCGCCTCTCAGCAATCACGCCACTCGCTTCAAAGCAGGCATCGAGAGGATAGTGGCAAGGTCGCCTGATGCATTGGCGCGGATGCAGGCAGCAGCGGTGGCCGACAGTTCCGCGTATGGGGCGGTCATTTCGCGAAGCTCCTGAATTGCCTCCTCGATGTCCTTCATCCGCGCGTCGTCGAGTTTCTCGGGATCGACGTTCATCACTCGACGCGCCCGCTCGATCCGACGCTTACATTCTCGCCAGATCGCTCGTCGCGCTTCGCGGAGCGCGGGAGCATCCAGAAACAGCAACCGGACGGTTTCGTGGACCTTCTTCGCAGCCCACCCCCCCTCGGCAAAAACCGGGATCGGTTTCCCTTCTTCATCGAAACTCATCAGTCCGACGTCCTCCGGCTTGGTGGGGTCCAGCAGCCAGGGGTGTTCAGCAGTGATGTCGTCCTCCGGGCACGTTGCGCACCGGCATCCCGGCATCAGCGGGAAGAAATCGTGTTTGCCGCGTGTGGCGCCTTCCTCGTCACGGTGCGGCGAGTTCATCAGCGCGCCCGCAATCCGATAATTGCGCCAGTCGAAGGCAAGCCACCAATAACCCACACGTTCCGCGCCATCTACCTCACGCACACGGCCCTTCGGGCGGAAGTGATCGACATGCCAGTCGGCAACAATGTCCTTCGCCTCCGAATACCAGCACTTGCCGTGTGAGCACTCCAGTAAGATGAGCTTGAGGTCCTTCCAAATATCCGAATGACCCTTGATGAAATCGGCGCGCTCCTCATCGGTTCCGAGGTTGCGAAGTTGCTCGGAGAGCTCCTCTGCTCGCTTCCGCCACTCGGCCGGAATGCGGTTTTCATCCACCTGGATCAGGATCATTGAATAGACTGACCGCGTAGTTTCGCGATGATCTGCTGCGCGATCTTGTTTTGCCGTTCGACCTCCTCCGGCGTGTAGGTCAGTCGTTCCGGCTTCTCGAACTCTTCGACGGCCCGCAGGTAGCGCTCGTAATCCGGATTCCGCGCTTCGAGCATGAAGCCCAGGTGCGCCAATTGCTCCGACAAGTTGCGCAGATCGGTCTCCTGCTGGAGGCTTCGCTCTTCCAGGCGTAGCAATCGGTTTCGATGGTCCAGCAACTCTTGCGTTTGCGGGTCCAACGTCGTCGGCAAGCCGAACACCTGGGTCAAGATCCCGGTCACGCCCAGGCCGCGAGGGTCCATCAGCGGCGGCTGCACGCACACCCGACCCTCCTGACGGTACATCACCTGCACCTGCGACTGCTCCAGCCCGGCGATCGTCAGGGGATCATGGGTGGAGATGATGATGTGACTGTCGCTATTTTCCCCGGCCCACTCCTGCAACATCTGGAGGTAGTACAGCTTCCAGGCCGGGTTCAGGTGCGTGTCCGGCTCGTCCAGCAAGAACAGCGCCTCCTGCTCCCGCGAGAACGTCAGAAGTCCCAACACGGTCAGCAATTGCCGCTCGCCGTCGCTGATTTCGTGGAACGGCATCTCATGGTCACTGCCTTCGCGCGTGACCCACACGCGCACTTCGCGGATCAGGTCCGAAATGTCGGTGCTTTCCAGGTGCTGGAAGAATGCCTTGGCGTCGCCGAAACGCTGCCCAAGCCTCGCAAGTTCGTCCTGATCTTTGACGAACAGATACAGGCGCCCCTCGCGCGAACCCTTTTCGCGATAGTCGTCCTTCACCCGTTCGGTATGGCTGATCGGAGCAAGCGACCGGTCCCACAACTCGGCCAGAAACTCGGCGACGAGGCCTCGCGCATACCAGAAGCGGGAATCGCCGAAATCTTTCGCCACGCCGCTGGGTTTCGCCTGCGCCCAATAGGGTCGGCGCAACACGAACAACGCTGAATGGAATCCGGTAATGCCGAGGTAGCGTTTCAGAAACCGCCGGATCTTATCGTCGCCGAGCGCGAGTAGTGCCAGCAGTGCGAATGATCCGTAAGCCGGTCGGCAATAGAAGAACGGCCGCAGGGGTGGTTTCGTTGGCTGGGCGCGTCGGCTTCGCTGTGGGCTGATGATCTCCTGATAGTAGCGCTCCTGGTGTTTGTCGAACAGAGACTCCAGTCTCCGGCCGTTGCCCGAGTAGTAGCCGAACACGATGCCGGGAAGCAGATCAGCCTTGCGTCGCTGGAACTCGGCAGGCGTGATGTCCGCGCCGCTCACGGTGACGCGCGGCCGACCTCGGGCGCTCTCGCCTTCATTGATTAGGCTGATTTCGTAATTGCGGCAGCGGTAGAGCAAGCGATAGGCGAACGGTGTTGGTTGGTTCAGGTCGAGGTCGCGAAATATTTGGACGATGGCTTCGATGAGGTTGGATTTTCCGGTGCCGTTCTCGCCAATGAGAACGGTGGTCAGTTGCGTTTCATCGAAGTCGATCTTGAACCGTTCGAGGTTCTTGAACGATTTCAATTCCAAGCGATCGAGTCTCATGGCAACGTGGAGAGCAGTTGTTTGTTCTTGTCCTCCCGGATCAATCCGCTTTCTACCTCCCGCTTCAATTGTTTGTAGAAATCGTCGATCGATAGGCCTGACGCTTGCCATAGCGTTTCCGGTTTCATTGCCCCGCTATTGCTGTTCAGGATGTCCGCTAGCGGCTTCTCGCTGCTGCCGGAAAATAGGGGCATGTCGTCGGTCTCCTCTTGCGCCTTGCGTCTTCTGCCGCGACCCCGCTGCGGAGGGTTCGCCGCGCGCTGCGCCTTGATGCGGGCGAGCAGTTCCGAAGCGGGCTCGTCGTTCGGGTCCTGCGGCACCAATTCGCCTCGGAATGCTTTGGCGAGAATTGACTGATTTAGCATTGGTAAGGACAACGACGCACTCACTGCCGCCGCCGCTATGCGATCAACTCTCTCAAATGCCTCGTCGAGTAGGCTAACAATTGCGTCTTGTTCAGGTTTGGGCGGAATAGGAACAGGAAATGTGCGAAGATCGCTCAGATTTATTCCAGATTGCGCAACGCCCTTCACATGGCCCATCAACACAGCTTGGCTGATTGGACACGCTAAGAGATACATCAGAAATCGCGGCAGAACCCCATCCATAAGTGGAATCATCGCCACTTCACGGCTGATATTCATACCCTCCATATCAGGCGATACAATAACTGTTGCTCCTACCGTTCCGCGAATGGCAATTAGCACTTCGTTTCCGCGCAGCTTTGTTCGTTCGTAGGACTCCGCAATAACTGGAGCGACACGCTTCAGAGCCGACACCTCGATCGCGAACCTCTTTATATCCCCACCACGAACCGTTGGAATGCCATCCGGAGTGTCCGCGCCGGTCAGAATAATTCCATAAGGGACCCCTCGCTCGGGGTCGCACAGCAACTCAAGGGGCGCATTTACCCATCCGAGTGCTTCAACGTCGCCAAATACTTCGATGGTTGGCGCGTTGTAGACGGTTGGATAGGAGGGTTCGTCATATCGCAGCCCACCGCGCCTACCCTGCTCATGAAGCGACCGCCGTTGCCCGCGAATGCGCTCCAGCAGTTCTGATGCCGGTTCGACGTCGGGGTGTTGGGCGCGCCAGTCGGCGGTGAGGTCGCCTCGGAAGGCGGCGGCGAGGACGGATTGGCGGTAGCGGTCGAGCAGGGCCGGAATGGCGCCGAGCGCTTCCTTGGCGCGGGCGCTGCGCGCCATCAGCGCCTCGATCTTCGCCACGATCCGCCGCTGTTCGTTGGTGGGCGCGACTGGTATCGCCAATCCTTCAGTTCGGCTGCCCGATAGTTCCTTGAACGTTGAGCCGCTCGCCAGACTCTCTGCGTAGCTCCGCGACGCAAGCAAGTAATGCCTGATGAACTCAGGCAGTACTCCATTCTTCAGGACGAGGCTCTTGAATCCTTGGTTAGTTGCGATTGGATTTGAAGCAATCGCGCAGTATCCAACCGGTGCTCGTGACGTGAATAGCACGGTTCCTTCGGGCAGGACGCTCGCTCCAGATCCTCCCAGCCCCTTCTCCGTCAAATCGCGATTGCCTCGACTGACGTAGGTCGCTCGATATCCAGAGAGGTCGGCTGGAGTTAGCCAAGGTATGCCGTCTCCCGGTAGGGCGAAATTTGTCGCGTCCCGCGTGCTGGGTGTACCGCCTCCGACGACAGTTGCAACGTCCGCTGCGGTGGCCCACGCCCATCCGTCGGGAACGCGCCATCGCTCTTCTGCGCTCATTCCGCCGCCCTCACCGCAACGTCGTCGCCATTTGGCTCCTCGCCTTCCAGTTCGGCGGTGAGCGCTTCCATTTCCTCCAGGGCGGTGCGGAGGTTCTCCATGATCTCGGCGGCGATTGCTTCCGGTTCCGGCAGGGTGCCGTCGCCCGCGCTGTCGTCGCGCAGCCACGTGATGTCGAGATTGTCACCACGGGCGGCGATGGCCTCGCGGGCGAAGCAGCGGAAGCGGCTTTGCTCGCCACCATCGGTGCGCGGCGCCTTGCCATGGGGATCGTCGCCGAACTCGCGCTCGAAATCGGCGAAGAAGGTGCGGGTCATCGGCCGGGTCTTGCCGAAGGGCGGGATGTTGGTGCGCAGATCGCAGACCCAGACGGCCTTGGTGTTGCCCCGGTCGGTCTCGCCACGGGTGAAGAACAGGACATTGGTCTTGACCCCCTGGGCATAGAAGATGCCGGTGGGCAGCCGCAAGAGCGTGTGCAGGTCGCACTTGTCCATCAGGTCGGCGCGGATGCTGCGGCCGATGCCGTCCTCGAACAGCACGTTGTCCGGCAGCACCACCGCCGCGCGGCCGCCCGGCTTCAGCGCGCGATAGATGTGCTGGAGGAAGGACAATTGCTTGTTGGAGGTGGGCCACGTGAAGTCGTCGCGGGTTGGCAGGCCGCCACCCTTCTTGGTGCCGAAGGGCGGATTGGTCATGATCAGGTTGGCTTGGCCGAGCCCCTGGCCTTCCGGCGAGAGCGTATCGCCCAGGTCAACGCCCCCCTCGATGCCGTGCAGCATCAGGTTCATCAGGCACAGCCGGTGCGCATCCGGCACCAGTTCCATGCCGACATAGGCGTGGTGGCGCTGGAAATACTGGAGGTCCGTTCCGAGGTCGAACAACTCGTCGGTGCGTGCCTTGATGAAGCGGTCGGCGGCGATGAGGAAACCGCCGGTGCCCGCCGCCGGGTCCTGGATGATCTCGCCCGGTGCGGGGCGCATCAGGTGGACGATCGCGTCGATCAGCGGCCGGGGCGTGAAGTATTGCCCGGCGCCGGACTTGCGCTCGCTGGCATTACGCTCCAGCAGGCCCTCATACATGTCGCCAAGACCTTCCTCCTTGGCGGAATACCAGTCCAGCGCGTCGATGGCGGCGACCAAAGTTTTGAGGTTTTTCGGCTTGGTGATGCAGGTCTGGGCGTTGGCGAAAATCTCCGTCACCCGCTCGGAGCCGTGGGATCCCAGGTGGATCAGCAGCTTCTTGTAGAAATCCAGTTGCCCGGTGCCCTCGCGCCCTTCCAGGTCCCGCCACCGGTAGCCGTCGGGAAGCTGCTTGTCGTCGATGCCGATCTCCTGCGCCATTTTCAGGAACAGCAGGAACGTCAGTTCGGTGACATACTCATGGTAGCTGACGCCGTCGTCCCTGAGGACATGGCACAGGTTCCACAGGCGCGCGACGATGTCTTGGGTGACGGTCATGATGAGTTATCGGGCCTCCTGCCATAGCGCCTCGTTGATCTCGCCCAAAATGCCTTCAAGTCGGCCATCAAACTTTCGGTTGATCTGCTTGAAACCGCCAAACGCGTCGAACGGCGGCTCGTTGAGCATCGCGACATCCGCCACCAATTTTTCTCTCAACTGCTTGCCGATCCGCTCCAGCCATTGTCTCTGAGGGTTCGTCCACGACCGGCTGGCGAGGATACTGGCCATAGCACGGGCGACACGGTCCTCGTAGGGCACCAGTGGATCGCCCAGAGCGGCTTGCCGGATGAAACCGATGATGGACGCCGCGATGTCGGCGTTGGTGGCATCCCGCCACGCGGTGCGCAAGGCTGTTTCCGAATAGCCCGCACTATCCAGCGCCAGACGTAGCGACTTCAACTCGGCGCGGGTGAGGTCCCGTGGCCGTTGGGTGACGACCGCCAATGCGGCGATCTTGTTCAGGTTTTCGGCAATGAAGCGCCTGAAGCCGTCCAGGTAGTCCTCGGGCTTGGTCGCCTCGCCATACCCGCGCTCGACCCGACGAAGCTGGTCCGGGTGGTGGGAGATTACCATTCTGACCGGATCGGGCTCGGCGCGCAGGTCCAACAACGCCGCCACTGCCGAATGTTCGCGGAACCACGCCACGGCTTCGTCGGTGGACTGCGCCTTCAGGAACGACGCCAGGGCGTCCGGGGTCATGCCTGCCGCGTCTTCGAAGCGTTGGCGCGCGGCAAGTGTCAGGTCGCGTTTCGCCCGCTGCAGTTTGGCGACGATCTGCTCGACCACCGTCTCGCGCGCTTCCGGATCGGCCACTGCGGTGGCCTCGCTGATCAACTGTGCGAAGCTGATCTTGGGATCGACGACGACGGGACGCATCGTCGTCAGGTTCTCCAGGGCCGCATAGAGGTCGACGGCGTCGAAGATGTGGAACACCTTCTTGCCGATTTCCGGACAGAGGCGGGTAGCGCGGCCCAGCATCTGCTCGAATAGAATGCGGCTCGACACGCGGCGGATGAACACGATGTTGCAGATCTTCGGCACGTCGATGCCAGTGGTCAGCAGATCGACGGTGACGGCGATATTCGGAAGGCGTTCGTTGCGGAAGCGGCGGATCAATTGTTGCGGCTTGTCGGCGGCACCGGTGATCTTGATGACCGCGTCGTCGTCGACCTCGCCATACTGCGCCGCCAGAGCCTTCTTGAGTTCGTCGACGACGATGTCGGCATGGTTGTCGGTGGCGCAGAAGATCAGCGTCTTTTCGTCCAGGGTCGGATCAATGTTCCTGGCCAGTTCCTCGCACACGACGTGGTTGAATGGACGCGTCACCACCTTCTTGTTGAAGGTCTCGATCTCCATCTTCACGTCGTCGGGCACATGCACCAGATCGACCCGGCCACTGCCGGTGTCGTAAATTTCCATCGGGTCACCGGCCTTCCACTCGATCCCTTCTTCGGCCAGTTCGGTGATGATGCGGTGCGGCGGTTCGTGATCAATCAACCAATTGTCGATCACCGCCTCCCGGTAGGAGTAGGAGGCATCGGGCAGGGGCTCGCCGAAAATCTGGACAGTGTGCAGTGCCGGGGTGGCTGTCAGGCCGATCTTGACGGCGTCGAAGTGTTCCAGCACCCGGCGATACTTAGAGATGTAGTCGTCCTCGTTGCGGAAGGTCATCTCCGCATCAGACAATTCCTGGTCCAGCAGATAGCCCCGGTGGCACTCGTCGACGATGATGCAGTCGTACTGGTCGACGGTGGGCACGTCCGCTTCCGACTCGGCGAACAGGATGCGTTTGACCAGCGACTGGACGGTTGCGATCTGGACCTTGGTGTCGGGATCGGGGCGGATGTCGCCCAATTCCTTCAGGTCGTAGATGTCGGTGAAGGGCTTCTGCTGCTCCATGCGCGCTGTCTTGAAGGCTCCGGCGCTTTGTTCGCCGAGGGCGGTGCGATCGACCAGGAACAGGATGCGGCGGAATCGCTGGGTCTTGATCAGCCGGTAAATCAGCGCAATAGCGGTGGACGTTTTGCCGGTGCCGGTAGCCATGGCGACCAGCATCTGCCGAGTATCCGCTTCCAATGCCTTCTCGATCGCCAGCACGGCGCGGCGCTGGTAGTCGCGGAGTTGGAGGCCGTAGGTGAACTCCTCCTGGCGCAACCGGTCGTGTGCGGCATCGACGTCCTGTTTCAGCAGTTCTCGCACGCCTTCCGGCGAATACCAGCCCTCCAGTGCGCGGGCGAGGTTGGTCGGCCGCCGCAGATCGCAGAACCAGACGCCGCTCTTGGTCTCGATCTGCTTGAGGTATGGCCGCCCGTTCGTGGCGAACACCAACGGCACGTGGAACTCGCCCCACGGGCTTCCGTCCGGCAGCGTTTCGGTGCCTTTGATGGCGAAACCTCGGCTGTACCGCTTGGCTTGCTGCACCAGGGCCGAGACGTCCTTGGCGATGCGCTTGGCCTCGACCACGGCAAGGGCGCTCAGCCCGTGGAACAGGACGTAATCGGCAGGACCGTTCTGGGTCGGCCATTCCGCGATGGCGAGGAATTTCGCCTTCTGGGGCCGGGAGCCTGCCTTGTAGTTGAGGGTTTCGCTGTCGGCGTTCCATCCGGCGGCTCGTAATTGGGCGTCGATCAGGCGACGGGTTTCGCGCTCGTCCAGCGCCAAATCCTGGCCTGCCTCGATTCCCTGTTCGACGATCGCCTCGATGGCCTGCGGCGGTGCGGCTTCTGCTTGGGCCTGCAGGTCGGCTATGTGAGCCTCTACGCGTGCCCGATCCGCCTCGACCGCTTGGGCCAACTCTTCCCATTCGGCGCGCTCGCGTTCGGCTTGCGCGGCTCGTTCTTCGGCGGATAGCCGTTGCTCGGCTTCCGCTTGCGCCTTGGCTTCGGCTTGTTCCGCGACGGTACGACTCGCGGCAAGTTCGACCTGCAGACGTTCGAGTTCCGCCTTGAGTGCCGGAGCCTCGTCGACAGGCCGCTGCGGCGGAACGAACGGCCCCGGCAGGAACCGCCGATCTCCACTCATCGTCTGATGGAACCAGACTGCCAGCGCCCGCGCCTTCTTCAACGCTGTCAGTGCGGTGCGATGCTCATCGGCGAAGTCGTGGACGGCGTCGTTTCCGGCGAGGCGGATGTGATGGAACAGGTCCAGGACTGGCTGCGGCATTGCGCCACGGTCCTTGAAGCGGCGGAGCCTATCGGCCTGGCTCTCTCCGGGCTCCATCAACCCGAACCGCGCGGCAACAATTGTCGCCAGCAACTCCCCGAACATCCGCAGCTTGACGAGGCAGCCGTTGGCATCGTCAGGAAAATAGCGCTCGGCAAGCCCCGCCAGCCGAACCAACTGCGGATCATAGGTCTCCAGGAATGCGAAATTGGCCGATTCGATCGCCACCCCTACGCCCCCGACGATGGCGCTTATTGGATCGCCGATCCTACCTGAACGGGGTCGCGAACGAAATGTTAGACAAGGCATGATCTCTCACATTTTCACGGCAACCGCTTGAAAAAACGGCTTTTCCGTCAGTGATCGGTTTCGCTCCCGTTGCCGAAATGATCGATTACAATCTGTGGGAGTATAAATCCTAACATTTTCGGGTGGCTGCCATGGCCAAGCAGGCGAAGGTTTTGACGGATGCGGACGTGAAGCGGGTCCTGGCGGTGATCGCTCAGGATCGGCACGCGACTCGCAACCGGGCGGTGCTGATGCTGTCGCTCTTGGGCGGATTTCGTGCGGTTGAACTGGCGGCGCTGACCATCGGCTCGGTGCTGAATGGCAATGGCGCGATTGCCGATCGCATCACCTTGGCGAAAACCCAGACCAAGGGGCACGAAGCCCGGTCGGTGCCGATCTCCAAACGCATGCGGAAGGAACTGGAAACCTACTTCGGCTCGCTGCACCGGCTTGATCCGCAGCGGCCGTTGTTCGCCTCCCAGAAGGGCAACACCGGCTTCAGCGCCCACGGCATCACGCTGCTGCTCAAGCGGGCGTTCGATGCGGCAGGCGTTTCCGGCGCTAGCAGCCACTCCGGCCGCCGCACCTTCGCGACCCGCCTCGCCGACAAGGGTGTCGGCATTCGGGTCATTCAACGGCTGATGGGCCACTCCTCGATCCAGACGACGGCGGCCTATGTGGAAGCAGGCGAACACCAGCAGGTCGCGGCGGTGGAACTGCTCTGATGAAGCACGCCTGGATGCTCTACCCGACGGCGCTCCTGGCGTTCT
>Ga0209573_1004966_pt1 | contig 12532 bp, 11 predicted proteins | sample TNRBio252014_DNA_FD_185870 | JGI IMG/M metagenome (GOLD analysis project Ga0209573, IMG submission 185870) | Wastewater treatment Type I Accumulibacter community from EBPR Bioreactor in Madison, WI, USA - TNR Reactor_6/25/2014_ DNA (SPAdes)... | ecosystem: Engineered > Bioreactor > EBPR >...
TGAAGCCGTTGTGCGCCTTCTGGGTGTTGCCGTGCATCGGGTCGATCGACCAGACCACGCGCTTGCCCTCACGCTTGGTCGCCGCCATCAGATCCGGCAACCGATCGGCCACCTTGTCCGCTCCGAAGCGCCCGATCAGGGTCAGGCGTCCCGGCTCATTGGCCGGATTGAGCGCGTCGATCACGCTCAGCAGTTCATCGACCTGCATCGTCGGCCCACACTTCAGGCCGACCGGGTTTCGGATGCCGCGGGCGAACTCGATATGAGCCCCGTCCAAACGCCGCGTCCGCTCGCCGATCCAGACCATATGGGCCGAGGTATCGAACCACTCACCGCTGGCCGGATCCAGCCGCGTCAGCGCCTCTTCCACATTCAGCAGCAGGGCCTCGTGGCTGGTGAAGAACTCGACCCGCGACAGGTCCGGGTGCGATTCCGGCGTCACGCCGACAGCTCGCATGAAGTCCAGGCTCTCGCCGATCTTGTCGGTCAGCTCGCGGTAACGCGCGGCATAGCCCGCGTCCGTCGCCCGATTCAGGGTCCAGCGATGGATATTGTGCAGGTCGGCAAAGCCGCCCTCAGCAAAGGAGCGCAGCAGGTTCAGGGTGGCGCTGGATTGGTGATAGGCCTTCAGCAGGCGGCGCGGATCGGGCACCCGCTCGCCGGCCTCAAAGGCCATGCCGTTGACGATGTCGCCTCGATAGCTGGGCAGCTCGACCTCGCCCACCTGTTCCACCGCCGAGGATCGCGGCTTGGCGAACTGGCCAGCGATCCGCCCCACCTTCACCACCGGTCGCCCGCCCGCAAAGGTCAGCACGACCGCCATCTGAAGAATCAGGCGGAAGGTGTCGCGGATATTGTCGGTCGAGAATTCCTTGAAGCTCTCGGCGCAGTCGCCGCCCTGAAGCAGAAAGGCCCTTCCCGCCTCGACCTCGGCCAGACGATGGGTCAGGCGACGGGCCTCACCGGCGAACACCAGCGGCGGATAGGTCCGCAGTTCCTCCTCTGCCGCCTGCAGGGCAGCGGGGTCGGGATAATCCGTCGGCATCTGGCTGACGGGCCTGTCTCTCCAGCTTCTCGGGGTCCAGCGCGCACTCATGAGGGCTAGATAGGCCCGAGTCCGTTAAGCCTCAATCATCGGATCGAAATTCGGCTCCAGGCGCGCGTCCGACAGCATGATCCAGATCGCGGTCATGGCCCCCAGGCCCAGCCACCATTCCTGCCACATGCCAAAGCTCAGCCCGCCGATGATGAAATAACCGACCGCCGCCGCCAGACCCTGGGGTCCGACCTTCATGGCCCGCCGACCGATCAGCCACCAGACGCCCGCCAGCAGGAGCGCGCCCACCAGACCCAGTTCCAGCCAGACCTGCAAGGGGGCGGAATGCGGGTGCAGCATGAAGGGCTGGTAGGCCCGGCTGGCATCCAGCCCCCAGCCGAAAAGCGGGTGTTTGAGGATCTGTTCGGCGGTGAAGCTCCAGATGTCCAGGCGCGCCGCCCACGACGCCCCCAGCCGATCGCCGGCCCAATCCATCAGCCCGGCGCAGGCCAGGACCACCCAGGGGGCAAGCACGACCGCTCCGGCCAGGGTGCCGACGACGATCCGGGCGCCGCCCAGCCGCCATCGTCGCACCGCCCCGTACACCAGCCCGCCGCCGATCAGAGCGGCGACCGGAGCCCAGGCAGACAGCAGCAGCGGTGCGATCCAGGCCGAGACCGTCAGGAGCACGGCGGCCCGCCGCCAGCCCCGCCGCATCAGGATCGTCAGGGCCGGCCAGTACATCAATGCCAGGGAATAGGTCCCCAGGGCGACATTGCGACGCTCCTGATCCGGCGACATGGCATCGCCCGACAGGGTCGTGAGCTGGTGATAGATCGGCGTGCCTGACGCAGCTTCCAGCAGCAGCACACCGGCCAGCGCCACGGTCGTCACCGCAAAGAGCGGAGCCAGCCGGCGCATCGTCACCACCGGCAGCCTCGTCGCCGTAATGATCAGCACCGCATAGAGGCCGAGGTTCATCACGACCTTGCCCCAGGTCTGGCGCTCGGCGTCGGCATAGTCGGCCATGGCCCCGCCCGCCGAGAACACCGGGCTCCACATCACCGTGATCAGTCCATAGGCCACCAGGGCCAGCAACGCCGCCCACACCAGGTCCGGCCGGTCGGGCCGGAATACCGGAATCAGCAGAATGGCGGCGATCGGCGGAAAGGCGGCCAGGCCGAACGGCCACAGATAGGCCGCCAGCGGCGTCAGGGTCATCAGGCCGAGAAAGATCGCGCCGGCGTAGGGGGCTCCGGTCTCAGGTCGGCTCATCCGGCCACCGGCATCGGCGGCTCAACAAAGGGGTCTCGCAGGGTCACCAGTTCCTCGGCGGCGGTCGGATGCACCGCGCAGGTCGCATCCCATTGCGCCTTGGTCAGGCCCGCCTTCACGGCAATCCCGGCCAGCTGGATCATCTCGCCGGCGTCCGGCCCGACGATGTGGCAGCCGACCACGACGCCGTCCTCGGCCCGCACGACCAGCTTCATCAGGGTCCGCTCCTCGATCGCGGCGAAGGCTCCCTTCATCGGTCGGAAACGGGTCATGTAGATGTCGATCTTGCCACCGATCTTGCGGGCCTCGTGTTCGGTCAGGCCCACCACCCCGACCGGGGGCTGCGAGAAGACGGCGGTGGGAATGTCGGTGTAGTCCACGCGGGACGGATTGCCCCGGAAGGCCGTCTCGACGAAAGCCACAGCCTCGCGGATCGCCACCGGCGTCAGATTGACCCGGTCGGTCACATCGCCGACGGCCCAGATATTCTCAGTCGTCGTCCGCGAATAGGCATCAACCTTGATGGCCCCGCCCTCGGTCAGGTCGACCCCGGCGTTCTCCAGGCCCAGCCCGACGATGTGGGGCACCCGACCGGTGGCGAACATCACCACATCTGTCTCGATCTCCATGCCGGTCTTGAGCTTGTTGAGCAGCCCCGTAGGCGTCTTCTCGATGGCCTCGTGCTCGCAACCGAGGATCACCTTGATCCCGCGCCGCTGGATCTGTTCGGTCAGGTGAGCCCGCACATCATCGTCGAAACCGCGCAGGATGTTCGGCCCGCGATAGATCAGGGTCGTCTCCACCCCCAGCCCGGCGAAGATCCCGGCGAACTCCACCGCAATATAGCCGCCGCCGGCGATCAGGATACGCCTGGGCAGCTCCGGCAGGTGGAAGGCCTCTTCGGAGGTAATGGCGTGCTCCACGCCCGGCAGGTTGTCGGGCTTCCTGGGGCGGCCGCCGGTGGCGATCAGGATCTGGTCGGTCGTGACCGTCAGGTTCTTCTCTGGGATCTCGATGGTGTGGGCGTCCCTGATCACCGCCCGACCATGGATCAGATCGGCCCCGGCCTTGGTCAGATTGGCGACGTACAGACCCGACAGCCGCGCGATCTCGACATTCTTGCGCTCCACGAAGGTCAGCCAGTCGAAGGACGGCTCGCCCAAACTCCAGCCATAGCTCTCCGCCACGTTGAACTCGTGGGCGAAGTCCGACGCATAGACCATCAGCTTCTTGGGAATGCAGCCTCGGATCACACAGGTGCCGCCGACGCGGAACTCCTCGGCCACCGCCACCCGCTTGCCCTCCAACGCCGCCAGCCGCGCGGCGCGCACCCCGCCGGAGCCGGCACCAATGACGAAAAGGTCGTAGTCGTAGGTTGGCATGGGGGTCTCGAAGTCAGCCAGGGGAGAGGGCCAATCTAGGCAGCCGCGCCAACAATGCCACCCCCGTAACGCGCTTGCCTACGGCCCCAGCACCTCAACCCCGGCATCCGTCCCCACGATCGCCTCGTCGGCCAGGTCGAGGAACAGGCCGTGCTCCACCACCCCGGTGATCAGCTTCAGGTCGTCGGCCAGCCGAGCCGGCTCGTGGATGGCCTTGCAGGCAGCGTCATAGATCAGATTGCCGCCGTCGGTCCTGACCAGGCCGCGATCCGCCGTCCGCACCCGCGCCGGCATGGCGATGTCGTGATCCAGCAGCACATCGGCAATGCGATTTCCCGTGGTCTTGTGGCCGAAAGCGACCACTTCGATCGGCAGGGCAAACGCGCCCAGGATTTTCACGACCTTGCCCGCATCGGCGATGACGAGGCAGCGATCCGACGCCTCCCAGACCAGCTTCTCGCGCAGCAGGGCCGCACCGCCACCCTTGATCAGGGCCAGGCCCGGCCCGATCTCGTCGGCCCCGTCGACGGTCAGGTCGATACGCGAAGCATCCTCCAGCGTCGTCAGCGGCAGGCCCAGCTCACGCGCCAGATCCGCCGTCGCCTCCGAGGTCGGCACGCATCTGAGACCATCCAGCCCGCGCGCCGCCAGCGCCCTGACGAACCAGGCCGCCGTCGAGCCGGTGCCCAGCCCCACGACCATCCCGGCCTCGACCCGGAGGGCGGCAGCTTCTCCCGCGATGCGTTTCTGGTGGTCAGACATGATTGATCCTCCCCTGCGAAGCGGGGGAGGGGGACCGCCCGGACCTGGTCCGGGGGGTGGAGGGGGCAAGCCGGGAGCGCCGGCGCCAAGCGGGCACCCCCTCCACCGGCTTCGCCGGTCCCCCTCCCCCGTTCGCTTCGCTCCGGGGGAGGATCAAGACTTGCGCCCCTTGCGCTCAGACATCGCCGCCCGGAACCGGGCCGCCCAGCCGGCCTTGTTGATCTGTTTGGCCCGGCCCAGCGCCAGATCGCCCGGCGGCACATCATCAGTCACCACCGACCCCGACCCGATCATCGCGCCCTCGCCCACCGTCACCGGGGCCACCAGCGCCGAGTTCGATCCCACGAAGGCCCCCTCACCCACCACTGTGCGGGCCTTGTTGAAGCCGTCGTAGTTACAGAAAATGGTGCCCGCGCCGATGTTAGCGCCAGCCCCCACCTCGCCGTCGCCCAGATAGGCCAGATGGTTGGCCTTGGCCCCCGCCCCCATCGCCACATTCTTGACCTCGACGAAGTTGCCGATCCGGGCCTTGGCCCCGATCACGGCACCGGGTCGCAGCCGCGCATAGGGGCCGACCTCGGCCCCGGCCTCGACGACCGCGCCTTCCAGATGGCTGAACGCCCGGATCTTGGCCGGCCCGGTGATCCGCACGCCCGGCGCAAAGACCACATGCGGCTCGATCGTCGTGCCCGCCGCCACCTCGGTGTCCCAGGCGAACTGCACGGTCTCAGGGGCCGGCATGGAGACGCCCTCCGTCAGGAAATGGTCGCGCTGAACACTCTGGAACTGGGTCTCGGCGGCGACCAGTTCGGACTGGCTGTTCACCCCCTGCACCGCCGCCTCGTCGGTGAAGGTCGCCCGACAGTGCAGGTCGCGCCTGCGCGCCAGCTCGACGATGTCGGTCAGATAGTATTCGCCCTTGGCATTCGCATTGGTCACCTCTGCCAGCAGCGAGAACAGCAGGCCATGCTCGCACACCATCACGCCGGAGTTACAGCGATTGACCTTCAACTCGTGCTCACTGGCCTCCTTGGCCTCGACGATCCTGAGCAGGGTGTCGCCGTCCCCCATCACCAGCCGGCCATAGGCCCCCGGACCGGCAGCCTCGAAGCCCAGGACGGTGACCGCTGCCGTGCCGCCGAACATCGGCTCGACCGATGGGGCCCGCAACAAGGGACAGTCCGCATAGGTGATGACCACATCTCCCTCGAACCCCACCAGCGCCTCCTCGGCGCAGCGCACGGCGTGCCCGGTCCCCAGGGGCGGGTCCTGGACCGCGACGGCCTCCGGGCCCAGCCGCGCCTCGACATGGCGACCGACCTCGGGGGCGTGGGTGCCCACCACCACCACGATCCGTTCGCAGCCCAGGGCCTCGGCGGTGTCGATGGCATGATCCAGCATCGCCCGCCCGGCCAGCAGATGCAGCACCTTGGGCAGGGGCGAGCGCATCCGGGTTCCCTGCCCGGCGGCGAGAATGACGGCGGCGCGTGCGGCCATGGACGATTCCTTCAGATCAACTCACCTCGGGTCTAGCGCGCCCGACGATCCCGGCCAATAAGCGACCCTATGAACCTGGATGGCTGGACCCTCGCCTTCGACCTGGACGGAACCCTGGTCGAGACCGCCCCCGATCTGATCGGATCCCTGAACGCCGTCCTGGTCGAGCAGGGCCTGCCGCCCGTGCCGATGGCCTCGGCCCGGCATCTGGTCGGCTCGGGCGTTCGCATCATGCTCGAGCACGGCTTTGCCGAGGCCGGGGCGACCTTTGATGCGGCGACCCAGGCCCCGCTGATGGATCGCTTCATCGACATCTATCTGGGCCGGATCGCTCAGGAGAGCCGGCCCTATGCCGGCGTCGTCGAGACGCTGGAGGGCTTCGCCCGGGACGGCGCGCGCCTCGTCGTCGTCACCAACAAGCGCACCGACCTGTCCCTGGCCCTGATGGAGGCGCTGGACCTGACCCGGCACTTCGGTGCCATCATCGGCCCCGATATCGTCAGCGCCCGCAAGCCGTCAGGCGCGCATCTGAAGGAAGCCGTCGAGGCCGTCGGAGGTGAGCCAGGCCGTTGCCTCATGGTCGGCGACAGCTATCCCGATCTGGCCACGGCCCGGGCGCTCGGCGCGCCGGTCATCCTGACCAGCTTCGGCTACACGGACCCGCCGGCCCGGGACCTGGGGGCCGACGCCGTCGTTGACAATTTCGCCGACCTGCCGGCGGCAATCAACAGGTTGATCGCCTAACCCTTCAACCGTTCGACCGTCTCGACGGACGGATTGGCCCGCAGCGCCGCAGCAATGGTGGTGGCGTGTTTGGCGTCGGTCACTTCAACTTCGAACAACACCTCGAAGAAGTCTTCCTTGCGGTGGGTCATTTTCAAATTCAAGATGTTGCCGCCAGCTTCTCCGATAATGGTACAGGCTTGGCCCAGCACCCCCGGCGCATTTCGGATGGAGGCCTTCAGGGTTGCTGCGCCCAGACCGAGCCGCTCGGCCTGGGGCGTCCACTGCAGGTCGCGCCACAGATCGCCCTGGCTCTCATATTCGGCCAGACGCTCGCAATCGATGACATGGACGGTCAAACCCTGACCGGGTTCGACGATGCCGACGATCCGGTCACCCGGCACGGGCGAACAGCACGGTGCGAAATGGATGCTGACGCCCGGCGTCAGGCCGCCGCCCCGCACGAACAGACGCCCGGCCTTGCCGCCATCGATCCGCGCCCGCGCCCGGACCGCCGCCCGTTCCTTGGGGCCCAGCGACGGGAACAAGGCGTCGATGATCGCCGCCACCCCGACCTGGCCACGCCCCAGCCGGTCATAGAGATCGTCCTCATTGGCGAGGTTCAGCATCTCCAGCGCCGGGGCCAGGCTGACGTCCTTGAGCTTCTTGCCGACGCGAACAAAGGCCTGTTCCAGCCCCGAACGCCCCAGCCTCTGGAATTCTTCACGTTCGGAGGTGCGGATCTGCCGTCGGATGGCCGAACGCGCGCGTCCCGTAATCGTCAGACTGCGCCAGTCAGCCGGCAGCTGAGCCGCCTCATCGCGCACGATCTCGACGACATCGCCGTTCTGAAGCTGGGTCCGCATCGGCTTGTGTTCGCCGTTGATCAGGGCCCCGACCGCCGTATCGCCCACCTCGGTATGGACGGCATAGGCGAAGTCCAGCGGCATGGCACCTTGCGGCAGGGTGATCAGCTCGCCCTTGGGCGTAAAGGCAAAGACCTGGTCCAGGTACATTTCCAGCTTGGCGTGCTCAACCCATTCGTCGTGCTCGCCGCCGTTCTCGACGACCTGAACCAGATGCCGCAGGCTCGCCAGCGGATCGCGCCCGCCGGCCTCGGCCGCCGCATCGGCGTCGAAGCCATAGGCATTGTCCTTGTAGCGCCAGTGGGCCGCGACCCCGTCCTCGGCCACCCGATCCATCTCTTCGGTGCGGATCTGCAGTTCGATGCGCGTGCCGTGCGGCCCCACCACAGTCGTGTGCAACGATCTGTAATTGTTGGATTTTGGTGTAGAGATATAGTCCTTGAAGCGCCCCTGAGCCATCTTCCAGTGGCGGTGGATCACCCCGAGCGCCCGGTAACAGTCGGCCTCGGTCTCGACGATCACACGAAACCCGTAGATGTCCGACAGGGCCGAGAATCCCACCGATTTGTTCTGCAGCTTGCGCCAGATCGAATAGGGCGTCTTCTCGCGGCCATAGACCCTGGCCACGATCCCTTCGGCCAGCAGCACCCGTTCCAGTTCGGCGGTGACGCGGGCGACGGTCTTGCCCTGCTCCAGCCTCAGCCCGTCCAGCCGTCGCACGATGGCCTCACGCGCCCGCGTCTGGAGATGTTCGAACGCCAGTTCTTCCAGCTCGGTGGCGATGCGGTGCATGCCGATCGAGCGGGCCAGCGGCGAATAGACCTCCAGCGTTTCGCGCGCGATCCGCTCGCGCTTCTCGGGCTTCACATATTGCAGGGTCCGCATGTTGTGCAGGCGGTCGGCCAGCTTGACCATCAGCACGCGCACATCCTTGGAGATCGCCAGGATGAACTTGCGGAGGTTTTCGGCCTGGCGGGTCTGCTCGGCCTGCATCTCCAGACGCGACAGCTTGGTCACGCCCTCGACCAGGCCGGCCACCTCTTCGCCGAAGCGTTCGGCGATGTCGGCGCGCGTCGCCGAGGTGTCCTCGATGACGTCGTGCAGCAGGGCCGTCACGATCGAGGCGGTGTCCAGCCGATAGTCTGTCAGGATGCCGGCGACCTGGATCGGATGGGCATAATAGGGGTCGCCAGACGCCCGCTTCTGCGACCCGTGCATCTGGGTGGCATAGACGTAGGCCTTGTCGATCAGGGCCTCGTCGACGCCGGGGTCGTAGGCCTTGACCCGATCCGTCAGTTCGAACTGACGCAGAATGGGTGTTCGCGGCCTGGCCGTAACTTCATTGGCGGCGTGACGCTCCGGCGGCGCGGCCGCCGGTTCATTGGAACTGGACTGGACTCGTTCGTCCGTCAGTACCGGTCCTCCTGGCCTCCGTCACGGTCGCTTTGCAGCGCCCGCAGCAGATCCGTCTCGCTCATGTGCATGTGCTGGGGTTCAGCCAGCAGGGCCAGGGTTTCGGCCTCTTCCTCGGCCTCGGTGTGCTCATCGACACGCTGAAGCGTCGTCACCAGGCTATCTTCCAGCACTTCGGGCTTGACCGCGTCCTCGGCCAGTTCGCGCAGGGCCACGACCGGGTTCTTGTCGTTGTCGCGGTCCAGCATCAGGACCGAGCCGTTCGAAATCGCGCGGGCGCGGTGCGCCGACAGCAGGACCAGGCCGAAACGGTTCGGCACTTTTTCAATGCAGTCTTCGACGGTGACGCGGGCCATTCGGACTCTCAGCTTTTCGGGAAGTTCGGGGAGTAGCTGATCAAGATAGCGGTTCGGCTTCGCGGGTGCAATATCAGCGTACCGAATCCCCGCTCCTATCGGGCCGAGGCAAGCGGGCGGGCATCGAGCCCCACCTGGCATCGTTCAGCCAATCGATCCGCCCGCTCGCCCGTCACCGGATGCCGCCATGTGGGCGCGATTTCGGCCAGCGGCCCCATCACGAACAGCCGTTCCGCCGCACGGGAGTGCGGAACAATCAGGCCCCCCTCTTCAAATACCCCGCGCCCATGAGCGATCAGATCGAGGTCCAGCGTCCTCGGCGCATTACGCCGGCTCCGGTCCCGCCCGAAGCCGCGCTCGATCCGGTGCAACGCCGCCAGCGTTTCGTGTGGATCCAGGTCAGTCTCCACCAGGACGACCCCGTTCACGAACGGCGGCTCGTCCGGGTCGGGCCAGGCGGCGGAGTGCCACCACGAAGACCGCTCCCGAACAACGAGCCCCTCATCCGTAAATCGCGCCAGCGCCGCCTCCAGCAATTCGCGCGTCGTGCCGAAGGCCCCTTTCAAGTTGGACCCCAGGGCGATAACCACGGCCTTGTCCCATTCGGACCTTTTCATTTGAGAGATATTGCCATGAGCTTCTACCCTAACGAGCGCCTCGCCCTGTTCATCGACGGGGCCAATCTCTATTCGGCGGCCAAGGCGCTTGGGGCCGACATCGACTTCAAGAAGCTGATCGACGAGTTCCGCAAGAAGGGCATCCTGGTTCGGGCCTATTATTATACCGCCATCGTCGAGGGCGACGACTATTCCCCGATCAAGCCATTGGTCGACTGGCTCGACTACAACGGCTTCACCATGGTGACCAAGGCCGCCAAACGCTTCACCGACCATGAGGGCCGCTCGCGCACCAAGGGCAATATGGATGTCGAGATCGCCGTCGACATGATGGAATTGTCCGACCGGCTGGACCACGCGGTCCTGTTCTCGGGCGACGGCGACTTTGCCCCCCTGGTCAAGGCGATGCAGAGGAAGGGCGTGCGGGTATCGGTGATCTCCACCCTCAAGAGCCAGCCGCCGCAGGCCGCCGACGATCTGCGCCGAGCGGCCGATACCTTCATCGACCTCAATGATCTCCTGCCCGTCTTCGGTCGGGATCGACCGCCCTCCCGCGACGATTGAGGTCGCCTGATTTCGCGGGCGACAGGGCCTGCGGACTCGCCTACATCTACCGATAGATATCAAGGATATGGAGGATTGTCATGCTGGTCGGTCTTGGCCTGATCGTGGTTGGGATACTGGTTGGGGTTGGCTTCGCCTGGCAGGCGCGCCAACTGAAGGCGAGGATCGAGGCCGCCCGATCCTGGACGGAGGTGCCGGCGGTGATCCAGTCGGCCCGTCTGCAAAAGGTCGGCAAGACCAGCTCGGCCCCCAGCCTCAGCTATACCTATTCCGTGGCCGGCAAGACCTATACCGGCAAGCGGCTCCAGTTCGGCGGCATCAGCATGACCCGGCTCGAAGCCGAGGAGGTATTGGCCGCCTATCCGGTTGGTTCGACCACGACCGTTCGTTACGATCCCCAACGGCATGATTTTGCCGTGCTGCGCCTGGCGGCGGATTCAAAGGGCTTCCTGATCGCCGGTATCGGCATCGGCCTGGCCTTCGTTATAGCGGGCATCGTCGTCGCCATATCGGGATGAGCGGGCCTGATCGCATCGTTGCCTTTTGGCGCGCGGCCGGACCGGACAAATGGTTCGCCAAGGACGACGCCTTCGATGCGGCCTTTCGCCAGGACTTCCAGGCCGATCATCTCGCCGCCGCGCGGCGTCAGCACGACGACTGGTCGGCCGATGCGACTGGGGCGCTGGCCCTGTGCCTGTTGCTCGACCAGTGGCCCCGCAACTGTTTTCGCGGCACCGGCCACGCCTTTGCGACCGATCCTGTGGCCAGGCTGTTTGCTCGACGGGCCATCGCGGCCGGACATGACCAGGCCATCGAGCTGGCCTTGCGGCCCTTCTTCTACCTGCCCTTCCAGCACTCCGAAGACATCGCTGACCAGAAGCAGTCCCTGGCTCTGTTCGGCGCACTCACCACCCCCGACGCCGACAAATGGGCGCGGCATCACCACGACATCATCGCCCGCTTCGGCCGGTTTCCACACCGCAATGCGGCGCTCGGGCGCGTGATCACGCCCGAGGAGGCCGCCTTCCTCGAAGCCGACGGCTTCAGGGGCTAGTTCGCGGACGCATGATCCGCGTCACCCTTGGACCCGTTCCTGAGGGGGACGGATCTTTCTGGAATGACCGGCCCGCTTCAGCTGAGCTGCTGTCGTGGCGGCTCCACAGCCTAGCGCGGCAGCAACGGCAGCGGATCTACCGGGCGCGGACGCTCGGCCGGGGCCGGCGTGTAGCGGATCTCGAAATGCACCTGCGGCTGGCTGACGCCACCAGAGGCACCGACGCTGCCGATGACCTGGCCCTGGGTGACCCGCTGCTCCATCCGAACATTGGTCGAGCGCAGGTGCGAATAGGCTGTGACCCAGCCGTCGCCATGGACGATGACCACGGTGGTCCCCAGACCGGGCAGGCTGTCGCCCGCATAGGCCACCTGGCCGGCGGCCGAGGCGCGGACCTCGGTGCCGGTGTCCGCCGCAATATTGATGCCGTCGCTCCTCAGCCCTGAGCCCATGACGCCGAAGCGGGTCAGGATGTCGCCCCGGACCGGCCAGGCGAAGCGACCGGCGGCGCGGCGCGCCAGCTCGGCGGCGGTCGGGAAGCCGTCGTCTCCCAGGCCCGCCTGCCCCTGCACCGGCGGCGGTGGCGGTGGCGGCGGTCGGTCTGCGGGCGGCGGCGGCGGCGTGACCGCGGCCGGGCGATCTGACGCGACCGGAGCCGGGCCGGTGGCGTAGGGGTCCGGCCCGGTGTCGCGCGCGCCCTCGGGCAGGATCAGGCGGGCACCGACGCGGATGGCCCCGTCCTCGCCGATGCCGTTCAAGGTCATCAGCGTCCTGACCGGCGTGGCAAACCGGCGGGCAACGCCCGACAGGGTGTCGCCGGCCTGAACCACATAGACCGCGCCCGGTTGCACCTGGGCACGCTCGACTGGCGGCGGCGGCGGCGGGAGTGGACGCGCCGGCGGCGGCGGTTCGGTGCCGACTTCCGGGGCCTCGGGACGCAGCGGTGGCAGGGCTTCGGCCTCGACGGCCGTATCGGGGGCCGGCGGC
>Ga0209573_1004967_pt1 | contig 12520 bp, 10 predicted proteins | sample TNRBio252014_DNA_FD_185870 | JGI IMG/M metagenome (GOLD analysis project Ga0209573, IMG submission 185870) | Wastewater treatment Type I Accumulibacter community from EBPR Bioreactor in Madison, WI, USA - TNR Reactor_6/25/2014_ DNA (SPAdes)... | ecosystem: Engineered > Bioreactor > EBPR >...
TGCACCGCGCCAACGTGATCGTGAACTACGACACGCCGTGGAACGCCACGCGCCTCATGCAGCGCATCGGCCGTGTGAACCGCATCGGCACCCGCAGCTCGCATATCCACATCTTCAACTTCTTCCCCACCGCGCGCACCGAGAAGGAGATCGAGCTGGAGAAGAAGGCCTTCATGAAACTGCAGGCCTTCCACAGCGCGCTGGGCGAGGATAGCCAGATCTATTCGCAGCGCGAGACCTACGGCACCTTCGGCCTCTTCGAGCGCGTGCCCGAGGAGGAGCGTGATGAGCGCCTGCACTACCTGGAGGTGCTGCGCCGCTTCCGCGCCGGAAGCCCGGAGGAATACCTGCGCATCCGCGCCACCGTACCGCTGCGTGCCCGTGTGGGCCGCACCATCCCCTTTACCAGCAACACCACGCTCGCCTTCATCAAGGACCGCAAGCGCGACGCCTTCTACTTCATCAATGCGGACCTGAGCATCGACGAGAAGACCTTCGTGGAGGCCGCGCGCATCTTCGAGGCGCACGCCACCGAGAAGGCCAAGCCGCTGCACGCGCAGCACCACGCGCAGATCGAAGCCGCCATCAGCAGCTTCCACACCGAGCAGCAGGTGGCCGCGCTGGGCGAACGCGCCAGCACCAAGCTCGGCCCCAACGAGCAGAAGGCTCTGCACTTCCTGAACCAGGCCGGCTGGCTGGAATATGCTACCGGCGAAGACAAGGTGCTGCTGGAGAACGCCAAGGTGAGCATCCGCCGCGGGCGCTTCCAAAAGCTGCCGCGCGAGTTGAACAAATTGCTCAAGAGCATCCAGACCAGCAAGCCGGTGCCCGTGGCCGCTGGTGAACTGCCCAGCGTGGTGGTGCCTGCGCGTGAGCAGACCTATAAGAAGCTCATGACCATCCTGCGCGAGTTCCCGCTGCTGGAAGCCGCCGATGATGAGCACATGCCCACGAAAGCACCGAAGGCCGAACGCCATATCGCCGAGCGCACCGGTGGCTTGAAGCCCATGCCGCAGGTGATCATTTCCGAATCGTTCGTTTGAGCCGCATGACGCAGAGAGAGATCCGCACGCTGTTGGAGCAGGGCTACGACCGCGAGCGCTGGAAGAAGTTGGTCACAGCCTTGTTCCCCGGTCGCGATGTGTTCGCCAAGGCCTTGCCGCACGAACCCGATACCCAGGATGACCGCAAGCATGTGCAACGCATCTACCAGTTCGGTGAGGCCAAGCTGAAGGACGGCGAGCTCATCGGCCTGTACGAGGCGCACCTGCAACCGAGCGTGGACCTTGCCCGCAACCGCGCATCGGTGCGCAAGGCGGTGGAGAAGCTGGTGAAATGGGGCGGCCTCAGCGGTGCCCTCATCAGCTTCGTGGATCCCGGCAAAGGCATCTGGCGCTTCAGCTTCTACAGCAATACGCTCAGCGCGGAAGGCACTTGGGAAAGCGCCCACCGCAAGCGTTATACCTACCTGCTGGGCGAGGGCGAAAAATGCCGCACCGCCGCCGAGCAGTTCGAGGTGCTGGCCAACAAGGCGGGACAGGTCACGCTGAAGGACCTGCTCGATGCCTTCAGCGTGGAGAAGGTGAGCAAGGCCTTCTTCCGCGAATACAAGGAGCATTACCAGGACTTCGTGCAACACCTCACCGGCAAACGCATGGTGAAAAAGGGCGGCAAGTGGGAAGAGAAGGTGATGCACCCGCCCAGCCCCAAGTTGGCCGCCTACTTCAACGGCAACGAGAAGGACGCGCGCGACTTCTGCAAGAAGCTCATGGGGCGGCTGGTCTTCCTCTACTTCCTGCAGAAGAAACGCTGGCTCGGCGCCAGCTCCACGGCGTACCTCGACGGCGACCCCGACTTCGTCTTCGGCCTCTTCCGCGCGCAGGGCGGCGATGCCTTCTACCCCAATGTGCTGGTGCCGCTCTTCTTCGAAACGCTCAACGCCGTACGCGCGGGCGATGACTACCGCATGCCGGACAAGGCCAACCGCAAGGTGCCCTTCCTCAACGGTGGCCTCTTCGATATGGATGTGCTGGACCGCAGGACGCGGCTGCTCACCTTCCCCCCGGAACTCTTCAGCAACCCCGCCAAGGCCGATGAGGAAAAGGAGCGCGGCTTCCTGGACTTCCTCAATGCCTACAACTTCACCGTGCACGAGGCCGGGCCCGAGGAACAGACCCTGGCCGTGGACCCCGAGATGCTCGGCCACATCTTCGAGAACCTGCTGGAGGACAACAAGGACAAAGGCGCCTTCTACACCCCCAAGGAGATCGTACACTACATGTGCCAGGAGAGCCTGGTGCAGTACCTGAAGAATTATTTGGTGCGGGCACGGGGTGAAGAAGTGAAGAAGCAAGGAAGCGACGGGCTGGAAGACCAGCTGCGCCGCTTTTTGCAGCACGGCGAATGGGCCGCGCTATCGCCCTACAGCGGGGTGCTGTTGGAAGCCCTGCGGGACGTGAAGGTGTGCGACCCGGCCATTGGCAGCGGCGCCTTCCCCATGGGCATCCTGCACGAGATCTTCCAGTGCGTGGAGCGCATACACGACCTGAGCCCCGATGAGACCGAGAGCATCTGGGAGCTGGACGAGTGGAACCCCGCCGAGGTGAAGCTGCGCATCATCCAGCACAGCATCTACGGCGTGGACATCGAGCGCGGCGCGGTGGACATTGCCCGCCTGCGCTTCTGGCTCAGCATCATCGTGGATGAACGCACACCCCGCACCCTGCCCAATTTGGACTACAAGATCGTGGTGGGCGATAGCTTGTTGGGGCGCTTCAACAAGGAGGTGCTGCACATCGATTGGGAGTTGAAAGGCACCAGCGCGAAGGAGCTGGAGATCCAGGAGACCGTGAAGGAACTGGGCAAGAAGAGCGCCTTGTTCTTCCGCGACCAGCCCATGGCCAAGAAGGAAAAGCTGGCGAAGGACATCCGTGCGTTGAAGATCGACCTGCTCACGCAGCAGCTCGAGTTCAACCGCTTGAAGTATGAAGCCGAAAGTGCCCGGATGGGCAAGCTCTTCGGTCCCTCGAAGAAGGATGAAGTGTATGCCCTGGAGGTGAAAGGGCGCCTTGCTGAGTTCGAGCGGGCCTTGAAGAACCTGGACACACTTGCGAAGGACAAGAACAAGCCGCTTGATTGTTTCGATTGGCAGCTCGACTTCCCTGAAGTACTGAACGAGCATGTGAACGACGATCCGGGCTTCGATATCGTCATTGGCAATCCGCCGTATGTGCGTCAAGAGGTCATCAAACCTCTCAAAGCGGATCTCGCACGAGTATTCCCGGAAACCTTCAACAGCGTTGCAGATCTCTTTGTCTATTTCATTCAGCTCGGCCACAAGATCCTCCGAAAGGATGGTGTGTTTGCTTACATCGTGAGCAATAAGTGGATGCGTGCTGGATATGGAGGCAAGTTGAAGGACTATCTCGGGAAACAGCGACTGCTCCAGCTCCTCGACTTCGGAGAGCAACCAGTTTTCGAGGCGACTGCCTATACCTGTATTCTGATGTCGACGAAGGGATTCCCGAGTCTCACCAATGCGGTCATTACCTGGTCATTCACGGACCTGCCACTGGCACATCTTCCCGAGTTCATTCAAACCAAGGGCACCCGACAGCTTCAGGCAGATTTTGTCACCTCGGGTTATTCAATATCGTCGAGTTCTGGTGTGAGTCCACTTGTTACAGCTCGAAGACTGAAGTCCACGTTAGCCACAGTAGCAAATGGGCGAATTCATATCGGTCTGAAGACCGCACTGAACAAGGCTTTTGTGGTGGACCAAGAATCACGCGACAGGCTCATTGCAGCCAGCAAGCCATCAAGTGAGGTATTGAGACCGTATCTGGTCGGAAAGGATTTAGTGCGCTATCACCGTCCAAGTGCTTCGCGCTGGCTGATTTTCTTTCCAAACGGCTTCACGCGAGTGAAACTTGGTCATGCCCACCCCGTGCAAGTGGCCTTGAAACTGATGCGAGCAAAGTACCCGTCAGTGTTTGAGCACCTCCTGCAGTACGAGGATGAGTGTATAGAACGCAGCGATCAGGGAGAGTATTGGTGGGAGCTCAGAGCATGCGCTTACTATGGAGCATTCGACGAGGAGAAGATTATCTACCCCGATATCAGCCTATATGGCAAATGTGTTCTCGATCAATCAAAGTCGATTGCGGATATGACAGCGTTCATTATTCCATCACCTCCTCGTTACCTCCTCGGCATTCTCAACTCGAAAGCCTTCGCACATCTTGTTGGCTTGACAAGTTCGTCCATTCAGGGCGGGTACTTCCGATGGAAGACTCAATACATGAAGGACATCCCTGTTCCGACTCCCACGGTATCAATCCGAGCACGCGTGGACGGATTGGTTGAAGCACGCCTGTCGACCGTTGACCGCGAAACGGCCACCGCCCTCGAAGCGGAGATCGACGTATTGGTGTGCAAGCTGTATGGGTTGAGCTGGGAGCAGGCCAAGGTGGTGGATCCGCAGCTGGCGCTGAGCAAGGAGGCGTACGAGGCCATTGAGCTGCCACCCGCCGATGAGCCGAGCGGCAATGGGGTAAGCGAGCCGGGAGTTACTGGGCTAACGGATGAGGGCACCTTGTTCGGGCAGCCGTTGGAGGAGCTGCCGGTGAAAGTCAAGCGCGAACCACCAAGCGAGCGGCCCACACCCATCGCGCACACCGAACGCGAGGAGGTGTTGCAGACCATCCGCAAGGTCTTCGGCAGCGGTGGCTCACGGGACAAGGAGATAGCCTTGCGCGATATCGCCACCGAACTGGGCCACCAACGCCTGGGCAGCAAGATCCGCGCAGTGCTGGAAACGGACCTGCTCACGGCCGTGCGGCGCGGCATCCTGGAGAACACCGGCGGCCAATACCGCCTGCTGGCCCGCAGCGTGGAGGACTACGACCGCGACTTGCTCAAGGACAGTTTCCTAAGCGCCATCGGCCGCACGTGGGTGGAGCGCGACGAGGCCATCCGCCTGCTCGCCCGCTGGCTGGGTTTCGCCCGCACCAGCGAGGGCATGGTGGAGGTGGGAAAGAGCGTGATCAATGGCTTGATCCGCACGGGGGAATTGGAACGGGAGGGGGCGGAGCGGATCCGGAAGGCGTAAGTGGTCCGGCCGTTGGTATGGCCCATACTATCTTTAGGCACCGAACAACAGGAACATGGCCAAGGTGAAGGAAAAGAAGAGCACGGTGAGCGCAGTGAGCACGCCGCGCAAAGTGGAGTTGCGCCGGGGCAGGCATACCTGGGTGATCGTGGTGAAGGACGAAGCTGACCTGATGTCAGCGACCTATCGCCCCATTCGTACCGCCCGCGTGCGGAGAACCATAGGCCTGAGCGACCTCAACATGCTCACCTGGGCAGGTGTGTTGGGCACCACCGCGAGCAAATTGGAAACTCGGCTGGAGGAGGAGACCGAACTTACCGCCGCTGAGGCGGAACGCATAGACCTCTTCGAGCAGACTTATGCGCGCGGCGTAAGGGCCTTCGGCAACGAAGAGAAGTTCAAGCGGTGGATGGAGATCCCAAGCCCCGCCCTTGGCCATATGAAGCCCAAGGACATGATGAAGAACACGAGCGGGTTGCGCAACGTGATGGCCGAATTGGAGGACATCGCTTACGGCACGTATGCATGATCCTCTATCGGCTGGGCGGTACTGAATACGCGGACAAGTTGGATGGCTTGGGCGCGGCCAAAAAAGGTCAGCGGTGGAATCCGATCAACGTCCCCATGCTCTATGCCAGCGAGCATCGCTCACTTTCGTTCTGCGAGGTGCTGGCGCACTTCAGTGAGATGAGCGTCTTCCCAAGCAACTATGAGTTCATCACCTACGAGGTGGACGATGCGGCACTGGCCACTATGCGCACACCGGATGGGATGGACCTGCCCGCTGGATGGAACAACCCCAAACCTTATGTGTCCGCCGTGCAGGAATACGGTCGCGAGTTCTACAACTCGGATGCGCTGCTCTTGCGCCTGCCCAGTGTAGTGGTGCCGCATGAGTGGAACTACCTGATCAACCCGCGCCATGCCCCGGGTAAGGTCCGCATCCTGGACCGTGAGCCTTTCGACGTGGACAAGCGTTTCGACATTTTCATACCGAAGCCCTGAGCCGGGGCCGCGCGTACCTGAATGAACAACTACACGGCCGATGAACTCGCCGAACTGCGCGAGCACTATGCATCGCTGCAGGACAAGCCCAGCTACGACGCCTTTCTCCGGCATGGCCATGCCCTGCTTAAGCGCATCGGCGCCGATCCCTACCACGTGCGCATGGCCTTGACCAAGGGCTACAGCATGATGGAATTCGGGAACCGTGCTGCCTACCAGCACCGCGAAGTAGATGGGCAGGTGGAGATCGGCCTGCTGATCCGCATGGCGGACCTGGGCCAAGTGGATGAGCGCCACAAGCGGTCCGTCCACAACTTCAAGCCGGTGGGCGGCATGTCCTTCATCCATTCGCTGGGCGCTGATTGGAACGCCATTCCGCAAGTCCTGCTCGACCTGAACGAGGTGGCCATGCGCGAGGAATACGTTCGCATCAAGGACACCACCCTGGTGGAACAGCGCCGCGGCAGCGGCACGGACAACGAAGCCTTGCGCTTCGCCATCGTCCATGGCCTTCTCATCAACGAGCTCCCGGGACCATTGGGGCTCATCATGGTGAACATCACTTGGAACAGCCGCGATTGGAAGGGTCCCAGCCAGGACAAAAGCAACCACGGCTATGTGAAGGAGGGCAACACGCCCATGGAGAGCTGGAATTTCGACCTGGATAATCCGCGGAACCCGCCAGGCCAAGTGTTGGGATTCGTGCAACACACCTCACCACCCAAGCTCGAAGGCAACAACAACCTGGTCATCTACCACAGCGCGGGAAAAGTTGTCGGCTTTTACGGCAAGGGTCGGTTCTTGAAGGACAAGCCGCGCGCTTCGGACGGGTACGAGTACAATGTCATCGGCGACCGCTCTCTATCGCTGGTGCTACCCAACAAGCTGGATGATATCAAGACCAAGGGCTACATGGAGGTCAAGCAACGCATGGGCCAGAACGGCTTCATATACCTGGAGCAGCCGGAGACCGCGTTGAAGATGATCGACGAGGCACTGGACTTGAACCCCGGCGAATCCGTGAAGCTGAACGCGCTTCGCACATGGGTGGCAAGCCAACAAGAAGGTTATGAGCGAACAAGCAAGCGATCGGAGACCATGAACATCCCTTTGAACCGCATCTTCTACGGCCCGCCGGGCACGGGCAAGACCTACCACACCATCGGGGCTGCGGTGCAGGTCTGCGACCCGGAGTACCATGCCGCCAATAAGGACGATGATGCGGCCTTGCGCCAGCGGTTCAATGAACTGTTGATCAAAGATCAGGACGACCCCGCCTGGCAGATCGCCTTCTGCACCTTCCACCAGAGCTTCAGCTACGAGGACTTCGTGGAGGGCATCAAGCCCGTGCTTTCGGAAGAGGGCAAGTCGGAGCTCTCCTACCATGTACGCGCCGGCATCCTGAAAGTGATGGCTGAGCGGGCTACCGTCAGTGCCGGCGGTACGGCCACGCGCACCACCGGGCAATTGGGCCTCTCGCCGGACGAATTCACAAGGGCCGACTTCTACAAGATGTCGCTGGGAGCGAAGTATGATCGCGAGGACGACGACATCTATCGCAACTGCATCCGGAACAAGGTCATTGCCATCGGGTACATGGACCAGCACGACCTCACGGGCAAGACCGAGCGGGAGATCAATGAGCTGCCCTTGCGCGAAGGCCAGGTGCCCAGTTCATCGAACCAGATGAATTACTTCTGCAACCACCTCAAGCAGGGCGACTATGTGATCATCACCAACGGCAACCACTTCGTGCGTGCGATCGGCCGGGTGAAGGGAGCCTATCGGTATGCCCCGGAGGGCGACATCCGGTATCCACACCTGCGCGATGTGGAATGGCTGGTGAAGGACGCGAACATCCCTTACGAGGACTTGTACACGAAGAAGTTCGTGCAGCGCACCATCTACAAGCTCTTCAAGGAGGACCTGAAGCGCGACTTCTTCGTGCGAGGAGCCGCCGCACCGGACACGGCAACACCACGGCGGAACTATGTCCTCATCATCGACGAGATCAACCGGGGCAACGTGGCGGGCATCTTCGGCGAGCTGATCACCCTCATCGAGGAGAACAAACGCAAGGGCAGGCCCGAAGCCTTGGAAGTGACCCTGCCCTACTCACAGGAGCCTTTCAGCATACCGGACAACCTGTACATCATCGGCACCATGAACACCGCCGACCGCAGCGTGGAAGCCTTGGACGCCGCGTTGCGCCGCCGCTTCAACTTCGTGCCCATGATGCCCGACACCACCGGGCTGAAGCCCTTGCAGAATACCAGCATCGACCTGAAGGCCCTGCTCAACAAACTGAACGCGCGCCTGGTGCAACTGCTGGACGAGGACCACCAGATCGGCCACAGCCACTTCTGGGACTTGCACCTGGAGAGCGATCCGGTCGCCGCCTTGCGTCGGGTCTTCAAGGACAAGATCATCCCGCAATTGGAGGAATACTTCCACCGCGACCGGTCGAAGCTGCGGCTGGTGCTGGGCGAGCGGTTCGTGGAGCGCCTGGAACCGGACGATGAAGTATTCCTCGGCGATGCGGATGACTTGTCCGTGGAGTCGCGCCCGACGTACCGCATCACTGCTGCCGCCACCTGGGACGAGAATGCGTTCGTCTCCATCCATGGATAGTGCGGGCGCCATCCGTGTTTTCGAGCACCAGCGCATCCGCTGGAAGGACGCCGGGCTGGGCAAGGACCATGTGCGCAGGCTGATCGCCTGGAACGAGGCGAACGGCGGGCACTACCTCGGCGTAGGGCTGGGCAGCTTCACCTTCACCCAGTACGTTGGCGTTATCCAGGTCGGCGATAGGGTCATTGAGGTGCTTCCCAAGGCGGACCGGCGTGAAGACGATGGAGAGCAGGCAAAGAACAAGTGGCAGCGGGCCCTGCTCACCATGCTGCACGAAGTACACGAGCTGCCCCTGACGAGCACCACCGCCACGAACCTGCACAAGCGCACCAATTCCATCCTTGACTTCTTCTTCGAGCTTTTCGTGAGCGATGTGGAAGAGTTGGTACACCAAGGCTTGGTGAAGCGCTACCGCCGCACAAAGGGCGACCAGACCGCCTTGAAGGGCCGCCTTGACTTTCCCCGTCACCTCCAGCACAACCTCATCCACCAGGAACGCTTCTTCGTGGAGCACCAGGTCTACGACACCGACCACGTGCTGCACAGCCTGCTGAAACGCGCATTGGAGATCGTGGGACAACTGAGCCATGCCGACGGAGTTGGCCAGCGCGCCCAAGGGCTCGACTGGGCTTTCGAGCAGGTGACCGATCGCACGCTGACGCCCCAGGTGCTGGACCGCATCAGGCTGGACCGCAAGACAGCGCCCTACGGCCGTGCCGTGCAACTGGCCAAGATGATCGTGCTCAACCACGCCCCGGACCTGAAAGGTGGCAGCATGCCGTTGATCGGGCTGATGTTCGATATGAACCGGCTTTTCGAGGAGTTCGTGTTCCGCATCCTGCGCAAGGCATCGCGTTCTACCGCGTACAAAGGCATGGACCTGAGCGTGCGCAACCAGCGCTCCATGCGCTTCTGGAACCGGAAGACCATCCGCCCCGATATCGTGGTGGAATACACGAAGGCGGAGCAACGCGCACGCGTGATCGTGGACACCAAGTGGAAGGTGCCGCCCAACGGCAAGCCGAACGATGCCGATCTGAAGCAGATGTTCGTGTACAACCTGCAATTCGATGCCAGCGAGAGCGTATTGCTCTATCCGGCCTCCGCAGGCAGCAGCGCAGTGGCCGGCAGCTACGCAGCAAGCGCGCGGCTAAGCGGGTGGTCCCACCAGTGCCGGATGCAATACGCGACGCTCTTCAACGGGCACGGCATGTTGCTGAAGGATGCGGCTTCAAAGCTGCTGGAACAGGTGCTTTAACCACGCCCCCCGATACAAACCTTCCCCATCTTCTTGTAACGCCCACCACCCGAGTCCGTCGGACCTTTGCCCCATGTCCGAGGTAAAGCGCACCTTCCCGGTTACCGGCATGACCTGCGCCAGTTGCGTGGATGGTATGGAGCGAACACCAGGCTTACCTTCGCATCATGGGTACGGTGAGCACCAAAAGTGAATTGATCCACGCGCTGAGGGAGAATGCGGCAGGTATCCAAGCCTTTGGTGTGACGCGTTTGGGCCTGTTCGGCTCCTTCGCCCGGAACGAGGCGGGGCCGGAGAGCGATGTGGACTTGTTGGTGGAGTTCGACCCCGGTCGCAAGACCTTGAAGAACCTCGTGGGGCTTTCACGCCACTTGGAAGCATTGCTCGGCCGCAAGGTGGAACTGGTCACGCCCGCATCGCTCAACCCGTTCATCGGAAAGCACATCATCCAAGAGGTGGAGTATGTCGCCCTCGCTGCTTGATTTCCTGCGGCATATCGAACACGAGTGCGAATACCTCGTCCGGTTGACGGAAAGCCGTGAACGGGCTGAACTGCTCGATGACCCCACGCCAGCCGTGCGATCGTCCGCAGCCTGGAGGTGATCGGTGAAGCTGTGAAGCGCCTGCCTATGGAATTACGTTCCAAGTACCCGCAGGTGGAATGGGCGGATATCGCCGGCATGCGTGATGTGCTCATCCACCACTATTTCGGAATCGACTACGACATTGTGTGGGGAGTATTGCACAAAGAAGTCCCGGAGCTGCATCGCGAACTCAAGCGGATCATTTCACTGGAGAGCAAGTGATCCAACCGGCTGAAGGAACGAGTGAAGCCCCCCCGATACAAACCTTCCCCATCTTCTTGTTTCACGCCATGCCCTGCGTAGATCACCCTTGGCCTATCTTTGCTTGAAGCACATGGAAACCATCCACCTTCCGCTGATGATCGAGACCGATGAGGACGGCATCTTCATCGTGAGCTGTCCTGCCTTCAAGGGTTGCCACAGTTACGGCAAGACCGTGGACGAGGCCATCGCCAATGTGCGCGAGGTGATCGCGATGTGCATGGAGGAGGAGCGACCCGAGCAACTGAACCGCTTCGTCGGCTTCCGTGAGATCGAGGTACCTACTTCCCGCTTGGCCTCCTGAAGGACAAGCTGCCGGTGATCAGCGGCAAGGACCTGGTCAAGCTCCTTCAGAAAATGGGTTTTACCGTGGTGCGTGTCAATGGATCGCATCATCGCTTGCGCCATGCGGATGGCCGCGTGACCACGGTACCCGTCCATGGCAACGCGGATCTGCCGAAAGGCCTTTTGCGTAAGATCATCCGCGAGGATCTGAAGATGGAACTTGCGGAATTCGTTGCTGTAGTGGAGAAGAACGGGTAAGCCGGGCCGGGATCTCGTGGAGTACAAGGGAGAAGCCCCCCCGATACAAACCTTCCCCATCTTCTTGTAACGCGCTTCGCCCGCGTGCCTCGGACCTTTGCCTCGTCAAAACCGAAGAACGATGAGCACCGAGACCTACCGCTTCAGCACCACCGGCATCACCTGCGGGGGCTGCGCCAACAGCGTCACCACCATCCTCAAGCGACTGCCCGGCGTGCTGGGCTTGCAGGTGGACGTGGCCGGCAAGACCGCCACCGTGCAGGTGCAGCCCGGCGGACCTTCCGTGGAGGTCCTGCAGGAAGCCCTGAAACCCGCCGGCTACGGATTGATCCCTGAAAATACAAATGCGTGAAAGAGTTGAAGAGTTGAAGAGTGAGAGAGTGAGAGGGTGAGAGAGAAAAGCCCTTGCCCCTCTCACCCTATCACTCTATCGCCCTATCACTCTATCACCCTCTCACCCTCGCACCCTCCCCCACACATGCCCCTCCAAAAAACTACCATCCTCCTCCCCGTGGAGAACATGGACAGCGAACACTGCGCGCTGATCGTGGACAAGGCCGTGGGCGCGGTGCCCGGCGTGCAGGAGCACCATGTGGAGCTGAACAACCGGCAGGCCGTGTTCTCCAGCACCACACCCGTTGAAACCGTCGCACAGGCCGTGCAGGCCATCCGCGATCACGGCTACGACGTGCCCACGCTCAAGCGCACCTTCCCCGTCACCGGCATGACCTGCGCCAGCTGCGTGGCCAGCGTGGAAAGCATGCTGAAGGCCCAGCCCGGCGTGCTGCAGGCCGCAGTGAACCTCGCCACCAACACGGTGCAGGTCACCTACGTGCCCGGGGTGATCGACGAGCGCCGCATGCAGACCGCGATCCAGAGCATCGGCTATGACCTGATCATTGCCGACGGGCAGCAGGCCACGGAGGACCTGGAGGCCATCCAGCGCAAGCGCATGGCCCAGCTCAAGCGCAAGCTCATCGCCTCGGTGGCCCTGAGCATCCCCCTGGTGGTGATCGGTATGTTTTTGATGCACGAGCCCTGGGCCAACATGGCCATGTGGCTGCTCAGCACGCCCGTGGTGCTCGTCTTCGGGCAGCAGTTCTTCGTGGGCGCGTGGAAACAGGCCAA
>Ga0209573_1004968_pt1 | contig 12519 bp, 9 predicted proteins | sample TNRBio252014_DNA_FD_185870 | JGI IMG/M metagenome (GOLD analysis project Ga0209573, IMG submission 185870) | Wastewater treatment Type I Accumulibacter community from EBPR Bioreactor in Madison, WI, USA - TNR Reactor_6/25/2014_ DNA (SPAdes)... | ecosystem: Engineered > Bioreactor > EBPR >...
CCGGCAAACAAACCCGCACCAGAGACAAGCAGCACGACAAGCCACGCCAGCAGTCGCACGGGTCGATAGTATTGCTGCAACGCAGCGTAGTAGTCCGTCTCGCGAACCGCCTGCAGTTCCAGATCAGTACGCTCTTTGCAGAACAGGGTGAGTTCCGACGAGGAAGCGCCTGGTGGAAGTAACAGGGCCACCAGACTGATGTCCTGTCGTTTTGTCGCCGCCTGAAAATCCGCAAGTGGGCACCAGATTTCCGATTCCAGAGCCGTGCCCTCGGCCACGAATCGACCGCTGATTTTCCAGTCCTGTCCTTCGAACGTTATCTTCCGACCGACCTGTAACAGGGCAGGATCTGACCCGAGTTTAGCGGCTGCAAGTTTTCCGACGATCACCTCGCCGCGAACCGGCCATTGGCCTTCGACCAGACGAACGTGACGACGCACCAGAGGACTGGTTTCCGTCACGGCGCGAATCAACCCGAGACCGCCTGAACCGTTCTCAACCTCAATTCGAGTACCGAGGTAAATTTCTGCCGAAGCAAACGTGACTCCAAATCGCTGAACCGTCCCTGCCACACTGGATGTCAGCAGACCAGGAGTTCGCGCAGCAATGGCAGAACTCTCAATGTTCTCACCTGCCGTCACCGAATAAATCAGAACGACGTCCGAATCGCCGCTGTCAGCCAGAGAAACTTCCAGACCTCGAATGAATCCCACCACGACCATGATCAACAGAACCACAATCGACAATGCAGCCAGAGTCAGACCTGATCGAACAGGACGACGAGTCAAATTCCGAATGCCATATTCCCAGGGAAGCAGCATTGCGATGATTATTTGTGTGGTTGGATGAAGCTGGAGCAAATGGGACTGGCTCCGATCGAAGCGCAATCTTCTGAACGAGTGACAGCTCACGGGATCGGTGCCTGTCCCATTTGCAATATGCGCACTCGATTAATCGGGACACGCACGGCACTGCTTTGCAGTGAGTGATTGACCGCTGAACTGATGGAGCGGCGACGCACACTCAGACCTGACACAATCAACAGGTCAGCGAACAGACCCGGATGCGCATGGAGAGGCCATGAGCCGTTCTCTGATTGGAAGCGTCATCCTCAGTCGCTCGCGAATCCAAACCGGAACAGCCCATCGACACAGGGAGTTCCAGGATCAGGCTGAGCGGGAAGGAATTCGGGGCAGCTTTCAATTCCACATGTCTGCAGGGAACCATTCCAGCGCAGGCACCCTGACAGGAGCAGGGATCCGATTCGTGGCCATCGTTCGACTCGTGGGGATTTCCGGTCTTCGAATCGCCCCGGAGCGGACTGGACGAATCTGCCACACGCTGACAGTGGCTGCAGCAGGACTTTGCCCGATGGGCTTTGACGCTGGATTCCGAATCGACTGCGCAGCAACTTCCGACAGTGCAGGAGAAGGTGCACTGCAAAACCGCAATGATGAGTGTGATGCTGACAAATCGGTGCATAAGACAGTCCGACCGGAAGTGCTCGTTCCCAGATAGCGTAGTCAGCGGGTGTTGGCACGTCGAGTTGAATTCCTGACAAGGGATGAAAACTTTTGACCTCCTTTGAGCCTGAGGGCTCGTTGACCGGAATCCACTCACGTTTTGCTGCGATTCTCCTCTGTGTGCTCTGGGCCCTCTGTGGTCAAACGGGGATTACGCTGCGACACCGGAGGCATGTGTCCTGACACGCTGACATTGACCTGAGAAATCTTGTATCGCACTCCACGCCCATTCGCTGCGCTGCTGGGCGTGCCACCCAAACCGGGCGTGCCACCCTGAACGCACTGTGCGGCCATCCGGGGCAGTCTGGTCAATCCGCCAGCGAATGAATGGTGTTGTGAATTGTTCCCTGAACGGGCGCGCCGGAAGAGGAGCGAAGTGAAAAGCTGATCTCCATACACCATGTCGGACGGATGTCGGGGATTTCCAGAGTCAGCGTCTTTGCATCCGCGGACAGTGATGCGCGGCTAACCGACAATGTCTTTTCGTCATAGTGCTTCGAGCCGTAGTTGGCTGTCCGCTTCAGTGACCACGTTCTGACCTGCACATTTTCGTTTCCGGCGTCCACCGATGATGGATCAAGTGGTTCCGTAAAGGTGAGTTTCATCCCTGATTCGGTCGCGTGCAGGCCGACCGGTAAGTGCATGGGGAGACCCGTCGCCCTCAGTCGATACAAGCCGCCGGGATGAGTCGCACTACCAGCCCACGCAAACATCCCACAGAGGTACAGGTGGCCGTCGACCGGATGAAACCTTCCTCGCATGACACCCGTTGGAAACGCGGGCAAAGGAAGTTCGATCATGCCGCCCTGCATGGTTCCACGGACATTTTCATGCGGCACCAGAAAGACTTTGCCGTATCCGTATGACAGATTCAGCAATGAACCGTTCAAGGGTCCCCAGCGTTCACTTTCGACCCACAGGAGTTCCGCAGGAGAGCGATCAAACGCATTGGTGATCCAGCAGAGCGGTGGAATCATCGCGTCATCGGACGAATCCGTGACGTCGTGATACCCCAGCATATTGCCGTAGAAGCCGGGCTTGCCGGACGCATTCAGCGTGACCCAGTTGATGCGGTTCTTGGGATTCCAGTAGCCTTCCTGATCGGTCACCACAAACGAGCCGTCAGGATTCAGGCACACGCCATTCGCCGCTCGAAACCCGTTGGCCATGATGTCTGTGCGACTGCCATCTTTGCTGACTCGCAATAACGTCCCATGATGTGGCACGACGGCCTCTTTGCCATGACAGCCGGACTTGGCGTAATAGAAGTTTCCAACGGCATCGGTCTGCAGGCCCATCGCGAATTCATGGAAGTGCTCAGTGACCTGATGATCGTTGTTGAGGCACTGCTGGAAATCGATTTCGCCATCGCCGTTGAGATCATGCAGAACCGCCAGCTGATCGCGGCAGATGACATGGATCAGTCCGTCGACGATCTTCAGTCCAAGCGGCTGAAACATGCCCGACGTGATGCGTCGCCAGCGCAAAGTCTGCTGACCTGGCATCGAGTTGGGCTGCTGCGATGCGGTAGCTTCCACAACCCAGACATCGCCGTCCCATGTGCACACTGCTATGCGTCCATCGGGGAAGAAATCCAGACCCGTAAACCGAGTTTGTGCCAGCCACGGATTGGATTCCGGAGCTGTCAGGATGTCAGCTGCAAAGGGCCCGTGGTCTGCTCCGGGAGCGGACTGCGTTTCCAGGATCTGCAGCCAGCGAGGAGGCCCGCCTTTGGTCAGTTCACTCAGATCATGATCGGCGTCCGGAATCGACAGATTCGTCAGGATGTTTCGAGACTCGCGAGCATCGGCGTTTTTGAACTCAGATGCATCCGACGGAAGCCAGAGTGTAAATCGGAGTGGTTCCTTACCGGCGGGAATTCTGAGCTGCAGTCGACCATCTTTGGACTGCCATTTGGCTATGGTGCTGGTGGGCGCCAATCCGGCAAAAATCGGGTTCGACTGAGAACGGACGGCCGACATGCCACGTCGTACTTCGGCATGGTGCTGGTGCTTTGTCGAATCTTCGACTTTCGATCCTGTCACATCCTCCAGGACCCATCGCGCGAGCAATGCCGATTCATATGCGGTGAGTTTGCTGATATCCGAAAGCTGGTCGGTAAGACATTGCTGGTAGAAGCGAACTTCAGCGATATCACCCTGAAAGAACGTTGCTGGTCGAGGAAAGTCGGGAGCCGTGTAGCCAATTCGCACAACGCTGTTGGGAAGAGCGGCTTTGGCTGCCAGCGAACCTTCACCGTCCAGCCTGCCATCAACGAACAGACGCACTCGCTGGTCCTCTTTCTGCCAGGTCATGGCGACGACATGCCATTCGTTGTCAGTAATCTTTGTCTTCGCTGCAACCGCGCCGACCCAGCCGATGTCGAAGGCGAGTCTCCCGTCGCGGATGAAAAACGTCTGACCGTCAGGAGTCCATTTCGGTCCGGACAGACATCGCGACCAGATTGTTCCGTCTTCCTTCGTTCGGAGCCGTGCGACAATGGTGAAGTCACTTTCTGAAAGATCAAAATCTTCGCCGCGAGGAGTCTCCAGGTATGTGTTGCCATCGAACTCCAGCCTTTGGGCGTCATTCGATGACTCTGAAGGAGTCTGCGGCCCGAATCGCACTTTCGACCAGTCTTCGTCGTTGATGGCAGTGATCGCCGAATCGTCCGCCGGATGTTCGGCGACCTGCAGCAGCAGATCGCGATCGCGCGGACCGATGTTGAATGTCCGCGCGACGAATGGGGCCTGGTCAGGTTCCTCACGAACAATCAGTCGCGGCGATTCCAGGATCTCTATTGAACCAATCGTGTACGAGAGCACCACCTGTTGTCCATGGTGATACAAACCTTTGAACGAAGCCCAATCCCGCGGCAATGGGCCGTAGCGTCTGCCATCACGTCCCAGCACTCGCTGATCATCGTGAAACTCGCCAGTGGCCGGATTCGCCCAGCCAGGTCCGGTCGAATTGGTGAACGCCGTCTTCCCGACGATCCGCGGATGCACTCCGTGTGCGCCATTGAACTGTATTCCCTGCCAGTCAATGAAGTTGTCGTCAGAACTACCAGTGCCATTCCAGGCCGCCGCCGTGCGCAGTGTGTCTGTATCGAACATCATCCAGTGCCGACCGCGAGAGACTCCCCCGGCACCAGGATCCAGCCGCACCGCGATGGCTTTGTAGGCGAGGTTGTGCTTCAGCCCTGGCACTTCAATCGTATGAGTCAGGCTCGGCCCGTAATCCATGGCGGACCAGGGCACAATCTGACGTGGTTCCGGTCCGCGAGTGGTTCCGGCGGGAAGCTGCGCGATGTAGTCCGAGTTCACCGAGCCAAACTGCGTGGGATTGTGAGGCCGCAGGTACGTTTCGCGGATGTAATGAATCACATCGTACTTCTGCGACGGAACCATCCACGTCTGCGGGGCCATCAAACCGAACCCATGAGTCAGCGTGCGGTACATGGAAAGCGGATCACTGCCGTTTCGAAATTTGCCCTCGGCAAAACGGAGCGAAGTGGGCAGCGAACCCGGCTTGTCGATGGTTCCGTGACAGTTTGCGCAGACTCGCTGATAAATGGCTTCGCCGCGCTTCAGAGATTCCTCATTCCAGTCGCCAATCAGGCCAGCATGATCAATCTGCTTTTCATATTCCGGAACAGCAAACGTCAGCAGCGCTGCGGAAGGTTGCAGCTGGACGGCTCGAACAGGACCTCCATCCCGGATTTCCATGAGATACCGAATCAGGTCGAGAAACTGCTGCCGACTGTTCAACTGGTTCACCTGCCCGGATGGCATGATTGACGATTCGTTGACCTTCCAGTCTTCAATTTCGGTCGCGGCAAACGTGGTTGTTTCGCCACCGCGAGTGATTTCACGCACCACAACTGTGTCCGGTGTGCGTTCAACGGGCAGCGCTGCGAATGATTTCCCGTCCGCGGTCACCACCGTGACCGATTCGAAGCCTTTGCGAATGACTTTTGATGGCAGCAGGACAGATTCCACCAACGACTCATCGGTGGTGTCTTTGTTCAATGCGGTCAGATCCGGCCCCAGTCCGGTCAGTGGCGGTTTGCCGATCGCGTGACACTTTGAACAGGCCATGTGTGGCTGAAAAAAGACAACCGCCCCACGCGCTGCATCTCCGTGTTCACGAGCTGCAGCGGCGAGGTCTTTGAACGGAGCGCGCTGAAGTTCCGCCTCAAGCGACTGCCCGTGTACCGCGGACTGAACAGTCAAAAACAGGATGGCGATCAAGCAGAGCTGTTTCACGGGCAATACCTTCAGACGTTTGCTCTTTGAAAAACCGATACTGGCGATCATTACCATCGGAGTTTGATTACTTGTCCTGGTTTTGAACCGGACGCTAACGCGTTGCGGCTGATTGAGCGAACTGGAAATCCCTGCCAGCACTCAGCAATAACCCGGGTTGTCTCATCGCAGTGCCTGGTTTTTCATCATCGTCAGCGTGGCTTCAGCGAACGCTTGCCCCATCAGGGCAAATGTCTTTGCACACCCCAGGTAATGGTAACCTGCGTTGGAAGCTCCACGGTTCCAGAGAGCGGTTTCTGCTGGCGAAATCAGTTTCGCCTCAAAGTCCTGCAGATAGTTTCGTTTCTGTTCATCGGTCATGGAACCATCCGCATTGGGATGATCCTTGTGCTTTGAGTTGAGGAAGTGACTCATCTGACGCACTTCGTCATTCTTGCTGGCAATGGCCCCGAGTTCCGCGGACCAGAACGGTGCGGTCTGTACGGCCGTCACATTGCCGCGAAACTCAGGCAACTCTGCGGGCGCTGCCATTGCCTTGCGAAACAGAACGGTCTGCTCATTTGGTTTTTCTCCGTCAACTCCCAGCACGCCGATGACGAACGGCATTGTCGGAGCATTCAGATCTTTGCGGACATCGCGAATGAAGTGAGCCATGACTTCGCTGTAGGCATCGTAGCCACCGGGCTGGTGGCGATTGGGGTACGTGCCGGAATCGACCAGGTCGTTCCAGCCCTGGAACCAGACAAAACCGGAGATCTCATAGCCCGTCGTTTCGTCATAGGCCGGACACACGCGTTTGATGTCATTCAGCACGTGCTGCACATGTTCGATCATCAGACGGTAATAGCGACCGGTTTCCTTTACTTTTTCGGCCCTGATCGCTTTCAGATCCTTTTCCTGTCGCTGAAGGTTCGCGAGCTGCGTTTCGTTGAAGACATACGGCCCCGCACCGGGTGGACGAAAATCCGTGTGAAGACTTTTGCCGCCCCAGGCAGTTTTGATGATCAGAACGGGCTCCTCGAATGCTTCATCCATCGTGATGCCGAAGGTGAATTCGGGCCCAATCTTGCCGCCATTCTGATCGGGCTGTCGGCGTGAGCCATAACCGGCTGTCAGCGGACCGAAACCTTCGCCGTAGTCTTCTCCCGAACCGGTGAAATAAGAGATCCAGACTCCGTCACAGATGCGCGGTTTGCCATCGTCGCTTCGCATTTTTTTCAGCAGCAGAGCTGTTGCGGGGTCATCGCCGATGTAGTCGAACGTTTCGACCCTGGCATGTCCTTCCATGTTGGACTGACCCGCCAGAATGAAGATTCGCAGCGGTCGGAACTGGGCGACCACATGATTGCCGGTGGGAAACAGGACCGCAATCAGAACGCAAACGCTGAAGGCCACGTGTCTCATGGTTTCTGATCTTTCCTGGTCACGGTGGAGGAGCCGACAACGACGAATTGAGGTGATCGTCTGCACGTGCTTTTCAGCTCGTCGTGTTACGGCGATTTGTTTTTGCCAGATGCTGAGTCTCGCTGTTGCGCGGCTTCTCGGATCATCTTTCGGACTTCATTCAATCGTGGTGGAAACTCGAACCGTGGCGCTTTCGCAGGGTCGTATCCGGCCAGATGGCCCGTCAGTCGTGTCGCCGGTTTGGTGTATTTGAATTCGGTGTCGCCAAAGACTTCGCGGCACAATGCAGCAAGTCGCGGGGCGTATTCCAGCAATTCCTGTCGCGTATTCACGTGATTGTGGTCGTGGTCGTTTTCGCGGTTGTCATCGAACCACGACTGCACGCCTTCCGCAAAGTACTCATGATGATTCACTGAGGTATACTTCCCCTTCCACAACCCCTCTGACATTGCCGTTCGATAGGCCTCTTTGACTCGCTGATCAAAAGTTGAGTCGACATTATTCATGCCACGCAGATGGATATTGTGTGCCAGTTCGTGAATCAGAATGTTTTCTGCCGCGTAGGGATCGCCTTCATAGGCCAGCAGATTCTCTTCCGCGCAGGAGCAGTAGGGATCGGTTTCGCTGCCGCCCATACCGCGGGCTCGAGCATCGCGAAGGTCCCGGGATGAAAAATTCTCAAACCCTGGGACAGGCTGGTCGGCCAGCCATGTCCATTCGGGCAGATCCGTCGTGAATTCGTTATACGCCATGATGCACAGCCGCGATCCACTTTTGATCATTGCTGTCCGCACGTCCGGTCGCTTCGCCAGCATGCTGTTGACGATGTAGATGGCTTCCTCCACTGCGTACGGGTTCACATTCGCCGACGCGGTAATCGGAAATCCTTCAGCGCTGCCCAGCTGAGTATAAAATGAAGGCACGCCACCGAAGCGAAACGCCTGGTTCGGGACTTCACTCGTCACCATGGACTCAGATTGATCCTCGCGGATTACGATTACGAAACGGTGTCCGAGTGTGGTCGTGATCACAGTGCTGCCGCCCGGTTCGATTGATCCATTCGCCACGCGTTCATCCGAAGTTTTCAACCAGTACACGTCGATTGTTGCAGGTGTGCCGTTGAAAATCTGGAGCCTGGGACGCACCGGTTCCGGGCGCAACAAAGACGCAGCGTCTGAGTTTTCCGGGGGGTGTTGAGTTCTCCTGTGCCTCAGTCCTGTTCGTGCCGCAGATGAATATCAGCAGAATCGAAACGGTGACGAGCCATCGCGAGTTCGGAATCATGGCAGACATCGCGTTTCTACCTCGGCAGGACGACTCGTGCGCAAAATGACGCAGTACGATACCCGACATACAGATGCACCTCACCAATACTGTCATGACACGTCAACAATTCGCGGACCGATTACGTCCTGGCGCGGTTCGATTCCCAGGCCAGGTTCTGCCGACGCCTTCATGAAGCCGTTGTCACGCTGCGGTGCACCCGTTGCAGTGCTGACAGTGACGTAGCTGTTGAAATCGGTGCTGGTAAAACGGAACTCTTCCGGGGTGCTGTGCGCGAGATGCGCGATGGCTGCCGTGGTCACGTCGCCGCCCCAGCTGTCTTCCAGCGTCATTGCAATTCCCATCGAAACGCACAGATCACGAACCTGCTTCGTTCGAGTCAGCCCGCCAAGTTTGCTGATCTTCAGGTTCACAACATCCATCGCCAGATCCGCTCGAGCCCGCAGCAGCATGTCCAGACCGTCGACGTTTTCATCCAGCACGAACGGATGATTCGTGTGCCGTCGCACGGACAGGCATTCTTCGTACGAAAGGCAGGGCTGTTCAATATAGACGTCGACATCGTGAACGGCCCGCACCACTCGCATGGCCTCATGTTGCGTCCATCCGGTGTTGGCATCAGCGACCAGTCGATCCGACGGCTGGAGAATGGCGCGAGCCTGACGAATTCGTTCGATGTCCAGATCCGGATCACCGCCGACTTTCAACTGAAACCGAGTGTAACCCTGAGCTCGATAACTGGCGACGTTTTGTGCCATCTCGTCGGGCGGCAGTTGCGAGATCGCGCGATACAGTCGAACGCTTTCGCCAAAGCGGCCTCCCATCAACTGGCACACCGGCAGTCCGGTTGACTTGCCGAGAATGTCCCAGCACGCGATGTCGATTCCCGACTTTACATAGGGGTGTCCCTTCAATGCCGAGTCCATCCGATGATTCAGCCGCAACAGTTCGCGGGGATCGAACCCAATCAGATGCGGGCCCAGTTCCCGAATTCCGGCTCGCACGCCTTCCGCGTAGGCGGGCAGATAAAATGGCCCCAGGGGACAAACTTCACCGTAGCCGATCAGTCCGCATTCGGTTTCGACTCCCACAATCGTGCTGTCGAATACGGAAACTGATTTTCCTCCAGACCACTTGTAAGACCCTTCGACCAGAGGCAAATCAATTCGATGAGCAAAGATGCGGGCAATCTTCACGACCGGCTTTCTCCAGATCCTGACCAGCGACTTGTTTGACAGAAAATGTCACGGAACGATTCTACGCTGCGATGAACCCACATTTCTTGCCCGGGAAACGTGCCGCACTGTGATTCCGCGCACAAAGCAATCTGAAACGGAATTTCCGCCCGATCTGCGTTCGATCGACATTCGAATGTTGCAGTCTCTGTTCGACCTGACGCCGGACGTGGCCTTCTTCGTCAAGGATTCCCAGGGGCGCTATGTTGCGGTGAATGAGTCACTGTTGTCGCGACACGGACTGAAACATCCTGCCGAGGCGATTGGCAGACGTCCTCAGGATATCTGTCCCGGAGATTTCGGCCGCATCCCCACGGAACAGGATCGTCGTATTCTGCTCACCGGAAAGCCACTGGTCGAACATCTTGAACTGCAATGGCATCTTCCGAGCGAACCCGTCTGGTGTCTGACATCAAAGCTGCCTCTGCGCGACAGCGCTGGAAAGATCACGGGGATCATTGGTTTCTCGCGAGATGTGCGCACTCCGGTACGAATGGACGAGATCCCAAAGTCGTTCGCGAACGTGATCGCCGAATTTGAACAGGACCCGTCGAACGACAACTCGCCCGCGGCGCTGGCCCATCGAGCCGACCTGTCCCCGGCGCGACTTGCCCGGCTGACCAAGCGAATCTTTGGCCTGACACCGTCCCAGTTCATCGTGAAGACACGGATCACGACAGGGTCTCGACTGCTGGTCGAGACGGAAAAGACGGTGGCAGAGATCGCTCAGTTGTGCGGCTATCATGATCAAAGCGCATTCACAAGGGCTTTTCGCGCAACTTCAGGCATGACTCCGCTGGAATACCGTCGGCGTGGACGTTCGCCCGAATAACTTCGTGACGCCTTTTCACGACAACATGCTGTCGCTTAGCCTGGATTGCGCACAACACCTGGGGCAGAAGGAACTGGCTCGATCAGGCACTCTGCGGGCCGTCGAAGTCCATGGCCAGGTGGCGATGGAGACGATCAAACGCGATGACAAGCAGAATCTGCCGATCGAGCTGTGAATTCGACGACGCTGTTCAGGCACAGTCCATCCATAGTGGAAATCCCCTGTGACTTCAGGGGAACTACGGTGTGATTTCCGGTCACGAAAACTTCGCAGGCAGGTGGTTTTGTGTGATGCAATTTCGAATAGAGCCCATCTTCCTCAGTTCCTCAAGCTGAAAGAAACGCCGCGGGGAAAAAGCACAGCCGATATCGGCGATACCCTGGGATGAGCGAATTCCGCAGCGTGTGGAGTCAGGGATTTCAGTCGCTCCCGGTGCCATGAGCAGTCATTTAGGGCTCCGGTAGGGACAGGTTGACCATACTCAGCCTCTGTTGCATTCGGGAGGAATGGCGGAGGAGGGGTTCATGGATGTACGCGAGGGATTGAAAATGGTCAGACGATCATGGAGGTCACTCCTTGCCAGTGTCGCGGTCTTCGGCGGAATTGCAGTGTCAGGAGCTGCATATGCCGGAGAAGGCTGTGGAACAGGCTGCGGAGTCGGATGCAATGACTGTCAGAGTTGTGAGAAAATCTTTTCCGATGCCGGCCAGAAGCTAACGGATCAGCTGGCATCAATGAGTTGCTGCGGCGACGGAGCCGCATGCTGTGCTCCATCGTCCGTATGCGATGACGGATGTGGCGACCCGCTGGCTGATCTCTGTGGCGAAGGCTGCGGAGACGGATGTGGCGAAGGCTGCAGCCTGTTTGGTGACTGCGGATCCGGAATTGAAATTGGTGGCTGGACTCAGTTCGGCTATCAGGACGGTCCCGACGGTGCCTTCACCGGCAACGGAGCCTTCAACGATGTGAACTTTGGCCCAGGTGCCGGGTTCTCCAATGCCAAGGAATGGGACAACCTGAACCTCAATCAGCAGGGTCTGTACATTGGCAAAGTCGCCGATGGCAGCAAAGGGCTGGACTGGGGTTTCCGTGCTGAAATGATCTATGGGGTTGACGGCAACGAAGCTCAGTCATTCGGAAACAACCCTGGCCGATTCGATTTCAATTCTGATTGGAATCACGGGATCTACGAGTGGGCCATGCCGCAGTTGTACGCGGAAGTCGCGACCGGTGATCTGTCCACAAAAGTCGGTCACTTCTATACGCCAGTCGGTTACGAAGTAATTCCTTCTGGTGGCAACTTCTTCCTCAGTCGCCAGCTGACATTCTACAACAGCGAACCGTTCACCCACACCGGATTCCTGTCGACCTACACTGCCGGTGACAACCTGCAGGTTCTGGGTGGCTGGGCCGCCGGTATGGACACCGGATTTGACCGTTTCAACAGTGGGTCTGTCTTCATCGGCGGATTCATCTACACCCTGTCCGATACCGCCACTCTGACCTATATGACATGCACGGGCAATATGGGCTCACGTGGTGACGGGTCGAACAACAGTATCTTCCTGACGAAGAACTGGTCAGACAACTGGCAGTCAGTCCATCAGTTTGACGTGATGACATCCAATCTTGGAACTGACTTTGAAACAACGGGTGTTGCCGACGACTCGACGGGTCTGATCAACTACCTGTTTTACACCATCAACGACAAGCTCAAAGCCGGTGCTCGTCAGGAATGGTACAAGGCCGATGGCACGTCGTATTACACGACGACCTACGGCGTAAACATCATTCCGATGGAGAACCTGACCATCCGACCTGAAGTACGCCACATGTACGCTCCAGGAGCAACCAACTCAGTGGCAGCTCCCGGTCATGATGAGGTATTCAACCAGACTGTGTTTGGTATCGACGCGATCATCACCTACTGATCCGTCGGTCTGAAAACAGACTTCCACACTGCAAAGCCCGGA
>Ga0209573_1004969_pt1 | contig 12516 bp, 13 predicted proteins | sample TNRBio252014_DNA_FD_185870 | JGI IMG/M metagenome (GOLD analysis project Ga0209573, IMG submission 185870) | Wastewater treatment Type I Accumulibacter community from EBPR Bioreactor in Madison, WI, USA - TNR Reactor_6/25/2014_ DNA (SPAdes)... | ecosystem: Engineered > Bioreactor > EBPR >...
GATCCTTGAGCGCGACTTCGATCGCGCGGCGAGCATCCGAGACCTCCTCGGCGCCGAAGATGATCAGCGAACCGTGGCCGGCGCCCGACTTGGTGTCGCGCGGCAGCTGGATCGAGACGACCTCGGTGTTGGTCGCCTTGACGGCTTCGTCGGCCGCCAGGATCTGCGGGCCGGCGCCCGTGCGGGCGCTGAGGATGCCGATCGAGCGATATTTGGCCTCGAGGCCCATCTTCTCGCGCACCGCCTTGTCGACGTTGGCAATGACGATGCCGATCGTGTCGCCGAAAGCCGTGCCGACGAACTCGGTCATGCCGGGGTTCGCGAAGGCTTTGGCAGCCGGGGCAGCGGCGGCGCCGTTGCCGACCTTGTCCATGACCTGCTGGACAATCGCGTCAATGAGCTTTTCTTCCATGGAAGTAACTCCTGAGAGGTGTGCTGGGCCGGCGCCCTACGCGCCCTGCCCGACGCAAAATGTTTGCCTGGACGATGTTCGACGCTTACTGCTTGACCGACGGCAGCAGCAACTCGGTGTCGGCGTGCGGCCTGGGGATCACGTGGATCGACACCACTTCACCGACACGCTTGGCGGCGGCGGCGCCGGCATCCGTGGCGGCCTTGACGGCGCCCACATCGCCCCGCACCATGACCGTCACCAGGCCCGACCCGATCTTCTCCACGCCGACCAGGGTCACATTGGCGGCTTTGACCATCGCGTCGGCGGCTTCGATCATCGCCACCAGGCCGCGGGTCTCGATCAAACCCAACGCTTCTCCTTGCTCTTTGACCATGACGTCACTCCTTGGAAGACTCGATCTGGCCCTGAAGGAGTTCCCTGAGCTCAGAGATCCCAGCGCCAGTCACTACGGACACGGGAAAAACACTCCCCGTGACACCGACATCGCGTAACAGACCCGTCGCACGCGCCACATCGGCGCCCGGCAGATCGACCTGGGTGACCACGCCGATCGTCTCCTGGTTGAACATCAGGAAATAGGCCGGCGGGAACACCGAGCGCTCGCTGGTTGACCGCTGCGCCACCACAAGCACATCCGCATCGACGACCACAGTGGTCAACGCCCGTCTCATGTGTCCCAGTTCGCTGTACTCGCCCGGGGTGTCGATGCCCCAGCCCGAGTAATCGATCATCTGGGTTTTCGTGGCTTCGACGCCGTCTCGGTGCTCGAGCGCGGCCAACAGGCTGGTCTTGCCAACGCCGGTCGGGCCGATCAGCATGAAGCGCCAGCGCCGCCCTTGCGCCGAGTGCCCGAGGCCATGCAGAGCCAACTGCGAGCCGGGCGGGTGATGCCTCATGAGCGCGTCACCGGCGCCGGGTAGAAGCCCAAGACGTCGTGCAGACCTCGCACAGCCGCCTCGAGCGCCATGACCACGCTCGACAGACGCCCACTGACCACAAGCGTGCCGCTGAACCGATCCAGGAAACCGATTTCGACATCGGCGGCCTTGAGCGCAAGATCGCCGGCGATGATCGCGCTCTCGCCCGGCGTGATCGTCATGATGCCGATCGCTTCGGCCTCTTTCAGACCGACCCGCTGGCACAGCGGCCGGTCCGGGTTGGCGATGACGTGCGCGATCGTCACCTGCCGGCCAGGCACGTACTCCTGAATGACGCGCGACGTCGCATGCGACGTCACGTGCGAGGTTGCGATCTCACGATCCAGAGGTGGCGTGCCCGGCGCGGCATTTGACATGGCGAAGTCAGCTTAGCGATCGCGCCGCGCTTGATCAATTTTCAAAACAATCACATGTATGCAGATTCCAACTGTCTTGATCCGAGAGGATACGGCGTCGCTGACCCGATCAGGCCGAATCGCATCACCGAAACGGCCCTTGCCCGTTTGGGGATCGCGGATTCGTGTATACACGCCGTCGGTTTGGACATTGCCGCTGAACTAAGCGCTTTTTATGATCGATGGACCATGATCCTGACCATCAACTGCGGCAGCTCGACGATCAAGTTCCAGCTCTATTCGGCGGACCTCAGCCGCGTGCTGGCCCGTGGCGCCGTGAACCAGATCGGCGAACCCGGCTCGCACCTGTCATATCGTGCGAATGGCCGTTCGCTCCATGACGCGCGGCCCTTCCCGAGCCACCACGAGGCCTTCGAGGCCTCCATCGCGACTCTTCTCGACCCAAAGCATGGGGCCATCAAGTCGATCGGCGAGATCGAGGCCGTCGGGCACCGCGCCGTGCATGGCGCTGACCTCTTCGTGGAATCAACCCTGATCGACGATGAGGTCATCGCGAAGATGGAAGAGTGTGTGCCGCTGGCGCCGCTCCATAACCCACCGAACCTGATCGGCATCCGCGAAGCCCGCAAACTGCTGCCCGGTGTGCCCCAGGTCGCCGTTTTTGATACCGCTTTCAACCAGACGCTGCCGCCCAAGGCTTACCTTTATGCCCTGCCGTATCGCTTCTACCAGGAGCACAAGATCCGTAAGTACGGATTTCACGGCACTTCAGTGAGGTTCGTCAGCCAGCGCGCGGCCGAAGTGTTGGGCAGCCCGATCGCGGCGCTCAAGACCGTGGTCTGCCACCTCGGCAACGGCGTCACGATGACGGCCGTCGACGGCGGGCGCGCCGTTGACACCACGATCGGCTTCGCGACCTTCGGCGGCGTGATGATGGGCACGCGCTCGGGTGACATCGATCCGGGTCTGATCTTTCATCTCAATCGCGCGCTGGGTCTGAGCCTCGACGAGATCGAGCGGATCATCTACCGCGAAAGCGGCCTCCTCGGGCTCTCAGGGGTAAGCAATGACATGCGCGTGGTCGCCGAGCAGGCGGAGGCCGGCAACGAGCACTGCCGCCTGGCGATGGAGAAATTCGCGTACATGGTGCGCGGATATATCGGATCCTTTGCAGCAGCCATGGGCGGGATCAATTGCCTGGTCTTTACAGCCGGGATCGGCGAGAACAGCCCACAGATCCGGGCCATGGCCTGTCAGGGCCTCGAGTTCCTGGGGATCCGTGTCGATGAGGCCCGCAACCGCGCTGCGGTCGGCGGCAAAGAGGCATTGCCCATCAACCCGGTGGGCATATCCGTGCCGGTGCTTGTCGTGCCCACTGACGAAGAGAAGATGATCGCCATGGACACTCTGCGCCTGGCTCTCTCTGGTCACCCAAACTAGACGGAGCGGGATGGGACACAGTCCGGGGCGGAGCCCCGGACTGTGTCCCATCCCGCTCCGCCCATCCATCACTATGAACCCTGAGCTCAACGCGATCCTCGAAGAGGCGCACAAGGTCTTCAACCACGAGCCGGCGCGCAGACATTACAAGGGCCCGGTGAAGGTCGGTGTCGATCTCGGCACGGCCTACACCGTGCTGGTCGTGCTCGACGAGCACGGGCGGCCCCTGGCGGGCCGTTACCAATTCGCCCAGATCGTGCGCGACGGCCTTGTCGTCGACTTCATCGGCGCGATCCAGCTGCTCAAGCGCATGAAGGGCGAACTCGAGCGCGATTTGGGCTTCACGCTCGACCACGCCGCCACGACCTACCCGCCCGGCGTGCCGCTGGCCGAGGTGCGCGCCACACGCAACGTGTTGATCGGAGCGGGGCTCGAGTGCACGGGCTTCGCCGACGAGCCGACCGTGGCCAATGCGCTGCTCGGCCTGCGCGACGGCGCCGTGGTCGACGTCGGCGGCGGGACGACAGGCATCGCCATCGTGCGCGATGGCCAGGTGGTCTACACCGCCGACGAGCCGACCGGCGGCACGCATTTCTCGCTTGTGGTGGCCGGGGCGCTCAACCTGCCCTTCCTCGAGGCCGAGAAGGTCAAGACCGACCCCAAACGCAGCCGCGAGATCGGCACGATCGTGTATCCCGTGATGCAAAAAGTCGCGACGATCGTCGCCCGGCATGTCTATGACCACCCGGTCGATTCGATCTGGATGGTCGGCGGCACGAGCGCGCTCGAGGGATTGGGTGAGGTCGTGCACGACCTCACCGGCGTCGCGACGTTCACGCCGCCCCACCCCATGTTCGTCACGCCCATCGGCGCCGCGCTGACGGACCCGGGCCTGGGCGGTGCAAAGGCGCTCCCGACATGAGCACACGACTTGTCGTCATTGGCGGTGTGGCTGCGGGGATGAGCGCGGCGGCCCGCGCCAGGCGCCATAACCCAGACCTCGACGTCACGGTGTTCGAACGCTCCGGGTACGCGAGCTATAGCGCTTGCGGCCTCCCGTTCTTCGTCAAGGGCGACGTGGCCGACGTCGCGTCGTTGATCGCGCGGACCCCCGAGCGCTTTGCGGCCGACGGCATCCGCGTCTGTCTCAGGCATGAAGCGCTTGCCATTGATCCGGGCGCACACACCGTCACGGTCCGCGACCTGCGTGACGGCGCACAGCGCACGACGCCCTACGACCGCCTGATCCTGGCGGCCGGGGCTCAGGCAACCCGCCCGGCCGTGCCCGGCGCGAGCCTGCCCGGCGTGTTCACGCTCCGCACCGTCGAAGACGCCGAGGCGATCCGGGCCTGGATCACCGAACGACGCCCTCAGAACGCCGTCGTTGTCGGCGCCGGCTATGTCGGCATCGAATTGGCCGAGGCGCTCCACGCCCGCGGCCTCGCGGTGACCCTGATCGAAGGCCAGGGGCAGGTTCTGCCGGCCCTCGACCCCGATCTGGCTGTAGCGGTGCAGCTCCGGCTCGAGGAATTGGGGATCCAGGTCCGGCTGCATACCCTGCTGACGTCGTTCGTCGGCGCCCGGCTGATCGAGGATGTGACGACGCGGGTGCTCGGTCGACTGGCCGATGCAGCCGGTGAGTTGGGTGGCGAGACCCTGCGGGTCCGCGGCGAGACCCTGCGGGTCCGCGGCGAGACCCTGCGGGTCCGCGAGGTGGTCACCCACAACGGCAGCCTCCCTGCCGATCTTGTGCTCCTTGGCGGCGGCGCGCGCCCGGCGATCGAGCTGGCCCGCGCGGCGGGCATCGCACTTGGCGCAACGGGCGCCGTGGCCGTCGATGATCAGCAGCGCACCAACCTGCCCGACATCTGGGCGGCCGGGGCAGTCGGCGAGACGCATCATCGATTGCTCAAGCGGCCGATCTACTTCCCGCTTGCGCGCGCCGCGACGTTGCAGGGCCGGGTGGCCGGCGTCAATGCCGCAACCGCCGACTGGTCGACGGGCGGGCCGGCGCGGTTCGCCGGGACGTTGGGCACCTCGGTGGTCAAGGCCTTTGGGCTCACGGTCGCGATGACCGGTCTGACGCTGCGCCAGGCAACGGCCGCCGGGCTCGTCGCCGATCAAACAACGGTGACGTCGACCTCGCGCGCGGGCTTCATGCCCGGTAGCGAGCGGATCCAGACGCGTCTGGTGTTCGAAAAGGGGAGCGGGCGCCTGCTCGGCGCCCAGATGATCGGCGGCGACGAAGTCGCCAAGCGGCTCGACGTCGTCGCAATCGCGCTCCAGGCGGGCTGGACGGCCGAGGAGCTCGCGGCCGCCGACCTGACCTACACACCGCCCGTCGCGCCCCTCTGGGATGGAGCCCTCGCTGCGGCCACGCTGATCGCGCGACACATCCAGCGCTGAGCCGGGGCCCAGAACCCCTGCAGCCGAACGAGTCGTTGGCCACTGGATCCGGGCTTTCGCCGAACTTCCCCGTGCGTAACGCGACGCGGTACGCCGCACGCCGTTGTCAGTTCGCCGGTTTCGCCGTCGTCGCCGACTGTCGAAACGCGGCTGGCGTGAGATGGGTCTGCCGTTGGAAGTGCCGATAGAAGTTTGTGACGTTCGGGTAGCCGACCTGTTCGGCGATCACCGTGATGCTCGAATCGGTCGTGCGCAGCAGACGCTTGGCCTCATCGATACGGAGCTGGGTCAGGTACTTCACGTAGCTCACGCCCAGCGCAGTTTTGAAGAGCGAGCCCAGGTACGACGGGCTGAGGTTGACGGCATTCGCCACGTCTTGCAGCGAGATCTCCGATTCCTGATAGTGCGTCTGCAGGTACGCGACGGCCCGCTGGATGACGTCGGCGTTGCGCGACCGCGAGGGGACGATCGCCATGAGCTCCGCCAGGCTATTGATCATCCAGGCGCGCAGTTCGGGCACTGTCTTCCAGGACGTAAGGTTATGGACCTGGTTGTGCAGCACCTCGAGCGCCGTTCGCTCATCGGTGCCGGTGCCGATCACGGCCCACGAGACGAGCGTAACGACCTCCGCGCAATTGTTGCGCAGCACATCGATCGATTCGCCTATCGAACTCGACAGATAATCGACGATCTCGTTGATCAACTCGGCGGCCCGGGCCTGCTGATTGTCTCGCACGCAGCGCACCAGATCCTGTTCGAGTTGTACGCGATACGGCCGGCCGCCCTTGGCCTCGTCGGTCAGCGCCTGAACGTCGCGGATGTGGATGACCGTGTTTCGGCTGAAGACGTGCTGATAACGTCGGGCGAGATTGGCTTCGGCGTACGAGAGCGGAACCGAGATCCAGTCCTTGTAGGCGTTGCCGATACCGACAGTCACCGTGAACGGGAAGCCCCGACAGATCGCGCTCCGGAACTGTTCGCCCAGCGCCAGCAGCGACTCATAACTGGTGCGCGAGGCATCGCATGACACCACGGCGACCACCCGCCCCGGGTTGTTGTAGCCCGCCAGCGCGCGTTGGGGTTCGGGAAGCTCGGCGCGCACGGTCTCGACCAGTTCGCCGTACAGCTGTTGCAGCTCGTTCGGGTTTTTGCCCTTGACGACCGAATCAAAATGATCGACCCGGCAGACGATCACGGCCGGGTTCTCCAACCGCTTGCCCAGGAAGCCGAGCGCCTCCTCCATGCTGGCGCTCTCCGGCGATGTGCCGCGCACGAGGTTGTCGACCAGGCTGGTCTCGATGACGGGCAGCGTCTTGCGCAGCGACCCCTTGACGATCTCGATCGTGCGCTGTTCGGTCCGCTCCTGGCGGATCTCCTCGGTGATCTCCTGCAGCAACTCGACGAGACGGGTCGAGCGAACCGGCTTGAGCAGATAGTCGCGCGCGCCGAGCTTGAGCGCCCGCTGCACATACGCGAACTCGTTGTGCGCCGTGAGCATCACGACCTTGATGCCGGGCAACTCGGCCTTGATTTGGGCCGTGGCCTGCAGCCCGGTCAGCACAGGCATCTTGATGTCCATCAAGATGAGATCGGGCTGGTGCCGGCGGGCGAGATCGACGGCCTCTTGGCCATCGGCGGCCTCGAGCACCGGGCTGAACCCAAGTGCGTTCTGCTCAAGGACGCGCAGGATGCCGGCCCGGATCACGGGCATATCGTCGACGACAAGGATGCCAGGCATAATGACTCAAGCCGGGATGGTGTCCAGAGGCTCGAGGACGATATCCTCGACCGGGTTATCGATGCGATGCTCGCTGCCGCTCCCATCCAAAAGATGCGACGGAAAGCGCGCGGCGACGGACGGGAGCGTGTTCAGACCGGCGGCGCTGAAGTCGAGCTGGTTGCCGATCAGGTTGCACACCGGCCCGGGGAACAGGATCTCGGCGCTCGGCGTGGCCGCCGCGCCGGCCGCTTCAAGCGGCAACGACAGCCGCAAGCACGTGCCGCGATCGGGCGCCGTCTCGGCCTTCGCCACGAACTCGGCGCCGTATTCGACGCCCAGGCGGTAGAGCACGTTCTGCAGCCCAAGCGAGTCGCCCTCGCCCGAGTAGAAACCGGTGTTGATGCGCTCAGCGATCTCGATGGGCATACCGACGCCGTCGTCGGCGATCTCGAGCACGAGCCGATCTTCGACCGACAATGCGCGCACAGCGATATGCACTGGGCGGCTGATCGGCTCGGCGCCATGCAGCACAGCGTTCTCGACGAGCGGCTGAATAATCATGCAGGGAACTTCGAAGTGTACGAGTTCGGGCGCCAGATCGACCGTGAACGTCAACCGGTCGCCGAAACTGACCTTTTGAATCTCCAGATACTGCCGGATCATGGCAAACTCTTCGCCGAGCTCGACCTGGGTCGAGATGTTGCGCAGGCTGTAGCGCAGAAGGTCGCTCAGGTCGTACGCGATCCTCTCGGTGCGAGGCGCAGCCTCTTCGAGGGCCGTGTAACCGAGCAGAGTCAGCGAGTTGAACAGGAAGTGCGGATTGATCTGGGCCTTGAAGGCGCGCAGCTGCGCCTCCTGGAGCGCCACCTTGAGCGCGGCCTGCTCCTGCGCCTGGTTGAGCAGCTCGGTTTGGGCCAGCCGCGCGACGCCCATCTCGATCACATAATTGGCCGTGATCGAGAGCATCTCGACGGCAGCCGTGAACCGTTCACGTGAGAGCGGCGTGATCTCGCGGGCCGCATCCTCGATCGCGTCGACCGGCAGGCCGAGCGGCGCGTTATGCCGGACGACGCTTTCGATGTAGTTCTCCTGGGCGTCATCAGGGATGGCCTGGCCGCACAGGATCGAGCCGACGAAGTGGCCGTCGATCATGATCGGCGCCGCCGCATCCATCAGGCCGCCCGCGCAGTTATAGGCGTAGGGGCGGTTCATCGCCAGGGCACGGCGGCCGCCTTCGGCATCACACCGCTGACAGCGTTTGAGGCCCACCTCGGTGGATCGAATCAGCAGGCACAGCCGACAGAAATTGCTTGTCTTTGTGATCGGCTTGCCGCCGCGATCGACGGTCACCGCCGCAACGCCCATCGCCTGGGCGAACGTGTCTTGAATACGCTGTAGAACGCCGAGATCAATGACATCGGCGATCGAAAGGTCGGTCGTCTTCATCGTGGGTGACGCCATCTTCAGCCTCCAACGTGTCGTTCTTGCGTGGCGGGCTGTTAACGACAAAAGAGCAGCCCGTCAGGCTGCTCCTTCCACGAGAAGCATGGTCACAAGAAGGACAGGGGATCTGGCTTCGCCACGCCGGCGGCGCGACGTCACAGTTGCGGGACAGCACCGGACTGGTCAACCTGGGGGCCGACGCCACCGGATTTCACCCTGTTGCCAGGCGCTGATGTGACGCCCGACCCGACCCAACCGTTGTCAAAGCTGTGTGCCGCGAATACCTCCAGACTGGACTCCGATTCTACGAACAGATCGAAAGATCGCCCGATGACGTTCCTCATGATTCGGGCGGATAGATGTAATGCGGTCCGACTTAGCTCCTTCTCATTCGCCCACCTTCTCAACCACGATCGTGCCGCGCGTGACAAGCGCCGCGATCGCGCCAAGCGCGGCGAGTTGGGGCGCGAGCAACGCGCCGACCACGCCGATGGTCATCGGGATGTCGATCAAGGTCTTGCCCTCTTCGTTCTTGATCACGATCCGGCGGACGTTGCCGGCATGCAGGATCTCCTTGATCTTGGCCATCAATACATCGCCGTCGAACTTGAACTCCTCAGAGCGGACGTTTTCTTCTTCAGTCATGGGGCCTCCGTAGCAAGATTGTCGAGAGTCGGGTTTAACCTCCGACCTGACAGGTCCATCCACGATTTTCGGGAATCAAAGCCCGTTCAGAATCGGTATTCGCCGAATCCACGTCGATTCTCTAACTTTAGGTCGATGTGGGCCCGCCATAGCGCCGGGCCGCCCGCGCCCTGGCCTTCTCAGCCTCCACCTCTCGATCGCGGGGTGGCGCGCTGGTCTCTAGCCCGGCCAGCAGGCGTCGTGACGCCGCCGCGACTTCTTCCACGGCCGCATCGAAGACGGCCCCGTTCGCTCGCGAGGGCCGGGCGTAACCGCTCAGCTTGCGCACATATTGAAGCGCCGCCGCCCGGATCTCGTCTTCGGTGACCGGCGGCTCGAAGTTGTGCAGGGTCTTGATGCTTCGGCACATCGTCGCCCTCCTTGATCGGGCTGTTCTCGGTTCTGAACCGTGTTTGGCTCCAAGTCTAGCATGCCGGAGCTTGTTGCCGATCTACGGCCGGCCCCTGACCGTGTGTGCAAGCACGACCTGGTGCTGTTGGCAAACAGGCTCCTGCGCCACACCACCCGACGCGCGCCAAAAGGCGATATGGTCTACACCTGTCGCTTGCAGGAGGTTCACATGGCCCCTCGAATCATCCGGCTTCCCCTCGTCTTGCTTGCGGTCTTCGCCAGCCTGGGGAGCGCGACAGCGCTGATCGGTTGGTTTGGCTGGCAGGCCTGGCAGGAGACGCCCGAATCCCAGTTCCGCCAGGCCCGGGCGTTCTGGCAAAGCAATGCGATCACCCACTACCGGATGGAAGCCAACTTCAGCAACGGCTTCGCCCAATGCCACTACGATATCGAAGTCAAGACCCGCACCGTCATCCGCGTCCACGGCCTGACGTGTCTGGGGAGCGCGACCACGAACACCCTGACGATCGAGAGTATCTTTGAGGTTTTCGGCGCCTATGTCGACGAACGCGTCTGTGGTCCCAATGGCTGTTCGTGCGAGGGCGCATACGTCGTCAAGGCATCTTACGACCCCGACTGGGGTTACCCACGAACGATCTCCACGGTCTTCCAACGCAACTTACTCGAAACACTGTTGAGCGACGAAAGCGCGGTCAACTGCCGTCAGACGCGGGCCCAGGTCCGGCGGATCGAGATCCTGAGTTTCACGCCGCTTCCTTGAGCCCGACCGGCGACCCATCCTCCACCCCGTGAGTGAGTGTCCATGTCGATCCATCGAACCCTCGCTGAGCGATTGCCCGACATCCCACGCTGGGTCGAAGTGCGCGACCTCCTGCTGGCCGGAGAGGGCGAGATCCTCAGCCTCGAGCTCGAAAGCGATCTCGCGCTCGTCTTGTTTGACCGTGAGTCACCGTGCGTCTTCCTCGTTGGCAACGTCTCAGAGACCGCGTTTGACGCAGCGCTGGCCGCGGTGCGCTCTGCCCAGGCCGATGTGGTCGCACCGCTCGGCGACAGGGCCCGATTGGTCGCCGCCCTGCCCGGTTGGACCCATGCTCGCCTGATCGTGCACACCCTGAACCATCCGGATCGTCTTCCAACCGATCGGGATGGCCAGGTGGTTTGGGTAGACCCGGACGAACTCCGTCGCCACGACCTCCCGGCCGACCTCCTGGAGGAACTCGAGGACGGTGGCGGCCGTGGTCCGATCGCGGCCGTGCGTGTAGATGGCCGCCCTGTCTCGTTTTCCTACGCCGGAAGCCGGACCGAGACATTGTGGGATGTCTCCATCGATACGCTCGAGCCGCACCGCAGGAAAGGCTACGCAGCGCTCTGCGTCACGCACCTGATTCGCCACATGCATGCACAGGGCAAGCAGCCGGTCTGGCAGGCCCTCGAGGATAACCCGGCCTCCTGGCGACTTGCCGAAAAACTCGGGTTCGCACCGATCGATGAATTGGTCATGGTCGAAGCGCCTCAAGACTGAGACAGGCGAGGCGACGACCTAAAGTGGCCCGCCCGGCCACGGCAGGAGCGCGCCGGTGCTGCGTCGATAGTGTTCGTACGCCTGCCCGAACCGGACGACCAGGTTCGCCTCCTCGCGCGGGATGACCACGAGCCGAAACACCACCACACCGATGCCCCAGAGCGCGATCAGAAGCCCATCGGCGGTCAGAACGCCCGCTGCCAACAACATCAAGAACGCGACGGCGTACAAAGGATGGCGCACCCAGCGATACGGACCGTGCTGAACCAGGCGATGGTCGGCCTTGGTCAAAACCGTCTCAGAGATGTTGCTCCCAATGGAGGCGACCACCCACCACACCAGCAGCGGGCAACCCAACGCCACGCCCGCAGCAGCCAGGCGCAGGCCGAGCGGCACCTCCAGGCGCGCCCAGGCCAGGAGATCCGGCGCAATGAGTTCCAGCCCGATCGTCGCCAAAAGCGGCAGAGTCAGGATCAGTCGCAGCGCAACGGCCAAAGGACCTTCGGCCAAACGCGGGATCGTGCCGGTCTCGCGCCGCGCCTTGGCCCGATGCCACCCGGAGATGAGCAGGCTGAACCCCAGCACAACGCCAAGCACCCAGCGAAGAGCAGTTTCAAGATCCATAGAAATGCCCTCAAGCCGACGCCGGATCGGGTTGGTGTCAGCCGAATTTAGGTGGCCCTAACTTGCCAACACTATAAATTAGGCACCCCTAAAAGTCAACCCTGACCCTGCCCCGCAAAAGCAGGCTGTCGGATTGCGCCGAACAGAGGTCGTCCAACTCGGCTTCATCTCATGCGAGAGGATCCGGGCAGGTTGGGCGCGCTGCGGTGAAGCCCAACCTGGTTCCACGCCAGGGACGTTAAGTCGGCGAGAAACTTGCGGCCGGCGTCATGTACCACGTGTGCGCCAGCCAGCATTCACCAACGGTTTACTGACTTGCCGGACGGGCTTTGCTAGAGTGCAAGTCATAACCGTCCGGTAAGGCTCCACGGATGCCGCCAGAGAGCCGGCCGACGGAAGCGGGGTTTCACATGCGCTGCGCCAGGTCACGCGCCCGGATCGATCGGCCAAAGATCGGCCACGACCTGAACGTCGACACCCGACGCGGCCCTCTGTCTACTACGGTCACGCTGGCCCGAAACCGATTGGGTCGTTACCGCGTGGCCTCCTCTGATCGAACCGCCCTTTCTGGGTCAACCGAGGTGCTTCCATGAACC
>Ga0209573_1004970_pt1 | contig 12516 bp, 11 predicted proteins | sample TNRBio252014_DNA_FD_185870 | JGI IMG/M metagenome (GOLD analysis project Ga0209573, IMG submission 185870) | Wastewater treatment Type I Accumulibacter community from EBPR Bioreactor in Madison, WI, USA - TNR Reactor_6/25/2014_ DNA (SPAdes)... | ecosystem: Engineered > Bioreactor > EBPR >...
CGCGCCTGCCGCCGCCCCGCTCTATGCCGAGATTGCCGCCGACGCCTTTCCGCATCTCAGCGAGGTGGCGGGCGAGGGGCAGCGCTGTCATGCCTTCATCGAGGCGCTGGCCGGGCTGTCGCGCGACCTGGGCATGCCGACACGGTTGCGCGAGGTGGGGATCGGCGAGGCGGATCTGGCGAAGATGGCGGCGGACGCGATGAAGCAGCAGCGCCTGCTGGTCAACAACCCGCGCGAGGTGAGCGAGGCGGATGCGCTGGCGATCTACCGCGCCGCCTGGTGAGGCGCTGAATTTCGCCGCGCCTACTCAGAATTGAGAATGCGGCGGCGGGCCCGACCCGCCATGATCGCCCCGTCATCCCCGGGAGTGAAGGAGTGCGATGTGTCGAACCGCCGTTCTTTGAGGCTTGCCCTGTCCTTTGGTCTCGGCCTGGCCATGGCGCTGCCGGCGCTGGCCCAGACCCTCGATCCGGCTGTTGCCGCGGCGCGGCTCAAGGAACTCGGCATCAAGGTCGACGGCTACAAGGAGGCCACGCCTGATACGGTGCGGGACACGACCTCCATCCCGCTCGGCGAGGCCAAGGGCGTGACCGATGCCGATCTGGCGATGATCGCGGCACTGCCCCGGTTGTCGATGATCAGCGCCAACGACAAGGCGGTGCTGACGGCCGAGGGCCTGCGCATCCTCGCCAGGGCGAAGCTGACCCGGCTCAACCTCAACCTCGCGACGCTGACCGACGACGGGCTGGCGGTCATTGCCGGCATGCCCGATCTTCAGGAAGTCAGCCTGGTCCGGGCCAAGGGCATCAGCGGCGCCGGGGTGGCGAAGCTGGCGGGATTGAAGAAGCTTCAGATCCTCCGGCTCGACACCCTCGCGCTCAGCGACGAGACCTTTGCCCCCTTTGCCGACCATCCGACGCTGATTCAGGTCGATCTCAACCGCGTCACCGGCATCACCGACAAGACGCTGCACCATCTGGGAAGCGCGCCGAAATTCGCCTTTCTCTATGCCGAGAAGACCGGCATCACCAGCGCCGGCCTATCCCATCTGAAAAACCCGAAGCTGTTCGGCAGCATCAACCTTGACGGCTGCGCGGTCAAACCCTCGGAACTGGCGATCCTCTCCGGCTTCACCAGTCTCTGGGGCCTGTCGCTGAACGATACCGCCACCGACGACACGGTGGTGGCCGCCCTCGCCGGCCTGCCGGTGCTGCGGCAGGTGAAACTGCGCAATACGAAGATTTCAGATGCGAGCATCGCCGAATTCGCCAAATTCCGCGAGTTGCTCGGTCTCGACATCGGCGGCAATGCGATCACCGATGCCGGCTTCAAGGGCGTGGTGTTTTCCAAGATGACCAGCCTCAGCGCCGGCAAGACCAAGGTCAGCGATGCGGTGCTGGGCGAGATCGTCCGCCAGCCGAAGCTGACCTCGTTCTATGCCTGGAACACCGGCGTGACCAAGGAGGGCGTCACCAGGGCCCTTGGCGAGCGGGCGGCGGGCCTGCCCAAGCTCGACATCCAGAACTGACCTGTCCGCATCCCGGCGGCGGCGCAGGCTGCCCGCCGGGGCGGCTGGAACCTGTTTCACGCCGCCGCAGCTGTGGTATGGATCCAACCGGCCGTCGCTGAGGCGGTGACGGGAACGGCCCACGAGGTGCCCGCGGTGGATCAGCCCGCATGAAGATCGAGCCCGCGGCGACGACGGATTTCGTCGCCGGACGCAGCGTCCGCGTCAGCGGGATGCTGTGGCCGCTGATCTGTCTTGCCGCCTATGTCGCGCTGGAATGGCTGAGCGACATGCGCGCGACCAGGGGTGTCCCCGTCGTGCCGTGGAACCCGGGGCTCGGCCTGCTGTTCGGCGTGATGGTGCTGCGTTCGCCCGGCTACGGGCTGGTGCTTGGCGCGGGGTACGTGATTGCCGAACGGCTGATCATCGGGGCGCACCTGCCGGCGGTTCGAATCGCCGCCGTGGCCTGCATCCTGGGGGCCGGCTATGGCCTGATGGCCTGGCTGCTCGGCCGCAACGCGGCATTCGACCGGGGGCTTGAGCGGCTGCGCGATGTCGTCATCCTGCTGGCGGGCGGATTGATCGCGGCGGCGCTGGTCAGCGCCCCTGCGGTTCATGTTCTGGGCGGGGACGGCGCCGCCTTTCCCGGCGCCTTTGTCTCGCTGTTCGTCGGCGACGCCATCGGCATCGCCATCTTTGCCCCGATCCTGCTGCGTCTGGCCCGTCGGTTCGCTCTGACCCGGTCGCTGAGGGCACTGATGCCGTCGCTCGATCTGATCGCCATCGCCGCTGCTGTTCTGGTTCTTCTGGGCGCCTTGCATGCGGCGCTCGGCGAGGGCGCGATGCGCTTCATCTTCCTGCTGTTCGTGCCGATCGTGCTGGGGGCGACGCGCCATGGCATCGACGGGGCCTGTCTGACGCTGGCGGCGGCGCAATTCGGACTGATCCTCATCCTCAACGTGGCCAATGCCGACCAGCAGACCTTTCTGGAGGTGCAGGCCGAAATGCTGGTGATGACGATGACGGCGCTGATCGTCGGCGTCGTGATCAGCGAACGCGAGAGCCTGAACGCGGCGGCGATCCGGACGGCGGCGCGCCTCAAGGGGTTGCAGATCGAGGCCGATCAGGCGGCGCGCATCAGCCTTGCGGGCGGCATGTCCTCGGCGCTGGCGCACGAGATCAACCAGCCGATCACCGCCGCCCGGGCGCTGGCGCGCTCGGCCCGTCACCTGCTTGGCCGGGAACCGCCCCACCTCGACCGCGCCGCGCGCAATCTCGACGACATGGTCAGCCAGATCGACCATGCCGCCAGCATCATCCGGCGGATGCGCGAATTTCTCCAGCGCGGCCGACCGCACGTCAGCACGATCGAGATGGCCGATCTGCTTGCCAATGCGATTGCGCTGGTCGGTGCCGAGGCCCGCGCCGCTGGCATCGATCTGCGGGTTCGCCCGGTCGCGGCGCTGCCTCCGCTGTTCGGCGACCGGACGCAACTGGAACAGGTGCTGCTCAACCTGATCCGCAACGCGATCGAGGCCATACAGGGCGAGCGCCGGCCCGGGGGGACGATCGAGGTTGGCGCGGCACCCGGCGTGACGCCGGATCAGGTCGAGGTGTTCGTGGCCGATAGCGGCCCGGGGGTGACGCCGGAGATGGTCGGGCAGCTGTTCGAGCCGACCCGCAGCAGCAAGGAGAACGGGCTGGGGCTGGGGCTTGCCATTTCGGGGTTCATCATCCAGAACCACCGCGGTCGCATCTGGCTGGCGAGCAACGGCGGGGGGCGGACCGAATTTCGTTTTGCAATCCCCCTTGATGCGGGCAGGACCGACTGACATGACAGGCCGCATCGTTTCGGTGATCGACGATCATGCCCCGGTGCGCGAGGCGCTCGGCGAGATGCTGAACGTCTTCGGCTTCGAGGTCGAACGCTATGAGTCGGCGCTTGCCTTTCTCGATTGTCCCGAGGCCCGCCGGACCGGCTGCGTCGTCGCCGATGTGCGGATGCCCGGGATGGACGGCATCGCGCTGGTCCATGAAATGAAGCAGCGCGGCCTGACGGCGCCCGTCGTCCTGATCTCGGGTCACGCCAATGTGCTGATGGCGGTTGCGGCGATCAAGGCCGGGGCCCAGGACTTCATCGAGAAACCCGTCGACGATACCCAGCTTGTCGCGGCGATCAACCGCTCGCTGGCGCTGGCGGCAGAGGGCGATGGCATGCCGTCGAAAGCGGTGCTGGCCGAGCGCTTCGCCCGGCTGACGCCGCGGCAGGCCGAGGTGTTCGATCTGGTGACGCAGGGCTACAGCAGTCAGGCCATTTCCGGCCGGCTCGGCCTCAGTCCGCGCACGGTGGAGAGCTACCGTGCGGCCGTGATGGAAAAGATGCAGGCCGAGAGCGTGGCCGTGCTTGTCCGCCAGGCGATCCGGGTCGGCCGCATTCCGGCCTAGGCATCCCCGTAAAACTACCACGGGAGTGTTGCGAATGGTTCCCGTCTCACGGGCCGGCTACGCTTGGTCTTGGTAGCCCCTTATTCCTTTCGTGCAGCAACGGGTTCCGTTGCCTGCGCGGAAGGTTTTTCGGTTGCGCCGGGAGACGAGGTGCCAAGCATGGCTCAACAGGACAAGCATGCCAGGATCGGCGGCTGGGATTTTCGGGGCATCGAGGTCGAGGCCTTCGCCGCGGGCGTTCTGGCCATCGTGCTGGTTCTCGCCTGCGTGCGGGCCTATTTCCCTGTCGCCGTGCTGCATGGCATCGGCGTCGTCGCCTTCTTCGGCATGCTGACGCTTGGTTTTCTGAGCGTCCGGCGGGAAGCGCGTTCCCACATCCGCAACGACTTCCTGCTTGAACTGGCGGCGCTCTACGCCATCGTCTGGATCGCTGCCGGGCGCCTGTCCATCGCGGGGCTGTGACGGTGGACTGGCTCAACTCCCTGATGAGTGCTGATGCGCTCTATGCCCTGGCGCAGGTCATCATGATCGACCTGGTGCTGGCTGGCGACAATGCCGTGGTGATCGGTCTTGCGGTCGCCGGGCTGCCGGCGGAGATGCGCGGGCGGGCCATCCTGCTCGGCATTGCGGCGGCGACGGTGCTGCGCATCATCTTTGCGGCGCTGACCAGCCAGCTGCTCAGCATCATCGGCCTGCTTCTGGCCGGCGGCATCCTGCTGCTCTGGGTGTGCTGGAAGATGTGGCGCGAACTGCGGACCCCATCGCCCGAGGAGGTCAATGCCGAAGAGGCGCTGGAAGGCCTCGACCTCAACGCCGACGGCAGCGTCTCGGGCACGCCCTCGGGCAAGACCTTCGGGCAGGCCGCCTGGCAGATCATCATCGCCGACGTGTCGATGTCGCTCGACAACGTGCTGGCGGTGGCCGGGGCGGCGCGCGAACATCCTACCGTGCTGGTGATCGGTCTCACGCTGTCGATCGCGCTGATGGGCCTTGCCGCCAACTACATCGCCAAGTTGCTGCATCATCATCGCTGGATCGCCTATGTCGGGCTGGCGATCATTCTGTATGTCGCCGGCGACATGATCTATCGCGGCTTCTTCGAGGTCTGGCCGCATGTCAACGGGGTGCGCGCGACCTGACGGGACGCCCCGTCAGTGCCCGACCTTGCTGAGCACGTCGGCGCGCAGGAAGCGCTCGATGAACAGCATGAACAGCACCGAGGGAACCAGCAGGATCAGCGCCGTGATCGAGGCGATCTGGTAATTGCCCCCCATCGAGGCATTGTAGAGCAGCAGCGGCAGGGTGGAGACCTGCGGCACGCCGACGAAGAAGGTGCCGGTGAACTCGTCGAGCGATTCAAGGAAGACGAAAATGGCCGAGGCGATGATGCCCGGCGTCGCCAGCGGCAGGGTGACGGTGAAGAAGGTGCGCAGCGGCCCGGCGCCGAGGTTGCGCGCCGCCAGTTCGAGGTCGCGATCGACCGCGGCAAAGGCGGCCGCCGCGATCCAGACCGAATAGACCAGCCCGTGCGCGGCGTGCACCAGCACGACGCCGGCCACGGTGCCGGTCAGGCCGAGCTGGTAGAAGATGCGCGCCACGTTGATGTAGATGGCGACGGCCGGAAAGGCCTGGGGCAGCAGGAAAACCACCATGATGAGCGTGCGCAGCGGCAGTTTCAGGCGGGCCAGCGCATAACCCGCCGGCACCGCCAGAGCCAGCGAGACCACCACCGTCAACAGCGCGATCCAGACGCTGGTGGCCAGCGAGGTCATGGCATCGCCGGTGGGGCGGAAGACGATCTCCCAGTAGCGCGTGCCATAGGTGACCGGCAGCTTGAACGGCGTGTACCAGCGCTCGGCCACCGACCAGAGCACGAGGTTCATCAGCGGGCCGAAGATGGCGAAGGCAAACAGCGCCAGCGCCAGGATTTTCAGGGCGGTGGCCGGCAGGGCGCGCGCGGCGGTCATCGCTCGGCCTCCCGCTGCTGGCGCACGGTGTGCCTGAGGTAGAACCAGGCGGCGACGGCGGTCATCGCATAGGAGATCACGCCGAGGGCGTTGGCGGTCGGATAATCGCCATAGGCGTTGATGCGGAAGGCCATGTCGACGGTCAGCATCGTCGGCTGCGAGCCGGCCACCATCATCGGCACCGAGAGCACCGAGAGCATGGTGACGAAGGAGAGGACCAGCGCCACCATCAGCGTCTGCGCCACCTGCGGCAGCACGATCTCGACCAGACAGCGCGGGCGCGAGGCGCCGAGGTTGCGCCCCGCCTCGATGGTCGCCCGGTCGATCGAGGCCATGGCACCGGCCAGCATCAGGATGACGAAGGGGGCCTGTTTCCAGACAAAGGTGATGACGATGCCGCGCCAGTCGAGCAGGCTGGCGGTCTGCGAGGGATCAAGCAGGCCCAGCGATACGAAGGTGTTGTTCATCAGTCCGTTCTTGGCCAGGAAGGTGCGCATGCACTGGCCGGCGACGATGAACGGAATGAACAGCGGCCAGCGGTACATCTGGCGCAGGATCGCCACCAGCCAGGGCGTCTCGCTGAGCGTCAGGACCCCGGCGATGATGATGCTGACAAGGCCGACCAGCGCCGTCGAGACGAGGACGATGACCAGGGTGAAGACGATGTCGGTTGAATAAAGCTCGTGCGCCTTGGCAAAATGGACCAGCGACAGCCGGCCGCCGTCGGTGAAGGCGGCAACCAGCGAATAGCCCAGTGGCCACAGGAACAGCGCCGCCACCAGCGCCAGCGCCGGGGCCACGAGCAGGAAACCGAGGGAGGTCGTGCGGGTCATGGCGGGGGAGAGGCCCGCGTCGCGCCGGGGCGGAACGCGGGCCAGAGGCTCAGTTGGCGACCTTCTTCTCGTAGGACTCGAGGATGTCGTTGAAGTAGGGCGCGATCGGGAACGGCTTGGCGTTCTTGCTCAGGTCGTCCGGAGTCAGGTCGGTGAACAGCTTCTTCCAGGTCGCATCGTCCAGCTTGCCCTGAAGGTGCTGGGCGTCGATGCCGGGATACCAGTTGAACTTCTTGACGATGCCGTCAGCCTGCACCTGCGGCGAGGTCGCCATGGCGATGAACTTTTCCGCCAGCGCGGCCTGCGCCGCCTTGGCCGGAACGGCATAGTACATCGGCTGGCCCGGCATGCCCGGAGCAAGCAGCTTGAGCTTCATGTTCGGCGGCAGCTTGCCGTCGTTCATCCAGGTGTAGAACATGTCGACCCAGACCGGGCCCATGGCGATCTCGCCACGGTTGAGCATGTCGAGCGTGCCGGCGTTGCCGGGGGTGATGACGGCGTTCTGGTTGAAGGCCTTCAGCGCCACCAGCGCGTTGTCCCAGCCGCCCTTGGTGGCGGCATCATAGGGGCCCTTCATCAGCCGGTTGGCATCGCCGCCGAAGGCATAGACCCAGCCGGCGGCGAAGGCGACGCCGGACATGCCGCCCTTGATGCCGTTGTAGCCGAACTTCTTGGGGTTGGCCTTGGCCCAGTCCTGCAGCTCGGCATAGCTGGCGGGCGGGGTCTTGACCATGTCGGCATTGTAGGCAATCGCCGTCTGCGACTGGAACATCGGCATGACGAAGCCCTCGACATTGGTGCCGAGCGCGTTGGCGGCGGTGGCCGAGCTGACCAGCTTGCCGGTGTCGATGCGATCGCGATACTTCGACAGCAGCCCTTCGCTGACCATCTGGCCGGCCATCTTCTGGTGGGCAACGATGACGTCGAAATCCCATTTCTCGGTGTTCGCGGCCTTCTGGGCCGAGAGCTTTTCGTAAATCTTCTGCGAGCCGGAATCGCCCGGTCCGGTGCCGACGGCGACCACCTTGACGCCCGGGTTGGCCTTCTCGAACATCGGGCCGAGGAAGTCCTTGATGTAGTCGACCATGTTCTGGTCGCCGGCGGTGGCGACGTTCAGGGTCTGGGCGCCGGCAAGGGCCGGGAATGCCAGGCTGGCGGCAAGCGAAAGGGCGAGACTCAGATGCTTCATGCTGGGCTCCTCTTCACAGGGATGGGTCAGGCGGGGGTCTGGCTGCGCGGGAAGACGTACAGGTCCGCGGCAGGAATGGTTATGCGCACAGGCTCGCCGGCGACGGCGCGGCGGGAATCGTCGACAAAGAAACGGCCGGCGGCGGTCTCGACCTCGTAGCGGTAGGTGCCGCCGGGATAGCTTGCCTGGGTGATGCGCCCGTCGAGCCGCAGGCCGGGCGTCGCCTCCGGGGCGGCCATCTCGACCGCGCCCGAGCGGAAATGCACCACGCAGGGTCCCTCGGCGCAGGCAAGGCCGGGAACGGTTATCTCCACCCCGCCGTCAAGCCCGAACAGGGTGCCGCCGTCCTGTCGCCGGGCGTGGACGCAAAGCACGTTGTCGGCGCCGAGAAAGGACGCGACGAAAGGGGAATTGGGGGCGCGGTAGACCGCTTCGGGGGCGCCCATCTGCACGATCCGGCCCTGATCGAGAATCACGATCCGGTCGGCCATGGTCATCGCCTCCTCCTGATCGTGGGTGACATGGATGGCGGTGAGGCCGAGGCGCTGGTGCAGGCTCTTCAATTCATGGCGCATCGCCAGCCGGATCTTGGCATCGAGGTTGGAGAGCGGTTCGTCGAGCAACAGCACGCGCGGATCGACCGCCAGCGCCCGGCCGAGGGCGACGCGCTGGCGCTGGCCGCCGGAAAGGGCGGTGACCTTGCGCTCGCCATAGCCTTCAAGCCGCAGCAACTCCAGCACGGCCGCCACCTTGGCCTCGCTCTCGGCCCGGCCGACGCCGCGCAGCTTCAGGCCATAGGCGATGTTCTGGGCCACCGTCATGTGCGGCCAGAGCGCGTAGGACTGGAACACCATGGTCATGCCGCGCTTTTCGGGCGGCAGGGCGGTGATGTCGGTGCCATCGAGGCGGATGCGGCCCGCGTCCGGGCTGACGAAGCCGGAAATGGCGCGCAGCAGCGTGGTCTTGCCGCAGCCCGAGGAGCCAATCAGCGCCACGAATTCGCCGGCGGGGATCGCCAGATCGATGCCGCTGAGCACCTTCGTGCGCCCGTAGGACGCCTCAAGCGCCTCAACGCCGACCGCTGCACCGCTGCTGGCCATTCGCTCTCCCCGCTGCCTGTCTCTTCGGACATTTGCATGACAGTCTAGTGATGCTTGAATGGAAACGGCAACTGTTATTGCAAAGCCGGCAACGGAGCGCTCATGACACACCCCTCACCGTCCCCCGAGATGTCGTCGCTCTGGCTGCTGCCCGCGCGGCAGGATGAGGCGCTGCTGTCCGGCATTGTCGAGCGTCTGGTCGAGCGGCACGCCAGCCCGCGCTTTCAGCCGCACCTGACGCTTGTGGGCGATCTTCCCGTCGCGCCCGAGCACCTCATCGGCGCGGCCGAGCGGCTGGCCGAGGCCGGGCCGGCGCTGGATCTGCCGGTATCGGGGATCGAGACGGGCGAGGCCTTCTTTCGCTCGTTCTATGCCGCCTTTCCGGCGAGCCCGGCGCTCAGTGCCCTGCGCGAGGCGGCGCTGCGCCTGCCTCAGGCGCCTTCGGGCGCCTTCATGCCGCATGTCTCGCTGCTCTACGGGCCGGTCGAGGCCGGGGCAAAGGCGCGCAGCGCCGCCGAGATCGCTGCGCTTCTGGGCGGGCGGGTCATCCGGTTCGATCGCCTCGCCCTGACCAATTCGGCCAACGACGTGCCGATTGCCGACTGGCGGGCCATCGCGACGCTGCCGCTGTCGGGCCCGGTTCAGCGGGCCTGAAGCAGCCGCAGATGGCGAATCGGCCGCCCCGTGGTCATCGCCTCGGCAGCGCGCAGGATGCCCGCCGCGTCGATGCCGAAATGCCGGTGGAGATCGGCGATCGTACCGGTCTGGCCGAAGTGCTCGACACCGAGCGCGCGGGTGCGGTGGCCGTGCACCGAGCCGAGCCAGCCGAGCGTGGCGGGATGGGCGTCGACCACGGTGATCAGCACGCAGTGCGGCGGCAGGTCGTCGAGCAGGCGCTCGATGTGGCTCAGTGCCTGCGGCTCGCCGGTCTCGCGGGCGCGCTGGGCGGCGGACCAGCCGGCGGTCAGCCGGTCGGCGGAGGTGACGGCGAGCAGGCCGATGTCGCGCCGGTCCTCGGCAATCAGCCCGGCCGCCTCGATCGCCTCGGGGGCGAGCGCGCCGGAATAGGCGATGACCACCTGTGCATTGGGGCCGGGGCGGCGCATCCAGTAGGCGCCGTCGATGATGTCGCGCTCCAGTTCCGGCGTCATGACGCGCAGGGGCTGTTCCAGCGGCCGGGTCGAGAGGCGCAGGTAGACCGAGCCGCCGGTGGCATCGCGCAGCCATGAGCGGGCCTCGGCGGCGGCTGTTTCCGGCACGGCCGAGCCGTCGCGCTGCATGTAGTCGAAGCCAAAGCGCATCATCACCGCCAGTTCGTCGACAAAGGCCGGCTCGAAGGCGCAGAGCCCGTCCTGGGCCATCCCAACCAGCGGGGTGGCGATGGACTGGTGCGCGCCGCCCTCCGGGGCCAGCGTCACGCCCGAGGGAGTGGCCACCAGCATGAAGCGCGCATCCTGATAGCAGGCGTAGTTGAGCTGATCGGCGGCGCGCAGGATGAAGGGATCGTAGACCGTGCCGATCGGCAGCAGGCGCTCGCCGTTGATGGAATGGCTGAGGCCGAAGGCGGAGAGCGCGATGAACAGGTTGGATTCGGCAATGCCCAGTTCGAGGTGCTGGCCGGTGGGCGAGAATTCCCAGGTGTAGGTCGAGGGGATGCGCTCGGCCTTGAAGGTGTCGGCCATGCTCTCGCGCGCAAACAGTCCGCGCCGGTTGACCCAGGGGCCGAGGTTGGTGGAAACGGTGACATCGGGCGCGGTGGTGACGATGCGCTCGGCCAGGGCGCTGCCCGAACGGGCGATCTCGTTGAGAATCTGGCCAAACCCCATCTGGGTGGAGACCGGCTTGCCGCCATGGGCGGGCACCGCCAGCCGCTCCGGAACGGTGATGCCCGGCGCTTCGAGCCGGCGCCGGCCGGCGGCGAAGAACGGTGTTTCGTCGACGAAGCGTTGCAGCGTTGCGGCTGGCAGGCTGCTGCCTTCCCACTTGTCCCATTCGTGGCCGGGGCGCACCTTCGAGAGGGCGCGGAACTGCTCCATCTGCCCCGGGGTCATCAGGCCGGCGTGGTTGTCCTTGTGGCCGGCCAGCGGCAGGCCGTGGCCCTTGACCGTGTAGCAGATGAACAGGGTGGGCCGGTCGTGGCTGCGGGCGCCCTCGAAGGCGGCTTCCAGCGCCGCCAGATCGTGGCCGCCGAGGTTTTCCATCAGGGCGGCGAGTTCGGCGTCGCTGCGCCGCTCCAGCAGGGCCGTGACAGGCCCCTGATCGCCGATCTCGTCGGTGAGACGGCGGCGCCAGGCCGCGCCGCCCTGAAAGGTCAGGGCCGAATAGAGCTGGTTGGGGCAGGCCTCGATCCAGCGGCGGAGCGCCGCGCCGCCCGGCTCGGCAAACGCCGCCTCCTGCAATCGGCCATGGCGCAGGATCACCACATCCCAGCCGAAGTTGGCGAACATCGCCTCGAATTTTTCCCACAAGCCCTCGCGCACCACGGCATCGAGGCTCTGGCGGTTGTAGTCGACGATCCACCAGGTGTTGCGCAGGCCGTGCTTCCAGCCCTCGATCAGCGCCTCGTAGATGTTGCCCTCGTCCATCTCGGCATCGCCGACCAGGGCGATCATCCGCCCCTCGGGCCGGCCCTGCATCCAGCCGTGAGCGGTGACGTAATCCTGCACCAGTGAGGAGAACAGCGTCTGCGCCACGCCCAGCCCGACCGAGCCGGTGGAAAAATCGACGTCGTCGATATCCTTGGTGCGGCTGGGATAGCTCTGCGCGCCCTGATAGCCGCGATAGCGCTCCAGCTTCTCGCGGGTCTGGTTGCCGGCGAGATACTGGATGGCGTGGAAAATCGGCGAGGCATGCGGCTTGACGGCCACCCGGTCCTCGGGCTTCAGCCCGCCGAAATAGAGCGCGGTCATGATGCTGGCCATCGAGGCGGAGGAGGCCTGATGGCCGCCCACCTTCACCTCGCCGGCGGGGCGGATGTGATTGGCGTTGTGAATCATCCATGATGCCAGCCAGAGCGCGCGCCGCTCGATTTCGGCAAGACAGGTCTGGCGGTCGGCCGGCGTGGTCATGGCTGTGCTCCCGATGATGGCCTGAGGATAACCGAACTGTGCTGCGGTTCTTGCCAAAGTGACGGGTCTGATCCATGAATATTGGCAAAGTTCACTATTGATGAGGTGATGCTTGGCAAAAATCGCCAATGTCCCGCTGGATGGAATTGACGCCCGTATCCTCGCCGAGTTGCAGCGCGACGGGCGCATGACCATCACCGATCTGGCCGAACGGGTCGGGCTGTCGGCCTCGCCCTGCCTGAGGCGCGTGCGCATGCTGGAAGAGGCCGGGGTGATCACCGGCTATGTCGCGGTGGTGGATCAGAACCGCGTCGGGCTGGAGGTCAACGTGTTCGCCTCGATCCGCCTCGAACGCCAGCGCGAGGAGGAGCTGGAGCGCTTCAACAGTGCGGTGGCCGGCTGGCCCG
>Ga0209573_1004971_pt1 | contig 12512 bp, 9 predicted proteins | sample TNRBio252014_DNA_FD_185870 | JGI IMG/M metagenome (GOLD analysis project Ga0209573, IMG submission 185870) | Wastewater treatment Type I Accumulibacter community from EBPR Bioreactor in Madison, WI, USA - TNR Reactor_6/25/2014_ DNA (SPAdes)... | ecosystem: Engineered > Bioreactor > EBPR >...
GACGTAGGGGATGGCGAAGTACGTCTCGCCCCTGTCGCCGTTCTTGTACCACCACAGAACATTCTTGTGCGCTTCGAGAAAAGCAATGAACTCCTTTTCATTATCCTCTCCCTTATACTCCTTTTCGATATAGAACGGCTGTAATGCCGACTTGTCGGCCTTGATCTTGGCTTCTTTGGCTGTATGGTAAGCATCAGTGAAAAAGAGTGTCTCACGCGGGATTTCGATGGTCTCGGTACGCTTGGCACGTTCGGATTTTTTATTTACCTCGCGTTCGCGGATGGGACGATAGGCGGCGAGTGCATCGCCAACGAGGGGCGCGAGGACACTTGTCGGGCTGAGTAAATCGGCTACAACGATGCGGTAGATCGTCTGGCGCGTTTCGCCGAGATGGCCGAGGAGCCAGACGTTCAGGGCCGTCTTGAGCTTGCCCCACGAACGCTCGGGAGCAAACTTCTTGTTCTCATCAACCTGCTTGGAGATCAGCGTAAAGCACCTGAGATTGTAGAGTCGCTCCAAGTCGTACTGCGACATCTCTTGATCGTGTTCGCTCCCTTCAGAGAGAAGTTCCTTGCTGAAGTTGTCGTAGTCGTCGATCTCGACGCCTACGATGATGCCGTTGGTTACACTCGGCTCGGGATCAAGGTTTTTGGCGGCAAGCTTTTTGAGTACAGCCTGCTTGCTGTCTGTCTTTGAAATGCCGAAGTACTTGTCGGCCGCCTTGGCGAATGTCTCTTGGAAACTGTCGCCAAGGTCGTTGTAGTCAGTGCGACTCATGAACACGGATTCGAGTTCGACAGGATCGATGTCGAACCTTCTGTGGCTCGCAAAAATCGCCGGACGATTGTCAGACTTTGATTTCGCGTATTCGGTCAGAACCTCGTTACGCTTGTAGTTTGTATACAAATAGCCCACGTTCAGCTCAGGACGAGCGAAATGGACCCCGAGTGGCATACGGAGAATACGGCCGACGGTCTGCACAGCAAAGGTTGGGTTCTTGATCTCACGGAACATGACAAGAACTCCCGCACGCGGGCAGTCCCACCCCGTTGCGGCCGCTTGCTTGAACAAGAGAAATGACTTAGGCGAGTTGTTCTTTTCGATGTCCTCCAAGTTTACCTTGTCCTCCGAAAGCCAGACGGCGATCTCGTCTTCGAGGACGCCTTTCTGTTTCAAGAAATTGAGAACGATGTTCTGCTTGTTGACGGTGGTCGTGTCCTTGCTTGCCTGGTCGTCGTTCGGGAGCTGTATGAGAACGAGCGGATTGATGTCTTTGGCGAGCGATTTGTAGTGAGCCACGAGATCAAGGCGTTTTTGAAACGCCAATTCAAGGAGAATATCGTCCTGATCCATATTCTTGAAATCCTTGCGGTTCAAATCTTCCTCTGTTTGGAAGATGATCTTCTCTTTGATGAGTCCGGCTTCGATTACGTCGTCGCGCTTGGCTTGCACGAAGCCGCCACGCCGCTCAGAAATCTCCTCGGCATTGGGGATATACTTCGGGGTCGCAGAAACGCGAATCGTAATTTTTGGCTTAATGAGTCCTTCCACAATCTCCAGGGCAAGGTCCGTGTCCGAGCCGATATGCTCCTCGTCGATGATAACCACCAGCTCGCGGCCGTCCTCGTGGGTGCGATGAATAAAATCGTCAAACGTCAGCCCCCATTCATTTTCTTTGCGGAGTTTACGGCTCTCTTTTGATTTGCCCTTGATCTTCTGCCAGTTGATGAAAAAGACCGAGTTCTTGGAGAGCTTGCCCCGGCTCAAGTCATTAAGATCGAGCAAATCGAGCTCAGATGCGCCGCCGTAATATTGAAAAAGTTTGTTCTTGCTTTGGATGTATGAGTCTTCGCTAAACGAGAGCCAGAGAAATGCTACATCGTTCCCTTGGAAGCGCGGGTCACTCACGATGTCACGCAAGAACTGGGCCATCATGATTGTTTTGCCGGACCCTGTCGGTGATTTGAAAACGAGCGGGATATTTTCGTGCGGCGATTTCCAAAGGCTAAGAAACTGATCCTTCAGTTTTGCCACAGTTGTCTCTTGGAATGGTTTGAGTGCAAACATATTAGAGTCGATTAATTTCCTTGTAAACTTCGATGATTGGCTCGGGAATATCCTCGACTCGGATATTGTCGGTTGAGTACTCGTTCTTATATTCGTTCTTGCCCCAACCGAATGCGTATAGGACGACTGAGGCGTTCTTCTTTTCGAGGAGCTTGATGAGTTCGGGAAGCTTGGTCTTGTCCTCCTTGAAATAGATGGCTGTCAGTTTGCCGTTGCCTTCAAAAATCTGCCACCAATCGGTGCGCTCGATTTCGCTAAGCGTGTCCTCACGGAGCGCGATCATTTCTCCGGCCTGATGGGATACTTTGATCTTAGCCTCGTCCGAAACTCTCTGAAGCTTGTCGATATTCACAAGATCAGTCTTGTAATAGGACAGGTTACCTCCGAGGCCCTCGACGCTTTCGCCTTTCTTGTTCTTATAACCTTTCATGACGCGCTTTATGCGCTCATAGGTTACTTCCTCACAGATTTTATTCTCGTTGTTGGTCGAGAGAATGAAGCGGCGGTTGCCACCATCTTGCTTGTTGAGTTCAAGGACAGCGTGGCCGGTGGTGCCAGAACCAGCAAAGAAATCGAGAACCACGGCCTCGTACTTAAACTTCACAATCATGTTGACCATGTCCATGACTGTGAAAATCGATTTTGGATACGGGAACTTGTTAGAGCCTCCAAGTATCTCATTGAGGAGATTACTGCCGCCTACGCCCGCGTTATATCGCGTGTCTTTCCATACGCTGAAAATAGGGGCCTGTTTTTCACCGACTTTCCTTACAGAGAGTGCACCGTTTTTTGAATACTCGATCTGATCTTTGGATATTAAACTCTGCATCGTCTGGCGGTTATATCGCCACGCGCGTTCTCCTCCGTCCTTGTCGAGCGGATAGATCATCAAATACCCCTGCTTATCTTTACCAAGAGGATACTTATCATCTCGTTTAAGTTCTGGTCCGACTCCAACAACCTTTCTCGTTTCGATAAGTACGGCAAAAAATTGCTTGGGGCGAAATCTTCTCCAATTATTCTCTCCTTGGCCTGAGCGTTTCAAGGACCAATTATCGTCCATGTCAGTAATCGTCCTTCCGGTGATGCCCACGCCTTCGGGGACGCAAATATAGGCATACTCGTGGGTGCGGGAGATAGTGTTCGATCCGGCTCCTTGCGGATGGTGCTCAACGATGATGAGGCTTCGGTCATGGTTCGGGAATAGTTCTTCTAGCAGAAGACCGAGAGAGTTCACTTCGTAGTCGTCGATGGCGACAATCAATACGCCATCCCTTTTCAGAAGTCGCTTGCTGAGATGTAGTCTTTTCGACATCCAAGAAACCCATTTGCTGTGACGCCAAGGATCGTTGTTGTCGACATAGTCGTTGTTATATTTCCAATCCTGAGCGCCAGTGTTGTAGGGAGGATCGATGTAAATCAGATCGATGGCCGAGTTGTGGGTGTAGTTCAAAACAGAAAGCGAGTGGTAATTGTCTCCCTCGATCAAAATATTCGCCGGGAGCGATTTATCTAATACCAATTTTCTGCCCTTAACTTCTTTGAGGATGGGGACATTCTCAACGCACTGCAAAACCACATCCTCGGGTTTGTCTTCCCATACGAGGCCGTATTTTTTACTCCGTTGAAGGCGTTTGATTTCCTCAATGAGTTGACTCTTGTCCCAATCGGAATACTTCGCACTCCCTGATTTTTCAGAGGATGGTAATTTTAATTTTTGCATACTTGTGGTGGGTTTTTTGTCCGTTGAGGCGCAAAAAGCTCCCCGTTAGGACTGATAGCTTGCGCTACCCGTACCAGTTTCCCGATACGACCCACCACAGGCAATACTCTAACGAGGAGTTCTTTGCTGTGGTGGGGTTTGGACCGTATCCTTGGATTTAGCAAGGACCTTAGGTCATTAAGTTGTAATTTCTTACGCTTTTCTCTCTACTTTGCCAGTGTAGCAAAAAGCGCTTAATTTTGACAGTAAAAGGTGCTAGATTAGGTTATTAGTTCAAATTATTACGATTACTCTATATGCCAAAGATCGAACCAGCAAAAACCGAAGAAGATAACTACCTTTGGGATGGCATTGATTTTTCAAGCCAAAGTAAGCTCTGGTTCTCTGTTGATTTCTTGGAAAGAATTGGAGTTTTGAATAAAAAAGAAACAGCAGACCTCAAAAAAGATGATAACGCCCATCTGCTCGTAGGAGTCCTAAAACAAGAATACCGGAAAGATAAAAAGAACGAGTTTGAGATTACTCACACCACCACGACACTGGACCTTGTGAGCGGAGATTTTCACATACAAAAAACAAAAACAATTTCTATTGAAGACATCCGAAAAGATTACGAAGAAACTCTATTTCATATTTATATTGAGAGTATCCACTCGCCACAATCAGAGATTTTGCGTTTCTTGAAAGGTTCTGATTTCCTCAAAGTTTCTACTCAAAAGATAGAAGGGAGTCTTTTATTTTTATTAATGAAAAATAAACTAGATGACATAATCCCAAACTATGATGATGATTTTTGGCACAAGTCATATATTCTACGAAAACTTGTAGACCTTTACGATGAAAAGCCAGAGAACTTAATGCTCGCAAAACAAGAATATGTTGAACTCTATTTTGAGAAAGAAACTAACCTACTGAAGAAGTTTAATCTTGCAAAAAAGGTATTAGCGAAAAATCCTAAATATGAGCCAGCATTAAGGGCCGCTTTTGATTACTATACAAAATCAGATAATCAAGAAGTTGAGGGTTTCAAAAAGTTCTATAAGGAAAATTACGAAGAATTAAAAAGTGCTCTTTCCTCAAGCGATTTTGTTCGCCTGTCTTTTGTCTTCTTTTTAAAAAGCAGGCAGTTCGAGATGTGTGAAGACCTATTAAAAAATGAACTTCTCATACACACCCCGTGGAATTATTTGAAGGACAACATAAACTTATATTTAAAGGGTGTCCTATACTACGAGCAAGAAAACTATAGTGAAAGCTTAAAGTATTTCAAGGAAACCGTTGAAACTGTCGGAGATACAGAGTTACTCTTGGGGTGTCATATTTATATGTTTTCTATCTACTTAAAACTCAAAGATGGCAGTGGTATTGAAAGTACCCTCTCCCATATGTGTAGGCAGATTGAAAGCATAACAATGAATGATTATTTTGTCTTTCAAATGGAGCTACCCACAAAACAATTCTTCCTTGAAGAAATCCAATATGCGATCAAAAATAACATCAGCGACAAAACACGACTGACGGCAATTTATCTATTCAAGAAGTTCCTTTACCAAGATGAAACTACGTTATCAGAAAACGATAAAAAAGAGATCGAGGAACTACTTAATGAAATAAAGAAGAACACGAAAGAAACTCTCTTTGATCTGTATCTACTAGCTCACGGATACTACCGTATAAATCAATACGACAACGCTGTTACTTACAAGCTCAAGTATGTTCTTGCCGGTGGAAAGGAATGGGTTTTTACAGATATTGCAGAATGTAGTGAGGATTTTTTGTATGAATACGCCACAACTATAAAAAATGAGATCGCAAAACCACCGAGCCGTGATGTCCGAGTAGAAAGGTACTTTAAGGATATGTTCAGCAAGGATATTGAGGAGCTTTTTGACAAAAAACAATACGATACAATCTCTGATATTTATTCTTTGCTCGAAGGTCCAGCTTTGGCACTTTTCTACTCACCAGAAGAACTTGAGGATGGATTCACCTTTGTTGATAGAAGGTTTGAGGTTGCCTTCTCTCTCAATGATGTAGGAAGAATAAGCGAAGCTCAAAATGTTTATAAGAGCATTGAGGACCCAAGTTCTTCGGTGTTGAACAATCTTGCTTTAATATATGAAGGACAAGGAGATACTAAGCAGGCAAAGGAAGCCATAACAAGGGCTTTTGATAAAACGGATGGAACTGATGAGCAAATAAATAAAAACAAAGAAAGGATGTTTTCGGAAAAGAAAAACAACCCAGTAAGGAAGGAGAAGGTACAGCCAATTCAAAAGCCGAAACTGAAATGGTCAGATGTCGAAATTAAGTTTACCGATGAAAACAATATAGAAATCCTCATAAACGGAAAATTAAAAAGCAAAGGAGACTACGGAACATTCGGTTTCAAAAAAGCCGACAATGTCTCTTGGGAGATATTGCGAACGCTCTCGTATACAAAAGCTAAAATAACGTCAGACAAGGAGTTTTATTTGACTCCTGAAAACATGTTCGGCAGGGATGCATTTTCAAGAAGCAAGGATAAGAAAAACCTGTTCCAAACGTATAAATCTGATCTATCAAAAGCCCTATGTTCGTATTTTGAAATATCAGATGAGCCAATACCCTTTAATAAAGAAGTGATGGGATATACCCCTATATTCAAAATCACTCCTGAGAAGGACTTGAGAAGTCTTGAAATCCAAGAGTCACACGCAACACAATACCTCACTGAAGTTTGATTGACTGACTGAAGTTTTCAGCGAGCCATGAAGATAAAAACTGCTTGAAATATAGCGGTTTTTTCTTTTTGGCTGACTTTTCAGCGTATAGGGTGAGAGCAGGAACACTCTCATATTACAAACCCTAGCTACAATTACGATGAAAAGTAATAAAGCAAAAGCATCGAGCGGGGCGATCCCGCTTGATGATACGACGCTTGTATGGACGACATACGATCTCGGCGTATCGACCGCACTTCTATGTGCGGGTTTTGAGCTTATCACGGTTGAAAAAAGCAACCCACGCAAAGCTCTGTTCGTGTTCAAAAAAGAAAGCGGCATTGAGGAGATAGCAAACAAGTATTTCGCTGACCGTTTAAACGTCAAAGCTCGGTCATTCTTTGACCATCTGAAAGCGCTGAAGAACAAGCTCTATAGCGAATAAATACTTATGCTTCCAGATCAGGCCATCGACGAATATATCAAGATTTTCCGAAAAGAGTTCGGGATTACGCTCTCCAAACAGGAAGCGTCCTTTCGGGCTAACCATTTGGTCAATCTGTATAAAGCGGTCCTTGGTCCTGAGTCTTCTGGAGAAGTAAAAGAGGTCGAGATGTTCAGCGATGACCACTCCCATGACAAGGATCAATAGCCAGAAAATCTCTAGCTCTATGAGCTATACGATCAAGGAGCTGTCGAGGGATGCGGGCGTCAACGAAAAGACTTGCTTGCGTTGGATTGAACAAGGACTCCCAACGGTCCCAGGTGGGAGAAAACCAATCTTAATGCACGGCTCTGACATCAAAGATTTTTTGAGAAAAAAGAACTCAAAAAAGAAAATAAAACTGAAGCGACACGAGTTTTATTGTCTCAAATGTAAAGCCGCGCGGGGCGCAAAGCGAGGCTCAATCAAAAAGTTAAACGGGCGAAAAACGGGCGAATGTCGTGCTTGTAACGGAAAAATGAGCCGGACAATCTAACCCTACCAAAAGGACTAAATGATATTCTCTCTCCTAACTTAAATGTCCATTTAGCCCGAGAAACGGGCGTGTCGATTTGGCGACAAAAATATGCCTTAAAAATCAAGCAATTCAGCGACACTTATCAATCAAAAAAATCGAATTAATTTTATGGAAACACCATCGAACGAAGAAAAAATCGAGCTGAAAATCAGCCTCAGAAATATACCGTACGTTGTCTCTGCTCTTGAATCGGAAATAGAGCATCTGAAAAAAATCCAGAAAGCCTGTACTAAGAAAAAACAATTCCAAGCGGCAAACGATCTTCTGCCCGGAATTATGCTCTTAGAAAAAATGGCAAAACACTTGAAGCCCATGAAGCCGACTCCATTACCTCTTACCTAACCATTCTTAGTCATGAAAACACCTTACGAAAATGAACAAATAAAAAGGCAATTCTTTGAGCAATTGAAGGGTGCTCGGGGATTTGCCAAAAGCTCAGTTCGTACTCACGCCGACGCTCTCACACAATGGGATACCTTCATGAAAAACGAAGATTATTCCACCTACGACAAGGCGAAAGCCGCCGCCTTCACAGAATGGCTCAGTACGAGGCCCGCCAAATCAAAATCCGGTAAAGTTTCCCTTGTAACCCAGTCGAACTATATTCGCCGCATAAAGAAGTTCTTTGAGTGGCTTTGCGAACAGCCTGGCTACAAGAGCAAGATACAGAAAAGCGATGTCGATTATTTGCGCCTCTCTAAGGCTGATGCCCAAATCGCACGCCTGGGAACCACAAAGAAGATGCCAACCTTCGATGATGCTAAGAAGATAATCGAGGGCATCGATGGAAAGTCCGAAATCGATATGCGCGACCGTGCCCTCATCTCCTTTGCGCTTATCACGGGTGCTCGCATCAATGCCATTATTTCCTTGAAGATGAAGAACTTTGACAAGGAGAGGAAACAAATTGACCAAAACCCAGGCGACGGAGTGAAGACTAAGAACTCGAAACGAATACTTACCACCTTCTTCCCGATCGGCTGGGACGATCCAGAAAAGTATTTCATGGAATGGTATGAGTACTTGGAGTCAAAGGGCTTTGGACCCGACGAACCAATCTTTCCGATGACGTCTCACTCTTTTGGTGGAGGAGAAAATAGCTACAGCAAGGAAGCCATCGGGCAAGATGCCTGGGTCGGCACTGGCGCGGCACGCAAGATTTTCGAGAAGCGATGCAAAAGTGCATATCTTCAATACTTCCACCCGCACTCTTTTCGTCATTTGGTTGTAAGTATTCTAAGCAAGAAGCGCCTTACAGAGGAAGAGAAGAAGGCAATCAGCTTAAATCTCGGGCACGAGAACGTCACAACGACGTTCGGATCATATGGATATGGTGCTATGAGCAATGCGGACGCCGTGAAAATAGTTCAAAAGTTGAAAGATATTCAGGACGGATCAAGCAGTACACTAATGCTTTCCGACCAAGAAAGAGCTGTTTTCGAGAAGATAGCTAAGCGTATTTTGTAGACTTGCGATGTAAACAATAGTAAAGTAAAATGAAAGACATGGAACAAGATTTCTACACCGCCCGAGATTTGGCCGACCGGCTCGGCTTGAACATTATGACGATCTATCGCTGGATCGGAGCGAAGAAGCTCAAAGCGTATAAACTCGGCAAGGAGTTCAGAATTGAGAAAAAGGATTTCGATGCTTTCCTGAAGAAGGCAAGCAATAAATAACACTATGCAAACGGAAGCACCACAAAAACTCAAATACGGCATGTACGGCCGCAAATCCAGCGAGTCCGAGGATCGCCAGGTTCTTTCGATTGACTCCCAGATTGATAGCGCAAAAGCTATCTGCAAAAACCTTAATATCCGTATCGCGGATGAGGATGTTTTGACTGAATCAAAATCAGCAAAGACAACGAACCATCGCCCAATGTTCAAGGAAATGCTCGACCGACTAGAGCATGGGAAAATCAATGCCATCGTCGCGTGGCACGCTGACCGCCTCTCTCGTAACGCCATCGACTCCGCACTCCTCATTGATATGATGGATCGCGGCAAGCTGTTTGAGATCGTTACTCCCGGCCAGACTTACAGAAACACGCCGATGGATAAGTTCATGTTTACTCTCGCCTGCACGCAAGCGAAGATGGAGAACGACAAGAAAGGCATCGATGTTACGCGCGGCCTTACAAAGAAAGCGACTATGGGTATGTTCCCTGGTCCCGCCCCCTTCGGCTACCTGAACGATAAGTTTACAGAGAAAGGAAATAAAAAAATTGTTAGTGACCCGATCCGCCTCCCACTGATCCGCAAGATGATGGAGTTGATGCTCACTGGCACATACGGACCACTTCAAATCCGAGAAATTGCAACGAACGAATGGGGCTACCGAACACCCAAGGGCAAGAAGATGGGTCGAAGCACGATTTATCGCATCTTCACGAATACTTTTTACTACGGCATGTACGAGTACCCTCTTGGAAGTGGCAAATGGTATCGAGGTACGCACGAAACAATAATTACTGAAGAGGACTACGACAAAATCCAGGTCCTTCTTGGTCGCAAAGGCCGCCCACGCCCCAAGACTCATATTTTCGATTTCGTCGGGATGATGAAATGCGCCGACTGCGGCGCGGCTATCACAGCCGAAACTAAGTTCAAAAAACTCGCCAACGGGGATGTAAAAACCTACGTCTACTACCACTGCACAAAACGAATAAACCCAGCCTGTACGCAGGGGTCAATCGAAGAAAAGGAGCTTAAAATGCAAATCGTCAGCGAGATGGACAAGATTGAAATACCTGCCGAGTTCCACACATTCGCAATGAAATGGTGGAAAGCCGAAAACGAGAAAGAAGTCGAGGATCGCAACGTAATCGTAGAAGCCCAACAGAGGGCCTATAAGGCTTGCCTTGCGAAGATAGACGGCTTGACCGACATGAGAGCGGGCGGCGAAATTGACTCGGATGAGTTTGCTCGACGACGCGAGCCAGTTCTTGCCGAGAAAAAGCGCTTAGAGCAACTCTTTGAGGGTACGGGTAGGCGCGTTGATGCTTGGATGAATACTGGCGATCAAATGTTTACATTCATCGAAAAAGCAATGAACCGCTTTTCTTATGGCACTCTGGAGGACCGCCGATCCATACTTGCCGCTTTAGGTTCGAACCTTCTCATAAAGGACAAAAAACTCAGTATTGATATAGAGAATTGTCTTTTCCCAATACAAAAAATCTCAGGACCTGTTAAGGCGATAAAGGAACGGTTAGAACCAATAAACACCTTTGAAAAACAAGGACAGTTTGAGCAAATGTGCTCTAACAGTCCACTAGTGCTGCCGGACCTGGACTCGAACCAAGATAGCCTCCTCCAGAGGGAGGTGTCCTACCATTAGACGATCCGGCAATACATAAGAACCTAAGTACAATAGCCGAAAAACGGCTTTTTTTCAAGCTCTATTTCGTCCTCGTTCTTCAAGCGCCCACATGGTATTATGTGTCCATGTCAGATGAAATACTTTCAACAGTCGTAACAACGACCACTATCCCCAAACATCACCACCTCACCCCTGAAGATATCAAAAAGGGCTGTGTTGAGATTTCTGGCGGAGACGAAGGCAATACACGCATTTGTCGAATCAACGAAGAACTTCATCAAGGTATCTCAGATATGGAGTTATACGAAAACTCTGTAACCTTTTATGGTTCTGCTCGTTTTAACGAAGGTGACCCATACTATGACAAAGCTCGCGCGCTCTCTTCTAGAATATCTAAAGAGCTTGGATTCACCATCATCACAGGAGGAGGACCAGGCATCATGGAAGCTGGTAATCGTGGCGCATTCGAAGCTGGGGGCAAATCAGTTGGTCTTTCAATCACGCTTCCAATGGAGCAGGCAGATAATCTGTATACGACAGACATCATCCCCTTTAATTACTTCTTTACTCGAAAATTAACACTTCGATTTTCTTCAAATGTCTTTGTGTACTTCCCTGGAGGATTTGGCACGCTCGATGAATTCTTTGAAGTCATTACGCTTATTCAAACAAAGAAACTTGCTCCCCTTCCCGTCATCTTATACGGTGCTGACTTTTGGGAACCAGTGAAAGAATTGATGCAAAAACATCTTCTCGAAAAGTTTCATACGATTGATGCCATTGATCTTGAACTGTTCACCATCACGGACAATGAGGACGAAATTCTTGATATCATAAAAAGCTCCAAATCCCGCAAAGGAAACTACGGCGAGTAGCACACTAAAAAAACGCGAGAAGCGGTTTTTTTAGTGCTTATTTTCTATACATGCCTTTGCGAATGCCGTGAAAAGTTTGTGCGGCGCAAGTGGTCGTGATTTAAATTCTGGATGTGCCTGAGTACTTACGAAAAATGGATGTGATTCTTTTGGAAGTTCTGCTACCTCGCAAAGCATACCATCTGGAGATTTTCCTGAAAAGATGAGCCCTGCCTTCTCAATCTCATCCACGTACTTTGGATTTACTTCATAGCGATGACGGTGGCGCTCAGAAACAGACGCCTGTCCATATGCCTCTCGCGCGATTGTACCGTCCTTGAGCACACAGTCATATGCACCGAGACGCATCGTGCCGCCAATCTTACTGCTGCCCACAACGTCCTTTTGAGACTCCATTATGTCGATCACCAAATGACTAGAATCTGGATTTACTTCACGAGTGTTTGCATCTGACCAGCCAAGTACGTTTCGTGTGTACTCAATAACGGCAAGCTGCATGCCGTAGCAAAGGCCGAGGTATGGAATCTTATTTTCACGTACAAATTTTACTGCGGCCATGATTCCTTCTGTACCACGTGAACCGAAACCTCCTGGAACGATGACACCATCATATCCTGCAAGATCCTGAAGTTGTTCGGGATTAGTCTCATACGTAACTGAGTTAATCCATGTCAGTACCGGCTTTTTATTGAGTGCGTATGCTGAGTGTTTAATGGCTTCAATAACTGAAATATACGCATCCGAAAGAACGTAGTCTCCTGTCTCAAAATATTTGCCGATGACGGCTATCTTAATTTCC
>Ga0209573_1004972_pt1 | contig 12512 bp, 8 predicted proteins | sample TNRBio252014_DNA_FD_185870 | JGI IMG/M metagenome (GOLD analysis project Ga0209573, IMG submission 185870) | Wastewater treatment Type I Accumulibacter community from EBPR Bioreactor in Madison, WI, USA - TNR Reactor_6/25/2014_ DNA (SPAdes)... | ecosystem: Engineered > Bioreactor > EBPR >...
AGCCCTCCGGCACGATCTGGAAACCGCGCCATGTGGCCCACACCAGCCCGCCATAGATCATGAGCGCGATGATGCTGAAGCGGATGGCGCGCTTCACGATGCCGACATACACATTCGACGACCACTCGAAGAAGCGATTGAAGGGCCGGAAGAACCAACCGAGGAGCAGATCCATCGCCTTAGTGATGAGGTCTTTCTTGTCGTGATGGCCTTTCAGCAGCAAGGCGGACAACGCGGGTGAAAGCGTGAGCGAATTGATGGCCGAAATGACCGTTGAGATGGCGATGGTCACGGCGAACTGTTTATAAAACTGCCCGCTGAGGCCGCTGATGAAGGCGGTGGGGATGAACACGGCACACAGCACGAGCGCGGTGGCGATGATCGGCCCCGTGACCTCCTTCATGGCCTGATGTGTGGCTTCCAGCGGTCTGAGACCGTTGCGGATGTTTCGCTCGACGTTTTCGACGACGACGATGGCATCATCGACAACGATGCCGATGGCTAAAACGAGGCCGAAAAGGCTCAAGTTGTTGATCGAGAAGCCCAGCGCATGCATCACGGCAAAAGTGCCGACGAGCGATACAGGCACCGCCGCGAGCGGAATGATGGAGGCTCGCCACGTTTGCAGGAAGATGACCACCACCAGCACCACGAGCAGGATGGCCTCGATGAGTGTGTGAATGACGGCGTCGATGGATTTATCGACGAAGACCGTGGGATCGTAAGCGATGGCGTAATCGACGCCTTCGGGCATTTTTGTCTTCAGCTCGGCCATGCGTGCCCGCACGGCCTGCGAGACGGCGAGCGCGTTTGATCCGGGAAGCTGGAAGACGCCCATGCCGACGGCTTTTTTGTTATTCAGCAGGCTGCGCAGCGCATACTCGCCACTGCCCATCTCCGCACGGGCGACATCACGCAGACGCAGCTTTTCGCCATGCGGGCCGGTTTTGACGATGATCTGTTCAAACTCCTCCTCGGTGATCAGTCGGCCCTTCGCATTCACGGTGAGTTCAAACGGTGCTCCTTTAACTGGCTGCTGGCCGATGGCACCGGCGGCAACCTGGATATTCTGCTCGCGAATGGCGTTCACGATGTCGCTGGCAGTCAATCCGCGTGCGGCAGCCTTGTCAGGGTCGATCCAGATGCGCATGGCATATTCACCGCCGCCGAAGATCTGCACCTGGCCCACGCCATTCAGACGGGAGAGTTCATCCTTCACATTCAGCGTGGCGTAGTTCCGCAGGTAGATCTCGTCATAGCGATCATTGGGCGAAAGCAGATGCACCACGAGCGTCATGTCCGGCGAGGACTTCACGGTGGTCACGCCATAGCGTCTCACTTCCTCCGGCAGCTTCGGCAGCACCTGCGAAACGCGGTTTTGCACCTGCACCTGCGCGAGATCGAGGTCCGTGCCGATCTTGAAGGTCACCGTCAGAATCATGACGCCGTTCGCCGTGCTCTGGGACGACATGTAGAGCATGTTTTCGAGCCCGTTGACCGTCTGCTCCAGCGGCGAGGCCACCGTCTCCGCGATGGTCTTTGGATTCGCGCCTGGATACGTCGCCGTGACGATGACCGTCGGCGGCACGACCTCCGGGTATTCTGAAATCGGAAGCTGGAAGAGCGAGATCGCACCGAGGATGAAAGTCAGGAGCGACAAGACGCCCGCGAAGATGGGGCGGGTGATGAAGAAGGAAGAGAAGTTCACGGGAAATGACGAATGAGGAATTCAGAATGACGAATGAATGAGAGAAGGCCGAATGAAGAAGCGGGTTGAGGTTCGTCATTCGCCATTCCGCATTCGTCATTTCGCGCCGGAGGCAGAGGCTTGTTTCACCGCATCGCCCTCTGTCGGCGCGACGGGCATTCCAGGCATCGGCAGGCGGGCCTGACCATTGATGATGATCTTGTCACCCGCTTTGAGTCCGGTGCGGACGATGCGCTTGCCATCAATGGCAGGGCCGATGACGACGGGTTTATAGACGGAAACGGCGGGCTGCTTCGATTCATCGATGCCGAGCACATATTTGTTGGCCTGATCGGTGAGGATGCTTTTTTCATCGACGAGCAGGGCTTTGTATTGGCCGGTCATTGGCAGACGGATGCGGGCGAAGAGGCCCGGCGTGAGCTTGCCGTCGGCATTCGAAAACTCGACGCGGAGGACCATGCTGCCGGTGCCGGCATCGAGACGATTATCGAATGACTCGATGTGGCCGTGGTGTGGGAAGCCGGTTTCATTCGAGAGCTGGAGTTCCACCGGCACCTTCTTGCCACCGTTGGTGAACAACTTCTTGTCGCGTTGCAGCGCCTGAAGCTTGAGCAGGCTGTTTTCGTCGATGTCGGCATACACATAGACAGGATCGACGGTGACAATAGTGGTCAGCAGCGTGGTGCCGGAGGTGACAAAATTGCCCGTGGTCGTCATCGTGCGGCTGATGCGGCCGGAGATCGGCGCCTCGACGGTGCTGTGCTCGAACTCGATCTCAGCGCTGTGTTCAGTGGCCTTGGCGGATTCCAGCGTCGCCTTCGCCTGAAGGTAAGCGGACTCCTTCGCTTCTCCCTGTTCGGGAGCGATGGCCTTCTTCTCCAGAAGTTCGCCCACGCGTTTGAATTCGCTCTCCATGGCGCGGGCATTCGCATCGGCGCGCGCCACCTCGGCCTTGGCGGCTCGAAGTTTGGTCTCGAACGGGCGCTGGTCGATGGTGAAGAGGAGGTCTCCTTTTTTGACGAGCGCTCCGGCCTGGAAGTGGACCTCGGTGATATAGCCGGACACGCGGGGCTTCAACTCAACGGTCTCCACCGCCTCGACGCGCCCCGTGAACTCCTCCCACTCGACGAGTTCTCGCTGCTCGACCTGCGCGAGGGTCACCGGTGCCGGAGGCATCTGCATGCCGCCATGGGCACCGCCCACAGGCGGTTTGCCGCAGGCTGCGAGGAGCAGGACGAGAGGGAGGAGGTGTTGAGGTTTCACGGGGCGCGTTGGTTTTGGGGTGGGAAAGTTGACCAGTTGGTTAATTTGAAATCGAAAAATGAAACTTCAGGCTTTGACGCCGAGGATGATCTTGGCCCCGGACTCGAACTCGTCCAGACGGCTGAGATCATTCCACATGCGGGCGTGCAGCAGCAGCCCCTCGCTGTAGGCAAACACAATTCGTGCCAGGGCCATCGCATCATGCGTGACGATGCTGCCCTGTGCCTGCGCATCACGGATGGCGCTCTCGTAGTAGCGGATGAACTGGCCCAAAATCTCCTGCAATTTGTCGCGCAGGCGCTCATCCACCGTGCTGACCTCCGCGCCGAGCGAATGGATCGGGCAGCCGAGCACACGACCATGCTTTTTGAACAAATCCTCCTGCTCCTGACGGAAGTTGCGGAAGCAGTTCAGGATGCGCTCGACTGGCGGCACCACCGGCGAAAAGATTTGATCCAGCTCCTTCCGATGCTCCGTCCAACCGTGATCGATGGATGTGACCGCCAGCGCGGTTTTGGACTCAAAGAAGTGGTAAAAGCTGCCTTTTTTGACCCCGGCCCTCTCACAGATCTGGTCCACCGAGGTGCTGCCATAGCTGCCGGTCCAGATCAGTTCGATCATGGCGTCAATCAGGCGATCTTTGGCAGTGGAGGTGCGTCCCATGGTAGTTTCGGCGGCTCTAAGTGACGGAGATTTAACCAGAACTAGACGATCAGTCAACTATTTTTCCAATCCGAGAGCGAGATCTGATTTTTGTCACTTCCACCCCATTAATTCGTTCGTCATTCCGAAATTCGACATTCGTCATTTCCCATAAACTGTGCCATTCCTTCACTCATGAACGACCAAGCCACCGTCCTCATCGTCGATGACGAAAAGCACACCCGCGACGGCCTGCGCCTCTCGCTGGAGGACGAATTCGACTGCTACGTCGCCTCCAGCGCCGCCGAGGCGATGGAATACCTCCAAAACGATCGCATCGACGTCATGCTCACCGACCTTCGTCTCGGCGAGGACAACGGCATGAAACTCCTCGATGCCGCCCTAGCCCTGCCAAAACCGCCGGTCTGCATCATGATGACCGCCTACGGCAGCGTGGACACCGCTGTGGAGGCGATGCGCCGCGGAGCCTACCATTTTGTCACCAAGCCGCTCAATCTCGATGAAGTGGAAATCCTCATCAAACGCGCCCTGCGCAGCCGCACGCTCGAGCACGAGAACGTTGCGCTGAAGCAGCAGGTGGAGAGAAAATTCTCCATCGAAGGCATCCTCGGCCAGTCCGAAGTGATGAAGCCCATCATCGAGACGATCCAACAAGTAGCACCCTCCCGCGCCACCGTCTTGATCGAAGGCGAAAGCGGTACCGGCAAAGAACTCGTGGCCCGCGCCATTCACAATCTCAGCGGGCGGCCGAAAGCGAACATTGTGTCCGTGCATTGCGCCGCGCTCTCGCCGCAGATCCTCGAAAGCGAGCTTTTCGGCCATGAGAAAGGCGCTTTCACCGGTGCGCAAGAGCGCCGCATCGGCCGCTTCGAACAGGCGAACGGGGGCACGTTGTTCCTTGATGAAATCGGCGAGATCGACGCCTCCACGCAGGTCAAACTGCTCCGCGCTCTCGGCGAGCAGACCATCGAGCGCGTTGGCAGCAGCAAGCCCATCCAGATCAACGTCCGCGTCATCGCCGCCACGAATCGCGATCTCGCGAAGATGGTGGAGGAAGGCAAATTCCGCGAAGATCTCTACTGGCGTTTGCGAGTTGTCACCATCCAACTGCCACCGCTGCGCGTTCGCAAAGGCGACATCCCCGTGCTGGCCGACCATTTCCTCAAGGAACTCGCCAAAACCAACGGCAAGGCCTTCAAGCCGCTCGGCGAGGACGCCCTGCCCGCGATGATGAAATACGACTGGCCCGGCAACATCCGCGAACTCCGCGCCGCCATCGAACACGGTGTCGTCATGAGCAACAGCAACCGTGTGATGCTCAAACACCTGCCGTCCTACCTGCTCAACCCGCACGGCCTCGGCATCGGCCTGCGCGCGCCTTCTTTAATACCCACCAAAGACGCTGCATCGACAGATCTCACCAATCCGGCCATCAAACCGAAGAGCGACCTCGACATCACCGAAGTCGAGCACCAGCTCATTCTGCAAGCCCTCCAGCGCAGCGGCAACAACCGCACCGTTGCCGCCGAGATGCTCGGCATGAGCCGCCGCACGCTTCAACGCAAGCTCAAGGACTTGAACATGGTCCGCACACATCGCCGACGTGTGCAGACCGAGGCTCAAGCGCCCGCGTCGTAAATCGTCGGATCATCCAATCCCGCGAGCGCGAACGCCTCGATGCGCTCCACGCACGTCCCGCACGTCCCGCAGTGCAAATCGCCGCCCTTGTAGCACGACCACGTCTTGCCGTAATCCACTCCCAGCGACGCGCCAAGCTTCGCGATGCCCGCTTTGTCGAGATGGATAAACGGGCGCAGCAGTTCGATGCGCGCATACGTTCCCTCACGCATCGCGGCGGCCATGCCCTGCATGAACGGCTCGCGGCAGTCGGGATAAATCGTGTGATCGCCCGCATGCGCCGCGATCACCAGCGCCTCGGCCTCGCGGCTCTCGGCAAGGCCGCACGCGATGGCGAGCATGATGCCGTTGCGAAACGGCACGACCGTCTGCTTCATGGTTTCGTGCGCATAGTGTCCGTCCGGAATCTCGCCGCCGCTTTTGAGCAAATCTGAGGTAAACAGCCGGTTTACGAAATCCAGGTCGATGATGTCGTGCTTCACACCCGAATGCGCGCAATGCCATGCCGCCAGCGGGATCTCGCGATGATTGTGCTTCGCGCCGTAATCAAAGCTCACCGCGCCCACGACCTCGTGTTCCTTTCGCGCCCAATGCAGCGCGGTCACGGAGTCCATCCCGCCAGAAAGCAGCACGAACGTCTTCATTCTGGCAGACGCAGCGTTTCGTCGATGTCAGGGAACCGGGCCTCACAAGTGAGTTGGATACCGCCACGCGCGCCGAACTTGCCACGCACCACGACCTGCTTCGGAGCGCAGGCTTTCACGATGTCATCGAGCACACGGTTCACAATCGCCTCGTTGAAGGCCGCGTGATTGCGATATGAGGCGAGGTAAAACTTGAGCGATTTCGTCTCCACGCACTTCTCAGCGGGAATGTAATAGATTTCGAGATGCGCCGAGTCCGGCTGGCCGGTCACAGGGCAGATCGAGCTGAATTCCGGGGCGCTCAAATGGATACGGTAGTTCCGTCCCGGCGTGCGGTTCGGGAACGTCTCCAGCACCGCCACATCCGGTGAGGACGGCAGACGATTTTCCGATTTTCCGAGCAATGTGAGGTCATTTTCCTGGCTCATGTCCGCGCAGAATGCGGGAGAGAGGCCGGATTGCAAATGCGATGAGCCGTCAGGCCAAGATTACTCGATAGTTTTCCAAATCCAGAAGCGTTTCTAAATTTAGAATGCTCAAAGAAGCCGCCATCCTTCCCACCGAAGACACACTCGCCCCAGGCACCGAGCGCACGCTCGCCATCCTGGAGCTGCTCGGACAGCATCGCGCTGGGCTGAGTCTCACTGAGATCGCCCGCGAGCTGGATCTGCCCGTAAACTCTGTCTTCCGCATCACCGGCACGCTGCACAACTGCGGCTACCTCCAGCGTCGTGAAGACGACAAGCGCTTCGTGCTCACGAACAAGCTTTTCGATCTCTCCCGTCCTCAGGTTCGCGAAAAAAGCCTCGTCGTCTGCGCTTTGGAGTCCCTCAAATGGCTGCGCGATGAGTCCGGTGAGACCACTCAGCTACTCACCAGCGTGAACCACAAAATGACCGTGCTGGAGCAGTGCATCTCGTCGCAGCCGATCAAAGTCAGCAGCACCGTCGGCCTGCAAGTGCCCATGTATTCCTGCGCCCCAGGCAAGGCCGTCCTGGCTCATCTTCCGCCTGCCGAACTCGACAAGTTCTTCGCCGCTGTGAAGCTGAAACAATACACGCCGACGACTCTCGCCACGCGCAACGCCTTGGAGGCCGATCTCGCTAAAACGCGCAAAAGAGGCTTCGCCACCGATCTTGCCGAAGGGTTGGAAGGCATTCACTGCGTCGCCGCCGCGATCCTCGATGAGTATCATTACCCCGTCGCCGCCATCACCGTCATGTCCCCGTCCTACCGTCTGAAACGCGACCAATTTGAAAAAGCTGGCCGTATGTGCATCGAAGCCGCTGAAAACATCACCCGGAGGCTCCTGGCATGAAACCCGAACGTACAACGAACTTCCAAGTTCGTTCCCTCAACACTCGTCGCATGATCGAACTTGGAAATTCGATCTACGTCCTCGCCGCCAGCACTCTCATCTCGGCTCCAACACCGCAGCAGATCGAGTTCTTCGAGTCCAAGATCCGCCCGATCCTCGCGCAGGAGTGCTACGAGTGCCACAGCGCCGCCACGAAGAAGAAAGGCGGCCTAGTGCTCGACTCCCGTGCCGGCTGGCAGTCCGGTGGCGAATCCGGCGATGTCATCAAACCCGGTGATCCCGCTGCTTCACTGCTCATTCAAACCATCAAGCACGAGCACGAAGATCTCAAGATGCCCAAAGCTGGAGCTAAGCTCGACGACAAGGTCATCGCCGACTTTGAACGCTGGATTCGTGACGGTGCCGCCGATCCACGCGACGCGCCGCCTTCGAAAGAGCAAGTCGCCAAAGAAACCGATTGGAAAACCATTCTCGAACGCCGCAAGCAATGGTGGGCCTTCCAACCCATCTCGAAGCAGCCTGCGAACAAGACCATCGACGACTACCTTGATGCCGAACTCGCCAAACAAGGCATCCCTGCCGCACCACAAGCCGATCCGCAGACTCTTCGCCGCCGTACAAGCTACGTCCTCACCGGACTTCCACCGAGTGGTGATCAAACCGTTGATCAAATGCTCGCATCACCAGCCTTCGGCGAAAAATGGGCCCGTCACTTCATGGATTGGGTCCGCTATGCCGAGAGCCACGGCTCCGAAGGTGACCCAGCTATCCCCTACGCTTGGCGTTACCGCGACTACCTCATCCGCGCTTTCAATGACGATGTTCCGTATCCACAACTCGTCAAAGAAGCCATCGCTGGCGACCTCCTGCCAAATCCGCGCATCAAGGACGGCATCAACGAAAGCACCATCGGCATCGCGCAGCTTCGCATGGTGCTGCACGGCTTCTCGCCCGTCGATTCGCTCGACGAGATGGTCACCTTCACGGACAACCAGATCGACACGGTGACAAAAGCCTTCCAAGCGCTCACCGTGAGCTGCGCCCGCTGCCACAATCACAAGTTCGACGCCATCTCGCAGGCCGACTTCTATGCCCTCTACGGCATCTTCACGAGCACTCACCCAGCCGTTATCGATGTGAACGCTCCCGGCACGGGCAAGGCGGAGCGTGAGGAGCTGGCGAAGCTCAAGCAGCAGATCAAAGACGCGGTGGCCGCGCATTGGATGAAGACGGCGAAGGGCAACTCAGCAGATCGTTTTGATCCGAAACGGCCTGGTCTCTCGGCTTATCAGTGGTCTGCCAGCGGCGTTTCCCCCACGAAAGCAGGCGAATTCTCCGTGTCGCTGGAGGGCGACCGCCTGTTGTCGCGGATTCACCCTTCGGGCTACTTCAGCGATGTGCTGAGCACAAAAGAACGCGCCGTGCTTTTCTCCAATCGCTTCAAGTGCGAGGGCGGCACGCTGTGGTTTCGGTTGGCAGGTAATGGCGGCGTGAAGGCCAAGTATGTAGTGCAGAACTACCCGCGCACCGGCACCATTCATAAGGCCGTCGAACTCAAGGATGCCAAAGAGGAAAAGCTCGGCTGGCGCAGCCTCGATCTCGAATTCTGGAAGGGCGACGAGATCTTCATCCAGGTGACGACCTCCGCAGACATGCCAGCGGAGTTCAGCAACGATTCGCGCTCGTGGTTTGGCCTCACGGATGTGGCCATCACCAAGGATAAAAATCCGCCGCCCTCCACCGAGGAGCGTCTGGTCTTCTCCGTGCCGGAGACGATCCGTGCCTGGCAAAGCGGCACACTCAGCGATGAACACGCGGAGGCGCTCGACCAGCTCCTGCAAACTGGAAAACTGGCGAACAACCTCGCCGACATGCCCGAGGCTGCCGCGCTCGTAAAACGCTATCGCGATCTCGAATCAAAACTCCCCATGCCCACGCGCGTTCCTGGCATCATCGAGGCCGATGCGAAGGACGCCGCGCTCTTTGTCCGTGGCGAGCACAAACAGCCCGCCGAACTCGTTCCGCGTCGATACCTCGACGCGCTCGATCCCACGCCCTTCAACACGAAGTCCAGCGGTCGCCTCGAACTCGCCGCGCACATGGCGGACATGCAAAACAACCCGCTCACCGCCCGCGTGATCGTCAATCGCGTGTGGCATCATGTATTTGGCCGCGGCATCGTCGCCAGCGTCGATAATTTCGGCAAACTCGGTGATCTGCCGACGCATCCTGAGATGCTCGACTTCCTCGCGCAGCGCTTCATCGACTCCGGCGGCAGCATCAAGAGCCTGCTGCGTGACATCTTGCTCTCCAAGACCTTTCAACGTGCCGCAGGCAGCAACGCCAAAGACCCGGAGAACAAGCTGCTCTCTCATTGGAGCATCCGCCGACTCGAAGCCGAGGCCATTCGCGACTCCATCGTCACGCTTTCCGGCAAGTTCGATCCCACGCCCTTCGGTGAGTCCGCCGACGCGGGCGATCCACGACGCAGCATCTACATCAAAGTCATCCGCAATTCCCTGAACCCCTTCCTCACCACCTTCGACGCGCCCGTTCCTTTCGCCACGCGCGGCAAACGCGACATCACCAACGTCCCCGCACAATCGCTCGCGCTGCTCAATGACACGCGCGTCATCGACTGGTCACGCGGCTGGGCGCTGCGCACGATCAACGATGCCAAGAACCGCCCCGACGACCTCCGCATCCGCCAGATGTTCCGCGAAGCCTTCTCCCGCGATGCCACCGATGACGAGGTGAAGCAAAGCCTCGCCTATTTGACCACGCTTCAGGCCGAGAGCACCGAGCAGGCGCAAAAGCTCGCCGAACAAGAAAAGCAGCTCTCAGCCTTGAATGGTCAAATCGCCGCCATCCTCGATCCTGCTCGCGAAAAAAGTCTCGCAGGTCGCCCATCAGTCCCATCCCTCCTATCCGTCCCCTCGCCCCTCGCCGAATGGACCTTCGACAAAGATTCGAGTGATACCAAGGGCAAACTCTCGCTCACCTTCACCGGCTCCGCCCGCATCGAAAACGGCGCGTTGGTTCTCGATGGCAAATCCATGGCTGAAAGCGGTGCCTTGCCGAAAAAGCTCACCACCAAGACCCTCGAAGCCTGGGTCATGCTTGACAACCTCACCCAGCGCGGCGGCGGTGTCATCACCGTGCAGGAGCGTGATGGCGGCGTGTTTGATTCCCTCGTCTTCGGCGAAAAAACGCCCGCTCACTGGGTCGCTGGCAGCAACAACTTCGTCCGCAGCGAACTCTTTGAAGGCCCGCCCGAGACCAACGCCGCCACGCGCCCCGTGCATGTCGCCGTCGTGTATCAAGCCGATGGAACCATCACCGGCTACCGCGATGGCAAACCCTACGGTCGCACCTATTGCAAGGCTCCCGGCGCACTGTTCGAGCCAGGAAAAAGCCAAATCCTCCTCGGCTGCCGCCATGGCAACCCGGCTGGCAACAAAGGCCTCAGCGGTCACATCTACCGCGCCCGCCTCTACGACCGCGCGCTCACCGCCGATGAAATCGCCCAAACCTCCCGCATCGAATTCACCGCCCTCAGCGAGTCTGATATCCTCGCCACGCTCACCGACGCACAGCGCCAGCAACTCGCCACCCTCCAATCCAAGCGCGATGAAGTGACTCACGCTCTCGAATCCGCCCGCACCATCACGAGCGAGGATGATCCGAAGGTGCAAGCGTGGACGAGCCTCGCGCAGAGCCTCATCAACCTGAAGGAGTTCATTTACTTGCGATGAGCACACCTGCCTTTATCCGCTTGATTGTAATTTTGTGCGCCACACACATGGCGTCATGCACGCTGTCCATTCGTGAGAAGAAACCATATTCCTCTTATGTTGGGAAGAATCTGCGCACGCAAAGATTAGTCTGGCTGCGCGAGACTCATCACCCAGACAACCCCTTGGCCAATCTCCACGAGATTGTGCCTACCGCACATGCCTTGGCTGGAACGATCATGCTTCCTGTTTGGACGCCAGTTCGGTTTGACAATGCGTTCTGCACACACGGTATCTGTGGCAGACAACAGTGGATCGAGGGCGACCTTTGTTATCGAGGCCAGAATTTTCATGTGGGACTCCCGCTCGACAATCCTCATCTTACGAACCACGCAGATTTACTGTCAGAATATTTCACATCTGATCCGGTTCAAAAAACCAAGCCATGAACACGCTAGTCTCCCGCCGCCATCTTCTTTCCCGCGCCTCCACCGGCTTCGGCATGGCCGCTCTCGCCGGGCTCATGCAGGAGGAATCGCAGGCTGCGCTCGTGCATCGTGCGAAGCGCTTTGCCCCCAAAGCCCGCTCCGTCATCTTCCTCTACATGAGCGGCGGTGTGTCGCACGTCGATTCGTTCGATCACAAGCCGATGCTCCAGAAGTTCGCGGGCAAGCCGATGCCGGGGGACGTGAAGAAGACGCAGTTCAACAACAACGGCACTGTCCAGCCCTCGCACTGGGACTTCAAACGCTACGGGCAGTCGGGCCTGGAGGTGAGCGACATGTTCCCGCAGATCGGCAGCGTGGCGGATGACCTGTGCATGATCCGCAGCATGACGGCGAAGTTCAGCGAGCATGCGCAGGGGAACTTCTTCATGCACACGGGCTTTCCCTTCCTCGGCTTCCCCAGCGCGGGAGCGTGGACGAGCTACGGACTCGGCACCGAGTCACGCGATCTCCCCGGCTACGTCGTGCTGCAAAGCGGCGGCGCGGCGACACCGCATGGCGGCGTGGGCCTGTTCAGCAATGGATTTCTGCCCGCGCAGCATCAAGCCAGCATCGTGAAGGCCGATGAAGCCGAAGCCGTGGCGAACATCCGACCGCGCCAGCCGCACGACATGCAGCGCAGGCAGCTCGACTTCATCGGCGCGATGGACCGCCGCTTTGTCAGCACCACGCAGCACGACATGCACGTCGAGGCCACCATTTCGAACTACGAGATGGCCTGGCGCATGCAATCCGCTGTGCCGGAGCTGTGCGAGATCTCGGGTGAATCCGAAGCCACTCGCAAACTCTACGGCCTCGACGATCCCGAGCCAAAAAAAGCCGCCTACGCCCGCCAGTGCCTGCTCGCACGGCGACTCGTCGAGCGCGGCGTGCGCTTCATCGAGCTCAGCACGCTGGCCTACAATCTCGGTGGCGGCAATGGAGCCAATCCATGGGATCATCACAGCTCGCTCAATGAAGGTCACGGCAAGATGGCGAACCAGATCGACCAGCCCATCGCCGCGCTCATCAAAGACCTCCGCTCACGCGGCCTGCTCG
>Ga0209573_1004973_pt1 | contig 12509 bp, 11 predicted proteins | sample TNRBio252014_DNA_FD_185870 | JGI IMG/M metagenome (GOLD analysis project Ga0209573, IMG submission 185870) | Wastewater treatment Type I Accumulibacter community from EBPR Bioreactor in Madison, WI, USA - TNR Reactor_6/25/2014_ DNA (SPAdes)... | ecosystem: Engineered > Bioreactor > EBPR >...
GTTCGTCCCGAGGAGTCCTTCCGAAGCAAAAAACTCGTCGATCGAGAGCACTTCCGCGGCCTGAAGCCCTTCAATGGGCTTGTCTTGGGGACAGGCGTTCTCGCGGTAGAACGAAAGATCGTCGATCTTGAGTTCTACCGTCGAAGTCTCCTTAGAAAACGCTTGTGAGGCAAAGAGACCGAACACCAAAAGTGTGGCAAATGACTTGAGTCTCACAGGGCTCTCGAGGGGGCTTTCTTGCGTTTTGAACCCGCCTTCACGACACGCGTGACCATGTTCTTGTCCGCACCTCGAGCGCCACTGCGTGCCTTGGGCGCGCCCTTGGGCTTAGGCAGATTTTTGCCACCGGGCCCCGCCTTAGCCGCAAGGATCGCGAGGGCCTGCTCAAAGGTCAACGCTTCAGGAGCGATCTCCTTGGGCACCGTCGCATTGATCTTGCCGTGCTTTACGTACGGCCCATAGCGCCCCATGAAAAGCTCAACAGGTTTTTTGTCGACGGGATGCTCGCCGAGATCTTTCACGAGCTTGTTGCCGCCGCGACCTTTTTTCTCTTCGCTGAGGAGCTCGAGCGCGCGCTGAAGCGTCACAGTGTAGACGTCGTCGTCCTTTTTGAGAGAGCGAAAATCTCCATCGCAGACCACAAAGGGTCCAAAGCGACCGAGGCTCGCTTGAATGGGTTTTTGTTTGTCGGGATGCAGGCCAAGGTCCCGCGGAAGACTTAAGCACTTGAGTGCATCTTCTAGGGTGACCTCGGATGGAGCTTTGCCTTTGGGGAGCTGGGCGCGACGGGGCTTGGTTCCATCCGCAGGCTCTTCGCCCAGCTGGAAGTAGGGACCATAGCGGCCCGTCAGCACGTAGATGTTTTTTCCGGACTTAGGATCCACACCCATCGCCTCAGGGCCACGCTCAGCGATGCGCATGATTTCTTCGACGCTCTCCAGAGTGAGCTCGGACGGTGAAACCGTTTCAGGAATCGAGGCGTGCACTTCTTCGGACTTTTTGGTGCCCGTCCCCGGACGAATCATGTACGCGCCGTAGCGCCCCACTTTGACGTCGACACCTTTGAGGTGCGCGAGATCGATGGAGCGGCTTTCGTCGGCGTCGATCTTCTTTTCTTTGGCTTGGACTTGGGTCTGAAGTCCCGTCTTACCGAGATAAAAATTCTTCAGATACGGCAGATAGTCGAGTTTGCCCTCAGCGATTTCGTCGAGCGACTCCTCCATCTTCGACGTGAAAGCGGGATCGACAAACTCCGAGAAGTTTTTCTCGAGAAGCTGCGTGACCGCCATGCCCGTAAACGTAGGATTGAGCGCGTTGCCGTTCTTGCGCACATACGCGCGGTCAATGAGCGTCGAGATAATCGACGCATAAGTCGACGGGCGACCGATACCCTCTTTTTCGAGCATCTGCACGAGCGAGGCTTCTGTAAACCTCGAAGGGGGCTTTGTTTCGTGACGTTCGGTCTCGAGCTTCTTGGTGTCGACCGTGTCTTTGACTTTCATCTGAGGGAGCAGAACCTCGCGGTCCTCGAGCGCTGCTTCGGGATCGTCGGACCCTTCGACATAGACTCGCATATAACCAGGGAAAATAATGCGCGTGCCGCTCGCCGAAAATTCGGCGCCCGCACCTTCGAGCTTTACGGTCATAGATTGCTTCTTGGCGAGAGCCATTTGCGAAGCGAGCGTGCGCTTCCAGATGAGCTCATAAAGCTTCAGGTGCACGCCTGTGAGACCCGTGTCCTTGGGATGCGGAAACTCAGCGCCCGCAGGACGAATCGCTTCGTGCGCTTCCTGCGCGCCCTTGGCTTTGGAGGAGTACTGACGTACTTCCTCGGACAGATATTCTTTGCCGTAAAGTTCGACAATCTGATCGCGCGCAGCTTTTAGCGCCTGTTGCGAGAGGGTCGGCGAATCGGTACGCATATAAGTGATGAAACCTTGCTCGTAAAGCTGCTGAGCGGTGCGCATCGTATCGCGCGAGCCCCAACCGAACTTGCGGTTGGCTTCCTGCTGAATGGTCGAGGTAATGAACGGCGGCATGGGCTTTGAGCTCAGCGGTTTTTCTTCGACTGACGTGACTTGGAACTGAGCTTTCTTGATTTTTTCGAGAAGCGCCTTGGACTGAGCCTCGCCCAGAACAGCCACGTCCTTGTCTTTGAAGAGCTTACCGGTCGTTTCGTCAAAGTCCTTGCCGGTGGCGACGCGCTTGCCGCCGACCGACACAAGGCGTGCATCGAAGGATTCTTTGCCCTTGGCGAACTCGGCCGACAAATCCCAGTACTCGGCCTTTTGGAAACGCATGCGCTCGCGTTCGCGCTCAACAATTTGTTTTAGAGCGACGGACTGGACGCGGCCCGCGGAGAGGCCGTAAGCAATTTTTTTCCAGATGAGTGGCGAGAGCGTGTAGCCCACGAGACGATCCAGCACGCGGCGTGTTTCTTGGGCGCGCACGAGTTTGAAGTCGACGCTGCGTGTGTTTTTGAGAGCGGCTTCGATGGCGCCCTTAGTGATTTCGTGGAAGACCATTCGTTTCACGGGCACTTTGGGCTTCAGCACTTCCATGAGATGCCACGAGATCGATTCACCTTCGCGGTCTTCGTCCGTCGCCAGGAAAATCTCGTCAGCATCCTTCATGAGCTCTTTGAGTTCGCGGATGCGCTTGGTCTTGTCCTTAGGAACGACGTAGAGAGGTTCGAAATCTTTTTCGACGTTAACGCCGAGCTTAGTCCATTCCTCGCTTTTAAGCTTGGCGGGAATATCGGACGCTGACTGCGGAAGATCGCGAACGTGGCCGTAGCTCGCTTCGACGATGTATTCCTTGGGGAGAAACTTTTTAATAGTCTTGCCCTTGGTGGGCGATTCGACGATGACGAGTTTTTTGCTCATGATGACACCTTCAACTGCTGCGGATCTCGTTGCGGATGAGTTCGACGACTTCCATCACCTTGTGAAGAAAGGACTCCTGGGCTTTGATCACGTGGCGCTGCGGATGTTCGCGCCACGCGTTTTGAATTCTATGATCGAGAAGCAAGGCTTCTTTCGAAGTCTCATTACGAACGGGATTGGAGAAGTCGTAGCCCATGTTCGCTCCCGGCGTCTCGAGGTGTAAGACCATGTGATAGCGCGCGAGCTCGCTCCTGAGGCTTGTGCCGACTTCTCTCAGGAACGGTTTCATACCGCCTGGAAAATACGCCGCACAGTCGAGCGTGCCTCGATCGCAGATCAGGATCTGCGCGCGGTTCTTGCGCACCTTTGCGAACTCCTCGGCGTGGTTTTGCACATGATAGATGGCGGCTTGAACGCGCTTCAGCTCGCGCGCGTTTTCGGCGCGCGGGAATCCGCCGTTATAAAGAAGCGAGGCCGTTTCGGGAAGTACGAAGACCTTATTCTGAAACTCACGCTTCAAAACATCGGCCACTGCCGTCTTGCCCGCACCCGGACCGCCGGTCAGACAGACGATCTTAAGCGGTGGAGGACGTTTGGCCATGGAGCTATAATTATAGACACCGGGGCAAAAAACCCAGTGACTGACAAAAAAAATAACTGATGCGGGGCGTCTCGAACAGCTTCAGCCACTCAGACCAGCAGATCCTGCAGCCCCCACAGAAAACCCGCCACCACAAAGGTCCACATCACCGAACGCCGAGACTGGAGGCGAGCGCGCAGTTCAGAAAGTCTTTCCACAGGAAAATTTTTTGCGAGCTGCCCGCGTTCGCGAGCGCGCTCAACATTGTTTTCCATTTCACACATGACGCGCTCGATGTAAATCATGGCCAGCGAGACCCCAACCATGACCCAAGGAAAAATTGATTCCATTTCCCCTTATCGGGCATTCGTGCAGCGAGCTTGAGAGAGCGGGCCTCTCATGGCACAACCAACGCATGGCTCAGGTTAAAGAACTCGACGACTCAAACTTCAACTCCGAGATTTCCCAGCACAAGATCGCGATCGTGGACTTCTACGCGTCGTGGTGCGGATCCTGCCGCCTTTTTGCACCTTCTTTTGAGAAGGTCGCAGCGGCGAATACGGAGATTCCCTTCTTCAAGGTCGACGGCGACGAGCATCCCTCAACGCGCGAAGGCCTTGTGATCGACAACCTCCCATTTGTCGCGATCTATGAAAACGGCAAACCGGTTGGCGGCCTTAACATCAGCAAAGAAGAGGCCCTCCTGGATCTCGTCGCAAAAGTCCGCAAGAAAGCGGGGCTTGCGTGATCCTCGCGGTCGTCAAGGAGCTTGCGAACAAGTTTTCGAAAGATCAACTGAACGAAGCGGTTGCGGCTTTTGAGAGCGACCGCACGAACACGCTCTCTGTCGAAGGCAAAGACGAAGGCGAAATTCTCTCGAACTTGCTCGTTGCCGCTTTTGTGCGCACCCGGATGGACAAGGGCATGCCGATGCAGGACGCCATCCGCGAATATTCGTCGCGTGTGCGCGGCATGATCGCGCCTAAGCGTTAGCCTCGGGCTGCTGCATTTTTTGGTAGCGCATCAGCACCCAGTAAAGCCCGGCACCATAGAGCCCGAGTGGGCGCGCGTGGCGCAGACCCTCGGCGAGCGAGTGTCCGATATCGACCGGGAGATTGTGTTTGCCCCTAAGGCCCATGCGCGAAAGCGCGTTGTAATCGAGAATGCCAGCAAGAAGACCCGCGAGTCCCGACACTCCGCTATGATCGCACACATCAAGGCGCGCCCCCAAAAAGGACACGTCAACAATCGCTTCGCGCAGCACAGGATCCTTAAAATCAAAAATAACTTGCTCGGCTTCTTCAAAACAAAGCTTGGCCTCGTCGTGGTCGCGCTGCGCGGAATGCAGCCTCGCCATCGAGCAGAGTGCGCGCAGGTAAGCGCCCTTCTCACGAGACGTCCATGACTCCGCCCCCAAGCTCCATTCCTCGCGGTAGCGCTCGAGCATTTCCTCACAAATCTCTGCGACCTGAGGGGTGTCGAAGGCAAATGCCGCATAAGCAAGAACGCGCAGAAGAGTGAGTTCCGAGAGACGCTCAGGCGGACACTTGCTCGGGGCTTCGGAGCGCGTGAGCCTGTACTCCTTCAGGCGCTTGCGGCTGTCGATGAGCTGAAGACGCAGGTCGACGGGCTCGATGCCGACGAACTCGGAGAGGATTTGAACTTCAGTCGGGATGCGTGGGATGCGAGAACCCGATCCCTCGATGCCAAAAAATATTTGCGCCGCCTGACGCTCGCGAGGCGGTAGCGCCTTCAGAAGATCTTCGGGGGCGAGGCGGTAAAAATCTTTGGACGCTGAGATCGCCGATGCGAAGGTCGTAGGCGCTGAGGGCGATGAGGCCGGCGGATGAATACGGAAATCCTCAAGGATCGCATCGAGAAGCTCGAATGCAGCTTGCGAAAGATAGGGCGCCTTGCGCGTCTGATGAGCCTCGATATAGGTTTCGAGGAGCTCCGCGTTTTCGATGAGAAGTTTTTCGGTCGAGACCTCTTTGACGTGAGCCCACGCCGCACGAGATTCCATCTCCTGGACAGACTCATCGCAGCGAGCCGAGCGGAAAAAACCCCCTCCAATCACGTCATTGAGCGGCGAGCGCGCAAGCCTAACGAGAGAGACCTCGCCCCAGCGTCCGAGGTCCTCAAAACCCAGCAGCGCTCGGTAGGCCATCGGGTAGTGGAAAATATTTCCGACTCCAACAAGACCCGTGTCCATTTGAAGACTTTTTTCGAGAGGGGTGAGAAAGCGGTAGAGACCGGCGCGACCCAGAAGTTCTTCCCCTTGCTCGGTGGCCTCAAAGGATTTTTTGGAACTTAGCGCCAGAGGATCCGTCGCGCGGAAGCTTTTGAACTCTTCCTCGGCTCGCTGCTCAAGCCCCTGCGGATCCGTCTGCCAGGCAACCCAGAGCTGACGAGACATTTCAGCAAAATCTTTGACCTCAAGAGCGCCGCAGAGAAAAATCACGCGCCCGGCAGGCGACAAAAACACATTCACAGGCCAGCCTTGCTGAGCGCTGCGCGCCTGCAAAAATACCTGAAGCCCTTGATCGACCTCGGGACTCCAGTCTCGATTCCACTCCACGACCTGCATCTCTTCACAGAGGCGCAGCCATGTCGGATTTTCGGCAAGCTCCGCTCGCCACACACGAGACGCCTCGCACCAAGGGGCATAGAAGTGGAGCCACGTGAGCTGGCCCCGCTTGCGGGCTTTTTCTAAGACGGGATCCAGGGATGAGCTCAGTTTCTTTGCCATTTTGCATGTAAGATAGGGCCATGTCGGAGCGCTTGCAAATCCACGCAGAACTCGTCACGATCGGTCGCGAAATTCTTGATGGCCGAGTCATCGATACCAATGCCGTGCGCATGGCGGAGCTTCTCAAAACACGAGGTCTAGTCGTGCGACATGCCCAGAGGGTCGACGACGACATTGGGCGCGTCGTGGACGCCTTTCGTCTCGCGGCTTCCCGTAGTCACGTTATTCTTGTGACCGGAGGCCTCGGCCCCACATCCGACGACCTGACGATCGAAGCCTTTGCAAAATTCCTCGGTGTTCCCCTTGTGGAAGACGCCCTAGCGCTCGAGGTCGTCGAAGACTGCCTGAGAAAGCGAGCTCGACCGATGACCCCCGCCCAGCGCAAACAAGCGCTTGTGCCTCAAGGGACTGAGGTCGTTAAAAATCCTAACGGCACAGCTCCTGGAATTTTTCTCAAGCGCGCTTCAGCCCTTGGCCCCCAGCTATGGGCCCTGATGCCCGGTGTCCCGCGCGAGATGATCGCGATGCTGAAGGACGATGTCCTGGGCCGATTGCCGGGGCTGATTGGCTACCGCAGCTATCAATGGGCAACACATTTTGTGGCCGAAGCCAGTCTCCAAGAGCGCCTTCAGCCGCTGATCGAAGCGCTGCCCCCTGACTTTGAGCTAAGTTTTCGGACACGCTTCCCTGAAAATCACATCGGCCTGCACGCCGACTGCTCTGATGCCACTCGCCACACACACTTCGAAAGAATTCGCCGTGAGATCTCCACACGACTGAGCACGGACTGCTTCAGTGAAGGCTTCGAGCTCACAGAAATCGAAGCGGTGGTGCTCGCAAAAGCGCGCGCGACTCGAACATGGATCTCATGTGTGGAGTCTTGCACGGGAGGCCTACTTTCTAAAAAGTTCACTTCGGTTGCGGGCGCCAGCGAGAATTTTTTTGCAGGCTGGACGACCTATCACAACGCCGCAAAAGTGGGGCTTGGCGTGGATTCGGACCTCTTGCGAAAACACGGCGCGGTTTCTGAGTCCGTTGCCCGTGCGCTGGCCGAGAGCGGACGCGCCCAGGCTCTCAAAGGATTGGGCACTTCGAGCCGTACGCTGTGTGTGTCCACCACGGGGATTGCGGGACCCGGCGGTGGAACGGAACAAAAACCCGTAGGCCTGTGTTTCATCGGGCTTGCCGCAAGCGACAGAGAAACGCGCGTCATCGAGCTGCGCGCTCCACCGAGTCTCAGTCGCGATCAATACCAGGCCTATTTTGCCCAAAGGGCGCTTGCCGAAATACTCGGCGCTCTTTGATGCTGAGCTCGCGTATTTTTGCCCCGCATTAAGCCCCCGATCCCGAGCTCAAGTTTCGAAGGATTTCAGACCGATAAGAGCTCATGACTCAGCTTCCCGGATGGCGCGATGTTTTTGGACCTCTGAGGCCTCTACTCGAGGACCCGAGCGTTTCCGAAATCATGGTGAATGGCCCTGGCCGCGTCTACATCGAGCAAAAAGGCTTGCTCAAAAAAAGCTCCGTCGTTTTTCAAGACGCCAAAGAACTCCTTGCGCTTGTTGAACAGATCGCGCGCGGTGTAGGCCGCACGATCAACGTCGACAATCCCTACCTCGATGCGCGCCTTCCAGACGGATCACGCGTCAATTGCGTCATCCCACCGATTGCCGTCGACGGCCCTTCGATGACCATTCGACGCTTTCCCTCGAAAGTCTCCACGCTGCAGGATCTGATCGCCCTCAAAACCCTCGATGAGCGGATGGCCTATTTCCTTCACTGCTGCGTAGCGGCGCGGATCAACATGATCGTTTCGGGTGGCACGGGATCCGGCAAGACAACGCTGCTCAATGCCCTTTCTTTTTCGATTCCCCCTCACGAACGAATTGTCAGCATCGAGGATGCCGCCGAGCTTCGACTGAAAAGCGAAAATATTGTGCGTCTCGAATCCAGACCGTCCACGAGTGAACGCAAGGCCGTCGGGGTCCAAGAGCTCGTCGTCAATGCCCTTCGCATGCGCCCCGACCGCATCATTGTCGGCGAGTGCCGTGGCGCCGAGACCCTCGACATGCTCACGGCCATGAACACGGGGCACGATGGGAGCATGACCACCGCTCACGCCAATTCGCCTCGCGACACGCTCCGCAGACTCGAAACCATGATTCTCATGACGGGACGGGATGTTCCTGTTCGAGTGGTGCGCTCGAACATCGCAAGCGCGCTTCAACTGATCATCCAGGTTTCACGCACGTCGGATGGACAGCGTCGCGTGACCGACATCGTCGAGATCAGCGGTATGGAGGGCGACGTCATCCTGACGCAAGAAATTTTCCGATACACTCCGGGCGTTGGTTTTGCCAGCATGGGCTTTGTGCCCCGCTTCGTCTCAAAATTTGCCGATCACGGCATCGACTTCCCGAAAGATTTTTTCACAGACAACTATGAGATCCGGATGGCCTCCGGCACAAAGAAATAAGCGTGCGCTGAAGTTGCCTCCCGAGCGAGCGCGCTCTACAACAGTCGCATGCTCCACAACAGCCAGGCCTCCAAGATCCTTTTTCTTTGCTCGCTAGCTTTGCTCGCTCCCGCATGCACCCCCTCGTCGTCACCCGACGCCTCCGGGAAAAAAATCGTGCGCATCCCTATGGGCGACGACCCCAAGGGCGCCGATCCTGCGCAAGCAAACGACCAGGTCTCCGCCGAGCTCGCAGGCTATATCTTCGAAGGCCTCTTGCAGTTCTCCTATCTCGGCCCCGCAGGTGAAGTCGAAGCCTCTCTTGCCGAGAGTCTTCCAATCCTCAAGGACGGCGACAAGACTCTCATTTTCCGCATCCGAAAGGACGTCGTATTCCAAGACGATCCCGCATTTGTAGACGGCAAAGGACGCCAGGTCACCGCGCACGACTTTGTTTACTCTTTCAAGCGCATCGCCGATCCCAAACTCATTTCGCCAAACTGGTGGATGTTCGAAGGTATGATTGTCGGACTCAACGAGTGGCGCGAAGCCTTGAAGACCGCTGCGCCCGAAGAGCGCCAGGCGATCTGGGACCAAGAGATCCCTGGCCTCAAAGCCAGCTCGTCTCACACACTGGAGATGAGACTCACACGTTCCTACCCTCAGCTCTATCAAATCCTGGCCATGACCCACGCCTCGGTCGTCGCTCGCGAGGTCGTCAACAAGTACGGGCCCGAAATCGTCAGCCGTCCTGTCGGCACCGGCGCCTACCGTCTCAAAGAGTGGCGACGCGGATCGAAAATCGTTCTGGAAAAAAATCCGAGCTATCGCACGGTTCTCTACCCTGCAATTGGCACCAATGAGGAACGAAGCAAGGGACTGCTGGAGTCCTCCGGCAAAGCGATTCCGTTTATCGACGAGATCCATTTCGATATTTTCAAAGAAGAACAGCCGCGCTGGCTGAGTTTCCTCGCGTCAAATCTCGATATCACCGGCATCCCAAAAGACAACTTCGTCGACACGATCGATGCCTCGGGTGATCTCAAAAATGATTACATTAAAAAAGGTTTTCGCCTTGAGAAGACGCTCTCGCTGACGAGTTGGTGGATCGAGTTCAACCTCAAAGACGCCTTCCTCGGAAAACATAAAAAAGTGCGGCAGGCCTTCGCGCACGCCTTTGACCGTGAACGGGCCCTTGAGCTTCTCTATAACAACCGGGGGCGCCTTGCCGGTGGGCCGATCACCCCCACCCTCGAGGGCGGCGAGGGTATCCCCCAAGACGCTTACAGGTTTGACCTTGAGCTGGCCAAAAAGCTCATGGCCGATGCTGGATTTCCAAACGGCAAAGGTGTTCCGGAAATCACCTTCGATCTTCGCGGAGCCGGTTCAACGAACAGCCAGCTGGCGGAGCTGATCCAAGGAAATTTCGCTAAACTTGGTGTCAAACTCAAGATCATCGGCAACTCCTTCCCAGAAGCTCTCGCCAAACAGAAGGAAGCCCGCTACCAGATCATGCTAGGCGGCTGGGCAGCGGATTATCCCGATCCCGAGAATTTTCTCCAAAACTTCTACGGCCCGAACGCGGCTCCAGGCCCCAACGGTGCAAATTTCGCCAATGCCGAATACGACCGGCTCTACGAGAAAATCCGGACCATGCGCCCCAGCCCCGAACGCGTGAAGGCAATTGTCCGCATGAACCAAATTCTAGCGGAGGATGTTCCCGTTATTTTCTTTTTCCATTCAATGACTTACACAGTCTACCGCTCCTGGCTCAAGAACTACAAGCCTCACGAGTTCCTCTACGGAACGGCGAAGTACTGGGATTTGGACCTCGAAACGAAAAAGAAGCTCTTGAACTAAGTCCCGATATCTTCTAGGAAAAAACATCCACGGAAAGGACCCGACTGAACATGCCAACAGAGTTAAAGAAAACCACCATCCGTAGAGGCCACAAACGTAAGAAAATGGGCCAGCACGGCAAAGCTCTCCGCGAAAACCATGGCACGACCGCGTCTTTCCCCTTGGAAGGTCCGATCCCATCGCTGCGTTACGGCCGTCCTATCGACGCCGCAGAAATCAAAGTTCCCGCTGAACTTCTGAAATAAGCAGCCCTAGTTTTTCAAAGTGAATTCGGAAGCTCCTTCTCGCACCAAATCTCTCTTCATCACCTTGAAGGAGTACTGCGGGAAGGAGCTTTTGTTCGTTGATGAGCCTCGCGGACAAAAGCCTTCGAAGCCTCTCGTCCAGCTGCGCGAGTGGCTGACCGAAAACCGTGCCGGACGTCGCTCGGGCTACATGAATGAAGAAGCCTTCCTCAAGGCTTACTGCTCTTATTATCTGCCGCTGCATCTCCCTGAGGTCTACTGGATCTTTGAGCAGGCCACCGCCCGAGCCTGGACACTTGAGCCCGTGACAAAGCTCCTCGATATCGGGTGCGGCCCCGGCACCGCGACGCTCTCGTACCTGCTCTTTTGTGAGCACAACAAACTCACACCCCCAAAAGAGATTCATCTTGTCGACACGAGCAAGGCCGCGCTCGCGCTCGCTCGCGACCTGGCACTCGTGCTTGCACCGGATGCCCAGGTCCACATGCACCGCGTGGATCTCCGAAACACGCGACAGCTGACGGAGCTCACACGCAAGTTTGGACGCTCGGTGGATCTCGTGCTGATGAGCCATGTGCTGAACGAGTTTGGCAGCGGCCCTCGCACGCGCGAAAGCAAAGCCGAGTTTATCGATCGCATTTTGCTTTCGTGCTGCGACGAACACGGACACCTTCTTGTGATCGAACATCCTCTTCGCTCGCCCACAATGGATCTCATGACCCTCAGAGACGAGCTCACCGAAAAAGGCGCGGTGATCGTAGCTCCGTGTCCGGCGCGCACGACAAGTTGTCCAATGCTTCGCGGAAGCGCAGGCTGGTGCTACGCTCAGCCCCCGCGAACCGAGGCCCGCGAGCGCGAAATCGCGCCCTGGGACAAGGCTATTGGGCGCTTGCTAGGGATTGAAATTTCGCACCCGGGATTTAGCTATTTGCTCATCGGCATGCAGCCCACAGAAAAACTTCCCACGCACACGGCCATCGCCATTGGCGACGAGAGTTCGGGGATGATCTGCAACGGCAAAATGATCAAACATTCGACCGTGCCTTACCGGGGCGCTTATCTCGAGAGATCCCCAGAAGAGGCCTCAAACCCTCCGAAGAAGCCCAACGTCAGGTAGTGGGTTGAGTTCGACTTCAGGTCGCCTTTAACACGCTCGATCTGCTGGAGCTCGGGCTTCAAATATTCACTCGTGATTCGCTTTTGGCGTTCGGCCAAAAGATCGTTGATACGCTTGAGCTCCATTGTGACAGAACCTGTCTCAGCGTTCACGAGATAAGCAAGATAGTCCGAGAACTTCTGAGCGCGTTCCGAGACCGCATCAAAACGCGTGCGTTTGTTTTCAATCTCCTGATCGTAGCGCGCGATGACTTCGGCGCGCCGCTCCACTTCGCCGGAGCGACCCTGATCCTCGGCTTTTTTCATGGCCTCTTCGGCGCTCGCGCGGCGAGCCTCAAAGACCTTGATGTCGCCCTGAAGGCGAAGCGATTCGCTGCGCGCATCACTGAGCTGAGAGTTGAGCCGAGTCTTGCAATCATTGACGAGCTTGTTGGCGAAGATTTTTGGGTCGGAGTGAGATGCGGTGAGCGTTTCCTGCAAACTCACGAAGTCACGACAGGGGCCGATCTCCATCAACTCGCTTTTTAAAGAAAAATAGGAATCCTTGAGTTGAAACTGAATTTGCTCCAGCTCAGATTTGTTCTGCTGCTCTTTGTTGAGGATCGTTTCGTCAAGCACC
>Ga0209573_1004974_pt1 | contig 12507 bp, 7 predicted proteins | sample TNRBio252014_DNA_FD_185870 | JGI IMG/M metagenome (GOLD analysis project Ga0209573, IMG submission 185870) | Wastewater treatment Type I Accumulibacter community from EBPR Bioreactor in Madison, WI, USA - TNR Reactor_6/25/2014_ DNA (SPAdes)... | ecosystem: Engineered > Bioreactor > EBPR >...
GGTTTGAGGAATATTTTTGATACCGAAGATACCGGATATGATAACAATCACGGTAAAACTTTTCATAGCCGTGTACAGCTAAGTCCGCTTGGTTTTCTCAAATTAGGTGGTGGTGTCCAATATGGTACTCACAAATCCATCGTTGAGGATTCAGATAAAGAAGACACCCGTTTCAGATGGGCTGTGGATCTGCAAACAAAGTTTGTCGTGTTCAACAGAGATTTTGAAATCATTGGGGAATATATTGCTGGAGCTGATAAAGGTTCTGTTGTTCTCGGTGGCGGTGGTTGTGGTGGTGATCCTGTGATCGTAGAAGGAGACCTTAACAGAAACGGGTATTATGTGACCGCGATGTATAAAATATTGGATAATTTGCAACCTTTGTTCAGGTTTGAAGCAAACAATTACGAACCTACCTCATCCAAAGGCGTGGATTATACCATGATCGGAGGCCTCAACTACTGGTTGAATGACAATACCAGGATCCAGGCAAATTATTTCTATAGAGCAGAGAAAAGACTGGAAAAACCAAACGATGAATTTACCATCCAATTCCAGGCTATTTTCTAAAAATTGAAAACAACTATTATTTAATTATAGGATTAATAACAATTTTTTAAAATTTAAATTTATTAAAATTAGTACAATGAAAAAGTTATTTTTAATGGCAGTTGTTGCTTTTGTCAGCATGTTTGCTGTCAACGCACAGGATTTGATCACCGTTGCTGAACTGGCAAAAATTCAAAAAGATGCCAATGTAGTCGTAGTGAGTGCAGGAACAGAAGCTGAATACAGCAAATCTCATATCACAGGAGCTGTGCATGTTGCTTATACAGCTTTTGATAAAACAGATAAAATTAAGGGTCTTATCGTATCTCCGGCTGAAATGGCTAAAATTTTGGGTGGCAAAGGCGTTTCCGAAAAAAACAAAATCGTTGTTTATGACGAATTTGACGGAAGATATGCAGGAAGGATTTATTCTTTACTCAAGTATTTGGGCGCAAAGGATGTTGTGATTTTGAATGGCAATCTGGATGCATGGAAAAAAGCACGTAAGCCAATTACAAAAAACGTTTCCAATGCTAAAAAAACAACTTTTACACCTGCGGTCAATAACAGTTTCATGGCAACCATGGCTCAGGCTGATGCTGCTGCCGGAAAATCCAATGTGGTCCTGATCGATACAAGGGCTGCTGATGAGTATAAAGGCATTAAAGACAGTAAAGGTCATTTACCTGGAGCTATCAATATTGAATACAAACAATTGTTGAATGCAGATGGAACCATTAAAAGCAAAGCTGATCTTCAGAAAGTTTACAGCAGCGAAGGTGTAAGCAAGGATAAAGAAGTGATTTTGTATTGCAGTACCGGCGTACGGACCGGATTGCATTATCTGGCATTGGTCGATATTCTCGGCTATACCAAAGTTAAAGTCTACGATGGAGGATACAACGAATATGTAGAAAAAAACCCTTCAAAAGTTAAAAAGTAATTAAATTTTAAACTTTTTCTATCGTAGAAGCCGGGCATTTACTTGCAGAAGTATTGTCCGGTTTTTTTTATTAAAACGCTGAATTATTTATAATCAACGTCCTTTCATTAAATACGTTTTTTAACAATAAAAATAACTACTGACAGACAAAAATTCTAAAGGTTAGAATTATGTGTTCGAGATTCCTCACTTCGTTCGGACGTGTCCTGACCGCAGCGTCAGGAATGACAGATAGTTAGTTGTTTGAGAAGGGGGTAGGCGGCGGCATTGCCGCCGCCTACCCCCTTCTCACCTAAAACCCCTGAAAGTCCTGTCATTTCGAGCGGAGCGAGAAATCTTGTAATTTTTGTCGGTCAATAGTGAATAAAAATTAATCAAAGCCTCAATCTTCGTTGGTCAATCTGCTTTGAGAAATATCATTCCGTTCATTTTTTAGTTGAATAACTCATATCATTTCGATTAGATTTAAAATTTATCAGTCAAAGTTTTACATTTGCACGTTAAATTAATTCAGATGGATCCTTTTAAAACAGCCAAAGAAATTCTTGAAAGTATCAGCAATGAGGTCATTGACAGTCCTGAATTGCTCGAATCTTTCAGAATGAAGTATCTCGCAACCAAAAATATCATCAAACCATTGTTCGGGGAGATGAAAGATGTTCCGGTGGAAAACCGCAAAGAATTCGGATTTTTACTCAATCAGCTCAAGCAAAGTGCTGAAGATAAATACCAGCAATGGAAGCAACATTTTGATGATCAAAAGAAAAACGATGAACAGGCACAACTGGATCTTTCAAGACCAGGTGATCCCATCGTGCTTGGCTCAAGACATCCGATCAGTATCGTCACCAACAGGATCATCGACATATTTGTTAAACTGGGATTTACTGTTGCAGAAAACAGGGAAGTTGAAGACGACTGGCACAATTTCACAGCGATGAATACACCACAGGATCATCCGGCCAGGGATATGCAGGATACCTTTTATTTGCTCAACAGCACAGAATATTTGTTGCGGACGCACACATCATCTGTTCAGGCCAGGGTGATGTCCAGCCAAAAACCTCCGATCAGGATCATAGCTCCAGGCAGGGTTTATCGGAATGAGACCATCTCAGCGCGCTCTCATGCGCAGTTTCACCAGGTAGAAGGATTATATGTGGATAAAGGGGTATCATTTGCTGACATGAAGCAAACTCTGCTTTATTTTGCTCAGGAAGTGTATGGCCCGGATACAAAGATCCGTTTAAGGCCGAGTTACTTTCCATTTACTGAGCCCAGTGCCGAGATGGATGTTTGGATGGGAACTGAAACAGAAAAAAATAAACGCCTGACCAAGGGTACCGGCTGGCTGGAAGTACTCGGTTGTGGTATGGTAGATCCACAGGTGTTGACCAATTGTGGGATAGATCCCGAAGTGTATACGGGTTTTGCATTTGGAATCGGCATTGAGCGGTCAGCCATGCAACAATTTGAAGTGGGTGACATCCGGATGTTTTTTGAGAATGATCTTAGGTTTTTAAGTCAATTTAAATCAGCATTTTAAAATGATTGTTACAGGGATTTTGTAATTATCCGGATACTCATATTTTTAGGTCACCTTCATGCTTTTGTTGTTAAACGGTGTATGTCAACTGAGTTGGAGCTGCACTGATCAATATTTTCACTAAAAAAATAAAAATGGCTATAACTAACCCTCAAACGCCTAAAGGAACAAGGGATTTTCTTCCGAAAGAGGTCATCAGGCGGAATTATATTTTTAATACGATCCGGGATGTTTTTGAGCAATTTGGATTTTTCCCGATTGAAACACCGAGTTTTGAAAATCTAGAAACACTTACGGGCAAGTACGGTGAAGAAGGTGACAGACTGTTGTTTAAAGTGCTGAATAGCGGAGATTTTCTGGCCAAAGCAGATCGGGAAGCGCTTCAAAATTTGAATTCAAATGCCCTCACGCCTTCTATTGCCAAAAAAGGATTGCGATATGACCTGACAGTGCCTTTTGCCAGGTTTGTAGTTCAGCACCAGAATGAATTGGTTTTTCCATTTAAAAGATACCAGATCCAACAGGTTTGGAGAGCGGACAGGCCGCAAAAAGGGCGATATCAGGAGTTTTATCAATGTGATGTCGATGTGATCGGATCAGATTCTTTGATGTATGAAGCGGAACTGATCCAAATTTACGATTCAGTTTTTGCAAAGCTGGGAATCGAAGTAAAGATCGTGCTCAACAACAGGAAAATCCTTGTTGGGATAGCAGAAGCATGCCATATCGGTGATAAGTTTGTTCAAATGACCATAGCCATCGACAAGCTGGACAAGATGAGTGAAGCAGCTGTGATCGTTGAGATGACTGAAAAAGGCATTCCGGAAGAAGATGCAAAAAGAGTCCTGGAGTTGCTCAGAACGGAATCCATCGAAGTCTTGGCAGAGGCCATCAAAGACAGTGAAACCGGATTGAAAGGCATCGAAGAGATCAAAAAAGTGTACGATTACCTGGAAAGCTCTGAACTGAAAAATGCGCTGGTTTTTGATCCGGCATTGGCGCGCGGATTAAATTATTATACCGGGTGTATTTTTGAAGTGAAAGCTACACAGGCAGGACTTGGAAGTCTTGGAGGCGGAGGCAGATATGATGACCTGACTGCTGTTTTTGGCAAACCGGACACATCAGGCGTTGGTATTTCATTTGGCGCTGAACGGATGTATGACCTGATGCTGGAAAAATCACTTTTCCCTGAAGAATTGATCACAGGTATCCAGGTTTTGTTCATAGCATTTGATGAACAGACACATCTGTATGCCTTTAAACAAGCCGGAAAGCTTCGTGAAAGATCTGTAAAAACCGATATTTATCCGGAATTTGGCAAAATGAAAAAACAGATGAAATTCGCCAATGCCATCCAGGTTCCATACCTTGCCATCATAGGTGAAGAAGAAATGCAAACAAATACCATTTCTGTAAAAAACATGGTTTCAGGTGAACAATCAAGGATGTCCATTGAAGAATTCATAAGCCTGTTAGTGTCATAAAAACTGAATTCGTGTTTTTTTTTGCAGAACTTTAAAGAAATTTGATTTAGAAATAAATCCAAGCAGAATATCGAACCTCCCTTCGGGCATGCCCCTACGGGCAGGCTCATACGGGTTCTTAAATCAATTTCCTCTTTGGTTCCGGCTCGTCCAGGTTAGGATATTCACCATGAGCATGGAAGTATTGTGACCGAAAAAGCATAGCAAGATAATGAGTGAAAAAATAGCCGCTGATCATTTTATTAAACTGATGCCGGATCATTTGGTCGCAGACGTCAGATCTCCTGCAGAATTTGCCACAGGGCACATTCCAGGGAGTATCAATATACCAATATTTGAAAATGAGGAAAGGGCAGAAATCGGAACGATTTACAAGCAACAGGGCAAATGGCCTGCGGTGGAACGGGGTCTTGAAATTGTCGGGCCCAAAATGATCCATTTTGTCAAACAGGCAAGAGCGCTTTCCCGCAGTGAAAGAGTTTTTATGTATTGTTGGCGCGGCGGCATGAGAAGTGGAAGCATGGCATGGCTTTTGGAAACAGCCGGAATTCCCGTAACATTGCTCATCGACGGTTACAAAGGATTTCGTCAGTACGGAAAAAACTCACTGACTCAGGAAGCAAAAATAATCGTTGTGGGAGGCTATACCGGAAGCGGCAAAACCAAGGTCTTGAAAGCACTTGAAGAAATGGGCGAACAAGTGCTCGATATTGAAGCGCTGGCCCGACATCGGGGCTCTTCATTTGGCGCTATAGGAAAAGAACACCAGAAAACCAACGAACAGTTCGAGAACGATTTGATCATGAAATGGGTTACATTTGATTTTCAACGAATTATTTGGGTTGAAGATGAAAGCAGGATCCTTGGTTTTAACCATATACCTGAAGAACTTTATCTGAGGATCAGAGAAGCTGAAGTTTATAAACTCGAAATTCCCAAGTCTGAAAGAGTTAAAAATCTTGTAGAAGATTATGCTGTTTATGATTCGACACAACTGGAATCTGCAATATTGAGGATACAATCCAAACTTGGCGGATTGGCAACAAAGGACGCGCTCAAAGCCCTGGAAGAAAAAAACTTTGCCGATGTAGCATCCATTTCGCTGGATTATTATGACAAGACCTATGCTTTTGGTCTTGCAAAAAGAGATCAGACTTTGATCACCACCCATGAATTTGATGTTTTTGACCCTCAACAAATCGCTGAACATTTTATTCGTTCTGCTCAAAATAATAAATTATGATCTATCTGGATTACAACGCCAGTACACCTTTGGACAAAGCCGTGATTGAGGCCATGAAACCTGTACTGGAAATGTCTTATGGCAACCCTTCAAGCATGCATAAAGTTGGAATGGAGGCCAAAATGCTTGTCGAAAAGGCCAGAATGCAGGTGGCAGGTCTTATCCATTGCGACCCTTCGGAAATAATATTTACCAGTGGTGGAACAGAGTCCAATAATTTTGCCATCAAAGGAGCCGCATTTGCCCACAAAGCAAAGGGAAATCATATCATTACTTCTGCGATCGAACATCCGGCAGTGATGGAAGTATGTCATTACCTGGAAAGAAACGGATTCAGGTTGACTGTAGTTGAAGCAGATGAGGATGGTTTGATCGATCCGGCAAAGATTGAATCAGCCATCAGGCCGGAAACCGTATTGATTTCGGTCATGCATGCCAACAATGAGATCGGTACCATCCAGGATATAGCTGCAATTTCAAAAATTGCGCATGAATATCAGGTACTTATGCATTGTGATGCTGCGCAGTCTGCCGGAAAAATCGAAACGGACATTCAGAAATTGGGTGTGGATCTGATGAGTATTGCAGGGCATAAGCTGTATGCTCCCAAGGGTGTCGGAGCACTTTATATCAAAGCTGGTACCAGGCTTGAAAAATTAATTCACGGAGCCAATCATGAGCAGAATTTGCGCGCCGGAACGGAGAATGTGCTGGAAATCGTAGGATTGGGGAAAGCCTGTGAACTGGCAGGTAAAGGACTGGAACATTTTGGAAAACACACTTTAAGCCTTCGCGAAAAATTGTATGAAGGTCTGAAAAGTGCATTGCCGGAAATAAAGCGAAACGGGCATATTGAAAAAAGTCTGCCCAATACGCTGAGTATATCCTTCCCTGGAATTGAAGCGAATACCCTGGTTAGCAGGCTGGAGCACATCGCAGTTTCTGCCGGCGCTGCCTGCCATGCCGAGCACATCGATGTCTCGGATGTACTGAAAGCGTTGAAAATTCCTGTTCAATATGCGATGGGAACCATTCGTTTTTCTTTGGGGAAATTTACTACGGAGGAAGAAATCAGCCAGGCAATAGAACAGATCATTCCGGTGGTCAACAGCCTGAAAAATCCTGATAAAATACAAGAAACCAGGCACGAGATTATTAAATTGACTCAATTTACCCATGGCCTAGGATGTGCCTGCAAAATTCAGCCTCAGGTGCTGGAATCCATCCTCAAAAAACTGCCAAAAGCCAATCATCCGGATATTCTGGTCGGAGTAGAAACTTCTGATGATGCGACAGTCTACCGGATCAACGATGAACAGGCGGTAGTGCAAACCCTGGATTTTTTTACACCCATAGTGGATGATGCGTATGATTTTGGAGCCATTGCAGCAGCAAATGCCCTGAGTGATATTTATGCGATGGGTGCTGTTCCGCTTTTTGCACAGAACATTGTTGCTTTTCCTCAGTATACTTTGCCGATGAGCGTGCTCGAAGATATTCTGAAGGGCGCTTCGGATAAAGTTGCGGAAGCAGGCATCAGCATACTTGGCGGACACACCATCGAGGACAATGAGCCAAAATTTGGTTTGGTGGTGACCGGTTTGGTTCATCCGGGAAAATTGTTGAAAAATGTTGGAGCTAAGCCTGGTGACGGATTGATCATCACCAAAGCGCTGGGAACAGGCATTTTATCAACAGCGATGAAAAGAGGCATTTTACATATCGACACAAAAGACAAGCTGGTCAGACAAATGAGCGCCCTCAATGACAAAGCAGCTAAAGTGATATCGCATTTTAAAATAAGCGCTTGCACGGATGTTACCGGATTTGGACTTTTAGGGCATTTGCTGGAAATGAGTAAAGGTTCGGGATGTGATATCGAATTGAATTTTTCGGATATTCCGTTGATGGATGAGGCATTAAACTTCGCTACAGCGGGCATTTACCCCGGAGGAAGTGTCAGCAATCTTGAACATGTACGTTCGCATGTTGATTTTGGGCAATTAAACCAATCTAGGATGCTGATTTTGGCCGATGCACAAACTTCAGGCGGGCTTTTGATCGCGGTAGATCCAAAAGATGAAAATGAAGTTTTGAAAGATCTGTTTGCTGCAGGAATCATGGATGCCCGACTCATTGGCAGGTTTACAACTTTAGGGACAGGGCAGATCAGGGTGAATTAAAGGCAGCGGATCGATATTACCTGGGTCTATTGAATATAAAGGAAATCAGGCATTGTTTTTTTTGAAATGATATTTTTTTGTTTCAAAATAATTGCCTTAATTTGTGGCAGACAATAAAAAAACGGTTAGTATGGCAAATTTAAACAGGGATTACGGAAAGGGCAAAGAGTTCTTAATTTGGGTGTTGCTTTTTGCACTTGCTTTAGTGCTTTTAATCGTTTGGATGTACCATCTGAATTTCAAACTGACGTTTTAGTCAGTCATGTATTTCCGTCGGTTGAAAGGCAGGGATAATGCGATCGTGTTTATTACAATGACCGCGAAAACCTGTTGAGGCGGATTTTTACCAGTATAAATTTAGCAGTTTCACCTGTTTCAAAAGGATGTTTTTGTGTGATTGTAGTTCCATTTGAACTATCAGTAAAGCCATTTGTTTAACAATTATTTTATCAAATAGCCGGAACCGATAAGCCGGATGAAGCACGTTTCCAAAACTTCAAAAATGAAGGCAGATTATCGAAGATTTCAACAATATAAAACTTGCCTGAAATAAGAAAAAGTTGTTTGAATACGCCATATTTGCATGCTGAAATGAAGATGTCAAATTTGAATTGAGAAGTTCAGACCATTGACGTGCAAGCGTATGTGATTACTGATTGTGATTTGGAATTTTTCAAAACTTCTTATGATTTTCGACAGATGATTTTTTTGCCTGGGGATCTGTCTGTCATAGTTTGAATAAAAGTTTTGTTAACCTATATTTTTGTTATTTTAAAGTAATGAAAACCAAAATCTTACGATGTTTATTTGTGTAGATTGAATTTAATGCGTGTTATGAGAAAATATATTATTTCAATAAGTGGTTTGGTTTTGCTGGCTCTTTCGATCATGGCAGCCAGATATATGGCCAATAGTAAGAAAGACATTCCCAAAGTCAATAATGTAAATGAAGTGTCTGTTTATGTAACAGAAGTGAAGAATTCAAGTATTCCGGTTAAAATTTTGGCAAGCGGACAGGTTGAAGCCAGGAATAAAATTGAGGTATTTGCTGAGGTTCAGGGAATCATGGAAAGCGGGATGCAGGCATTTTTGGAAGGCAATTATTTTAAAGAGGGAGATCTTCTTTTAAAAATAAATTCTGAGGAATTCGAATCCTCTTTGAAAGCACAAAAAAGCAGCTTTTTCAACCAATTGGTTGGGATGATGCCAGACCTGAGTTTGGATTTTCCTGCATCAGCAGAGAGATGGAATCAGTATATCAGGCAGTTTTCAATGGATAAAGCGGTGAAAGATTTGCCTGTACCCACAACTGAACAGGAAAAATATTATCTGGCCACAAAAGGTATTCTGACCAGTTATTATAATATTAAGAATCTTGAAGTCAGATTGGCAAAACACAAGATCCGTGCACCTTTTTCAGGGTATGTTACAGATGTGATGGTTAAACCGGGAACACTGATCCGGCCGGGACAAAAGTTGGGCGAATTTGTGTCTCAGCATGTTTTTGAATTGAAAGTTCCGGTCAATGCAGGTGATGAAAAATTTCTTTCCATAGGCAAAAAGGTAAGAGTTCATAACATTGAGCGATCCAAAAGCTGGACAGGTAAAGTGATCCGCATCAACAAAAAATTGAACACTACCACTCAGAGCATAGTTGCTGTCATCGAGTTGAATGATCCCGGGTTAAGAGATGGCATGTTCCTTGAAGCTGAACTGGAAGCAAAAGTTTTGGAAAATGTGGTGGAAGTGTCCAGAAAATTACTCCAGGCAGACAATAAAATTTTTGTTATTCAGGACAGTACTCTTTCAGGAATACAGGTAGACCCTGTTTATTTTAACAGTGACGGAACCGCTCTGGTCAGAAATATTCCGGACGGCAGTAAATTGTTGAGTCAGCCTGTGCCCGGGGCACATGAAGGTATGAAAGTTTCCATTCTGGAAAATTGATCAAGAGGGTATTTTCTGTTAAATTCATAGTTTGAACTGGAAATACTCCTAATTATGAATCTGGTGATCCACCGGATGTAAAAAAGTCTAATTCATGAAACAACTCGTTGCTTATTTTATAAAATATCCGGTAGCTTCCTGGATCCTGATCATTTTCTTTTCCATTTTCGGGATTTATGGTATGCTTTCCATGAAATCATCGTTTTTCCCATTAGTCGAAAACAGGATCATCACCATCAACCTGTCTTATCCGGGAGCTTCTCCCTTTGAAATGGAAGAAGGGATCGTTCTGAAAATTGAAGAAAACCTTAAGGGCTTGCCGGGTATTGAGCGATTTACCTCCAGGTGTATGGAAAACAGCGCTGTGATCACGGTTGAAGTAAAGCAAAAGTACAATCCTGCGAATGTGTTGTTTGATGTTAAAAATGCTGTCGACAGAGTACCTTCTTTTCCTGCTGCAATGGAACCGCCGGTAGTTTCGAGGAGAGAAGCGATGAACGAGGCGATTTCTTTTGTAGTTACAGGAAAAGATGTGCCTTTGGTTACACTCAAAAGGCTTGCAAGGAAGATAGAATATGACATCAGGTCAATGAAAGGAATTTCCCAGGTGGAAATATCCGGTTTTCCGGCTGAAGAAATTGAAATAGCGGTCAGAGAAAAAGATTTGAGAGCCTATAATCTGACTTTTGAAGAGATATCCAGGGCCGTTGCCAACGCCAATATACTGACCACTGGTGGCCGGATCAAAACTGATTCTGAAGAATACCTCATCAGGGTAAAAAATAAAAGCTATTTTGGTGATGAACTTGATTTTATGATAGTCAGGACAGATCCTGATGGGAATACGATCAGGTTGAAGGATGTAGCAACAGTTACTGATAAATTCGCTGAAGATCCGGACAGAACTCTTTACAATGGACAGGCTGCCATTGCATTCAGTGTAATGAGTACCAATAATGAGGACTTGATCGGGATCACAAAAATGGTGAATGAATATATCGGTGAATTCAATGGAGCTAACAATAATGTAAAACTTGAAGTCACAAGAGATGCCTCCAGTACCTTGTTGGAAAGGAGATTGCTTCTTCAGAAAAACGGTTTGTTCGGAATGGCGCTAGTATTGATATTGCTTTCAATTTTTCTCCGGCCTCAACTGGCTTTTTGGGTTGCTTTTGGTATGCCACTTTCTTTTCTGGGTATGTTTATCGTCGCTCCGCATCTAAATGTGACCATTAACGCACTTTCCCTGTTCGGTATGATCGTGGTAATAGGTATTTTGGTGGATGATGCGATCGTTGTGGGAGAAAATATTTACCATCACTATGAAAAGGGAAAAACAAGGCTGCAAGCTACCATTGACGGAACCCTGGAAGTATCACCACCGGTTTTTTCGGCAGTAATTACGACTTTGATCGCTTTCAGTGCTTTCTTTTTTCTGGAAGGCAGATTGGCTGACAACTATGGTCAGGTTGCCCTGATCGTTATACTGACGTTGTCATTTTCACTGGTTGAGGCTCTGATCATTTTACCATCACACATCGCTCATTCTAAACAGGTGAGTGAACAAAAGTTGAAACCAAATATCCTGAACAGATGGGGTGACTGGTTTATCGAGTTTGTAAGGGATAAATTGTATGGGCCTTACCTGACGTTTTTCCTGAAACACCGCTTATTGGGTGTAGCCATACCAATTTCCATGTTTATTCTAACCATAGGCGCATTGATGGGTGGCATCATTAAAACAACCTTCTTTGCCAATATTGCCAGTGACAGGATCGTAGTCAATCTCGATATGATCAAGGGGACAGCGGAAAAGATAACCCTCGAAAATGTGATGAAGATAGAAGATGCTGTCTGGGCAATGAATGAGGAATACACGAAAAAACAAACAGACAATCTGAAAGTTGTGGAAAATGTGATCACCCAGATCGGTCCGGGAGCTTCAACTGCATCGCTGGCAGTAAATCTTCTGCCGGGAGATAAACGTGATTTTTCAGCCATAGATTTGACAAATGTATTGAGAGAAAAAGTTGGCCCCATCCACGGATCTGAAAGTCTCACCTTTGGTTCGGGTTCCAGATTCGGTGGTGCGCCGGTGGCTATTTCCCTTGTAGGTTACAATATAGAAGAGCTGAAAGCTGCAAAATTGTACCTAAAAGAATTGATGAAACAAAATCCCAAGCTGAAAGATGTTAAGGACAATGACCCGGCCGGTATCAATGAGATCCTGATTTCTCTTAAGCAAAATGCGTATATGCTTGGATTGACATATAATGATATCATGGCGCAAGTCAGATCTGCTTTTTTTGGAAGGCAGGTTCAGCGTTTGCAAAGAGGTCAGGATGAAGTGCGTGTTTGGGTTCGTTATGCCCTGGAAGACAGAGATCAGATAAAGAATCTGGAAGATATCCGCATTGTCACACCCAATGGACAAAGGGTGCCGCTGGTAGAAATCGTGGATTATGAAATCAAACGCGGAGAGGTAGCCATCAATCATATCGATGGTAAAAGAGAAATTCAGGTGACGGCAGATTTGAGCGATGCCAAAGACAGCGCTACTGAAGTTCTTGGTGATATCAAATCGAATGATATGACAAAAGTGCTTGCAA
>Ga0209573_1004975_pt1 | contig 12506 bp, 7 predicted proteins | sample TNRBio252014_DNA_FD_185870 | JGI IMG/M metagenome (GOLD analysis project Ga0209573, IMG submission 185870) | Wastewater treatment Type I Accumulibacter community from EBPR Bioreactor in Madison, WI, USA - TNR Reactor_6/25/2014_ DNA (SPAdes)... | ecosystem: Engineered > Bioreactor > EBPR >...
GGATTGGTCGGTGACCTATAACCAAATCAGGCCTCATGAAAATCTGGGGTATTTAGCCCCTATGAACTATGAAACTTTAAACATGGATTTCTACTTTTACCCGGTTGCAGCTTAGGGGAAGCGTACACCGGTAGTTGGGCCAGATGTTGTTTTTACAGTCCTTGTTCCATTGATTAACTTATAGCCATTAAATTCTCCAGATTCGATTACAAAACGGCCTTCAACCGGATAGTTCACTTCAGATTGCCCGCTTACAAAATTTCCATTTATAAAATTTCCAGTTTGTTTATAGGAAGTCTCCGCACCATCAGATCGGACTACTTTACCAGTTCGCGTACCTTTGTAAAGTTCGTTATTATTAAATTCACCTGAATAAGTGTGCCAAACGCCTTGTGGGTTTTTATCAATAAAGACACCCTGTTTATACTTATCATTGGAAAACTCCCCTTTAAAACTGCTTCCATTCGCGAAAGTTAAAGTCCCTTGGCCATTTTTGATGCCATTATTAGAAACGTTTCCAACATATCTGCTACCATCAGGTATAACGATAGTTGCAAAGCCAACCATAATATCATCTTTCCATTTTCCTTCATAGGAATATCCATCAATGTCAATGATTTTTCCTTTACCATTCTTTATTCCATTATTAGAAACTTCTCCAACATATCTACTACCATTTGACCAAATAATAGTTGCAATACCAAACATGATGTCATCCTTCCACTCTCCTTCGTAAGAAGTTCCATCAATAGCAATGATTTTACCTTTGCCATTTTTTTTATCATCCTTCCACTCTCCTTCATAAACCGTTCCATTTGCATAAGTCATTTTGCCATGGCCATTCTTTTGCCCATCTTTATATTCACCTGTATAACTTATTTCTTTAGTATCTTGAATCGTTGATACTTGAAGGTAGGGTTTTGTACTATATGAAATACAGGCTAAAAAAATTAGAATTTTTTTCATATTTTATTTGCTTTTATAGTTGGCAAGAACGGTGTTCTCGCAGTAGCAGGTATTAAAACATACATTGCATATTTCAATATCCGCTATTGCGGGATATCTGCATAAGTCACAATGCCCCTGCTTCCGCATACGGCCTGAAAGCAAGGGCATCGCAACATCATCTTTTTCTCATTTTGGTTATAAGCAGGATTCATTTATTAAGCAAGGTAATACAAATTCTCATGCACCGCAACCCCTTGTTAAACAAAATTTTACATAACAAAATACATCCCAACCCGCCCCTTCCCCTTCACCTCCAACTCCCCCCGATATTGACACCCATATTCCTCCTTCACCAATGCATAAGTCTCCCCCGACAAATTAATCCTACCCGATTCCCCAGCCCCTTCCAGCCGGCTGGCCAAATTCACCGTATCGCCCCAGATATCGAATGAAAATTTGTGTTTGCCGACCACGCCGGCCACGACCGGGCCGGTGTGGATGCCCACGCGCATGCGCCAGTAGGGGCGACCGGAAGCGAGGTGTTCGCGGTGGCGGGCTTCGATGAACGCCTGCATGTCGAGGGCGGCAGCGACGGCGGCCAGCGCGTGGTGGGGCAGGGGAGAGGGCAGCCCGCCTACGCACATGTAGGAATCGCCGATCACTTTGATCTTTTCCATGCCGTGGCTTTCGACAATTTCATCGAAGCGGATGAAGCATTCGTTCAGTTCGGCTAAGAGTTCTTCGGGCGACATCCGGCTGGCCAGACTCGTAAAATCGCTGAAATCGGTGAACAACACGGTGGCTTCCGCGTAGCCGCGCGGGGCTGCCTGACCGGTTTCTTTCAGCTCGCGGGCGGTTTCGCCGGGCAGGATGTTGAGCAGCAGGGCGTCTGATTTGTGGCGTTCGGCTTCCACTTCCTGATTTTTGCGGGCCAACAGGCGGTTGTTGCGCCGCGAGAGGTACCAGGCGCCGCCAATCAGCAACATAATCACTACGAATGCAGCGCCGAGCAGGTAGGCGTAGCGCTGAAAATTGCGCTGCCGTTCCAGTTCCAGTTCGCTGATGGCTTTGTCTTTGTTCAGCAGGTCAATCTGGCGTGCGGCGTCGCGCTCCTGTTCTTCCATTTCCAGCCGCCGGAGCGCTTCCTGCTGGGTCACTTCCGCGAGGTTGCGGTCGGCGATGGCGCTGCGGAGTTGTTCGCTCGCCAATTTCAGTTCCGAGCGGGTGCGCTGGGCGGCCAATTGTTCGTTTTGCAGGCGAATGGTGTTGATTTCCTGTTGCTGGCGCAGCAGGCGCAGGTCGTTTTCGCGATTGGCGGCTTCGAGCGATACTTTATCGGCGTTGATCCGGATGCGTTCGTTGTCGGCCTGCAATTGCCGGATGGCTAACGACTGCACTTCCTGGTCGGCCAGCAGCAACTGGATTTCTTTTTCGGTGCGTTCCATTTGCGTCAGTTGCCGGTCTATTTCGCGGTGGCGCAATTCGTCTTCCGCTTCCAGCGCCTCTTCGATGCGGATGTGTTGCTGGTAATAATCAATGGCCTGGGTCAACTCGTAGCGCGCCTGGTGGATGTCGGCGCCGGTGCGGTAAACCTGGCTCAGCAGCGCCCGGTCTTTTTGCGCTTTGTTGCGGGCCGATTCAAAATAGCGCAGCGCCCGCACAAAATCGCCCTGCCGCAGGCAAATCGCGGCGGCTAAATGGTCGAGTTTGGCCCGTTCAAGTTCGGAAGGTTGCAGGGTTTCGCGGGCCTCTTCGACGTATTGTAACGCCATGTCCTCCTGGCTCCGGTTGAAAGCCGAAATGGCGAGGTTGTGGTACAGGTTGAGTTGTTCTTTGAGTGGCAGATGTTTGCGCAATTCATAGGTCACCTGAAAATAGCGAAAAGCATCCTGCGTTTTGTTTTCCCGGTGGTAGGTGTAGCCGATGTTGTTCAGTGCGGCTGCCAGCTCCGGCAATTGCCCGTTGGTGCGCGCCAGGGTTTCTAAGCGCGTGTAGCAGTTGCGCGCCTCGGTGTATTGGCCGGTCACTTCGCTCAGGGCCGCCAATTGTTGCAGCGCTTTGGTCATTTGCTGTTGTTGCCCGCTCAGGGTGTAGTGGTCCAGCAGTTCTTCGTACGCCGCCCGGGCATCCTGGGCGCGGTCGAGTTGTTCGTACATGGCGGCGATGCCCTTCAGCAGGGCTTCCCGTTCGGGAGTCCAGTCGGCATCGGGCAGGCGGTTCCAGGCAGCCTGGTAGTAATTCAGCGCCTTTCCGGCAATGCCTTCCGCGCGGTAAACATCGGCAATCTGCTGTAAGATCTGCCGGTGCGAGGCGCTGCCATCTTCGTTTTTACTCAGGTATCGCTCCGCTTCCAACCAATAGCCCAATTGCTGCAAGCGGTTCCCCCGGAAATGCATGGCGAGCGCGCCGGCGCCGGCCACAATGGCTGGTGCGTCGTTATTTTGGCGGGCGGTGCGCAGGCAATCTTCCAGGGCGTCGGTGATGCGGATGGAATCGGTCAGCGCCAATGCCTCCGAAATGCAGGATTGAGCGGCGCCGGCGGGAAGCAGGCCAAAAAAGCAGGCTGTAAAAAGGAACCAACGGCTCATGGTTTTCTATTTCATCCGGTAAGATAATCCAATAAACGTAGTTCGTCCGCGTTGGGGATTGAACAAAAGGTCGTCGCGACCGCCGCCACTCAGGCCGGCGTACTTGGAATTGGTGGCGTTTTTCATTTTGAACGTGAATTGCACCTGATCCGTGATGCGCAAATGCCCGATTAAGTCGAGGTTGTAGAATGGAAATTGATAATTGAGCGCACCCCGCGTGGTCGTTGCATCGGGGTCTGCGAACGAGCGGTGGTACATCCCGGAAAGGTATTGCTGGTTGATTTGCAAATGAATGCCGCGTGCAATCCGCGCATAAACGTTGGTCTGGATCAGCCAGCGGGGCATTTCCCGCACAAAAGGCAATTCCCGGCCATCGGGCAGAATTTCCCGGCCTTTCCCGCGCTGGAACTGCAGGCTGAAAAAGCTTTCTTTGCTGACGCCGATGTTCCGCCGGGTCAGGTTAAGCCCCCAGGCCTGCCAGTGGAGCTCGCCGGCTTGATTGGCGTACACCCGTATAGGAAAAAGAAGTGCAGCCGGATCGTCGAGTTGCAGCGGCAGCGGCGCAATGAGTTGGCTGGCGACCTGCCGGTGCCAGTTGAGTTCTATCTCCCAATTCCGGCGGGAGCGCCAGTTCAGGGCGGCTTCCCAGTTGTTGAATAACTCGGGTTCTAAAAAAATCTCAAAATTTTCTAAGTAGCCGAAGGGATTTTGCTGACCTCCATAATTTTGGACAACATAAGTATCCGAGTCGTAGCTGGCATAGGGAGGCAGCGCAGCTTCCCCGTAGCCAACCCGCATCCGCAGGGAGCTGGCGGGTTTGTACATGGCGGCAAACCGCAACAAATTTTGGGTTTCCCCAAACTCCGGGTTGTAACGGCGCATACCGGCCAGCAAACTCAACCGGGGCCAATGCGCAAAAAACTGCGAAAACAGGCTTTGTTCCCCCCGGCTGTAAAAGTGGTAAAATTTGGTGTCTTCTAACTTGGATTGATTCACCGCGTAAGGCCGGGTCAGGAAATATTCGGTGTCGCCTTCCTGTACTTGTCCAACCCAACCGGCAGTGACCTGGAGCCAGGGAAACGGCTGGTAAAATAAAATGGGTTCCAATCGAAAAGAGAAGGCCGTCACATCGCTGTAGCGCCTGCCCGAAAAATAGCGGTTAAAAACATAACGACTCAAAGAATCCGCCAGCACATCGTCGCCGTTGGCATAGACCCGGGTTGCGTTGCGCAGATCCTGGTGGAGCGCTGATTCCACGTATGCAACAGACCCCTGTGGGTCTTGTTCGTAATTAATGGTGCTTGCCATCACGCGCAGGCTGAAGCCCCGGCGGAAGGTTTTGGCGTAGCTGACGGCCCCCTGGGTGAAGCTTTCTCCCGTAAACGTACCGTTGTCGGCGTAAGAAACAGCGGCGGGATGCCGTCCCAGCGCGCTGTGGTCGCGGCGGTAGTGGGTGCTTGCCGCAAATTGCCAGCCCCGCCACTGCAAATCCACCCCCAGTTGGCGGCTTTCAAAGGGCAGCTCGCCGATATAGGGCAGATAAGTGAACGCGTTGACGGGCACGTAATTGCGGTTTTGAAGGAGTAAAAGGGTATCTACGGCATAGTTTGCCGGGTTGGAAGGCAGGGAAATGTCTATCGGTTGTCGGTTGGTCCGGGTATGGCTCCCGTAAAGCCGGTAGCGCAACCCGCGTTTGCTGGTGCCAATTTTCCCGCCAAAGGCAACATTGATGTCGGTGTAGCCTGCTACGCCCACAAAAAGATCGGCTTCGGCGTAAGCGGGGCGTTCGGTTTGTTGCAGGATGATGTTGATGACGCCGGCTGCGGCGGAGGGGTCGTAAATATCGGCAGCGGGGCCGTAAATGATTTCAATGCGTTCGGCCTGTCGGATGGGCAGTTGCGCGCCAAGCGGCATGCCTTTGAGGTTGCCGGTGCGGATCGGGACGTCGTTGATGAGGATGCGGGTGTAGGCATTCCCCAAAACGCCGCGCATGAGGAAGGTTTCGCCAAGGTCAGCCGAACCGGGTTGCGATACGCGGAATCCCGGCAGGTTTTTGAGCACATCGGCCAGCGTGATGCAGTTGTTGCGCCGGATTTCTTCTTTCGTCACGACGTACATCCCGATGGGCAGGTCGGCAGGATCCTGCAGGTTGCGGGTGCCCGACAGGACTTTGCCAAGCATCCCGGTGTCTGCGGGCGTGCTCAGGTCTGACGTCAGCAGGCGGTTGAGTTGCGGCAGGGTGTCCGACTGGGCATGCAGTTGAAGGGGTATCAGGATTACACAAAACCAACAGAGTAGCAGGTTCCTCATGTACAGGGTTTCTAATTGGGTTCAATAAACCAGGAACAAATGGAGCGAAAGGTAGTAAAGACGGAGGATAAAGTAAGCGGTATTTTTAGGTGCTTAGAACAAAAAGCCCGAACCGTCGTTCATACAAACGTCGCCACCATCCTGGGGGCACAAAATTGATTACTTCAAACGAAACATCAACATGAATATCGCAATTATCGGCACGGGCAACGTCGGTGGCGCCCTGGCTACGCAATGGGCGAAAGCCGGACACCACATTTTTCTGGGCGTTCAGGACACTCAAAGTTTTAAAGGCATTGCCTTGCTCTCCAACCCCAATACCACCGTGCAACACGTTCAGGAAGCCGTGAATGCTGCCGACGTCATCCTCATCGCCGCGCCGGCCACCGCTGCGGCAAGGGTTGCTCAATCGCTGGGCGAAACGGGCGGCAAAATCATCATTGACGCCATGAATATCGTGGGGAACAGGGGGCCGCTCGGGTTCAGCAATACTGCCGACGCCATTCTTGCCAATACCGAAGCAACCGACGTGGTGAAATGTTTCAACACCACCGGCTTCAACAACATGCAAAATCCCAACTACGGCGATCAGGCCATTGATGCCTTCGTGGCCGGCGACAGCGTCCGCGGAAAAGAAGCAGCCATCCAATTGGCCTTAGACGCCGGTTTTGGGGCCTGTTACGACATCGGCGGGAACGACAAGTTCGACCTCATGGAACAATTTGCTTTTTTCTGGATCAATCTGGCGATGTTCCAGGGGCAGGGCCGGGAAATCGGGTTTAAGTTGTTGAAACGGTAGGTTGTTGGTAAAAGGCAAGGGGCAAGTTGGCAAACAAGCAAGTCGGTAAAGACAAATCTCTCGAAAAAGTAGAAAGTCATGGGGTGATTATTTTGAGAATAATTCAAGTTTTTGTTGGATTTTCGAAGTTAAATTGCTCTCCTGCTCCCGCCATACGGGATAAGTTGTATGGTACAGGCTTCGCCTTTTAGAGACAACCTCGTCAGGTTTCCTCGACAAAATGAAGTAACTTTGTCCCAAAATCAGCACTTCCTTATGAAGGGAACCTATCATAAAATTGTGAATGGCGACAGCCGGCAGATGACGTTGAATAGCACGAATCTTTCTGGAATCTGACTTAATTGATATGAATACAAATCAAAAGTTACAGGGTTGCATTCGGCAAAAGTCGGTTGTGAATGACGGATTGGCGAAACTCTTCCCTTCCATAAAATTTGATGAAGTTCCACTGGAACTTGACTATGTGTCCGATGTTGACTACCTCGGTTACATTGGCGAAAAAGCCTTCGGCATTCAAATTAAAGTTGCGAATGTTGAATCGAATTTTGAGTATTCCATTTCAGAACGCATGAAAGGCAGTTTTCAGGATTTTGAGGCTGATTATGGCGGCAAGGTTTTCATCATTTTCAGCTTAGACGGCGAAATCGCGAATAATGAAGTTTTAAAAGAGATTGAACAGGAAATAGATCGGCTCAAGAATCTCAACTCTTCACGCGGATAGCGCTTTTAGAAGTCCTAACCCCGTTTGCGAAACCTCCCAGGTTTCGTAAACGTTCGCGGCGTAAAAACGGCCTTTGCGTCCTTCGCGATTCCCTTCGCGTTCCTTGCGGTTAATTTTTCCCGCAAAGGCCGCAAAGTTATTTCGCAAAGTCCGCAAAGGGATCGCCAAGGCCGCTAAGTGGCGCCCCGCTCTCAGCGGCTAACGTCCAGGATTAACCGGAAAGCCAGGTTGTCTTTAAGCTCGGGCAACTGGTAGGCGCCATAGCGATACAAGGCTTTCACACCCAGGCCAATGTACATGAAATTTAAGTAGTTGAACCGCACAATAGACCGCAGGGCAACGCCACTCTCAAAATATCCCTGCTCCATACTGCGCACCCCTTCCAACTCGTGTACCTGTGGCCGGTTCAAACCGCCCCACCCCATGCGGTGGATGATGGCAGGTTGTGGCTGAAATCTGGTAAGCTTTTTGGTGAGCCGGTTGAACGTATGCTCTATGTAAATATTGGCAATGCGGCTGGATACAAACTCATAGGGCTGCATGGTTTCAAAAGCCGTTGACAAGCTCACTGCATCCCATCCTCCTCCTGTTCCGATTGCCGTAAACTGTTTGCTGTAGGGCAAATCGGGCGCGCACCAGCCTGCCTCAGCTACAATCCTCGTGCCCCCCAACCGCCGGTGGGTCACCTTGTAGTCCAGCATGGCATTAACGCGCCAATATTCATACGCACCGTTCCAAAGCCCTTTGAAGCCCTTCGCTACCCGAATGGAAAGGATGGGATATTTGGATTGGAGGTCGGCTTCTGTGCCCAAAATCCGGTAGCTCTTAAGGCCATGCGCATAACGCAGGTACAATTCTGCCTCCGTAAATGTAAAATCGGTTACCGGCGTGCCGTCGTCAGAGAGGTAGCGGTACTCAAATAGCGGAGTATGCTGTTGTTGCTGGAAACTCCCGCGCACCTCCAATGATCGTATGGGGCGGAAAGAGAAAAATGCACCAATGCGCTCCTGGCGATCCATACGCCGGGCAAAATAGCGCCGGTTGACCAATTGATTTTTTATTGGAAAGTCAAGTGTGGCAGGCTCCATGAGGTCATTGCTGTACTCAATGCCCAGCACCAGATAGCGGTTGCCGGGGCGGGGAAACCAGCTAAATGTACCTGCATATTTCCATTGTTTGGCCCTGAAGGCATAACCTGCGTATCCGCGTAGTTGCACGTGCTTAGACAAGCGTTCGCTGGTGCGCAATCCAAGCCCCGGCGACAGGCCCTCGAACGTGCTGGTGCGCAGCAAATCAATGTACATCCAATCTATTTTACCCATGGGGATGGCGCCTGCTGCAATGAATTCCAGCAGGCGCATTTTGTTATCTAAGTTGATTTTCCGACCAATGCTGTCCCACAAAACATACGTAACAGAATCGGTAAGACTTACCGGTTCTTTTCGCGACAAGGCGAGAAGACTATCCTGCTGGTTGACATCCGGTGCGGTGAAGTAGGTTTCTGAAACAGAAAAGAAGTCCTTCGGATACGCAGGGTTGATCCGGATGCTGTCGAGGTAAGTGCGCGAACTCATGCGCGTGCCAATGGCCGGGTTCGGGTATTTTGGGGCTTCAAGCACAAGACTTAGCTGCTCAGGAAACCATTGCCCATTCGCCACACGGCTGTATTTTTGATCTATATGAAAGCGAATTTGCTCTTCGTCTGCTGATTCCGCAATCAGGTGCCGGATGGCATACCCGGCAGAATGGATGTGCAGCATACCTTTCAGACCACTGAACGCAGTGCCCGGATTAGGCTGGTAGGAAATGACAAAAATGCTGTCGGCGCCTTCCGTAAAGGTATCTTCTAACCGGAACCGGTAGCGCCCGGTGCTGCCCGGTGCAATGGGGTTGAGGTAGCGTTTTTCCAAAAATGGCAACTCGTCGGCATAAAACGAAAAAGGCTGTAATTGAAGAGCCAGGCTTGCCAGCCAGGGTTCTTTCATGCCTGAGGTGCGGTGGCGCAGGACTTCATCACGTTTTTTATGCGGTTTTTGCACGGCGTGGTCGGTGAGCGTTTCCATAAGAAACACATGTGCATCAGAAAGAAAAGGACTGGGGGTCGTGTCGGCATTCATGTCTGCTTCGCCAAAACGGTCGCGGTATCGGGCTTTGCGGCGAGCCAGCTCTTCGTGGTCAGGCAGTAGTTTTAAGGTCACTTTCGTAAAAGCCCGGTATTGATAGCCCTGCAATTTTTCGGGATTGTTGCGGTTCCGGTTTTTTTCAGCCAGCCGGATGATGCGGTGCGCCGGGTTTTCGCCTGCTATCACCACCGCTTCCTGCAAGGTGTACGCATCAGGTATCAGCACAATGCGCAATGGCTTGACCACAACGTCGGGGAGGTCAATCTTTTGGACGGTGTATCCTACATACGAAAAGGTAAGGCTGGCAACCGGGGGGTGCAGTGGAATGGAAAACTCCCCATTGACCTCGGACGTATAAACGCGGTTTTTTTGGCCATTGGCAAGGATGTGCACAAAGGGGAGCTCTTCGCCTGCGGTATTGGTAACGACGCCCGTAATGCGTGCTTGTGCGAAGGCAAAAAGTGGAAGACCCGCCAGAAAGCAGAACGTAAAAATGGGTTTCATCGCGTAAAGAGTATAGGGCGAAAAAATCAGTATGCTATGGTTGCCGAAGCTTGAATAAGAATCTCTGCTTGTCCTTTAGCGAATAAAGATATAGCGACTTTTCATATTTGTCATATCTGGCCTACAAATACCGCAAAACCTGCCACAACAACTGCACAAACAAAATCTTCCCAATCAGCAGCAGCGGATACGTCAGCGCGTAGCCGAAGGTGGGCAGTTTATTCCCCGCTTTGTCGTTCGCAAAACCCAAATTGGCGGGGTGGTGCGAAATCATGCCCATGAGCAAAATATAGGGGATGCGGAAAAACCGGTGGCCGATCCAGAGGACGAGCAGCGCGCCCAGCAGCGCCACGATCGCGCCGGCTAAGAAGAGGAGGGGGCCTGCGCTGCTGCTCATGGTGCTGACAAACGTGTGCCCGGAATTGATGCCAATGGCCGCCAGCATCAGCATCAGGCCGATCTGGCGCAGGGTGAGGTTGGCGGAATAAGGCAACGTCCAGACAATCGGCCCGCTGCGGCGCAAGGCGGATAATGCCAAACCCGCCACCAGCGGCCCGCCGGCAAAACCCAGACTAAACGTAATGCCAATGGGCAAATCGAATCGGATGGAACCCAGCATGATGCCCAGCCCCATGCCCAATCCAAACGACAGGAGGTCTATCTGACTCAGCGAATCGTAGGAATCGCCGAAAAATTTTTGCAACTTGGGCATGTCTTTGCGGCGGGCTAAGAGGCGCACCCGATCGCCCAATTCCAACACGGTATCCCGACCGGCCAGCATATCTACATCGCCGCGCCGTACCCGCGTGACTAAGGCTTCGTATTTTTCTTCAATGTTCAGGGCCACTAAGGGCTGGCCGGTGATGCCGGGTCTGGAAACGAACATCCGGCGCACATCGAATACGCTGCGGTCGTCCGCCAATTGCTCTTCGCTGTAACGCCCAATGGCGTCCACCACTTTTTGCACGTCCTGTTCATCGCCCAGCATACTCACCAAATCGCCTGTGGCAAACCGGGTTTCCCAATGGCAAAGCCCCAGTTCTTCTCCGTGCTGGTGCCGCGCAAACAACACATTCCAGCCGTATTGCTGGCGTAGTTCGCGCAAAGCGATGCCGGTGATTTCCGGGTTGGTAATCTCAATGGTCAGGTTCACCAAATTTTGTTCGATCGGGTATTCGTTGCGCAGCGCCAGGGTTTCGGCTTTCAAATCGGCCCGCAGACAGCGTCGCGCCAGCAATACGGCAATCATCGTGCCGACTACGCCCATCGGGTAAGAAATGGAGTACCCGACCACGGCATTTTGGGAAGCGAGGTCCATGCCGGTGCCGCCCTGTTTCTGGATGGCGTCGAGCAAGCCGGCCAATGCAGGCGTATTGGTCGTTACGCCGGAAAGCAGACCCGCCGAAGCAGCCGGATCAAAACCAAAAAGATAGTGTAAACCCGCTGCGAGCAGGGAAAGTACGGTCAGGGTCATCAGCGCAAATCCGGCATTTTGGGCGCCGCGTGTTTTCAGCGAACCAAAAAAAGAAGGCCCGCTGCTCAGCCCGATGCTGTACACAAACATGGCTAAACCCAACAACGTGATGATTTTGGGAATTTGAATATCAGGCCGGATCGCGCCTGCTGCCAGCCCCACAAACAGCACAGCCGCTATGCTGAAGCTGCTCCCTTTGAATTTGATGTTGCCGATCCAGGACCCCAAAGCGGCGACAATAAAAAGGTATAAAAGCGCTAATTCGGGACTGGTTTCCTCGTGCATATCAATTCAGATTACAACGGTTCACGTCCACTTGTCCCCGGGCATTCAGCCGCAACAGGTTCACGGGTTCTACTTCATTCAGCAGCAGCGGGTCGAAAGGCGCTTCAATTTTGATGTAATTGTCGGTAAATCCGGAGATGAGTCCTTTTTCGGTATGTTGTTCAAACAAAACCGGGCGCGTTTGGCCGAGGTGTTGTTCGTAGAAATGACGGCGTTTTTTTTCACTCAGCAGGGTCAAAATTTCGTTGCGGCGGCGGCGTTCGTCCATGGGAACGATTTCGCCCATTTCAGCGGCAGGCGTGTTGGGGCGTTCGGAATAGGTGAAAACGTGGAGGTAAGAAACGTCGAGCTCGCTGATGAAGCGGCAGGTTTCTTCAAAATCTTCTTTTGTTTCGCCCGGAAAACCCACGATTACATCCACACCGATGCAGCAGTGCGGGATCAAGGATTTGATGGTGGTCACGCGCTCGGCGTAGAGTTCGCGGACATAGCGGCGGCGCATCTCGCGCAGTTGCTTGTTGTTGCCCGATTGCAGCGGTATATGAAAATGCGGGGCAAAACGCCGCGATTGCGCCACGAATGCGATGATTTCGTCGGTGCAAAGGTTGGGTTCGATAGAAGAAATCCGGAAGCGTTCGATGCCTTCCACTTCGTCCAAAGCCTGAATGAGGTCAATGAACAGCGCGTCTTTTTTGGGTTTGTCGCCTTCAATGACTTCGGTGCCGTTGCCAAAATCACCGATGTTCACGCCGGT